>Ga0265332_10000210_pt1 | contig 47356 bp, 40 predicted proteins | sample 41926metaG_FD_202084 | JGI IMG/M metagenome (GOLD analysis project Ga0265332, IMG submission 202084) | Rhizosphere microbial communities from Carex aquatilis grown in University of Washington, Seatle, WA, United States - 4-19-26 metaG | ecosystem: Host-associated > Plants > Roots > Rhizosphere...
GGGCGGGACTACCACTACGCCCACCGCGATCGCATGCGGGCCCTGCGGCGCCGGCTGCTCGAGCTGTCGCCCGGGCTCGAGACCTATGCATGCGTGGACACCGGCGTGGCGATGGAGAAGGTCTGGGCCGAGCGGGCGGGGCTGGGATGGATCGGCAAGAACGGGCTCCTCATTCATCCGACGCTGGGGTCGTGGTTGACCCTCTCGGTGATGTTCCTCGATCGGGCGGTGGATACGTACGACCAACCCCACCCCTTTGCATGTGGCGAATGCACCCGCTGCCTCTCGGCCTGCCCGACCGGCGCGTTTCCCTCGCCAGGGGTGGTCGACGCGCGCCGCTGCCTGTCCTACCAGTCGATAGAGAACCGCGGTCTGGTGCCGCTCCCGCTCCGCCGCGGCTTCGCGGGCAGGGTCTTCGGCTGCGACATCTGCCAGGACGTCTGCCCCTTCAACCGCGACGACATTCCGGTCGGAGATCGCCGGTTCGAGCCGCGCCCGCTGGCCAGCCTCACCGCCGCGGAGATGGCGGGCCTGTCGGAGGAGGACTTTCGTCGGCTGTCCGCCGGGATGGCGGTGGCCCGCGCGCAGTACCACGGTTTCCGGCGCAACGCGCTCCTGTCGCTCGGCGCCCAGCGCGACGCCTCGGCGCGCGCGCTGGTGGAGCGGCTCTGCGCCGATCCGAGCGAGGTGGTCGCCGAGGCCGCGCGCTGGGCGCTCGAGCGTCTCGACTCCCGCCCGGCTCGGCGCGCTCCGCGGCCCTGAAGCCCGGGCCCAGCGCCGACCGGCAGGCCTCTTGGCCGGGCCGTTTGGCCGGATTGCGCTACCCTTGGCGCGGGTGTTTGATACCGAAGGCAGCTGAGAAAGGCATTTTCACCGGTGGCCAAGCCGAAGAGCACTGAGCCCGAACGCCGAGGCGATCTCGAGACCCTGGACAAACCCAAGGTCACGCGTCCGCCGCTGTACGAAGTCTTGCTCCACAACGACGACTACACCACGCAGGAGTTCGTCGTCTACGTGCTGCAGCGCTATTTCCACCACGACGCCGAGAGCGCCCGGCAGATCATGTTGCACGTGCACACCAAGGGGATCGGGGTGGCCGGCGTCTTCACGCGCGATCTCGCGGAGACCAAGGTGCACATGGTGACCGAGTTCGCGCGCGAGCACGAAATGCCCCTGAAATGTTCGATGCGGAAGCAATCCTGAGGGCGGCAGTCACCTTCGGCTCGGCCTTCCAGCCACCGGGCTCGGCGTTTTCCTTGTCGCTCGTCGGGCGTGCGCTACGATCACACCGTGGGAGTGAAAAAACGTCATGTTGAGTCCTGAGCTCGAAACCGCGATCCGGCGTGCTCTCGACGACGCAACCGTCCGTGGGCACGAGTTCTCGACGCTCGAGCACCTGCTGCTGGCCTTGCTGTCGGACGAGGCGACCGCGGAGCTCCTCAAGCAGTGCGGTGGGTCGGTCAAGCGGCTCGAGCAGAAGCTGGAGAAGTTCCTGGACGCCTCGATCACCCCGGTCCCGGAGGAGGAGCGCGATCGCGCCCAGCCCACCTTGGGCTTCGCGCGGGTGGTCCAGCGCGCCGTCAACCACGTGCTCGGGGCCGGGAAGAGCGAAGCCACCGGGGCGAACGTGCTGGTCGCGATGTTCGGCGAGCCCGAGTCCCACGCGGTGTCGTTCCTCAAGGAGGAAGGGATCAGCCGCCTCGACATCGTCAGCTACATCTCCCATGGGGTGTCGAAGCTCCTGCCGGCCAAGACGCAGTCGAGCCAGCCTCCCGAGGACAGCGGCGAGCCTTCGGCGTCGGGGGAGGGTGAGGCCGCCGATCCGCTCGAGGCCTACGCCGTGAACCTGAACGAGCGCGCCCGAGCCGGCGAGATCGACCCGCTCGTGGGGCGGGCGCAGCAGATCGACCGTGCGCTCCACGTGCTGGCCCGCCGGCGCAAGAACAATCCGCTCTTCATCGGGGACGCGGGGGTGGGCAAGACCGCCATCGTCGAGGGGCTGGCCCGCCGGATCGAGATGGGCGAGGCCCCTGAGTCGTTGAAGGACGCGGTGATCTACGCGCTCGACATGGGGGCGCTGGTCGCGGGGACCCGCTACCGCGGGGACTTCGAGGAGCGCTTCAAGGGCGTGATTCGCGCCCTCGAGGAGAAGCCGCACGCCATCGTGTTCATCGACGAGCTGCACACCATCGTGGGGGCGGGAGCGGCCTCGGGCGGCGCCATGGACGCCTCGAACCTGATCAAGCCCGCGCTGGCCGCCGGGCGGCTGCGGGTGATCGGCACGACCACCCACAAGGAGTATCGCAGCTACATCGAGAAGGATCGGGCGCTGGCCCGGCGGTTTCAGCCGATCGACGTGGAGGAGCCGAGCGTCGAGGAGACCATCGCGATCCTCAGCGGCCTGCGGAGCCGCTACGAGGAGTTTCACCAGGTGACCTACACCAAGCAGGCGATCCGCGCCGCGGCGGAGCTGTCTTCGCGGTACCTGCACGACCGCCGGCTGCCCGACAAGGCCATCGACCTCATCGACGAGGCGGGGGCGGCGCGCAAGCTCCAGGGATGGGTCTCCGCCGCCGAAGCCGGCGCCAAGCTGCCGACCGGCAGGAAGTCCACGTCGGCGAAGGTCGTGGGCCGGAGCGGGAGAGCCGGCGCCAAGGCGGCGGCCGGCGCCGGCGCGGGGGGCGCGATCACCCGGCGGCTGGTGCGGGCGGCCGACATCGAGACCGTGGTGGCGCGGATCGCCCGGATCCCGTCCAAGCGGGTGGCCTCCGACGATCGCAGTCGCCTGCAGGGGCTCGAGAGCGAGCTCAAGGCGCGGATCTTCGGCCAGGATGCCGCGGTCGAGCGCCTGTCCCAGGCCATCAAGATGAACCGGGCGGGGCTGGGGGCGCCGACCCGGCCCATCGGCAGCTTCGTCTTCGCGGGCCCCACGGGCGTCGGGAAGACCGAGCTCGCCAAGCAGCTCTCCGAGGTGCTCGGGATCGGGTTCATCCGCTTCGACATGTCCGAGTACATGGAGCGGCACACGGTCTCGCGGCTGATCGGCGCACCGCCGGGCTACGTCGGGTTCGACCAGGGCGGGCTGCTCACGGACGCGATCCACCAGACGCCCCACGGCGTCCTCCTGCTGGACGAGATCGAGAAGGCCCACCCCGATCTGTTCAACCTGCTCCTGCAGGTGATGGATCATGGCGCGCTCACGGACAACAACGGACGCAAGTCCGACTTCCGGAACATCGTGCTCATCATGACCAGCAACGTCGGGGCCCGGGAGCTGTCCCGGCGGATGCCCGGCTTCGGCAGTCAGGGAGATCCCCGGCTCGGCGACACCGACGAGGCCTTCAAGCGGGCCTTCTCGCCCGAGTTCCGGAACCGGCTGGACGCGAAGATCGACTTCGCCCCGCTCGATTCGCGCGTCATGTTGCGCATCGTGGACAAGTTCGTGGCGGAGCTTCAGGCCCAGCTCTCCGAGCGAAAGGTCACGGTCGAGGTGGACCCCGCGGCGCGGGCCTACCTGGCGGAGCGGGGCTTCGACCCGATGAACGGCGCCCGTCCGCTCGGGCGAGTCATCCAGGACGAGATCAAGCGACCGCTCACCGACGAGCTCTTGTTCGGGGCCCTCGCCAGCGGCGGCACGGTCCAGGTCGGACACGACGGGGTCAAGTTGACCTTCGCGTATACCGCCCAGGTCCCCGTCGCGGCGCCCACCGCGCCCAGGCCCCCGGCGATCGTCAAGCCGAACCCCGAGACCGTGAACTGACGCGACCGCGGGGCGATCTCATCCCGGCTGCTGCGCGACCCGGCGGTGGAGCCGGCGGGCGCGGACCACGAGGGCGAGGGGGACGAGCTCGAGGAGCGCCGCGCCCAGGAAGGCGGGCCCGACGCCGCCGCCGAGATCGTAGACCCAGCCCGTGACGACGTAGCCGAGGACGTTCCCGATCCCGAGCATGGACATCACGAAGAGGGACTGCCCGGTGGCCCGCAGGGCGGGGGGAACGGTCTCGCCTATCCAGGCGATCCCCGCTCCCCAGAAAAGGCCGAAGGTCAGGCCGTGGAAGAGCTGCAACCCGACGAGAGCGCCGGCGCCGGCGTGGACCGCGAGGGGCATGAGGGCCCAGCGCAGCGCCGTGCCCGCGAAGGCGAACACCAGGAGGGTCTCGACCGCGAAGACCGCCCGGAGACGCGTGAATCCCAGCAAGGCCAGCATCTCCGCCACCACCCCCATCGAGAGAGCCGCTCCGAGCACGAGCGGCGACAGGTGGCGATCCCGCACGAAGATCCCGAAGAAGATGTTGTAAGGCGCGCACCCGATCCAGTGCAGCGGCGCCACGGTGAGCAGGAGCCGCAACCGCCGATCGCCGAGCAGCCGCCGCACGTCGCGCAGCCTGGGGCGACCGCCCGCCTCGCCGGTGCCCCGCAGCCGGGCGGCGATCGCGAAGGTCGCGAGCAAGGTGGCGGCGATGGCCGCCGGCACCAGCCGGTCCGCCGGATGTCCTCCGCGCGCGGTCAGCACGGCCCCCATCCCGGTCGCCGACACGATGTACCCGATCGAGCCCCACACCCGGATGCGCCCGTAATCGGCGCCCGCCCGCACCCGCGTGATGGCGAGCCCGTCGAGCAGAGAGCCGATGCCCGCCAGGAACAGCGCGGCCCCGGCATAGCTCGCGAAGACCGGCGCGAAGCGGGTGGCCGCCACCAGCGGGACGAACCCCAGCCCCGCCCCGCAGCAGGTGATGGCGAGGATCCGGGCGTGGCGGCGGGTCTGGTCGGCGGTCCAGGCCCACAGGAACGGCATGACCACGTTGAGCAAGGGGAGCACCGACAGGACCGTCGCGATCTCGCGCCCCGAGAGCCCCAGACCCCGCAGGAACGGCGGAAAGAACGGCATGCTCACGCCGACCGAGAGGAAGTAGAAGAAGTAGACGGGCTCGATCATCGGGGAGTCACGCGGGGATCCATCGGCTGGACCGGGCGGACGCTACGTCCGAGGTCCGCTGTCCGGGTCGGAGCCCTGATCGCGGGCCGAGGGAGCTTCGGCCCCGCGGTCGACCGCGGGATCCGCGCGGGGGGCGGCCCCGCCCTCGACGCGAAAGGGAGCCTCGGCCGAATAGGCCGCCGCCTGCTGGCGGATCGCCTCGGTCTCCTCGTCGATGAAGCGCCCCACCGCCGCGGCCAGCCCCGGATGACGGATCCAGTGCGCGCTGTGGGTGAACGCGGGCACCAGCCCGCGCTTGAGCTTGTGCTCGCCCTGGGCCCCGGCCTCGAAGCGCGTGTAGCCTCGGGCGATGGCCCGCTCGATGAGGCGGTGATAGCAGAGCTCGAAGTGCAGCATCTCGAAGTCGCCGAGGCAGCCCCAGTAGCGGCCGTAGAGGTGACGACCCTTCTCGAAGTTGAAGGTGCCGGCCACCGGCGCGCCGTCGCGATAGGCGAGGGTGGCCACCACCCGGTGGGCGTAGGTGCTGCGCATCAGGTCGAAGAATTCTGGTTTGAGGTACTCGATGCTGCCGTGCCGGTCGGCGTTCGCGCTATAGAAGGCGCCGAGCGCGGCCCAGTCCGCCGGCGCGAGCTCGGAGCCCGCCCGGGTCTCGAGGGCGAGCCCGTGCTCGGCGGCGACCCGGCGTTCGTGGCGAATCTGCTTGCGGTGGCGCGACTTCATGGCGCCGAGGTAGTCGTCGAAGTCGCGGTAGGGGGTGCCCGGGCGGTTGTGCCAGTGAAACTGCAGGCTGAGGCGGGGCATGAAGCCACCCGCGCCCAGCACGGCGGCCTCGTCCTCGGTGCAGAAGAGCACGTGGAGGGACGAGGCCTTCTCCGCGTCGGCCGCGGCCCGGGCGCCCGTCAGGAGCTGCGCGACGACGGCGGCGCGACGTGAAGCCTCGAGGGTCGGATCCACGAGCAGGCGCGCGCCGGTGGCCGGGGTGAAGGGAATCGCCGCGACCATCTTGGGGTAGTAGGCGATGCCAGAGCGGTGGGCGGCGTTGGCCCAGGACCAGTCGAAGATGAACTCGCCGTAGCCGTGAATCTTGCGATAAAGGGGGAGCGCCCCCAGCAGCCGGTCCGCGCCGCCTCCGGGCGTCGCCGACGACGACGCCGCCGCCGGTGCCGACGCCGCCACGGGATCGAGGGGCGGCGTGGCCCCGGTATCCCGCACCAGCACGAAGCGCGGGACCACCCCGGCGCGCGGGCCGACCGTGCCCGAGTCCTCCATGGCCGCCAGAAAGGCGTGCTCGAGGAACGGATCGTCCGCGCCGACCAGCCTGTTCCACTCCGCGGCATCGACGGCGGAGATGTGGTCTATGATCTGGATCGCGATGTCGACAACTCTACCAGCCGACCGGCCCGCGGCGAGCGAAACCCCGCCGTCCGCGAGCCACCCTCGTCGGGCGGTCTCCTCGGTCGCGAAATCTTCGGCGCCCGGCCGTGGTTGAGCTCGGAAGATCGTTGGTGGGCCCGCTCCTCGGTCTCCTGAGGCGGCTGGGCTGGTGGGAGGCCCTCGGGCTGACCCTCGGGCTGGCGCTCGGCAGCCTGCTCCTGGCAGCCGCGGTCGTGGTCCAGTGGCCGGTGGACCAGTTCAAGACCGCCGAGCCTCCGCCCTTCTGGGCGCACCGGCATCCGGTCGTCCGGGCGATCGGCCTCGTCGCCAAGAACCTGCTCGGCTATCTGGCGGTGGTCCTCGGCGCCATCATGGCCCTGCCCGGCGTACCGGGGCAGGGGTTGCTCATGATATTGATTGGCCTCACCTTGCTGAACTTCCCTGGAAAACGCGGCCTCGAGCGCCGGCTGATCCGTCGACCTGCGATCTTGCATGGAATCAACCGCCTGCGGAGGCGCCTCGGCCATCCCGAGCTCGAGCTCGACGAGGACCCGCGACCGGGCCCACGTCGGAGCGCCGGATGAGGTGGATGGGGCTGGTGGGCATCCTGGCCCTGCTGGCGCTGGCCTGGCTCGCCTCGTCCGACCGGAAGCGGGCGCTGCGGCCGCACAACCTCGGCTGGGGCATGGGCCTGCAGGTCGCGATCGCGCTCGTCGCCCTGCGGACGCCGGCCGGGGCCCACTTCTTCGTGTGGACCAACGATCTGGCCAACGCCTTCGTGGCCTTCGCGGACGCCGGCATAGAGTTCGTCTTCGGGCGCTGGCCCGACGTGGTGGCGGTGTCCACGCCGGCGGCCGGAGGTTTTCGCACCACCGTCGTGGGGTTCGTGCTCGCGGTGCGGGTGTTGCCGCTCATCATCTTCATCGCCAGCCTGATGGCCATCCTCTATCACGTGGGGCTGATGCAGCGCCTGGTGGCGCTGCTCGCTCGGGGGCTCTCGCGGACCATGCGCATCTCGGGGGCGGAGGCCCTCTCGACCGTGGGCGACATCTTCCTCGGCATGACCGAGGCTCCCCTGCTGGTGCGCCCCTACGTCGCGCGCATGACCGAGAGCGAGCTGTTCGCGGTGATGAGCGCCGGCATGGCCACCATCGCGGGCACCGTGCTCCTCGCGTACGTGGCGATGGGAATCGATGCCGGCTACCTGGTGACGGCGTCGTTCATGTCGGCGCCGGCGGCGGTGATGTTCGCCAAGATGATCATCCCCGAGACCGGCCATCCCGAGACCATGGGTAACGTGAAGATCGACGTCCCGCGGGTCGACGTGAACATCATCGACGCCGCCGCGCGCGGCGCGTCCGAGGGCATGCACCTGGCGATGAACGTGGGGGCGATGCTGATCGCCTTCGTGGCGCTGGTGGCCATGGTCGACGGCGGCGTGGCCCGGGTGGGGGGATGGTTCGGGCACCCCGAGATGTCCGTCGGCAAGCTGCTCGGCACGCTGCTGGCGCCGCTGGCCTTCGTGATGGGGGTCCCGTGGCGGGATGCCCCCTTCGTCGGCTCGTTGCTCGGGACCAAGACCGTGCTCAACGAGTTCCTGGCATATCAGGCCCTCGCGGCCAACGCCCCCCACCTGACCGCGAAGTCGGTGCGCATCGCCAGCTTCGCCCTGTGTGGCTTCGCCAACTTCGGCTCCCTGGCGATCGTGCTCGGGGGCCTCGGCTCCATGGTCCCCGAGCGCCGCGGCGATCTCGCCCGCCTCGGCCTCCGCGCCATCCTCTCCGGCTCCCTCGCGACCTTCCTCGCCGGCACCATCGCCGGACTCGTCTATTGAATCGGGGACGTGGCTCGCTGCCGCTCACACGCCCCCGCGCCCCCCTCGCTCCGCGCGGCAAAGCCGCGCTGCGCTCGCCCGAAGAGCGTGAGGTAACGAGAGGTCGAAGCGCCGGTCGCTCCGCGCGGCAAAGCCGCGCTGCGCTTGCCCGAAGAGCGTGAGGTAACGAGAGGTCGAAGCGCCGGTCGCTCCGCGCGGCAAAGCCGCGCTGCGCTCGCCCGAAGAGCGTGAGGTAACGAGAGGTCGAAGCGCCGGTCGCTCCGCGCGGCAAAGCCGCGCTGCGCTTGCCCGAAGAGCGTGAGGTAACGAGAGGTCGAAGCGCCGGTCGCTCCGCGCGGCAAAGCCGCGCTGCGCTTGCCCGAAGAGCGTGCGGTAACGAGAGGTCGAAGCGCCGGTCGCTCCGCGCGGCAAAGCCGCGCAGCGCTCGCCCGAAGAGCGTGAGGTAACGAGAGGTCGAAGCGCCGGTCGCTCCGCGCGGCAAAGCCGCGCTGCGCTTGCCCGAAGAGCGTGAGGTAACGAGAGGTCGAAGCGCCGGTCGCTCCGCGCGGCAAAGCCGAGCTGCGCTCGCCCGAAGAGCGTGAGGTAACGAGAGGTCGAAGCGCCGGTCGCTCCGCGCGGCAAAGCCGCGCTGCGCTCGCCTTGAGAGCGGGACGTGAACGAGGCACTTCGCGGTGCCGTCCCTGGATTGAAGTGGGGCCCCTCTCCCCGCTCCGCGGGGCGAGGGGATGAGACTGGGGGGCGGGGCTCGGCTTTCATTTCGTGGCGGATGACTTCGTGTCCGAGCACGTCTTCGGTCCGAGTGCGCGCCGTCCATGCGGTGGATCGGAGGTTGGCTTTGCCAAGCGGAGAAACCACTGGCAAAGCAGATCCGGGTCCGCCTCTCGTCGTCCGTGGGAGGGGCCCGCGGGGAGGGGTCTTCCCCGCCCCGCGAGCGCCGAAGGCGCGTTCTTTAGAAGATGTAGAACGCCGAGAACTGACCGCGGTAGTTGGTGGCGGTGCTGCTGTCGACGAAGGTCTGCTTGAACCAGGCGAACTCGCCGCCGAAGCGAACGGCCTTGTTGAGATCCCAGAAGATGTTCCCGTCGGCGAACTGCGACTTCTTGAAGACCTTGGGCGCGGTCGCCGTGGTGGTGTACTTGTCGATGTTGCCCGAGTCCATCTGCGAGTAGTTTCCGGACAGCCAGACCGACCCCGAGGGCGGCAGGTAGTACTGCGCGCCCACGATGAACGACTGCCAGTCGATGGTGTGCAGATCGCCCGCCGGACCGTAGGTCACGAGGCCGGCGTCGATGTTCGGGGTGTAGGCCGGGGCCGGGGTGGCCATGGTCGGGTTCGGCAGCGACGGGTAGCCGATGCCGCCGGTGAGCCCGGTGTACAGATCGGCGATGCCGGTGCCGACCACGTACGAGCCGGTCAGCGTCAGCGAGTTGGCCCGATCGGTGCCCTCGGGAGAGATGATCGGCAACAGCGCATCCACCGAGAGGCCGCCGCCGTTCTTGCCGTGGTTGTGGAGCGGCGCCGCCAGGAACTCGTCCACCCGGAACCGGCGGTACACGCCCGAGACCCCGATGCCGCCGGCGTCGATCGCCGTCCCGGTCGAGTTCACCGTGTGCAGCGCCTTCCAGTTGTTGATGAGCAAGCGGATGCCGCCCTGCGTGTCCGGCACGCCACCGTCACGCTGCGGGGATCGCGACGAGGCGACGGCGATCTCCACCGTCACGGCGTCGCTCTTGAACGGGTGCGAGAGGCGGAGCTGCGGCGACCGGCCGAAGACCTGTCCGGGGAGCCCCATGATCTCGACCACGTTCGGGAAGAAGTAGGACTGCCATCCGAACAGCTGCCAGTACTGCCCGGCCAGCACGTCGATGTACGGCGTCTCCACCTTGAGGGCCATGTGCCGGATGCGGAAGGTCGGGTTCGTCAGCAGGGCCTGGTCGGTGATCCCGGTCGGCTGGTTGCCGAGGAAGTCCATCTCGATGATGGCGGATGGGTGCACGTCCTCCGACTCCGGACCCTTGAGCTTGAACCCGAGGCGGGAGTTGCGAGCCGCGTAGGTCAGGCGGGTGTGATCGCCCGTGTAGGTGCCGCTCTTGGAGATGATGGCGTTCCCGGCGACCTCGTTGTAGCTCTGGGTCGAATCGAGGATCGAGTCGAACTCGACGAAGCCGTAGAGATCGGCGGTGAACTTCGCGCCCATGAGCTCCCGCTTGGCGGGAGGAGGCGGCACCGGAGCCGGGGCCTGCGCCATGACGGGCGGAGGCGGCATCTCCATGGGAGGCGGTGGCGGCAGAGGAGCGGGAGGAAGAACGGGAGGGGCCTCCGGCGTGGCCTCGATCGGAGGCACCGGCTGCGCGGGCTCGCTGCCCGGCGCCGGCGTTCCGGCTCCCTCGGCCGGGAGCTGGGTGCTCGGGACCGCTGGCACCGGTTGGGCCAGCGCGCTTCCTGCCCCGACCACGGGCAGCAGCAGCGATGCGGACAGCACCAGGGCGTAGCGACAGCAGGGCAGTGTCGGGGTCGGTATTCTTTTCATCTATTATTTCTCCACGAGTCAATCGGGGATTGCGGGCATTGGGCTGGCCCGCCTCCGAGACCCGGAGACGGGAGGATCGCGCCCGAGACGATTGCGATGGCTCTTCGACTACGAAACCGACCCGAGGTCAAGAGACAAGTTTGCGTCGCCGGAGCGTGACGACCCACCCGACCCGCTTCGTCACGCCGGGGTTCCGCCGGCGGCCCGGATGCGCGCGCAGTCCTCGCAGGGGCAGCTCTGTCGCAGGTCGCGGAAGCTGTAGATGCCGGTCTCGTGACCGTCGCTCCAGAAGATCTGGATGGCGTACTGGCCGACGAGCTCGATGGTCTTGGCGCGGATCGTCTCCGGGACGCTGGCCGGATCGAGGATCGCCGCGCCCGACATCTCCTCGATGCAGCCGGCGCAGCGACAGCGCAACCGCAGGGCCCGCGCCGTGTACTGGGTCTCGTGGCCGCCGGGCCACTTGAAGGTGATCTTGGAGCGCAGGAGTCCGACGATCTCTTCGGGCATGGGCATGAGCAGCTTCCAGTCTCCTCGACGTGGCTCGACGTATCGACTACTGGCGAAGGGTCATCGGGCGGACCTTGGCTCCGGAGCGACCCGCCGAAGCATGTACTTCAGCAGCGGCGCCACGTGCAGCGCCTGGATGAAGCCGTCTCCCTCCAGCAGCCCATGGATCTGCCCGAACGGAACCAGGTGAACCCGCAGGTCCTCGCTGGCCTCGGGCCGGGGCTTGCCGAGCTCGCGCACGCCCTCGGCGAGGTAGGTGTGGGTCAGGTTGTTCTGGAGCGCGGGGTTGGCCGACAGGGTGGCCAGCAAGGACCAGCGGCCGCCCCCGAACCCGGTCTCCTCGGCCAGCTCGCGGCGGGCCGCCTGCTCGGGATCTCCCTCGGCCGGATCCGTGGTCCCGGCGGGCAGCTCGAAGTGCACGGCGCCGAGACCATGTCGGTACTGCCGGATGAGCACCAGCTCGTCCGCCTCGGTGACCGCCACCACGTTGACCCAGGGACGGAACTCGGAGACCCAGTATTCGGCGATCTCGGCGCCGTTCGGGAGCCGCACGCGCTCGCAGCGGACCGTGAACCAGTCCTTGCGCGAGACGTACTGGCTGTCCAGCACCTGCCAGGGCTGCGGGTCGTCGAAGTAGGGAGGGTGGACGGTGGTCCTCTCGGTGCCGGTGCCCTCCGGTGCCTTCTTGTCGGTCGGGTCGCTGGTCATGGGATCTCCGCTCTGCCTCTTCCCGCTCCTGGCTCCGCTTCGTCGCCCTGGGGTCGGAGGGAGCGAACGATGAGGCCGAGGCCCCCGACCAGCATGCCCAGCATGAGCAGGGTCGCGGTCAAGCTGGTGTCGTGAAAGTACACGTCGAGGTTGGAGATCACGCCGACCAGCAGGGCCCCGAAGCCAGCGATGGTCAGCACCCAGCCGAAAATGGACTTGCCGCTGAAGAACAGCAGCCCGATCCCGATCAGCATCGGCAAGAGGGTGATGCCGAAGGCGCTCCCCCCACCCGCGAACCGCCAGAACGAGGTGTGGACCGTGACCCGGCCGAGGAACAGGTAGGCGCCGAGCCCGCACAGGGCGAGGCCTCCGAAGAATGCCCCGAGCCCGCCCGAGGTCCCCCCGGCCCCCGGGCGGCGGCCAGGCCCGTCGCCGCCCCCGCGTCCCCCGAAGCTGGCGCCGCTGCCGGCACGCCCGGTGGTCATGGCGTCACTTTGGAGCCGGGCTCGACCGGAGCCCCCGCCTCGCGCCAGGCCCGCATTCCCCCGTCCATCGACCAGACGTTCCGGTACCCCATCTTGCCCAGGCTCTCGGCCGCCAGCGCCGAGCGAAATCCGCCCCCGCAGTACAGGACGATCTCGGCGTCTCGGTCGGGGATGAGCTTCTCGATGTCGCGTTCCAGCACGCCCCGCCCGAGATGGCGCGCCCCCTCGGCGTGGTCGACCACGAACTCCCGGTCCTCGCGGACGTCGAGCAGGTGGAACGCCGTTCCCCGGGCCTGGCGCTCGCGAACCTCCGCCACGGTGCATTCTCGCACGGAGCGCCTGGCGTCCGAGGCCAGGGCGAGGAATCCTGGGCTATGCTCCATGCGCGGAGCCTAACAGGCAAGCCCGTTTCGCGCAGCACGTCGACTCTTCGCCACCCGCGGGAGGCGGAAGGTCGACGTCCTGCGCGTGGCGGGCGATTTCCGCCCGAGACTTGAACCACCAGCGATTGATTGCTACTCACATCCACTGGTCTTTTACTGCCTTTCCACTGCCCTCTCCACTGCCCTCACGCGAGCCAAACCAAGTGTCCGAAAAACGCGATTACTACCAAGTCCTAGGGGTCGAACGGGGAGCCGATGCGGCGGAGCTGAAGAAGGCCTACCGGCGGCTGGCGATGGATCACCACCCGGATCGCAACGCCGGGGATCGCGAGTCGGAGGCGCGGTTCAAGGAGGCGTCCGAGGCCTATCAGGTCCTCTCGGACCCCGAGAAGCGCGCCCTTTACGATCGCTACGGACACAACGTGCCGGGTGGGGCCGGGGGGCCTGCCGGCTTCGGCGACATGGGCGACGTGTTCAGCGCCTTCTCCGACATCTTCGGCGACATGTTCGGTGGAGCCCGCGGCGGCGGCGCGCGCGGCCAGGGCCGCGGGGCCGACATCGAGACCCGGCTGACCATCACCTTGCTGGAGGCGGCGCGCGGCGTGAACAAGGAGGTCCGGGTGCGGCGGCACGTGGCCTGCGAGACCTGCCACGGCAGCGGGGCCGCCCCTGGCACCCGCCCCGAGGTGTGCCAGCAATGCGGCGGCCGCGGCCAGGTGCTGCACGCGCAAGGCTTCTTGCGCATCGCCACCACCTGCCCCGTGTGCCGCGGCGAGGGCAAGGTCATCCGCAAGCCGTGCGCGACCTGCGACGGCTCCGGCAGCACGGTGAAGGAGGACACGCTGCAGATCGGGGTGCCGGCCGGGGTCGAGGACGGCGCGACGTTGCGGCTCACCGGCCGCGGCGAGGCGGGACCGGGCGGGCGGGCGGGGAACCTCTACGTCTACCTCGAGGTCGAGGCCGACCCGCGCTTCGAGCGCGACGGGGCCGACCTGCACACCGAGGTGCAGGTGAGCTTCCCACAGGCCGCCCTCGGCGACCGCCTGTGGGTGCCCGTGCTGGCGGAGGAAGGCGCCGACTCGGCCCGGGTGGAGATCGACCTGCCGGCCGGCAGCCAGCCCGGCGACACCATCACCCTCAAGGGCCGCGGGTTGCCGCGGGTCGATGGACACGGCTCGGGCGCCCTCATCGTTCACGTGCGGCTGGTGGTCCCGACCTCCCTCAGCCCGGCGCAGTCGGAGCACCTGCGGGCCTTCGCCGAGGCGGGCGGACAGCACGTCACCGGGGAGACCCGAGGTGGCGGCTTCTTCAACCGCAAGAAGAAGCGCAAGTAGCGCCAGCCCACCGAGGCGAGAGGCTGGATTCCACCGGACGATTCCGGTAGAAGCCCGCGCATGCGCCGAGAAGCCCTGGCCTATCTGGCTTGCCCGAACTGCGGACCGGGCGTGGAGCTTCGCCTGTCCCAGATCGAGCGCGAGGATCTCGAGCGCGGGCACGTCATGGACGGCCGGCTCGTGTGTGTGTCGCCGCGCACCTGCGGCTTCCCCATCCGGGGGGGCGTCCCGATCCTCACGCCGGGCGAGGTGGACGCGGCGATGACCGAGACGGCTGCCCGCTTCGCCGAGGAGTGGACCCGCTGGACCGATCTCCGCGACTACTACGAGCGCCAGTTCCTGGGTTGGGTCGCGCCGATCGGCCGGGCGGACTTCGAGGGCAAGGTGGTCTTCGAGGGCGGCTGCGGCAAGGGGCGACACACCGATCTCGTGGCCCGCTTCGGAGCCCGGGCCATCGTGGCGGTCGATCTCGGGGAGAGCGCGTTCGTCGCGTTCCAGAACACCCGCGACCTGCCGAACGCTCACATCGTGATGGCGGATCTCACCCATCCTCCCGTCAAGGCGATCTTCGATCTGGCCTTCTCCGTGGGGGTGGTGCACCACCTGCCGGATCCGCGCGTCGGCGCCGAGAGCGTGGCGTCGGTGCTCCGAGACGGGGGACGCCTGGTGCTCTGGGTGTACGGGCGCGAGAACAACGAGTGGATCGTCAAGTACGTGGATCCCATCCGGCAGGCCCTGACCTCGCGGGTGCCTTGGCGCCCGCTCAAGGCCCTCTCGTCGGTTCCGGCGGCGGTGATCTGGGCCGCCATCCGGGTCCTCTATCGTCCGGACGGCCCCGGGGCGCGCCTGGCCCGTCACCTGCCTTATGCCGAGTACTTCGGCTCGATGTCGGGCTTCCCCTTCGACGAGCTGCAGCTCATCGTCTTCGACCAGCTCGTCACCCCTGTCGCGCACTACCTGTCCCGGGCCGAGGTCGCCGCCTGGTTCGACGGGCCCGAGTACCGGGAGGTCGAGCTGCGCTGGCACAATCAGATGAGCTGGACCGCCACCGCCGTGCGGGTCAGACCTGCGATCGCGCCGGCCGACTCCACCAGCGCCGTGGCCTAGTCCCCGACCCGTCAGCGCGGGCGGGCCGCGGACGGCACGGCCGGGACCGGTGCCTTGTCGTTGTAGAGCCAGGCATAGGTCAGGTACGAGGCGAGCACGCGCTTGGTGTAGTTGCGGGTCTCGTCGTACGGGATCTCCTCCATGAACTCGTCCATGGACAGGCTCCCCCGCTCCGTCAGCCAGCGATCGACCGCGCCCTCGCCGGCGTTGTAGGCCGCGATGGTGAGGGGCGCCGCCTTGAGGAAGTGTCCCCACAGGAACCCGAGGAAGCGGGCCCCGTATTCCAGGTTCTTGGCCGGGTCCATCAGGGTCTCCCGGGTGACGCGCGCCCCGTTCGAGAAGCGAGCCGCGGTCTTGACCAGCATCTGGGTCAGGCCGACCGCGTTGGCGAAGGATTCGATGCGGGGTGAAAACGCGCTCTCTTCGCGCATGATGGCCCACTGCAGGGACTCCGGGATCTGGTTGGCGCGGGCGTTCCTGGTCACCGCCTCGGGAAAGGCGCGCGGGTAGGCGAGACGCCACTTCGACTCGCCCACCCCCTCGGGATACTTGAGGCGGTAGTCGGTCAGGGTGTAGCGGGGGATGGAGTGCGCGGCGCTCCACACCCCCGCCCGATCGAGGAGGACGGCCGCGATCCACAGGAGCTCGTTGTTCTCGGCCTTGCTCTCCGCCTTTTCGGACCCGGTGTTGCCGCCGCCTTTGGCGTGCTTTTCACCCGAGGTCTGCAGCCCGAGCCGCGAGAGCTCGCGCCGGGCATCCGCGCCCTGGCCCATCCGCCCGAGATCGACGGCCCGCCGGAACCCGGCCTCGCCGAAGAGCGGCCTCGCGGCGAAGCGGAACGGTGCCGGCTCGTGGTGGCCGCTCGTCTTGCGGAGCGTGTGAATCAGGTTGGCGCGCAGGCGGGGCGCCGACTCGCCGAGGCGGGTGAACGACAGCAGCGCATACACCGAGAGCGGGTACTCGCGGATCGCGCGCTCGTAGAACCGCTCGGCAGCGGCCCGATCCTTCTTCTTCTCCAGGATGCGGGCCTTCCAGTAGAGGGCGCGGCCTTCGGCGTACCACACGTCCTCGTGGGGGATGCGCGCGAGGTTCTCGTCGAGCCAGTGGGTCGCCTCGTCCCAGTCCTCGCGCCGCCAGGCCGAGTAGGCGAGCCGCCACAGCGCCTCGCCGAGCAGATCGCCTCTCGGATACTTCTCCGGGATCGCCTTCAAGATGGCGACCGCCTTGTCCTCTTCGCCGGCGTCGTGGGCCAGCTCTGCGGTGCGCAGGCGCGCGTCGTCGGCGTAGCTGTGGTCGGCGTGCTCGGCCTCGACCTGCGCATAGCGCTTCTCGGCCGAGGCCCGCTCGCCGGCGGCGGCCCAGGAGCGGGCGCCCTGGTAGAGGGACTTCGCCCGCAGATCGCGGTTGCCGACCCGGGCACAGGCGGCCTCCGCCTCGTCGAAGAGGGGCGCCGCCCGTGGCCGCTGGCGTTGCTTCCAGACCGACTGCGCCCGGTGGTAACGCGCCTGGCATTCGAGCTCGAGCGTCAGCCCCTCGGCCGTGAGCGCGTTTCCGAACGCCGTCTCGGATTCGCCGTTCCGGTTGCGATCGAAGTACACCATCCCCCGGGTCACCCACTCCTCCGCGGAGTGGGTGGCCACCACACCGGCGGTCCCGGCGGCGCTCCGGCGCGCGATGGTCTGCAGGCGCTCCTCGGCGCGCTCGCTCCAGGCCTCGAGGGGCGCCTCGGCCCATACCCGCCGGTAGAGCGCGATCACCCGGGTCCGCGGGTCGGCTTCACCGGTGGCGGGCTCGCCCGCCGCGCCGGCCTTGCTGCCCAGCTTCTCCAGCGCCTCGGCCTCCTCGAACATGGTCTCGGCGCGCCGCGGACCGTTCGGGAACCGGATCAAGTACTCGTCCGAGCCGCGCGCGGCCTCGGCCCACCGCCCGAGCGCGCGGTAGGCGTCGATGCGGACCAGATCCGTCTCGGCGCCGAGCACGCTCCCCTCGTCCACCTTGTTGGTCCAGTCGAGGGCATCCTCGCTGCGACCCGCGCGGAGCAGGCAGCGGGCAGCGTTGTACGCATGGTACGGCGCGAGCCGCGGATATTCCCGGTACAGGGTCTGGAAGAGGGCCGCGGCGTCAGCCCACCGCGACTGGTTCGCCCGCGCCAGCGCGAGCAGGAAGCGCGCCGCATGGCGCTCGTCCGCCGCACCGGCCCCGCCGCCGAGCTTGGCGATCCCCTTGACCAGCCCGGCCTCCGCCGTGACCCATTGCTCCTGCCGGAAGGCCATCGCAGCCTTGTGCAAGATGGCGCCCTTGAAGAAAGGCTCGAGCCAACCCGGCTCGAAGGCCACCGGCTTCTCTCGCCGCACGGTCCTTGGCGCGGGCCTGGTCAGGCGCGCGAGCTGCAACTCCGCCGGCGCCGCCGTCTCGGGCCCCTGCGGCTCGGGTGCTTCCTCGGGCGTGGGGGCGGCCACTCCCACTCCCGCGCCCATGCCCACGTCCAGGCTCTCGCTGGCCCACGCCCGCGGCGCCCCGCCGGCCGCGGCTCCCGCCATGGCTGCCCAGGTGAGGAGCAGGAGCGAGGGGCACCTTGGCGTGCGCGGGGGGCGACGATCCACCGCGAGAGCCTAGTGTCCTGTCTGACGAAAGCGCCACATTTTTCGCCGACGAACCGGTCCGGCCGCTGCGTTGCTCGTCCTCGACGTCCCTGCGGGGACGCCTCGCCGTCCGTGCTTGCAGCGCTCAGAGCACCTGATGGACCGAGACCCGATTGCGTCCGCCCTGCTTGGACGCGTAGAGGGCGGCATCCGCCGCCGAGACCAGGGCGGCCGCGTCCTTGATGGCGGCGTCCGGCAGCCCCGCCAGTCCGACGCTGATGGTGATCGAGATGACCTTCCCGTCGTGCGAGAAGGTCCGGCTCTCGGCGGCTCGCCGCAACCGCTCCCCGACCACCTGTCCCTGCGCCAGATCCGAGCCACGACAGATGACGGCGAACTCCTCGCCGCCGTAGCGCGCGAAGACGTCCTCGGCCCGCAGGGACATCAGCATCAAGGCCGACAGCTCCGAGAGCACGGTGTCGCCGGCCTGGTGGCCGTAGGTGTCGTTGATCTTCTTGAAGTGATCGATGTCGAACATCACCAGCGTCAACGGCGAGCCATGCCGGACGGAGTAGGTGAACTCGCTCTCCAGGCGATCGCCGAAGTACTTCTTGTTGAACGCCTTGGTCAGCCCGTCGCGCAGCGCCGACTCGTACATCTGGCGCTGGAAGACCTCGTCGAGGTTGTCGTGGTAGGTGAACTTGAGGATGGTGGTGGACCCGACCAGGATCTTGTCGCCATCCACCAGCGGGCGGGTGGCGACCTTGGCGCCGTTGCAGAAGGTGCCGTTGGTCGATCCGAGATCGCGCAGCACGATCTCGTTGCCGGCCAGCACGACCTCCGCGTGCTCCCGCGAGATGCCGTCGTCGATCAGGCGAACCTGCGCCTTGGCGCCGCGCCCGATGACGGTGCGCTCCTGCTCGATCTTGAACATCTCCCCCACGGCAGAGCCGGCCAGCACCACCAGATACGCGCGATCCCGCTTCTGCTCCGTGGCCGCGGGCGTCGGAGGCTCGAACATGCGCGTATTCTCGTCTACCGCCATAGGTGAGATCGTAACACAGGGTTCCATTTCGATATCGGCGGCTCCGGGCGTTCCTTGAGCGCGAAAACCCATGTGTGTCGGTCCCACACACCCAGGGCCCAATTCCCGTCCTCGTCGAGGGCCCTGAGGCTTTCAGCCGCGGCGCGCGCCTGAGAGGAGGGCGTCGGCCAGGTCGCCGAGCAAGCTCGCGTGCTCGGGGTGGGGGAGACGGGAGAGGGAAGTGCGGGCCTCCTCCACCAGCTCGCGCAGGCGATCCATCGCGCGGGAGGCATGGTCCGGGTGATCTCCATCGTCCAGATCGTCGGCGTGCTGGAACGCGACGCCATAGAGGTGACCGAAGCGACCGATCTGCGCGATGACCTCGCTCGAGGCTCCGCTGGCCGCCGCGCCGACCTCGACGGCGGCCTGGAAGAGGGCCGCGGTCTTCTCGCCGTGCAGTCGTTCGAGCGCATCGAGGTCCGACGGAGCGGCCTCTCCGAGATCCCGGGCCTGTCCCCGGACCATGCCCGCCACCCCGGCCCCCCGGGCCAGGGCCAGGGCCGCCCGCCCGAACGCCTCGGGACGCCCCGAGGTGACGGCCGCCTCCGCGATCCACTCGAAGGCCAGGGTCAAGAGGGCGTCGCCCGCCAGGATCGCCGTCGCCTCGCCGAAGACCTTGTGGTTGCTCGGCTTGCCGCGGCGGAAGTCGTCGTCGTCCATGGCCGGCAGATCGTCGTGAATGAGCGAGTAGCAGTGGATCAGCTCGACCGCCGCGGCGGCGATCCGGACCGCGCCATCGGTCGGAGCCGAGACATGATGGCCCCCCCCCGCGGTCGCCTCGGCCGCCGCCAGGGCCAGGATGGGGCGCAGGCGCTTCCCCGGCGCCAGCAGGGAGTAGCGCATGGACTCGACCAGTCGACCCGGATCATCGGCCTCCGCCGGCAAGCGGCCGGACAGGGTCTCTTCTATCTCGCGTCGGCGGGCCGCCAGCCACGCCTCGAGCCCGGGGCGGCTAGTCGCCATCGCCAGACGAAGCGGCCGTGCCCGGGGCCACCTGCTGCTCGAACGGGGCGGTGCGCGCGCTCGCCGCCGGTCCGGCCAGCAGAACCTCGACCTTGCGCTCGGCGGAGTCCAGGATCCCGGCGCCGCGGCGGCACAGCTCGATGCCCTCCTCGAAGAACTTCAAGCTGTCCTCGAGGGACAAGTTGCCGCTTTCCAGCTTCTCGACCACGCCCCGCAACCGACCGAGCAGGTCGTCGAACCGTTCGTCGGCCGCGCCGGTTTTCTCAGGACCACCCATGGCACGTTCTTACCACGGCGCCAGGAAGGCCGCGGCCGTCTCGCCGCCTCCCCTCCGACTTTCCTCCTGGTAAGGGCGGGGGTTGAAGTTACAATCCCCAGGAAGGCGTCGTGCGCCAGCAAATGGACCGGTCATGCCAGCAAATCTGAGCGTCGGAAAAGCCGCGGGCGACGAGAAGCCCAGGGAGTCCGTCGCGGGCGCCAAGACCACCTGGCAGGCCTACCTGCGCAAGAAGGGGCTCAAGACCACCCAGCAGCGCGAGGCGATCGTGGACGCGTTCCTGCGCAGCTCAGGTCACGTGGCCCTCGAGGAGCTGCTGGCGCGGGCGCGGCGGACCCATCCGGGCGTGGGCCTCGCCACCGTCTATCGCAGCGTGAAGCTCCTCGAGGAGGCGGGCCTCGCCGCGAGCCGCCAGTTCGAGTCGGGGCACACCCTGTACGAGGCGACCCAGGGGCGCTCCCACCACGACCACCTCATCTGCCAGCGCTGTGGGTTCATCGTCGAGTTCGAGAGCGACGAGATCGAGCGCCTGCAGGAGTCGGCCGCGCGAAAGATGGGGTTCAACGTGCTCCGGCACCGGCACGAGCTCTTCGGCCTGTGCGAGAAGGCACAGGGCGCGCCGAACGGGCGCTGTCCGGGCGAGGAGGCCGCCCGCCCGGTGTCACGGAGGTAGTCCGCGCGGGAGCGGCCCGCCGCGTCTCGTCACCGAGCCGCGGCCAGGTCCTGAAGGCGCTTCTCGATCTCGGGTGCGTCCGCGGGCAGAAAGCCGCTGTTCACGTGGCGGACGATCCCGGCGCGGTCGATCACGTACGAGGTCGGCATCTTGTCCGGCTGCAGCGTGTCGGCGATGGCGCCCTTCTCGTCGTGCGCGATGGTCAAGGTCCAGCGGGAGCGCACCGCCAGGAACTTGTCCAGGTTGGCCCGCTCCTGATCGATGGAGACGGCCAGGATCTCGACCCCGCGTGCCCGCAGGCGCCCGGCCATGGCGTCCAGGATGGGGAGCTCCTGCTTGCAGGGGACACACCACGACGCCCACACGTCGAGCAAGACCACCTTGCCCTTCAGGCTGGCGAGCGCGAGGGGGCGGCCGTCCAGGCGCTTCACCACGAGATCGGGCGCGGGTCGCCCGACGGCCGCCGCGGTCTCGGTCGGGGTCGCGGTCGATGCGTTCGCCCTCCGGCCCTCCGTGGCGGAGGTGGCGCACCCCCACCCCCCGAGGCCCATCCCCGCGGCGAGGGCCAGCGCACGACCCAGCCGGGCGACGCCGACGCTCCACAGGATCGTCGTGCGTCGAGCAGGTCGCGAGCCGTCCTCCTTCACCCGTTCACTCGTTCACTCTTCACCTGCCGAGCTCTTCCTTGATCCACTCGCGCAGGCTCTCGGTGTCCTTGGCGTCGGTGTACTCGCGGCCGTTGATGTAGAGGGTCGGCGTCGACGAGAGCCCCAGCGTGGTGCCGTCGACCCGGTCCTTCTGGACCCGCGCCTTGGTCTTCGGATCGTCGAGATCCGTGCGGAACTTGGTGACGTTGAGCCCGACCTCCTTGCCGAACTTCTCCATCTCGGCCGGGCTGAGGCCGTCCTGGTTCTCCCAGAGCTTGTCCTGGAAGGGCCAGAACTTGCCCTGCTTCTGGGCCGCGACGGCCGCTTCCGCCGCCAGCCGCGCGTTGACGTGCTGGGGCAGGGGATAGTGCTTGAAGTAGAGGCGAACGTCGCCCTTGAACTCGTCCAGGATCTGACGGAGGACCGGCTGGAAGCGCTTGCAGTGCGGACACTCGTAGTCGGCGAACTCGACCAGCGTGACGCGCGCGTTCGGGCTCCCCTCCACCGGGGCCTCGGCCACGTCGATGGTGTGGGACTCGGTGTTCCGGTACCGCTTGTCCAGGGACTCGACGATCTCGCTCTGGGTGTAGCCTTGGTCGGCCAGGTGGGCCACGTACTTCACGGCGTTGAGCGAGCGCCGACAGCTCGCGTCCTTCTTGGCGGACGCGAGCAGGCTTTGACCCTTGCCGCACACCGAGGCCTCGCCGTTGACGGTGCGAAAGAACACCTTGCGGGCCGTCTCGTCGAGCCGCGAGACGTCCACCCCGCTCGGTGCGACGGTGTCGAGGCCAGGCTCTTGCCCGGTGTCGGCGCCGGCGGCGGCGACCTGCCCGGAAGGCTTCTGCGAGGGGCCCGGCTCCGAGCCCGAGGCGGAGGGGGCGGAGTGGGCCTCGGGCGGGCTCTTCGCACAGGCGCCCACCGACACCAGGGACGCCGAGCCGGCCACGTACGCCACCACCATCAAGATTTTCACGGGGCGCATTCCGGGACAGGTATAAGAACACCGGGTGGCCGAGTCAATTGTTTCCGGTCGCCGTCGAGACCGTCGGTGGTGCCGGCAAACCACCGCAACCGTTGACGTCGGAGGGGGACACCACTATAACCGGCACGGCTCGAGGTCGCCGAGAATCCATGACATCAGACTACGTCCCAGTCGCCCTCACCATTCTGATTTCCGTCGGGTTCGCCCTGCTGTTGACGGCGGCGGCCAAGTATCTCGGTCCTGGGCGCAAGAGCGCCGCCAAGGACTACCCGTACGAGTGCGGCTCCGAGGTGATCGGCAGCCCGCGGACCCGCTTCGAGATCAAGTTCTACCAGGTCGCCATCCTCTTCCTGGTGTTCGACATCGAGACCGCGTTCCTCTACCCGTGGGCGCTGCGCTACCGCGAGCTGTCCTGCACGGGCGCGCTGGTGGACGGCGTCTGCACCGCGGGTGTGTCATTCTTCGGGCTCTCCGAAATCCTGGTCTTCATGAGCGTCCTGATCGTCGCGCTGGCCTACGTGTGGCGAAAGCGCGCCATCGGGTGGGAGTAGTCCAATGGGTCTAGAGATCTACAACAGCACCGTCCAGGCAGCGGTGAACTGGGCGCGGAAGTTCTCGCTCTTTCAGTATCCGTTCGTGACCGCCTGCTGCGGGATGGAGTTCATGTCCTCGGCGGCGCCGAAGTACGATCTCGCGCGCTTCGGCGCCGAGTTCCCGCGCTTCTCGCCGCGCCAGGCGGACCTGCTGGTCATCGTCGGCACCATCACCGAGCGGCAGGCCCCGGCCCTGCGGCGCATCTACGATCAGATGTGCGAGCCCAAGTGGGTGATCGCCTTCGGGGTGTGCGCCTCGAGCGGCGGCTTCTACCAGAACTACTCGACCGTCCCGGGCGCCGACCAGATCATCCCGGTGGACGTCTACATCCCCGGCTGTCCGCCGCGGCCCGAGCAGGTCCTCGATGCCCTGATCCTGCTCCAGGAGCGGATCCAGCGCGGGGAGGGCCACAGCCAGGTGGTGCTGAAGGCCGAGGCGGGCCACGACGTCCCCATCGCCTCAATCCGCCCACGCAACCGCATCGGCCAGGGCGGCCCCATGGACGCTGGTGGTGTAGCCGGCCCGGCGGACTCCGGCCGAGTTTCCGGTGGAGCTGGCCCTCGCGGAGCTGGGACGTAGCCCATGGCGCAGATCATCCTCGATCGTCTGGCCGCCGAGTTTCCCCGGGGCGAGATCGAACAGATAGGTTCCCAGCACGGCAACGAGTGGGCCCGGGTCCGGCGAGACGCCTGGCTGCAGGTCTGCACCTTCCTGCGGGACGACCCCACCTTGCAGATGCAGATGCCCATCGACCTGACGGCGGTGGATCGCCTGGGTCGGGAGCCGCGCTTCGACGTGGTCTTGCACCTGTACTCGGTGACCAAGAAGCACCGGGTGCGCCTGTACGCCGGGGTGCCCGAGGAAGACTGCATGCTCGACAGCGCGGTCGGGATCTGGCCGGGGCTCAACTGGTTCGAGCGCGAGGCCTACGATCTCTACGGCGTGCGCTTCCGCGGTCACCCCGATCTGCGCCGCATCCTCATGTACCCCGAGTTCGTGGGGCACCCCCTGCGCAAGGACTACCCCAAGGAGAAGCGGCAGCCCTTGGTTCGCCGCAGCGGAATCCCCGGCTCGCCCGAGTGACGGACAAAAACCTCATGGATGACTCGACCGACTCGAATGCTCCCAAGGGGCTGGGGGCCAGCCTGGCCCGACGTGTGGTCCTCGGCGTGCAGGACGTCGAGGACATGGAGCTGCCGACCGATCCCGTGCCGCTCAACATGGGCCCCTCCCACCCGGCCATGCACGGCACCGTGCGCATGGTGCTCGACGTGGAGGGCGAGAAGATCAGCAACGTCGACATCCAGATCGGCTACCTGCACCGCTGCTTCGAGAAGGAGTCGGAGTACGCCACCTACACCCAGATCTTCCCCTACACCGACCGGCTGAACTACGTCTCCCCGATGTTGAACAACGTCGGGTACGCGATCGCGGTCGAGAAGCTGCTGGAGATCGACCAGAAGATCCCGGAGCGCGCCCAGTACATCCGGGTGATCGTGGGCGAGATGTCCCGGGTGACGGATCACATGACCTGCCTCGGCGCGGGCGCCATGGAGCTCGGCGGGTTCACGGTGTTCCTCTACCTGCTGAAGGCGCGCGAGTGGCTGTACGAGCTGCTGGAGGAGATCTCGGGCGCGCGCCTGACCCACAGCTTCGTGCGCATCGGTGGCGTGTCGGGGGATCTGCCCGACGGCTTCGCCGGCAAGCTGCGCGACGTCATCAACCGGTCGCGCGGGGTGATCGAGGAGTGCGGGAAGCTCCTGAACAAGAACCGCATCTTCCGCGACCGGATGGACGGCATCGGGATCATCACCAAGGAAGACGCCATCACCTGGGGCATCACCGGCCCGGTGGGTCGCTCGACCGGCCTCGACTACGACGTCCGCAAGGATCACCCCTACCTGGTCTACGATCGCTTCGACTTCGACGTGCCGGTGGGCTCGGTCGGCGACAACTTCGATCGGTACATGTGCCGCGTCGAGGAGATGCAGCAGTCCATGCGGATCATCGAGCAGGCGCTGGACCAGATCCCGAGCGGGCGGATCCTGGTCGACGACCCGCGGGTGCGCCTGCCGGCCAAGTCCGAGACCTACAACTCGATCGAGGCCATGATCGCCCACTTCAAGGTGATCATGGACGGGATCCACGTCCCGCCGGGCGAGATCTACTCGTACACCGAGGCGGGCAACGGCGAGCTCGGGTTCTACATCGTGTCCGATGGCACCGGGCGGCCCTGGAAGTGCCGGGTGCGTCCGCCGTGCTTCGCCAACGTCTCGGTCCTCATGAAAGTGCTGCCTGGCCTGTTCATCGCCGACATCGTCCCGACGTTCGGGATGATCAACATGATCGGCGGCGAGTGCGACCGCTAACCGGAGAGCCGACCTCGATGCCTGACGCCACGCTGACGCCCACCCCGCTCACCCTGGTCACCGGTGCGCCGGTCCCCGAGCCGAAGCCCGCGCAGAGCCACCCGCCCGGCACCGAGCTCGTCACCGTCACCGTCGACGGGAAGGCCACCCAGGTCCCGAAGGGGACCATCCTCATCGAGGCCTGCAACGGGGTGGGGGCCGAGGTCCCATCCTTCTGCTACCACGCTGGCCTCAGCTCACCCGCGGTGTGCCGGCAGTGCCTGGTGGACGTCAAGGGTCAGCCGAAGCCGGTGCCCTCCTGCTACACGCCGGTGACCGACAAGATGGAGGTGATCACCAAGTCGCCGCGGGTGCTGGACATCCGCCGGCAGATGCTGGAGTTCACCCTGCTCAACCACCCGATCGACTGCCCGATCTGCGACAAGGCGGGGGAGTGCACCCTGCAGAAGCACTACTTCGACTGGGACGGCAAGTACACCCGCAACGATGGCATCAAGGTCCACAAGGCCAAGCGGGTGGACATCGGCAAGCACATCGTGCTCGACCAGGAGCGCTGCATCCTGTGCACCCGCTGCATCCGCGTGTGCGAGGAGGTGGCCAAGGAGCCCGAGCTGACCATGGCCATGCGAGGCGATCACGAGGTGCTCACCACCGCGCCCGGCAAGCGGCTCGACAACCGATATTCGTTGAACACGGTGGATGTCTGTCCGGTGGGCGCCCTCACCTCGAAGGACTTCCGCTTCGCCATGCGGGCCTGGGAGCTCGACTCGACGCCGTCGGTGTGCCCGGGGTGTGCCACCGGGTGCAACATCGACGTGCAGGCCTCGCGCGGGGACATCCACCGGCTCGTGCCCCGCGAGAACCCGTCGGTGAACAAGTTCTGGATGTGCGACGAGGGGCGCTTCACCTACAAGCGCATCGGCGCGGGACGGCTGGCCGCCCCGACCTCCGCCGGGATCTCGGTGGACTGGGATCGGGCGCTGGCCGATGCGGCGCGCCTCCTGCGCACCGCGCTCGACCAGGATCCCGCCCGCGTGGGGGTGGTGTTCTCCGCGCAGTCGACCAACGAGGATCTCTACGCGCTCTCACGCCTGGCCTTCGAGGCGCTGGGGGTCGGTCGGGCCTACCTGGCCGGGCTCGATCAGGGCTTCCACGACGACATCTTGATCAGCGCCGACAAGAACCCCAACACCGCCGGGGCCATCGCCATCGGCGGCGGCCGCCTCAAGAGCCTGATGGAGCTGTCGGGCGATCTCAAGGCCGGGCGGCTGTCGGCCCTGGTGGTGGTGGGCGAGGAGGGCGTGCTCGGGGACACCCCGGCGGCCACCTTGCCGCTCGGCAACCTGCAGGCGCTGGTGGTCCTGGCCTGGCGGCGGGAGGTCCTGGTCGAGGCCGCGCACGTGGCGTTGCCCATGGCCGACTGGGCCGAGGTGGACGGCACGTTCACCAACCGCCAGGGCAAGGTGCAGCGGGTCCGCGCCGCGGTGCCGCCGGCGGGAGACGCGCTCCCCGGCTGGGAGATCATCGCGCTCTTGGCCGATCGCCTGGGGAAGCCGATCGAGTTCGCCCCCCTGGCGGCCGAGCGCGGGCGTGGGCCCTCGGCGCGGGCGGTGTTCCTCGAGGCCAAGCAGAAGATGCCGTTCATGAAGGACGCCGACTGGGGGCGACTGTCGCTGCCGGTCCAGCTCCGATTCGCTCACTCGCGAGGATGACCTTGGACACGAGCTACGGAAGCCTTCTCTTCACGATCATCGCCGCGGTGGTGAAGATCCTGGCCTTGCTGCTGGGGTTCGGGATGGGGCTGGCCTCCATCCTGACCTGGATGGAGCGGCGGCAGTCGGCGATGATGCAGGACCGGCTCGGTCCCAACCGGGCCAACATCGGCCCCTTCAAGATGTGGGGCATCACCCACTTCATGGCGGACGCGCTCAAGTTCCTGTTCAAGGAGGACTTCGTGCCGCCGCTGGCGCACAAGTTCTTCTTCATGTGGGCGCCGGTGATGTCGATGGCGCCGGCCCTGATCGTGGCCGCCATCATCCCCTTCGGGGCGCCGCTGTGCTGGGGCCACGCCCTCGATCCCCACGCCACCACCTGCGAGACCCCGGTGCTGTTCCAGATCGCGCGGCTCGACGTGGGCATCCTCTTCTACTTCGCGCTGTCGTCCCTGTCGGTCTACGGCGCGACGCTGGCGGGCTGGGCCTCGCACAACAAGTGGTCGATGATGGGGGGGATGCGGGCGAGCTCCCAGATGATGTCCTACGAGGTCACCATGGGGATGGCCGTGCTGGGGTCGTTCCTGGTGTACGGCACCCTCGAGCCCGGTGCCATGGTGTGGAAGCAACAGGCGAGCCTGTGGCACTGGGGCATCTTCACGCAGCCCCTCGGATTCCTGCTGTTCCTCACCGCCTCGATCGCCGAGACCAAGCGGACCCCGTTCGACATCCCCGAGGGGGAGCCGGAGATCATCGGCTACTTCGTGGAGTATTCGGGGCTCCGGTTCGGGATGTTCTTCCTCGGGGAGTTCCTGGAGATCGTGTTCTCGAGCGCCCTCATCGTGACCATCTTCCTCGGGGGTTGGAGCCTGCCGGGGTTGCAGGACTTCTGGATCGCCCACGGCTGGAGCAACCTCGGCTTCGTGGTGGCCACGGTGCTGATCTGGTCGGCGAAAGTTTTTCTGTTCTCGGCCTTCCAGCTGCTCATCCGCTGGTCCTTGCCGCGTTTCCGGTCAGATCAACTGATGCAGCTCGGCTGGCAACGGCTGCTGCCGATCTCGGTCGCCAACGTGCTCGCGACCGCGGTCGTGGTCCTGTTCACGAACAGCAAGTAGCAAGAGAGATCGAGGAAACGCATGGCCGTCGGAGTCAAAGTCGTCAACCGTCCCGGGAGCTTCGCGCAACAGCTGTACGTACCTGCCATCGCCGAGGGCATGGGGGTGACGTTCCGCCACTTCGTCAAGAACTTCTTCGGCAACCTGGTGGGGATGCGCGGCAAGACCGACATCCAGACCCTGCAGTACCCGGAGGAGAAGAAGCCCTATCCCGAGCGACACCGCGGGCTCCACCGGCTGATGGTGCGGGACGACGGCCAGACCCGCTGCGTGGCGTGCATGATGTGTCCGACGGTGTGTCCGGCCCACTGCATCACCATCGTTCCAGAGGAGGCTCCGGACGGGACCATCGAGAAGCGCCCGCGCATCTTCGAGATCGACGAGCTCCGCTGCGTGGTGTGCGGGCTGTGCGCGGAGGCCTGTCCGTGCGATGCGATCCGCATGGACACCAAGGAGCACGCCAAGCCGGTGTACCGGCGGGTCGACGCCATCCTCGACCGCGAGGAGCTGCTGGCGCGCTCGGCGCCGTCGATTGCGGTCCAGGGGGGGCAGGGCGCCTTCTGGCGCGAGAAGACCCCGGGGAATCACCCGACCACCCAGACCCCGGTCGATGGAGAGGTCGTGCCGCGCGGGCTGCCGCCGGGACCGACGATTCCCAAACGGGATTGACGGCGGCGGATTGACGGCGGCGGATTGACGGCGGATTGACGGTTTGACCTTGACCGGAGGGGAGCGAGAATTCATCCTGAGTCGAGGACCTTCTGCTCAGTTCGATACGGAGAGATATCTTTTCCCTACAAGCACGAACCTGGGAGCTGCCTCTGGCCGATGGATGTGCACGCCCGCGCGTCGGGAAGCCCGATGCGGTCAATTCAGTGGCTCCCCCCTTACGAAAGTAGGGGCCAAGAAGTCTCTTCGACCGGCTGTTGCGGAAGGTCGCTTTTTCTTTTCGATCGCGAAGGCGCGGCTTCAGTGCGGGTTCAGTCCAGGAGTCAGTGGAAGTCGTGCGAGATGTCCAGGCTGTCGATTCTCTCGAGGCTCTCGATGCCGTCGGGGCGCGCGGGGGTCGAGCCGGGGATGGGGGCGAAGCGGTCCGCCTTGATGGACACGACCCCGTCCTGATTCTGGACCGTCCCCTCGATGATCATGGCGCCGAGGTTCAGGACCGAGGCGCGGTGGGTGGCGAAGCACTGGGGGGTCAGGATGGCGTTGGCGAAGCCGGTCTCGTCCTCCACCGTGATGAAGACGAAGCCCTTGGCCGTCCCCGGGCGTTGTCGGACGACCACCATCCCGGCCACGCGCCCACGCCGTCCGTTCGGGATGCGCCCGAGCGCCGCCGCGGTCACGACGCCGAGGGTGTGGAGGCGGCGGCGCACGAGGGTCATGGGGTGCGCCCCGGTGGTGACGCCGGTCCCACGGAAGTCGGCCACCAGCTCGTCGTTGGGGGACATCTCGGGCAGGGTGGTCGAGGAGGCCGCGGTGGACAGGGACGCGGAGGTGGACGTGGACGCGGACGTGGACGCGGCGAAGAGGCGGCCGGAGCGGCCGAGGGCCTCGACCTGCCAGAGGGCCTGGCGGCGGGTGCCACCAAAGGCGGCCAGGGCGCCGACGGAGGCCAGGCTGCGGAGCTCGGCGCTGTTCGGCAGGACCCGCGCCTCGAGATCGGCGACGGAGGAGAACGCCCGCTCCTCCCGGCAGCGCACGATGCGCCGACCGACGGCCTCGCGCAGCCCGGCCACGTACTTGAGCCCCAGCCGAACGGCGCTCCTGGCGGCGTTCGGGGCGCCGCCCCCCCCCCGCTCGAGGGTGCAGGACCAGGCGGAGCGCGTGACGTCGATCGGCAGGGTGGGGACCCCGTGCCGGCGGGCGTCGTTGATCAGCGTCGACGGGTGATAAAACCCCATCGGGTAGTTGTCGAGCAGCGCGCACAGGAAGGCCGACGGGTGGTGGGCCTTGAGGTAGGCCGAGGCGTAGGCAATCAGCGCGAAGGAGGCGGCGTGGGACTCGGGGAACCCGTAGAGCGCGAACGACTGGATGCCCGTGACGATCTCCTCCTGGGCGGCCGGGGAGATCCCGTTGCGGGTCATCCCGGCGCGCAGGGCCGCCTCGATCCCCTTCATGCGCTCGTGCGACCGCTTGAAGCCCATCGCGCGGCGCAGCTCGTCGGCCTGCCCTCCGGTGAAGCCGGCCGCCACCATTGCGATCCGGATCAGCTGCTCCTGAAACAGGGGGATCCCGAGCGTGCGCTTCAGGATCGGCTCCAGCGACGGGTGGGGGTAACGGACCGCCTCGCGCCCCGCCCGCCGCGACAGATAGGGGTTCACCATCTTCCCGACGATGGGCCCGGGCCGGATGATGGCCACCTCGACCACCAGGTCGTAGAAGCGGCGCGGCTGCATGCGCGGCAGGGTGGCCATCTGCGCGCGTGACTCGACCTGGAACACCCCGACGGTGTCCGCGGCCCGCAGCATGCGGTAGACGGTGGGATCGTCGGGCGGCAGGTGGGCGTAATCGATGGCGACGTTCTCGTCGGCCGCGATGATGGGGACCGCGTCCTCCAGCACCGCCAGCATGCCGAGGCCGAGCAGATCGACCTTGACGATTCCGAGGTCGGCGCAGTCGTCCTTGTCCCACTGCACGACCACCCTCCCGGGCATGCTGGCCGGCTCCAGCGGGACCACGTCGTCGAGTCGCCCGGCGGCGATCACCATGCCCCCCGAGTGCTGGCCGAGGTGGCGCGGCAAGTTGAGGAGCTCGGTGGCGAGGGCGCCGAGCAGCTCGGTGCGCGGCTCGGTGGTGGGAAAGCCCGCCATGTTCAGGTAGTCGCCGAGGGTGCCCTCGGGCTGGGTTTGCACCCAGCCCGGCAGGTTCTTCGAGATGCGCCCGAGCTGCTCCTCGGAGAAACCGAGCGCGCGGCCCGCGGTGCGCATGGCCAGCCGTGGCCGGTAGCTGATCACGTTGGCGGTCATCGCCGCCCCCTGCGCGCCGTACTTGGCGTACACGTACTGGATGACCGATTCGCGTCGCTCGCCGGAGGGCAGGTCGAGATCGATGTCCGGCATGCGATCGGTCACGTTGGAGGCGCCGCGCACCCGCTCCTCGGACAAGAAGCGCTCGAAGAGCAGCTCCATGCCCACCGGATCCACCGCGGTGATGCCGAGGGCGTAGCAGACCGCCGAGTTGGCGGCCGAGCCCCGCCCCTGGATCAGGATGCCGCGGCTGCGCGCGAACTGGACGATGTCCCAGACCACCAGGAAATACCCGGCCAGCTCGAGCGCGCCGATGATGCGCAGCTCGTGAGCGAGCTGGCGACGGGCCCGGGCCCCGAGGCTCTGCGACCCCGCGTCGCCGCTGGCGCTGGCGCTGGAATCGGCGTCCATGCGGTAGCGATTCGCGGCCCCCTGCCAGACCAGCTTCTCGAGCAGGCCCTGCTCGGTCTCGCCGGGGTCGACCGGGTAGGTGGGGAAGGCATAGCCGAGATCCGCGAGCGTGAAGGCGCAGCGCTCGGCGATGGCGCGCGTGGCGCGGACGGTCGCCGGCCGATCGCGAAAGAGCGCCGCCATCTCGGTCGGGGGCTTGAGGTGGTGCTCGACGCTCGGCGAGAGCGTGCGGCCGATCTCGTCGACCGTCGCGCCGTGGCGCGCGCACACCAGCACGTCGTGGACGCGGCGGCGCTCGGGGGTGGTGTAGCGGACGTCGTTGGTGGCCACCACGGCGATCCCGTGGGCCTCCGCCTGGGCGAAGGTGGCCTCCACGCGGTGGGCCTCGGCCGCGTCGAGGTGGCGTTGCACCTCGAGATAGAGGCGATCACGCCCGAAGATCTGGAGGAGGACCGGGAGGTCGGGGCGTGGGCGGGCCCCCGCCAGGGCCACCAGCCCGCCGCCGGCCCCGTCCGCGCCTCCTCCGTGGTGGGCCGTCAGATGCTGGGCCAGGAGCGCGTGGGTGACGGCCGCCTGGCCCTTGGGGCGGCCGCGATGCATGTCCGTGAGCAGGCGACAAAGGTTCCGGTACCCCCGGCGATCCTCGGCCAGCAACAAGAGCGGGGGCGGCGGGGTCGACGAATCCGCCTGCCGGGCCGTGCCTCCGGAGGCACGGCCCTCGTCGGGGGCGAAGGTGATCTCCGCGCCCACGATGGCCCGGATGCCGGCGCTCCGGGCGGCGGCGAAGAAGCGCGGGGCACCATAGAGGCCGTTCACGTCGGCGAGCGCCAGCGTGTCGTGCCCGCCCGCCGCCGCGGTGGCCACCAGATCCTCGGGCAACGAGGCCCCATCGAGGAAGGAGAACGCCGACCGACAGCGAAGCTCCACGTAGTCCGAGGCGCGGCCCATGGCGCCCGAGCATGACTGAACACCTGGTCAGTATCAAGCTGCCTCGACGCGTTCTCGCCTCCCGTCGGGTCGTGGGGCTCTCGCCAGAGGCATGCTCGGGGCCTGCACCCCTTGTCTGCGCCCTGCGCCGCACCCATCTTGCGACTCGAACAGCAAGGAGGACATCATGATCCGATCACGCAGCCTGTTTTCCCTCTCGTTTGGAGCTCTGATGCTCGTGGGCGGCTTTGCGGTCGCCGCCGACGCTCCCGCATCGTCCGAGGTCCTGGCCAAGCTTCACCATTCGAATCAAAAAGAGATCGCGATGGGCAAGCTCGCGCAGAAGATGGGGCAGTCGAAGGATGTGAAGAGCTTTGGCAAGACCCTGGTTCATGACCACACCTCGGCAGACAAGAAGGTCGTGTCCCTCGCCAAGAACGAGCACGTCGAGCTCCAGTCGGAGGACACCAAGACCGACGACATGTCGAGCCTCGGGACCGGCGCCGACTTCGACGCCAAGTTCGCGCAGGCGATGCTGGACGATCACAAGAAGGACGTGGGCGAGGCCACCGAAGCCCGCGACGGGACCACGGATCCCAAGCTGAAGAAGCTGCTCACCGATCTGGTCCCGGTGCTGCAAAAGCACCAGGACATCGCCCAGAAGATCGTCAATCAGCACGGGCAAGCCAACAACTGACCGCCGACCCGCGGGGTCAGGGGCAAGGTGGTGGGGCGTTCGGCCTCGTCGACTGACCACAGAAGATGCAGCTGTCGATCTGCGGGCACACATCGGCGGCGGGGATCACCGAAGGATTGAACCGCGCATCGAACAACCCACGTCCATAGAGGACCTGCCACACCCCGCAGGCCAGGACGGGGATGTCCGAGCCTTCGTAGACCCCGACCAGTTTTCCCGTTGCCTGGTCGAAGGTCGGGCTCGAATCCTCGAAGACAAGGTCCCCCGGCTCGAAGCTGACGCGGCCGCAGCCCGTGTTTCGGAGGATGGGCCCATTGCCACGACAGAGCTCCGCCGTGGACGCGTCGATGTGGGCCAGGTCGAGGGCACACAACCCTGCGTTGGCCGCGTCGGCGCAGAAGCATGAGAGGGGCATTCGGGCGGCCTTCGCGGCGGCGTCGCACGGGCAACCCTCGGCGGAGGAGCCTGCGACTGCCTCACCCGGGCCCATCGCGTCAGGACCGTTGCCGGTCGCGCCGGCTCCGACGGCGGTGGCCCTCGGTGAGGCCACACCGCCCGATCCACTGCTGCACGCCAGCAGCGTCAACGCACAGCATGCCGCCCACGCCGTGAGGAGCCTCGTGCCTGAATCGTTCTCGCACCCGGTTGGAGTCAAACCGCCTCGCCTCTCTTGCTCGGCGAGCATAGGCCATGAAATGTCGCGGCTGTCATGGTTTCAGCAGACTCTGGCCCGATGGGGGAGATCAGGCACGAATCGTCTGGTGAGGCCGCCTATCTCGTGCTGCGGCGAGGCCGGCGCACCGCGCGAATTCGTCCGCTTGGGCCGCCGCCGGCGTAGAAGACATCGCCCCCGTCGGCCTCGAGCCCGCTCAGCTCCGTCCCCTCGGGCATCGTGAGGCGGGCCAGCACCTCACCGGTCCGCGGGTCGACGCGGCGGATGTCGGCGTCGGCGCCTTCCCATGTTCCGTGCCACAGCTCGCCGTCGACCGAGGTGACCCCGGTGACGAACCGGTTCGACTCGATCGTCCGCAGGATGGCGCCGGTCGCGGGATCGATCTGGTGGATCTTCCGATCACGATATTGGCCGACCCACAACTTGCCTTCTGCCCACGTCAGCCCCGAGTCACGGCCGCCACCAGGGGCCGGGATCGCCGACAGGACGGCGCCGGTCGCTGGATCGATCTCGAGAATGCGGTCATCGACGATCTGGTAGAGGTGCTTGCCGTCGAAGGCGGTCCCGGCGTCGCAGGCGACGTCGAGGGTCCGCAACGTGGTTCCGTTCGCGGGATCGAAGGCGTGCAGCCGCTCGCCACCCGCGAACCAGACCAGCTGGCCGTCGAAGGTGACGCCGTGGACGGACGGCGCCCCGGCGAAAGGCCCGTACTCGCGGATGATCTGAGCGGGCTGCTCCGTGGGATCGGTGGGTCGTTGGATGTCTCGGTGGCCTTCCATCGTCTCTCCTTGAATCTCTTCGTTTACCCGAAGCCCTCCGAGATCGGGAGCAACAACGTCGTCGCGAATCCCGCCACCGGCGCCGAGACCCACCGCTGGGAGCGGCCGCGGCCGAGCGCGCGCGCCTGGCCGGCCTCCGCGAGGTCGCGGAGGGCCCTCTGCACGGTCCTCTGGCTGGATCCGAGCGCCAGCGCCAGCGCCGAGGTGGGCCAGGCCTCGCCGTCGGCCAGCAGCGCCAGGACCGCGGCCTCGGGGCTGTCGATCGGTGGCAGGAGCAGCCGGACCCGGAGCGGGCTGGCATGGCGCGGCGCCAGCAGGAAGCCGCCGCCGGTGGCCCGGACCTCGGCGAGCGGCGCGATCTGGCGGCGGAGCCGGCCCATCTCGACCCGCAGGCGCGCGCGGTGAGAAGGGTTCGCCTGGCGGGCGCCGAACGCCCGTTCGATCAGGTCGTCGCGAGCCGCATCCCCCGGCCACCGTTCCGCCAGCCCTCGCAGGAGCGCGAACAGCACCGGTCGCCGCGCGAGCTGCACGAGGCGCTGTCCGCGACGCGCCGCCCTCCTGCAACCGTCGACGACCAGGTCGGGCGAGGCCAGCACGGCCTCGACCTCGGCCAGCGTCAAGGGACGCGCCTCGTGCCCGAGGACCAGGCGTGCGGCGGGCAGGACGAGTGCTCTGGCGGCCCGCTCCACCTCCGCGCACAGCGCGCCGATCCCGGACCGAGCTGCTGCCTCCCGTGCCCGGGAAAGGGCGGTGCGAGCAGGCTCGCCGCGTCCTCTGCGCAGGGCGATCTCGAAAGCCAGCAGGCCGGCGAGGGCGGCCAGCCGCGCAGGCCCGCCGCGGAGATCGAGCATCGCGTGGGCGCCCTCCGCCTCGTCGACCCTCCCGAGCAGCAAGAGGCGCCGGGCCTGGAGCAATCGCGCGTGGGCGGCATTTTCCCGATCGCCGTGCGCCGCGAACGTGCGCAAGGCAGCCGCCAGCGCACGCGCGGGCCAGGCGAGATCGCGGGCGGCGAGCGCCACCTCCGCCTCGGCCGTCAGGCAGCGGGCGCGCTCGAGTGTCTCGCGCGGTCCGAATGCGCGGGCCGCGCGCCGCAGGAGCTCGCGCGCGCGCGCCAGCTCGCCCAGCTGGGCCATCGCGATTCCGCGGAGCGCGAGCGCCGCGGGATCGTCCCGCAGGGCAACCCGATCGAGCGCGCCGAGCGGGTCGCCGGCCCGCAGCGCCCGTCCCGCCGCCGTGATCGACGAGTCCACGTGGCGATCTTAACCCCGTCGCCGTTGTTACTCCCACCCCCGACTCGACCGGGGGTATCTCTGCGCAAGGGAACGGACACCAACCAGAGGAGCGCACGAATGACCACGACGGCGACGCACGAAACCAGGCACATCAAGGGGACCCGGGCGGAGTGGCGCGCAGCGCGGCTCGAATTGCTGGCAGCCGAGAAGGAGCACACACGGCGAGGCGACGAGCTGGCGCGCCGCCGGCAGGAGCTGCCGTGGGTCCGGGTCGACAAGGAATACCGGTTCGAGACCGAGGCGGGGAGCGCGTCGATGGCGGACCTCTTCCAGGGGCGCTCGCAGCTCCTCGTCTACCACTTCATGCTCGGTCCGGACTACAAGGCGGGCTGCCCATCTTGCTCGGCCATCGCGGACGGATTCAACGGCTTCGCCGTCCACCTGGCGAACCACGACGTGATGCTGACGGCGGTGTCGCGGGCGCAGCTGGCCAGGGTGCAGGCCTACAAGCGACGCATGGGCTGGACCTTCCCGTGGGCGTCGTCGTTCGGCACCGACTTCAACGGCGACTTCGGGGTGGGGATCACCGAGGAGCAGCAGCGGTCGGGCGTCGGCGAGTACAACTACACGCCCCAGGACGAGAAGGCTGCGGCGGAGTCGGGCGGCGGCGCGATCGGCGCCGCGATCGCCGCCGGCGTCGGCACCGACTGGCCGACGTTCTGGCGCGAGCGGCCGGGCATGAGCGCGTTCGCGATCGAGGACGGCGTCGTCTACCACACCTACTCCGCCTATGCGCGGGGGCTGGACGGCCTGTGGGGGATGTACCAGTGGCTGGACCGCGCGCCGAGAGGACGCAACGAGAAGGGACTCTGGTGGCGCCGTCATGACGAGTACGCCCCGCGCTGAAAGGTCGGGCGGCGTCTTGGGCTTCTTGGGCGTCTCGGCGCTGCTGTTCGTGGCCAGCACGGTGGCGACGATCGCGTGGTGCGGATCGATGTCGGCGCTGGCCGAGATGCCGATGCCCGGCGGCTGGAAGATGTCGATGGCGTGGATGCGGATGCCGGGGCAGACGTGGGCCAGCGCCGCGGCGTCCTTCCTCGGGATGTGGGTGGTGATGATGGTGGCGATGATGCTGCCATCCCTGGTCCCGATGCTGCGGCGGTACCGCACCGCCGTCGGGGCCGCGAGAGAGCCCCGTCTGGAGTGGCTGACCCTGCGCGTGGGCGCAGGCTACTTCCTGGTCTGGACCCTGCTGGGCGTGGTCGCCCTTCCGCTCGGCGTCGCGCTGGCGGGCATCGAGATGCGACTGCCGTCCCTGTCGCGCGCCGTGCCCTTCGTCGTCGGCGTCGTCGTCCTCCTCGCGGGAGCCCTGCAGCTCACCGCCTGGAAGGCACGCCAGCTCGCCTGCTGCCGGGAGTCGCCGGGGTGCGAAAGAACACTTCCGCCCGCCGCCGGCACGGCGTGGCGGCACGGGCTGCGCATCGGCACCGACTGCGTCCGATGCTGCGCCCCCCCGATGGCGATCCTGCTCGTCATCGGGGTCATGGACCTCCGCGTGATGGCGGTCGTGGCGGCGGCGATCACCGTCGAACGCATCGCCCCCGCCGGCGAGCGCATCGCCCGAGGCACCGGGGCCATCTTCGCCGGATCGGGGCTCCTGATGCTGGGTCGGGCCGCGGGCCTCTTCTGATGGGCGATCCTGAGCCGGCACGTCGCCGGCGTGGGCGGCATGGATGGAACGCGTGGCATGGCGGCGCGTTGGCCGCCCCGTGGCACAGGTGGTACAAACGGGCCCGAGTTTGGAAGTCCCCCGCCGCCTGCGAGGAGCCCCCATGTCGAGCGCGTCCGGCCCAGCACCGAATTCACCCTCGAACGCGCATCTCCCGCACGGCGCGCGCCCGAGCCGCCGCCAGGTGCTGGCGGCGGGGTCACTGGCGGGGGCTCTGGTCGCGTCGCCCCGCCGAGGTCGCGCCGCGTCCGAGCCCGGCGCGGGCGGAGGTCGAACGTTCCCCAGGGACTTCGCCTGGGGAGCCGCGACCGCGGCCTATCAGGTCGAGGGTGCCGTCCGCGAGGATGGGCGCGGCCCGTCGGTCTGGGATGTCTTCAGCCACAAGCCCGGCGCCGTGTTCGAGGGCCACACGGGCGACGTCGCCTGCGATCACTACCACCGCTACCGTCAGGACATCGCGCTCATGAAGACCCTCGGCGTCTCGTCCTACCGGTTCAGCGTGTCCTGGACGCGCGTGCTCCCCGACGGCGTCGGGACCCAGAACCCGAAGGGCCTCGATTTCTACAGCCGGCTGGTGGACGAGTTGCTGAAGGCGGGGATCGCGCCCATGTGCACGCTCTTTCACTGGGATTTCCCCCAGGCCCTCTACGCCCGTGGCGGGTGGCTCAGCCGCGACGTGGCGGGCTGGTTCGGCGACTACGCGGCGGTGGTGGCCGAGCACCTCGGGGATCGGGTGAAGGTGTGGGTGACCCAGAACGAGCCCCAGTGCTTCATCGGGATGGGCCTGCTCGATGGCGTACACGCGCCCGGCGACAAGCTGACCTTCGACAAGTACCTGGTGGCCGCGCACAACTCGATGCGGGCGCATGGCCGGGCGGTCCAGGCGCTGCGCGGCCACGCCCGTGGGAACCCCGGGGACACGCGGATCGGTTACGTCATCTCCACCCAGGTCGCCCAGCCCGCGAGCGGGCGCGCGGAGGACATCGAGGCGGCCCGCTGGGCGACGATGTCGGTTCGCGACCGCAACCAGTGGAACAACACCTGGTGGACCGACCCCGTGCTCCTCGGGCGGTATCCCGCCGACGGGGTCACGCTGCACGGCAAGGACATGCCGGCCTTTCCGGAGGCCGACCTGAAGGACATCCAGCAACCCCTCGACTTCATCGGGCTCAACATCTACAAGGCCGACACCTGGCGGGCGACCGGCGCCTCCACCTCCACGTCAGGACCCGCCGCCTCCTCCGCCGCCGCCGCCTCCGCCGCCGCCTCCTCCTCGGCGCGGGCGCCGGCCGGGGTTCAGGTGACGACGCCCGCCGGCTATCCCCGCTCGGGGGTGGACTGGCAGCCGATCACGCCGGCGGCCCTCTACTGGGGACCGAAGTTCTTCTGGGACCGTTACCACTTGCCCATCTCGATCACCGAGAACGGTCTGTCGACGCGCGACCAGATCTTTCTCGACGGCAAGGTCCACGATCCGCAGCGGGTCGACTACATGCACCGAGCGCTGCTCGAGCTTCGGCGGGCCATGGAGGACGGCGTGCCGGTCACCGGCTACCACGCCTGGTCGCTGCTCGACAACTTCGAGTGGGCGGATGGCTACAAGCAACGCTTCGGGATGGTCTACGTCGACTACCAGACCCAGCGGCGCATCCCCAAGGATTCGTTCGCGTGGTATCGCCAGGTGATCGCGACCCACGGTCAGAGCCTGCTCGGCAAGACGGTGTTGCCGGCCACGCAGGTGACCGACACGCCCCCGCCGCCGTGAGTGCCGTGAGGGAAGCGCGGCGGCGAGCGCCCGGGGACGACTACGCCCGCCAGCGTCGCCGTTCATGAACATCGTCGTGGATACGTCGGTGTGACCTGGGCGAGACCCGCTTGGACTATCCAGGTGTCAATGTCAGGCTGGGACCTGCGCGCTGCGTGCCAGCAGGAAGGCTCGGACCGCCGGATCCTCGCTGAGCCCGATGGCGCGGGCGTAAGCGGCGCGGGCCTCGTCGGCGCGGCCGAGTCGCTGGAGCATGTGTGCCCGCGCGGCCCAGTAGGGCTGATAGGCGGCGACGGCGTCCCCGCGGATGTCCTCGGCGTCCCCGCGGATGTTGTCGAGGAACGCCAGGCCGACCGCGGCCCCGCGGGCTTCGCTGACGGCGGCGGCGCGACCGACGAGGGCGCCCACCGTCGGCGCCAGGCGCACGAGGCCTTCGTAGAGCAGCGCCACGGACTCCCAATCCACCGCGCCCCCGGGGCTCGCCCGCCGGGCGTGAGCCGACTGGATGGCGGCCTCCAGCTGAAAGGGCCCGACCCGGCCCACGAGCTCGGCCGCGTGAAGCAGCCGATCGGCCTCGGCGATCATCGAGCGCGACCACAACGACACATCCTGCTCGGACAGCGGCACGTAGGCCGCGTCGGCTGAGCGTCGCGCTGGTCGCCGCGCCTCGCAGTGGAGCATGAGCGCGAGCAGCCCGGCTGCCTCCGGCTCCTCGGGCAGGAGGCCCAGGAGGAGGCGTCCGAGCTCCAGGGCTTCGCCGGCGAGACCGCGGCGCGATGTCGCGGCCTCGGCGCCGGTCAGGTCTTGCCAGCCGCTCCCGTACGCGGCGTATATCGCTTCGAGCACGGCCCCGAGCCGCGGCGGCAGATCTCGACGCTCGGGCAGGACGAAAGGGATGCGGGCGTCGCGAATCTTCGCCTTGGCACGGCTCAACCGTTGCCCCATGGCGGCAGGCTGCACCAGGAAGGCCGAGGCGATCCGAGCGGCGGGGAGACCGAGCACCGTCTGCAACATGAGGGGAGTCCGCACGGCTGCGTCGATGGCGGGGTGGGCGCACAGGAAGAGCAGGGCCAGCCGCTCGTCGGGAAACGTGAGATCGCTGGTGGCCAGCCGCTCGGCTTCGTCCGCGAGCTGCAGCAACGCCCGTCCGGCCTCGCCCTCGACGCCGCGATGTCGGGCTCCGTCGATCAGGCGGCGTCGGGCCGTGGTGAGCAACCACGCTTCGGGCTTGTCCGGCACCCCGGTCGCGGGCCAGTGGTGGAGCGCGGCCTGAAACGCGTCGCCGAGGGCATCCTCGGCGGCGGCCACGTCGCGGCACCGGGCAGCGAGAAAGGCCACGAGGCGGCCGTACGATTCGCGCGCCGAGCGAACGATGGCCCGCTCGACCTCGTTCGGGCTGGTCGTCTCCTGGGGGCCATCGTCGGATCTCACTCGGGCCATCTCGCCGTCGCCGTCGGGGCCAACGTGCCTCAGCCCATGGGAGGCAGGTCCGGACGGACCTCGACGACGGCGCCTGGGCCGACGGGCGCGCGGGCGGCCCATTCGAGGGCCGCATCCAGGTCGGCGACGTCGATGATGAAGAAGCCCCCGAGCTGCTCCTTGGTGTCGGCGTAGGGGCCATCCTGGACGGCGCGGCTGCCGTCGCGCATGCGAACCGTGGTGGCCGTCTCGGGACCCTGGAGCCCGGCCCCCCCGACGAAGACGCCGGCCTTGCGCAGGGCGTCCGCGTATGGAGGCCAGGCAGCCCAGTAGCCCGGGGCCTTCGCGGGATCCTTGCGCATGGCGAAATCGGCGGCGCCTTCGTAGATGAGCAACGTGTAGTTCATGGTGGAATCCTTTCCGTGGCGGGTGAGGAGCGCAAGACCGTCGCGCGCTCGCTGACGGGATGACGGGCGAGACGAGGCGATTTCGACACTGGCTGGCAAGAGATCGCACCGGTCGAGTTTCGTCGATGGGCGGGGCGGGCCGGCCGGGTTCCCGTGGGGGGTGGCTGTCAACCGGCTGAACGTGCCCTAGAATCGGGGATCTTGGCCACGAATTCACCGCCGCCAGCGCCGCCGCTCCCGCCACCCTCGCGCTCCTTCCCGGATCTCTTCGAAGGGGGAGGCGAGATGGGGGCCCGGATGCGCGCCCTCGACTGGTCCGCCACCCCGGTGGGCCCGGTGCATGCCTGGCCTCACAGCCTGCGGGTGGTCATCCGGATCATGCTCACCTCGCGCTACGCGATGTGGCTCGGGTGGGGGCCGGAGCTGACCTTCTTCTGCAACGACGCCTACCGGCCCACCCTCGGGCTCAAGCATGAGTGGGCGCTCGGCGCCTCGGCCCGCCGGGTCTGGGCGGAGATCTGGAGCGACATCGGTCCGCGCGCCGAGACGGTGCTGCGGACCGGGACCGCGACCTGGGACGAGGGGTTGCTCCTCTTCCTCGAGCGACGGGGGTTCTCGGAGGAGACGTACCACACCTTCTCGTACAGCCCCGTCCCCGACGACCTGGGTGGCGTGGGCGGGATGTTGTGCGTGGTCACCGAGGACACCGAGCGCACCATCGGCGAACGGCGCCTCCGCGCGCTCCGCGAGCTCTCGACCGCCACCGTCGGCGTGGGGAGCGCCGAGCAGGCCTGCGAGGCCGCCGTGCGTTCGCTCGGCACCAACCCGTACGACCTCCCGTTCGTGCTCCTCTATCTCGTCGGCGAGGGCGGCGCGACCGCCCGTCTGGTCGCGCGCACGGGCGTCGAGGACCAATCCGCCGGCATCTCCCCGCCGACCATCGCGGTCGAGCCGCGGCCGGAGGAGCCACCGAGCTGGCCCCTCTCCGCGGTGCAGGCATCGCTCGCTCCGGTCACGGTGTCGGACGTCGAGCGTCGGTTCGGCCGCGTCCTCGCTGGCCCCTGGCCCGAGCCGATCCAGACCGGCATCGTGCTGCCCCTGGCGGCGCCCGGGCAGGGGACGGAGCTCACCGGCTTCTTCGTGACCGGGCAGAGCCCGCGCCGGCCGCTCGACGACGGCTATCGGGGTTTCCTGGAGCTGGTGGCCGGACAGGTCGCGCGGGCCGTCTCCGACGCGCGATCGTCCGAGGAGCAGCGGCGCCGGGCGGAGCAGCTCGCCGAGCTCGACCGCGCCAAGACCGCGTTCTTCAGCAACGTCAGCCACGAGTTCCGCACGCCCCTCACGTTGATGCTGGGTCCGGTGGAGGACGCCATCCGCTCGGGCGAGCAGTCGCTCGACGGGGAGGCCTTGACCTCGGTCCACCGCAACACCTTGCGCCTGCTCAAGCTGGTGAACGTGCTGCTCGACTTCTCCCGCATCGAGGCCGGGCGGATGCAGGCGTCGTACGTCGCGACCGATCTGGCGCTCCTGACCCGGGATCTCGCCAGCACCTTCCGGTCGGCCATCGAGCGGGCCGGGCTCGCCTTCGAGGTCGATTGCCCGCCGCTCCGGGAGCCGGTCCACGTGGATCGGGACATGTGGGAGAAGATCCTCCTCAACCTGCTGTCGAACGCGCTGAAGTTCACGTTCGAGGGCAAGATCCGGGTGGCCCTGCGCGAGGAGGACGAGGGCCGCGCCATCGCGCTCACCGTCGAGGACACGGGGACCGGAATCCCCGAGGACGAGCTGCCGCACCTGTTCGAGCGCTTCCACCGGGTGGTCGGGGCCCGGGCCCGCACCCACGAAGGGTCGGGGATCGGCCTCGCGCTGGTGCACGATCTCGCGCGCCTGCACGGGGGGAACGTGCGCGTGACGAGCCGGATCTCCGAGGGGACGACCTTCACCGTCACCATCCCGGCCGAGCGGGCCGGCCACCCTCGGTCGCCGGAGGCGCCGGGGATCGGGCGGCCCATGGATGCGGGCAAGGAGGCGGGCAAGGAAGCAGGGTCGTCGGCGGGGTCGACCGTGGGCGTGGAGGCCTACGTGCGGGAGGCCGAGCGCTGGGTGCCGGAGCGGCCTCGGCAAGGGGGGGCGCCGAGCCCGGGCGGCGAGGACCTCGTGGAGGAGGCCGACGCCCGTGGCTGGGGGGCAGGGCACATCTTGCTGGCGGACGACAACGCGGACATGCGCGAGTACGTGGGGCGCCTCTTGCGCACCCGCTTCTCGGTGGAGACGGTCGCGGATGGGCGGCTGGCCCTGGCCGCGGTGCGCGCCCGGCGCCCCGACCTGGTGCTGACCGACGTGATGATGCCCGGGCTCGATGGCTTCGGGTTGCTGCGCGCCCTGCGCGCGGAGCCCGCCACCCGCGACCTGCCCGTCATCATGCTGTCCGCCCGCGCGGGCGACGAGTCCCGGGTGGAGGGCCTCGAGGCCGGCGCGGACGACTACCTGGTGAAGCCGTTCTCGGCGCGTGAGCTCCTGGCCCGGGTGGGCGCCCACCTGCAGATCGCCCGCCTGCGCGTCAGGGCCGAGGAGGAGCGCCAGAGGCTGCGCGACGTGCTGTCCCAGGCGCCGGTGGCGGTGGCGGTCTTCCGCGGCGCCGAGCACCGGTACGCGCTCGCCAACCGGCGCTACGCCGAGATGGTCGGCCGCCAGGAGCTGGTGGGCCAGACCGTCCGGGAGGCCTTCCCGGAGCTCGGCGACCACCAGGTCATCGCGATCCTCGACCAGGTCTACGGCACCGGTGAGGCTCTCTCCGTGACCGAGCTCGAGGCCTCGATCACCCGGCCGGGGCACGAGGGTCCGGAGGCGAGGTACTTCAACACCTCGGCCCAGCCCCTGCGAGAAGGGGGGCGGGTCACGGGGGTGATCGTGGTGGCCGCCGAGGTCACCGAGCAGGTGCTGGCCCGGCGGCGCGGCGAGGGGCTCCGCCTGGCGGCCGAGCAAGCCAATCGCGCCAAGGACGAGTTCATGGCCATGCTCGGCCACGAGCTGCGAAACCCACTCGCCCCCATCCTGACGGCGCTGCACCTCATGCGCCTGCGGGCCGGAGGCGTCGTCGAGAAGGAGCGGACGGTCATCGAGCGGCAGGTGAACCACCTCACCCGGCTGGTCGACGATCTGCTGGACGTCTCGCGCATCACCCGGGGGAAGGTCGAGCTGCACCGCAAGCCCACCGAGCTGGCCGAGGTGGTGGCGAAGGCCATCGAGATGGCGAGCCCGCTGCTCGAGCAGCGCCGCCACCACCTCGAGCTCTCGGTCCCCACCCGCGGGTTGCTGGTCAACGCGGATCTCACCCGCCTGTCTCAGGTCGTGTCGAACCTGCTGACCAACGCCGCCAAGTACACCGATCCGGGGGGCCTGGTCAGCGTTTGGGCCGAGCGCCTCGGGGCATGGGTCGTCCTCCGGGTGCGAGACAACGGCATCGGCATCGCGCCGGAGATGCTGCCCCACGTGTTCGAGACCTTCGTCCAGGAGCGACAGGCCATCGACCGATCGCAGGGCGGGCTCGGCCTCGGCCTCGCCATCGTGCGCAGCCTGACCGCGCTCCACGGCGGGGTCGTGGAGGCCAGGAGCGACGGCGTCGGGAGGGGCAGCGAGTTCACGCTGCGGCTCGCCGCGGAGCCGGAGGGGCAACGGCAAGGGCAGCTGGATGCGAGCTCTCCCGTTGCCCCGGTCGCCGCGGGTGCCCTCCGCGCGGGCAGCCCGGCGCCGGGCCGGCGGGGCCTCCGGATCCTGGTGGTGGATGACAACGAGGACGCGGCCACCCTGCTGAGCGACGCCCTCGACGTGCTCGGCCACGAGACCCGGATCGCCCTCGATTCACCCCGGGCCATCCAGTCGCTGCGCGAGTTCACCCCCGAGGTCGCCTTCATCGACCTCGGCCTTCCGGTGATGGACGGCTACGATCTCGCGCGGCGTCTGCGCGAGGAGCCCGGCCTCGAGAACCTGCGCATGGTGGCCGTGTCGGGCTATGGCCAGGAGTCCGACCTGCTCCGGTCCCGGGAAGCCGGCTTCGAGGAACACCTGATCAAGCCGGTCGCCCAGGCGAAGCTCGAGGCCGTCCTCGTCAACCTCAGCGCCTCTGCTGCGGCCCAGATCCTCGGGGCGTGAGGGCGACCAGCACTCGTCAGCCGTTGGCGGACTCGAAGGAGATCTCGAGGATCTGGAACTCGCGGGTGCCCTTGCCGGTCTTGAGCGTCACCGAGTCCCCGAGGTCGCGCCCGATCATGGCGCGGGCCAGCGGCGCCGAGATGGCCAGGCGCGACGCCTTGATGTCCGCCTCGTAGTCTCCCACCAGCGTGTAGGTGACCTCGTCGCCGGTCTCGGTGTCCGTGAGCTTGACGGTGGCCCCGAAGACCACCCGCGTGCCCGAGAGCTTGGAGGGATCGATCACGTCGGCCTGGGCCAGGATCGAGTCGATCTCGCGCGAGCGACCCTCGATGAAGGCCTGGCGCTCCTTGGCGGCGTGGTACTCGGCGTTCTCGCGCAGGTCGCCGTGGGCCAGCGCCTCCTCGATGTCGCGGACGTTCTTCGGGCGTTCGATCTCACGCAACCGCTTGAGCTCGTCCTTCAACGCCTGCTGTCCCCTCGGGGTCATGGGAAATCGGTCGGCCATGTCAGCGCTCCTGTTGATATTCCTGCAGCGAGCGGACCTCCATGCGCCCCGATCTCAACTGCGCGATTGCCCCCACCGCCGCCTTGGCGGCGGACAGGGTCGTGTAATACGGGATCCCACGCACCAGCGCGGTCCGCCGGATGTCGAACGAGTCGCGGATGGCGTGGGCGCCCGCCGTGGTGTTCATGACCAGCTGCACGTCGCCGTCGAGCATGCGGTCCACGCAGTGGGGGCGACCCTCCCGCATCTTGTTGACCCGGCTGACGTTCACCCCGGCGTTCTTGAGGTGCTGGTAGGTCCCGGTGGTGGCGATGATCTCGAAGCCCATGTCCACCAGCGAGCGCGCCACGCCGATGGCCCCTTCCTTGTCGCTGTTCTGCACCGACAGGAACACCCGCCCGGATCTCGGCAACCGCGTCCCTGCCCCGAGCTGGCTCTTGCCGAAGGCCGCCGCGAAGGTGGTGTCGATGCCCATCACCTCGCCGGTGGAGCGCATCTCGGGACCGAGCAGGGTGTCCACCCCGGCGAACTTCGCGAACGGGAACACCGCCTCCTTGACCGCCACGTGGCGGGGCGTCACCTCGCGGATGCCCAGGGCCTTCAGCGTCTGGCCGACCGCGATGCGGGCGGCCACCTTGGCCAGGGCGATCCCCGTCACCTTCGAGACGAACGGCACCGTGCGCGAGGCCCGGGGGTTGACCTCGAGGATGAAGATGCCGCGTCCGTCGCGCGGCACCGCGAACTGCACGTTCATCAGGCCGCGGACGTCGAGCTCGCGGGCCAGCGCCCGGGCCTGGGTCTTGATGGCCTCGACCACCTCCGCCGGCAGCGAGTGCGGTGGCAGGCAGCAGGCGGAGTCCCCCGAGTGGATCCCCGCCTCCTCGATGTGCTCCATCACGCCGCCGATCACCGCGTCGGTCCCGTCGGCCACCACGTCCACGTCCACTTCGATGGCGTCCGGCAGGAACTGGTCGATCAGGATCGGCGCGTCCGACTCGTCGGCCCGGGACGACAGGCTCTCGCGCCGCGAGGCCTCCATGGCGCGCAGCACGAAGCTGTCGAGGCCGGACGGATCGTGGACGATCTCCATCGCCCGTCCGCCGAGCACGTAGGACGGCCGCACCATCACCGGGTACCCGATGCGGGCGGCGATGTCCCGCGCCTCGTCGAGGCCGTAGGCGGTCCCCCAGGCCGGGGCCCGCAGCCCGAGCTTGGTCAGGAGCTCCCCGAATCGCTTGCGATCCTCGGCGCGGTCGATGGCCTCGGCGCTGGTGCCGAGCAACCGCACCCCGGCGTTCTGCAGGGGCACCGCCAGCCGCAGCGGCGTCTGCCCCCCGAACTGGATGATCACGCCCTCGGGCTGCTCGCGCTCGAGGATCTCGAGCACGTCCTCCCGGGTGAGCGGCTCGAAGTAGAGCCGGTCGGCGGTGTCGTAGTCGGTCGAGACCGTCTCCGGGTTGCAGTTGATCATGATGGTCTCGTAGCCATCCTC
>Ga0265332_10000217_pt1 | contig 46221 bp, 36 predicted proteins | sample 41926metaG_FD_202084 | JGI IMG/M metagenome (GOLD analysis project Ga0265332, IMG submission 202084) | Rhizosphere microbial communities from Carex aquatilis grown in University of Washington, Seatle, WA, United States - 4-19-26 metaG | ecosystem: Host-associated > Plants > Roots > Rhizosphere...
CATCGGCCAGCGCCCGAACCTCGTGTTCCATCTTCATGGCTTCCAGGATGACGACCACGTCGCCGGCATAAACCGTGTCGCCGGGGGCGACCAGCCATTGAACAACTTGGGCTTGCAGGGGGGAGCGGAGTTGGTGCATCGCGGCATTGTGCGACAAGCGTTCCGCGTTGTCCGTCTGCTGCGTGACAGCCGCAACGGCGCCCGCAATTTGCTCCACAATCGCGGCATGAATCCGAACATCAGCCTAATCGGCGCCCCAACCGACATCGGCGCCGGCAGCCGCGGCGCCAGCATGGGGCCCGAAGCCCTGCGCGTGGCCCACATCGCTGTCGTGCTGGCCCAGCAGGGTCTGGAGGTGCTGGACCGCGGCAACCTGAGCGGCCCGAACAACCCCTGGCTGCCGCCCGTGAACGGCTACCGCCACCTGGCCGAGGTCACTGCCTGGAACCAGTCCGTGCACGATGCGGTCTATGCCGAATTGCGGGATGGCCGCCTGCCCATCCTGCTGGGCGGCGACCACTGCCTGGGCATCGGATCGATCAGCGCCGTGGCGCGCCACTGCTGCGCCACGGGCAAGAAGCTGCGCGTACTGTGGCTGGACGCCCATGCTGACTTCAATACCAACGCGTTGACACCCAGCGGCAATATCCACGGCATGCCCATGGCCTGCCTGTGCGGCCACGGCCCGCAGGAACTGATCGCCATGAGCGGCGCGGTGCCGGCAATTTCGCCGAAGTGGATTCGCCAGATCGGCATCCGCAGCGTGGACGAGGGTGAGAAGCGCTTCGTGCACCAGATGGACCTGGAGGTGTTCGACATGCGCTACATCGACGAGATGGGCATGCGCGCCGCCGTCGAACTGGCACTGGCGCTGGTGGACGCCAACACCCATCTGCATGTGAGCTTTGACGTGGATTTTCTGGATCCGGCAATAGCCCCGGGCGTGGGCACCACGGTGCGCGGTGGCCCCAACTACCGCGAGGCCCAGTTGTGCATGGAGATGATTGCCGACACCGGCCGCCTGGGCTCGCTGGATGTGATGGAACTCAACCCCGCGCTGGATGAACGCAACCGAACGGCCGAGGTAGCAGTGGACCTAATCGAGTCGCTGTTCGGCAAGAGCACGCTGATGCGCAAATAGGCGCGACACTCACTTCTCGGGTTTGAGTACCACCTGCACGTAGTTGTCGCGCTTGAGGTAGCGCTGCGCGGCCTGCTGCACGTCGGCCGGGGTGATGGCATCCACCATGCGGTCGTAGTTCAGCAACGTTGCAGGGTCATCGCCATACAGCGTGGCGGCTTGCAGGCGGTTCAGCCAGTAGCCGTTTTCGCGCAGTGATTTGCGGTGCGTGGTGTGCCAGTTCAGTTGCACCTTGGCCAGGTCGGCCGGATCGACACCCCGCTCCTGCAGATTCTGGATTTCACCCAACGCGGCGGCAATCACCTTGTCCACATTCTCCGGCGCACAGGGCAGCGACAGCCCCAACTGGTAATGCGGGTAGGGAAGCCGGGTCAAGCCACCACCCATGCCACCGCCGTAGATCAGCGTCAGCTTCTCGCGCAGCACATCGACGATGCGGATGTTGAGCACGTCCACCATGGCCTGCAGGCGCAACTGCTCCGCTTCGGAATAGGCGGCCTCCCCGGTGAAGGTGATGGACACCGTGCTCTTGGGCTCGCTGCCGGCTTTCACCTCGTTGCGCACGACACCGGTGACCGGTCGGATACCCAGGTCCACGTACGGCACGGGCAGCTCCGGCGTGGGCAGGCTGCCCAGGTAGCGTGCCAGCAGCGGTTTGGCAGCATCCAGGGAGAAGCTGCCAACCAGGATGAAGGTCATGCCCCGGGCGCTGGCAAAGCGCTCCTGGTAAATGGCCCGTGTGCGTTCCAACTGAACGTGGTCAAAGTCCTCGGGTGTCGGGATCAGGCGCACGCGGGGATGGCCGTTGAACAGCGCGGTCTGGATGGCATTGGCAAACACGGACTCCGGCTGTGCCATGGTGTGCCGTGCGGCATCCTGTGAGCGGCTGACAAAGGACTGGTAGAGGTCCGCGTCCAACCGGGTGGGACCGAATTTGAGCGTCAGCAACTGCAACATGGTCTCCAGATCGGCCTGACCGGCGCGGGCGTTCACCGAGTCGGTCCACAACTGCAGACCGGTGTTGACCGACACCAGCTTGCCGGCCAGCACCTTCTGCAGCACGATGGGCGCAAAGTCACCCACCCCCATGGAGGCCGCCACCACGCCGGCGTAGCCCGCATTGAACATGTCCGCCTGACCGTAGCGGGACTGGCCACCAAAGCGGTTGGCCGCCAGCAGGATTTCATCGTTCTTGAAATCGGTGGGCTTGAGGATGACCTTGACGCCGTTGGACAGCTCCAGTTCGGTCAGACCCAGCGCGGCATTGGCGCGCTCGGACACGATGCTGCCACCCGCTGGCAACTGCTTCATCAGCGTCTGTGCCACGGCCTGCTCCGGCTGGGCACTGACCGTGCGCCGCTCCGCCTGGGCCACGCTCGCCAGTAGCTGGTCTTGCGTCGGTGTGGTGGCACTGGCGACACTGGCGCCAGACTGGTCGCTACCGGTGTAGACCACCAGCTTGGCCGCCTGCTCGGGAATCACCGTGCGGGCATAGGCGTTGACATCCGCCAGCAGGATGGTGGGCAACAGGGTGCTGGTGTACTCCAGTTCATTGGCAATGCCGGGAATGGTTTCCTGCTCCAGAAAGTTGCGCAGGTATTCTGCCGCGTAGGTGGCGGAGTCGGTCTTGTCTCGCTCGGCAAAGGCCTGCTCCAGGCCGCGCAGCAGGCTCTTCTTGCTGCGCTCCAGTTCTTGCGCGCTGAAGCCGAACTGCCGCGCCCGCGCATTCTCCTGCACCAGGGCATCCACCGCAGGCACAGCGCCCTGGCGGCCCAGCAGTGCGCTGGCGTTGAAGGAGCGGTAGCCCGGCACCAGTTTGCTGACGCCACTGCCCCCGCCCACAAACGGTGGCTGCGGCTGCTGCGTCAACTCCAGCATGCGCGCGCCCAGCATGTCGCCAAACAGCTGCTCCACCAGGGACTGGCGGTAGTCGCCCAGGGTGCGCACCGTGGGCGCGACATCCACCGGGTAGCGGATCATCATCACATTGTCGGTGGCCTCCTTGTCGGTGACGACCACCGCCTCGGTCACGGTGCGCACTGGCACCTTGGCGTAGACGCGGGGACGCTCAGGCACGGGGTTTTTCAACGACCCAAAGTGGGCCTCCACCAGGGCCTTGGCGTCCTGTGGATCGATGTCACCGACCACCACCACGGCCATCAGGTCGGGGCGGTACCAGTCCCGGTAAAACCGGCGAATGGCATCGTGGCTGAAACCCTTGAGACTGCCTTCCGTTCCAATGGGCAGGCGCTGGGCGTACAGCGAGCCATCAAATATTTTGGGGTACAACACCTTGTCCATGCGGTCCTGCGCGCCACGGCCCAGGCGCCACTCCTCCAGCACGATGGCACGCTCCATGTCGATGTCTGCGTCCAGGAAACTCAGGCCCTGGGCCCAGTCCTGCAGCACCAGAAAGCCCTTTTCAATGGCGTCGCGCTGATCAGTCGGAAGCGGCAGGATGTAGACCGTCTCGTCGAAGCTGGTGTAGGCATTCAGGTCGGCGCCGAACTGAAGGCCAATGGATTGCAGGTACGACACCAGCTCATGCTTCTTGAAGTGTGTGGAGCCATTGAACGCCATGTGCTCGGTGAAGTGCGCCAGCCCGAGCTGGTCCTCGTCTTCCAGGATGGAGCCCGCCTTGACCACCAGGCGCAACTCCAGGCGCTTCTCCGGGCGGCTGTTTTTCTGGATGTAGTAGGTCAGACCATTGGCCAATTGGCCCACCGTGACCTGCGGCCCGATGGGCAGCGTCTGCGCCAGGTCCGGTGCGGCCCGGGCACCCACCAGTGCGGCCAGCAACAGGGCGGCAACGCCGAGCTTGCGAAGAAACGTGGAAATCATGGGGCTCCCGTCAGAGGCAAAGGCGCGAGCTTAGCAGTCCTCCACTCACTTGCGAGGAGAATGCGCACGGCCCATCAGCGCCTCCACATCCAGTGTTGCCATGATCGCCTCCAGGCGTTGCATGACCTGGGCTGCATTGGGGTAGCTTTTCGAAAGTATCAGGTAGACGTCCTGGCGCGACAGGACGTCGTACGCAATGCCGCCAATGGGCTCGGCAGCCAGCACTTCGCCGGCCGGCCCCGCATAGTCGAGCAGATAGTCGGCCCGGGCGTTGGCCAGCATCTTGAACGCCGACGCATGGGCCTGCGTCTCGTGCACGGTGATGCGGTTGAGCGGGTCTCCCAGGTAGGGCGCCAGCCCCCCATAGCTGTAGCCACGGATGGTGATGACCTGCTTGCCAATCAGGTCCTCCCGGGTCTTGGCGGGTGCCGTGCCCACGCGGCGGTAGGCACGAATCTCCGCGGTGACGACCGGCTTGCGGCTGAACAGGCAGCACGCCTGCAGGCTGGGCGCCTTGACCAGCATGGAGAACTGGACCGTGCCATCCTGCAGGTAGTTGAACATGCGTGAGGCCGGGTAGGACTTGGCCCGCCAGGGGATTGCGGCCTTGGAAAAGAGGGCCGACGCGACCGGCAGCAAGGGATTGTCGGGTTCACCGTTGTCCCGCAAACGGGTGGTCCAGACCGACTGGTCGGGGGACGCATAGTCAATCGGAACAGGCGCCGAAGGGGCACTGCCCTGCGCCAGCAGCGGCGCATGAAGCCCCATGCAAAGCAGCGTGCAGGCAACGATCCGTGTACCAGCGTACAACGGGGTCCAACGGGTCGGGCGCAATTTCATGATCCGTGCTTTCACCGGCGGCAGATTCTCGGCGGGCGGACAATTCGGAGCGCGTCCACCCATGTAAAATGCCCAAGGGCTGACACATATTACTCTCGTTGACAGCGCTTACCAGTGGACTGCATATGCACATGGCTCTTTGGGTGATCCGCCGCTGTCGAACGCCATGGCCTTCTTAAGATACTCCGTTCTGGCATTCAGAATCCTGATGTGGGTTCTGCTGGCAAGTCTTGTGGTTTTTTCCTTGGCGACCGGCTTCGGGCTGGTTCATGAACGCCAGAAGGCCCTGCGAGCCACCCATGCAACGGTCGAGGAAGCGGTGGACCACCGCATGTCCACCATCTCCAATTCACTGTGGCAATACGACATGTCCGGCATGGCCGCACTACTGCGCGGCATGGTGGAATCCGGGTCGGTGGCTCAGGTCGAGGTACTGGACCGTGACAAGGTGATCGCCTCTGCCCGCAAGCCGGGGCTGGACCACGCGCTGGACTACACCTGGTCCAGGCCCGTCCTGTCGCCCGATGGCAGCACGCAGATTGGCAATCTGCGGATTTCAGAGTCCTACGCCGAGATCGATTCCCAGATCGCCGCGTCCCTGAAGACCCTGGCGGCCACCGATCTGGTCAAGATTCTGGGTCTGGCGGCCATTCTGTTCACCATTGTGTACCGCAAGGTCGCGCGGCACCTGCACCAGATGGCCGAAGACGTGACCCGGTTGGGCCGCTCCGACGTTGAAGCGCCCATCGTGCTGGCCCGACCACTTGGACGCAGTCACCGGGATGAGCTGGATGTTCTGGTGGATGCCATCAACCGCTTTGTGGGCGACCGCCGCGACGAGATCCACCGCCGCTCCCTGGCCGAGGAAAGCCTGCACGAACGGATCGCGGAAATTGAGGCGACGCTGGGTGCGCTCTCGGACGGCGTGATCGCGCTGGACGCGCAACTGCGTGTTCGCTACGCCAACGCGGCAGCCTGCGCGTTGCTACGTACGCCGTCAGACACCATCAACGGGCGCGCCATCCAGGACGTGTTGCGCGTGGTCCATTCCGGCACCGGTGATGATCTGGGCGCGCTGTACGGCACGGTCATGGACAGTGGCCAGGCCGTTCACTTGCAACGTGACACGCTGATCCAGGGCAGCGCCACACGGGAATTCGACGCACGCATCAGTGCGGCCCCGGTTCCGGGCTCGGCCGACGTGGCGATGATCTTTGTCTTTACCGACATTTCCGAAGAAGTATCCGCGCGCAAGGAGATCGAGTTCCAGGCCTTCCACGACCCGCTGACCCAGTTGGGCAACCGCTCCATGCTGGCGAGGGATTTGCCACTGGATATCGAGCGCGCCGTGCGCCATTCGCGCCAGGTCGCCGTGCTGTGCCTGGATCTGGACAACTTCAAGAACATCAACGACACACTAGGCCACATGCTGGGTGACAGCATGCTCAAGCAGCTGGCACAACGTTTCAAGGCTGTCGTCACCGGCATGGGCTGGGTGACGCGTCATGGCGGCGACGAGTTTGTCGTTGTGCTGCCACACATTGCATCGATGGAGCCTGCCATCGAACTGGCGCAGCGGCTGATGGCCACCATCGCCGAGCCCTTTCTCATTGAGGGCCATGAACTGCGCGTCACGTCCTCCATCGGCATCAGTGTCTGCCCGGACCACGGCACCGGCGTGGGCAAGCTGCTGAGCAACGCCGACCTGGCCATGTACGCGGCCAAGCGCCAGGGCAAGAACGCGTTCCGCGTTTTCGAGGACCGGCTGCTGCAACGCTCCACGGCGCGGTTGAACATGGAAAACGGCCTGCGCGTGGCCCTGAACGAAGGGCAGTTGTCCCTGGTCTTTCAACCCAAGGTCCATCTCGCGACACTACATGTCGACGCGGTGGAAGCCCTGCTGCGCTGGCACGACCCCAAGGCCGGCTCCATTCCCCCCGACACCTTCATTCCGGTTGCGGAGGATACGGGCCTGATCATTGAAATTGGCGACTGGGTGCTGCGCCAGTCCCTGGTCGCGGCCCGACAATTGAAGGCCGAACTGGGCTACCGCGTGGCGATTGCGGTCAATGTGTCGCCGGTGCAGTTCCGCAGCGATGCGCTGATGGCGACGCTGCGCCAGCTCTGTAAGACCACACCGGATATCTCCGAGCTGCTGGAGATTGAGCTGACCGAGACCGCGCTGTCCGGGGACCTGGACGAGGTGGTTGGCAAGCTGCGCGCATTCCGGGAGATGGGGCTCAAGGTCGCCATCGACGATTTCGGCACCGGCTATTCCTCGCTTGCGTACCTGAAGAATTTCCCCATCGACATCTTGAAGATCGACCAGGCCTTTGTGCGTGGCCTGTCCAACAGTGCGCAGGACAAGGCGATCGTGACCACCGTCGTTCAACTCGGACGCAGCCTGGGTTTCAAGACTGTCGCCGAAGGCGTGGAACTGGAAGACCACGCGGCCATTCTGCGGGGCCTGGGATGCGACTATGCGCAGGGCTACTGGTTTGCGCGCCCCCTGCCGTTGCGCGAGCTGGCCAACACCATCCGCACCATTTCCGGCCCTCCCAAAGCCTGAACTGGATGCGCTGATGCGACACAAACGTTCCCCGTTCTCTCGCAATGTCTGGCTCACCGCCGGCATGCTGGTGGCCATGGCCGTGGTGTTCTTCCTGTACACGCTGCTGGAAGCACGGGTCGACAGCGCCAACGATCTGCGCTACCGCTCGGTCTTGCTGACCGCGGAGCTGCGCCAGTCATCCGACGACCTGACCCGGATGGCTCGCACCTTTGTGGCAACGGGCGACCCGGCTTACAAGACGTATTACCAGGACATTCTGGACATCCGGGAAGGCAAACAGCCTCGCCCCGAGGACTACCAGAACATTTATTGGGACAAGGTCGTTGCGGGTGCGTTGAAGCACCAGCCGGGCAACGGTGACGCCACCAGTCTGCTGGAACGCATGCGCCAGGCGGACTTTACCGAGCAGGAATTTGCCAAGCTGGCACAGGCCAAGGCCAACTCCGACGGATTGACCCGCACGGAGTTCGAGGCCATGGCGCTTATGGACGACCACGGACCGCAGGCCGCGGCCAGCCGCAGCCGGGCGCTGCAACTCATGCACGACGCCCGCTACCACCAGGCCAAGGCGCTGATCATGCTGCCGATTGGCGAAGCGTCCACCATGGTGGAGACCCGAACGCGGCAGGCGGTGCAAACCGCGCAGTCCCAGGCCACCGCGCTGCGGCTGTTGGTCGTCGCTCTGGGGTTGGGGCTGCTGGTCACGCTGACGCGGACCCATGCCAGCCTTCGCACCACTCTGGGTGGTTCGCTGGACGCGGTGCATGCCCACATTACACGCCTGGGCCAGGGTGATTTCTCCGCCGCCATCACGGCAGAGACGTCCGCACAAGGCAGTGTGCTGGAACACCTGGCTCAGACACAGGCCAACCTGAACCGTCTGGATGAAGAACGCCGCACGGCACAGGCCGAACGGCTGCAGACCCTGCGCGAGTCCCAGACGTTGATGGACACCGAACACGAACGCCTGAACAACATCATCGCCGCCACCCGCGCCGGCACCTGGGAATGGAACCACCACACCGGCGAGACCATCTTCAACCCGCGCTGGGCCGAGCTGATGGGCTATACGCTGGAAGAGGCCATGCAGTCGCCGGGACGCCTGTGGAACCGCGCCATGCACCCGCAGGACTGGGCCACCGCCGGTGTGTTGCTGCAGCAGCACCTGGATGGCCTGACCGATGCGTACGAGTTTGAAGGCCGGGTGCGACACAAGGACGGCCATTGGGTCTGGCTGCTGACACGCGGCACGCTGGTCACCCGCACGGCAGACGGCAAACCTGAATGGATGTACGGCATCAACCTGGACATCACCGACAACAAGAAGTCCGAGGCATCGCTCAAGGAATCCGCACTGAAGCTGCGCGACTACGCCGACTTTCTGGCGCGTGCAGGGCGCATTGCCGGCGTCGGCCGCTGGCAATACGACCTGGAGCAGGGCCACATGGAATGGTCGGAGCAGACCTGCGACATCCACGACGTGGCCAAGGGCTACTCGCCCACGCTGGACGCGTTCATTGCCTTCTTTGCACCCGAGGCACGCCCCACCATGGAGGTCGCCATTGCGGCCGCCACCAAAACCGGAAAACCCTGGGACCTGGAACTGCCACTGGTGACCGCCATGGCCCGGCGCATCTGGGTGCGCTGCGCGGCAGAGGCCGAGTACCACGACGGCAAGCGCATCCGCCTGGTGGGTATCTTTCAGGACATCACACAGCGCCGCAAGCTCGAAGACGAAATCCGGCAGAAGAACACCCTGATGAAGAACATTCTGGCCAATATCCCGGTGGGCCTGAGTGTCATGGACAGCAAGCTCAATCTGGTGGCCGAGAACCCGCTGTTTCGCTCCCTGCTGGATTTTCCGGACTCGCTGTTCAAGCATGAAACCGTCACCTTCGAGTCCATCATCCGCTTCAACGCCCTGCGCGGCGAGTACGGCGCCGGGGACTCCGACGAGCAGGTGCGCGGCATTGTCGAGCGGGCACGCCTGGCACAGGCCCACCGTTTCCAGCGGCAGCGGGGCGATGGCCGAACCCTGGAAGTGCGCGGCGCGCCCATGCCCGATGGCGGCTTCGTGACCACCTACGCCGACATCACCGACCTGATCCGCGCCACCGAGGCGGCGCAGCAGGCGTCGCGCTCCAAGAGCCAGTTCGTGGCCAACATGAGCCATGAAATCCGCACCCCCATGAACGCCATTCTGGGCATGCTCAAGCTGCTGCACGACACGGATCTGAGCACACGCCAGCTGGACTACGCATCCAAGGCGGAAGGCGCTGCCAAATCCCTGCTGGGGCTGCTCAACGACGTGCTGGACTTCTCCAAGATGGAAGCCGGCAAGATGGAGTTCGACCCCCAGCCCTTCCGGGTTGACAGGCTGCTGCGCGACCTGTCGGTCATCCTGTCAGCCAACCTGGGCATGAAGCCGATCGAGGTGCTGTTTGATGTGGACCCGGCGCTGCCCCAGGTGCTGGTCGGTGACGCCATGCGGCTGCAGCAGGTTCTAATCAACCTGTCGGGCAATGCGATCAAGTTCACCGAACAGGGTGAAGTGGTGATCCAGTTCAAAGTGCTGGCGCAGAGTGAGCAGCGCACCACACTGGCCATTGCCGTGCGCGACAGCGGCATTGGCATCGCGCCGGAGAACCAGGCCCATATCTTCGATGGGTTCTCGCAGGCGGAGGCCTCCACCACGCGCCGCTTTGGCGGCACCGGGCTGGGTCTGTCCATCAGCAAGCGCCTGGTGGAACTGATGGGCGGGGACCTCGCGCTGGACAGTGTTCCGGGACAGGGCAGCAACTTCCACTTCACCATCATCCTGGACACCGCCGACCAGGTGCCCGGCGACACGGAGCCTGCACGCCAGCGCACCGGCAGCCCGCTGCACATGCTGGTGGTGGACGACAACCCGACCGCCCGTGACCTGCTGGCCGCCATGGCGCGCTCCTGGTCCTGGCAGGTCGATGTGGCCGACAGTGGCGCGCAGGCGTTGGCGCTGGTCGAGGCGCGGGTGCGTGACGCACAGCCGGCCTACGACGCCATGCTGGTGGACTGGCAAATGCCCGGCATGGATGGCTGGGAAACGATTGCCCGCATGCGCAGCATTGCGTCACCCGCCCCGACCACCATCATGGTCACCGCCCATGGCCGCGAAATGCTGTCACAACGCAGTGCACAGGAGCAGGCCAGTCTGAATGCGTTTCTGGTCAAGCCCATCACCGCGTCCATGCTGTTTGACACCGTGGCGGATGCCCGTGCCGGCCTGGGCAACCTGCGCACCCGGCCCCGTGCCGCCAGCAACAAGGTTGGGCGCCTGCAGGGCATGCGGCTGCTGGTGGTGGAAGACAACCTGATCAACCAGCAGGTGGCCCGCGAACTGCTGCGCAGCGAAGGCGCCCTGGTGGAAATCGCTGCCAACGGGCAACTCGGCGTGGCGGCCGTGGCAGCGGCCAACCCGCCGTTCCAGGTGGTGCTGATGGACCTGCAGATGCCGGTCATGGACGGCTATGCCGCCACGCAGGCCATCCGCACGGAGCTGGGCCTGACCGACCTGCCCATCATCGCCATGACCGCCAATGCCATGGCCTCCGACCGCGATGCCTGCCTGCAGGCCGGCATGGATGACCACGTGGGCAAGCCATTCAACCTGCCGCATCTGGTGGAGGTGTTGTTGCGGCATGCGCGGCGCACTCCGCCGTTAAAACCTGCAAACCAAACTGGCCGCTAGCCCTCGTGGGACGGTCGCAAACAGCTCCTGATTTGATAGCAATTCGCCTTCAACGGCGCAGCGCGGCAAATGGCATCGATGTGCAACAGTGACTGGGGCACTGTCACCACCCAAGGAGCCTTTGTGATGCAACACCCCAGGCCCCTTTTGAAGCCCGCCTGCTGGCCGCCTGGCCGCCTGGCCGGTCATTTCGCTCATGCACAATGGCGCGCAAGCCCGGCCCTGGCAGCGCCAAACAGTCCGTGCCTGAATCCAACAAAAAAATGAGAGGAAACACCGTGACTTCTGACGCCCTCAGTCCCGCGGCGCCCCCCGCTGCCGACCCGCACGCGCACCCCAACCAGTTTGCGCTGTTGCGCCAGCGTCGCTTTGCGCCCTTTTTCTGGACCCAGTTTTCCGGCGCGGCCAACGACAACCTGTTCAAGTTTGCATTCACCGTGATGGTGACCTACCAGCTCAGCGTGGGCTGGCTGCCACCGGCCATGGCCGGTCTGGTGATTGGCGCACTGTTCATCCTGCCGTTTCTGCTGTTCTCGGCCACCGCCGGCCAGTTGACCGACAAGGTCGACAAGACGGTGATGATCCGCTTCGTGAAGAACCTGGAGATCGCCATCATGGCGATTGCCGCCTACGGCTTCGTCAGCGGCCACGTGGCCGTGTTGTTGCTGTGCACCTTTCTGATGGGCGTGCACTCCACGCTGTTTGGCCCGGTGAAGTTCGCGCTGCTGCCCCAGGTGCTGAATGAGCGTGAGCTGACCGGCGGCAACGGCATGGTGGAGATGGGTACCTTTGTCGCGATTCTGATGGGCAATGTGGTTGGCGGTCTGCTGGTGGCCATTCCTTCTATCGGCCACGAGACGGTGGCCATTGCCTGCGTCACCTTGGCCCTGGTGGGGCGTGTCATTGCGGGTTATATCCCCAAGGCGCCAGCCACCGATCCCAGCCTCACCATCAACTGGAACCCGATCAGCGAAACCCTGCGCAACCTGAAGCTGGCCCATGGCAACCTGGTCGTGTTCCGCTCACTGCTGGGCATCAGCTGGATGTGGTTCTTTGGCGCGGTGTTCCTGAGCCAGTTCCCCAGCCTGGCCAAGGAAGTCTTGCATGGCAACGAGCAGGTGGCGTCGCTCTTGCTGGTGGTGTTCTCCATCGGCATCGGCACCGGCTCGCTGTTGTGCGAGGTGATGAGCCGCCGCCACGTGGAAATCGGCCTGGTGCCGCTGGGCGCCATTGGCATGAGTGTGTTTGCCGTGGATTTGTACTTTGCGTCCAGCGGACTGCCAGCTTCGGAGATCATGGGCCTGTCCGCCTTCATGGCGCAGAGCGCCCACTGGCGCGTGATGGCGGACCTGGCGCTGCTCAGCCTGTTCGCCGGCCTGTATAGCGTGCCGATGTACGCGCTGATCCAGTTGCGCAGCCAGGCCACGCACCGCGCCCGCATCATTGCCGCCAACAACATTCTGAACGCGCTGTTCATGATCGGCAGCTCGGTGATTGCCGGCGCCTTGCTCAAGGCCGGCTTCACCATTCCGCAAATCTTTTTGTTCACCGGCCTGGCCAATGCGGTGGTGGCGTTCTACATCTTCATGCTGGTGCCGGAGTACCTGCTGCGCTTTGTGGCCTGGGTGCTGTCGCACTTCATCTACCGCTTCCGGGTCACGGGCGATGAGCACATTCCCACCACGGGCGCGGCCATTCTGGTCTGCAACCACGTGAGCTTCATCGATGCCGTGCTGCTGATGGCGGCCAGCCCCCGACCGATCCGTTTCATCATGGACCACAACATCTTCAAGGTGCCGGTGTTGGGCTGGCTGTTCCGCCTGGCAAAGGCAATCCCCATTGCGCCACGCGCCCAGGACCCGCAGGCCTATGAAGCCGCGTTTGACGCCGCCGCCCGGGTGCTGGCCGAGGGCGACCTGCTGTGCATCTTCCCCGAAGGCGGCATCACCCGCGACGGCACGCTGCAGGAGTTCAAGGGCGGCATCATGAAGATTCTGGAGCGCACCGAGCAACAGGGCCAAACCGTGCCGGTGGTGCCCATGGCACTGACCAATCTGTGGGGCTCGTTCTTCAGCCGCGTGGAGCACGGCGGCGCCATGGTGCGACCGTTTAGGCGGGGAATGTTCAGCAGCGTGGGCCTGAATGTAGGCTCAGCCGTCGCACCGCAGGATGTGCAGCCGGAGCTGTTGCGGGGGCGGGTGCAGCAGTTGTTGGGGGCCTGAGCCGGAGTTTCGCAGCTGGTAGCGTACGTCGGAATTGACGTACGTGGCATTCATCGCGCAAATCACATGCCCTATGCAACCCAACCAAACAGTGCTGTATCAATTACAGCAGAATGAGTTATTTCGGATGGTATGCTCGTGTCGGTCCACTTTAGGCGTCAAAAAATAGGTACCAAAGCCCCCAGAGTCGATAGCCAATTAACTACCGCTTTTGAGGCTTCGCGCATGCAACACCACATGCGTAATTTGCCGAAACACAAGAGACTCTGGATTTCTGTTTGAAGGAATTTTCATGCTCAAGACAGCAGCATTCCAAAGCTTAACCACCGTACCAAACGGAACATGGCAGTTTGCGGATGGATTGAATGTCATTATTGGCGAGAATGGATTGGGCAAATCTCATGTCCTCAAAACGCTGTATTCCGTGCTTAAGGTGCAGTCTGGCCGATCAGAAGAGTTGACCAAGACCAACTTGGAAAAGGCCTATGCGGAAAAGCTTTCAAGAGTCATGCGACCTGAGTCTTTGGGGCGCCTAGTCAAGCGCAAGCAAGGACGTGACCGATGTAAAATTCAGCTCAGCATGAAGCAGAGCAAGCAAAGCAGTGCAATTGGTTTTGCGACAAATGCCAAATCGCAGGTCGAGGTGCTTCAAGTTCCAGAAAGTGTGCTGACCCAGTCGCCAGTGTATTTGCCGACCAGAGAGTTGGTGACTTTGTGCCCATGGTTCCTAAATTTGTACGACAACTATCACCTTGAATTTGAGGAAACTTGGCGTGACACGGTGTCGTTGTTGGGCGCACCCTCGGTAAAGGGGCCCAGAGAGACGCGTGCGGCTGAACTCTTAAAGCCATTGGAAGAGGCGCTTGGCGGCAAGGTGGAAATGGATGCATCTAGCGGCCGCTTCTACCTCCGGGTGACGGGGGAAGGACGTATGGAAATGCCGCTGGTTGCGGAAGGTCTGCGTAAGTTCGCCATGTTGGCTCGCCTCATAAACACGGGGGTGTTGTTGGATAAGGGGTACTTGTTTTGGGACGAGCCCGAGACGAACCTCAATCCCAAGTTGATCAAGACCTTGGCGCAAAGTATCGTCCACCTGGCAGCACAAGGCATTCAGGTTTTCATTGCGACACACAGTCTGTTCTTGCTGCGCGAGTTTGAGATTCTGCTAAGCCGAAGAACTGGTAAGGAGTCCGTCCCAGCTCGTTACTTCAGCCTGAGTTTCGAAGGACAGGCAGTAGCCCTACACCAGTCGGACGATGTGAATAGCATTGGCTCGATTACGTCGCTAGAAGAAAGCCTCGCGCAATCGGACCGCTACATGGATTTGTGAGGTTGAGTATGCCAGTGGTAAGGCAAGTTGAGAATCTGACCTTCACTTTTCCTGACGGTTGGGAAGCCGAGAAATTTGATGACTGGAGTTTCTATCGGGAACATTTTTCTAGACAGATGAATGGCATCAAGGCAGTTGATTTATTGGCTAAAGGGCCTGACGGTGTCGCTTACTTCATCGAGGTGAAAGACTATCGACACCCGGGCACTATTAAACCCACAGGTCTGGCGGATGCGATCGCACAGAAGGTGCTGATGAGTTTGGCAGCATTGCTCCCGGCCAAATATCGTGCCAGCAACCCAATTGAGCAGAGGTTAGCTGCCAGTATTCTCGCTTGCAGTGACTTCAAAGTAATTGCTCATCTAGAGCTTCCCCAAGCACACAAACCGGTAATTGATCCGGCAGACATCAAGCAAAAACTCAGACAACGGTTAGCGGCAATAGACGGCCACGTCAAAGTTGTCTCCATGCAAAAGACGCAGAACCTGGCATGGATCGTGTCCTAACCGCGACTTGATCTGACCGGCTGCTGCAACGGTGAAACTGTCATTCGTCAGAATCCAAAGAAGACCAGCAATAGGCCGGGCGCTATTCCTGAAGCCGAAAGAGGCTGCAATGAATCTGACCGGGCCGTACGCATCGACTCTCGTGTCGTAGATTTACGAGCAACCGCTAATAGCTAGTTTCCCCCATCACCCCACAGTCAATGCGTTGCCGCCAGTAGCGCCGCATTCCCCCCCGCCGCCGTGGTGTTCACGGTGATGGTCTGCTCGGCGCAGAAGCGGTACAGGTAGTGCGGGCCGCCGGCTTTGGGGCCGGTGCCGCTCAAGCCCTCGCCACCGAAAGGCTGCACGCCGACCACGGCGCCGATCATGTTGCGGTTGATGTAGACGTTGCCGATGTGCGCTGCGTGGGCCAACGCCTGGGCGCGGCTGTCGATGCGGGTCTGGATGCCCAGCGTGAGGCCATACCCGAGCGCGTTGACCTGATTGATGACATCGGCCGGATCACCCTCCCAGCGCACCACCTGCAGCACCGGGCCGAAGATCTCGGCCTTGACGTCGGCAATGCGCGCCACTTCGAAGGCGTGCGGGACGATCAGGTTTGCTACTGTTTTGGTAGCTTCTTGCGCAGATTCCGCGAGGGCTACCAGCACTTTTGACTCACCCTTGAGGCGCTGGATGTGGCGCTGGATGCCGTCAAAGGCCTCGGCGTCGATGACCGGGCCGACATCGGTGGCGATGTCCGCGGTGTCGCCCACCACCAGTTCCTTGGCCGCACCTTGCAGCATCTCGATGACGCCATCGGCAATCGACGCATGCACACACAAGAGGCGCAACGCGGAACAGCGCTGGCCGGCGGAGCGGAAGGCGCTTTGCACCACGGCGTCAACCACCTGCTCAGGCAGCGCGCTGCTGTCCACCAGCATGGCGTTGATGCCGCCGGTCTCGGCGATCAGCGGGACTATTGCGCCGTCCTTGGCAGCCAGGGCCCGGTTGATGATCTTGGCAACCTGGGTGGAGCCGGTGAACACCACACCGGCCACGCCGGGTTGTGCCACCAGCGCCGCGCCCACGGTCTCGCCGGCGCCGTGCGCCAGTTGCAGCACGTCGGCCGGCACACCGGCGGCGTGCAGCAGTTGCACCGCGACCTGGGCCACACCGGGTGTCTGCTCGGCCGACTTGGCCAGCACGGCATTGCCGGTGGCCAGTGCCGCGGCCACCTGACCGACAAAGATGGCCAGCGGGAAGTTCCACGGGCTGATGCAGACCCACACGCCGCGTGCGGTCAGCGACAGCGTGTTGGACTCGCCGGTCACGCCAAAGCTGTGGCCGGCCAAGGCGGGCGGCAAGTGGTGGATTTGCGGCTGTGCCAACGGCTGCATGATGCGCTGCGCCTCATCCGCGTAGTAGCGCAAAAAGTCCACGGCCTCGCGCACCTCGCTGACGGCATCGCCCCAGGTCTTGTGCGCTTCTTTCACCAGCAGGGCGCAGAACATCGGGGTCTGCTCCAGCATGGTGTCGGCGGCGCGGCGCAGGATGGCGGCGCGCTCGGCCACCGGTGTGCGGCTCCAGCCCTTTTGGGCGGAGGCGCCGGTAGCAAACACTTCGGCCGTGCGGCGCGGGTCGAATTCGGGTACTGCCGGCACCGGTGTGGTGGTCAGCGCGGCCAGCAGCGGGTCGCGCATGCTGGGCACGGTCAGGTCTAGGCCGGTGCTGTTCTTGCGGGCACCGGGGTGGGTGCCAAACAGGTCGGGCGGCAGCGGCAGGCTGGAGTGCGGCTCCAGGCGCAGCGGAGAGGTCAGCAGGTCCTGCATATCCACCGTGGGGTCGGCCATCTGGTGCACAAAGGACGAGTTGGCGCCGTTCTCCAGCAGGCGGCGCACCAGGTAGGCCAGCAGATCGCGGTGCGCACCCACCGGCGCATAGACGCGGCAGGAGACCAGCGGATTCTTCAGCACCTCGCGGTACACGCCCTCGCCCATGCCGTGCAGGCGCTGAAACTCGAATTGCGGGCCGAACCCGGCGCCGGGCCGCCCCAAGCCGGGTTGCGCCCCCTCGGGGGGCAGCGACCCGCGAAGCGGTGGAGCGTGGGGGTTCACAGGTTTCGCGGCCATTTGCAGGATGGCGGCGATGGTTGCGGCGTTGTGCGTGGCGAACTGGGGGTAGATGGCGTCCGGCACATCCAGCAGCGCGCGGGCGCAGGACAGGTAGGACACATCCGTGTGGTGCTTGTGGGTGAACACCGGGTAGTGCGGCAGGCCCAGTTCCTGGGCGCGCTTGATCTCGGCATCCCAATACGCGCCCTTGACCAGACGGCACATCAGGCGCACCTGGTAGCGCCGCGCCAGTGCGGTGACGGACTCGATCAGTTCCAGCGAACGGGTCTGGTAGGTCTGCATGGCCATGCCAAATCCGCGCCACTGTGGGCACTCGGCCGCCACCTTGGCCACCAGCGCCTCCAGCACCTCCAGCGTCAACTCCTGGCGATCCACCTCTTCGGCGTCGATGGTCAAGTTGATGTTGGCGCGCGCGGCTAGCTGGCACAGGCTCCAGACGCGGGGCACCAGCTCGGCCATGACGCGCTCGCTTTGTGCATCCTCAAAGCGCGGATGCAGCGCGCTGAGCTTGATCGATATACCGTCATTCTGCTCGATAGCCCTCGTGGGATCTACATGAGTAGCTATTGATTCAATAGCATTCGTGTAGCTTTGCAGATAGCGCTGCGCATCCACATCGGTGCGGGCACCCTCGCCCAGCATGTCGTACGAGTAGCGCAGCGCGGTCTTCTTGCGGGCGGCGTCGGCCTCGTGCTGCGCTTCCTTCATGGTCTGGCCCAGCACGAACTGGCGACCCAGCAACTGCACGGCGCGCAGCGTGGCGGCCACCACGGTCCTGGCGCCGAGCTTGGCCATCAGGCCGGGTTCGGCCTTGGGACCGGCGCCGGTTTCGGCGTTGGGCAGGAAGTGTTTGGACATCGCAATCGCCGTGCTGGACAGGCGGGACAGCACCTTGTCGCCACTGCCGTCAAAGTCGGCGCGGCCCAGTTGGTCGGCGGTCAGCGCAATGGCGGTTTCGGCATCGGGCACGCGCAGCAGGGCTTCGGCCAGGCGCATCAGGGCCAGGCCTTCGGCGCTGGAGATCGGATATTCCTTGAGCAGGCTTTCCATTGCCCAGAACGGCGGCGGGTTGTCGCGCACGGCCTGCACCCAGGGCGTGGCAGCACGCGCCGCGGCGGCCCAGTCCAGTGCCTGGCTGACGCTTTGCAGGTGGCGGGCCACGACCTCGGCCTCGGGGCGGTAGGGGAAGGGCAGGCGTTGGGCGACGGGCATGGTGGGTCTCCGGTGGTGTTTCTGGGCAGTCCGCGGTTCAAAGGGGCCGCGCTTGATTAAGTCGCTATGGTCTTGGAAATAATGGTTAATTTCTCACTAAAATTTCGACTATCAACAGCACAATATCCAGTGACCAACGCCGCCGAACTCGACCGCATCGACATCAAGATCCTGAACTGCCTGCAGGAGGATGGTCGCATCTCCAACCTCAAACTGGCAGAAGCGGTAGCCCTCTCCCCGACAGCGGTTCTGGCACGCGTGCAGCGCCTGACCAAGGACGGCTACATCCTGGGCTACGAGGCACGACTCAACCCCCTGAAGCTGGGCGCCGGCATGATGGTCTTCGTGGAAGTGCTGCTGGATCGCACCACGCCCAACGTGTTCGAGGCCTTCAAGGCCGCGGTGCAGGTGCGCGGTGAAATCACGGAGTGCCACATGGTGGCGGGCGGATTTGACTACCTGCTCAAGACCCGCATGGCCGACATGGGCGCCTACCGCGAATTTGCCGGCACCGTGCTGTGGCAACTGCCCGGCGTACGCGAGACCCGCACCTACGCCGTCATGGAAGAAGTGAAAAACACCACGCGCTTAACCCTGCGCTGACAAAAAGCGGTGCCTATAATCCGCCGGATGTACGCTGCCCCCCCACACCCCAAGCGCCATGCACTGACGGTTCTGTTGGCCAGCATGGCTCTGTGCGGCAGCGTTTTGGCGCAGGGGTTCAAGTTCTCCAATGAGGACAACGCCGACATGGCACGTGAAGCGGAGCAACAGGCCAAGGTGCAGGCCCTGCTGTCGACCCCCTGTAAGGCCAAGATCAAGAACCAGAAGATCATGGTGCTGATCGGCGAGAGCCGCGATGGCTATCTGCAGGCCCAGCAATCCAGCTACAGCGGCCACTTTGATGCGCTCAACGCCCGCCTGCAGGGCCTGGGCCTGAAGACCTTCACCCAGTCCCAGATCACGGCACAAATCGCCCAGGCCGAGATTGACGCCTATTTCAAGAACGACCCCGACGCCGCACTGAGGGCCTCTAAGCGTTTGGCTGCCCAATACATATTGCGCGGACTCATCACCAGCCAGGCCGGCTACAACACCATTGTGCGGGTCAACCAGGTTTCCATTCGCATGGCCTTCACGCTGACCGATGCCAATGGGCGCATCCTGTCGCAAGCCACTGCGGAGAATGCCAGCTACGCCGGGGTGGACACCACCGGCATGGCGCTGACACTGATCAACGAAAAGGCCGACGAAGTGGTCGCGCAGTTGTACAGCGACTATTGCCGCCTGGGCGGTTCGTAGTCACTGGCCCGGTCCGTTATTTTTTGGGAGCAAGTCGATGAGCAAAGATTTCCGTGTATTCAAGTCCACCGCGGTGTCCACACTGCTGGTGCTGGTCGCCTTGGGCGGCGCCGTGCAGGCACAACCCAGCTTTGGCAACCCGTCGCCCACGGCGGGCACCTCGACGTCCGACAAGGCCAACGCTGCCGCAGACTCCGCCGCGTACAAGGAAGTCGAATACACCAACAAGAACAAGCGCGGCCCGGCGCTGATCGTCATCCCCGGTGAGATCAAGAGCAACAACGCCAACTTCACGCAGCGCTTCCTTCCCAACAACATTGCCGACTTTGCCGAGCTGGAGCTGTCGCAGGCCAACTTCCCGGTGCTGGAGCGCACCAACATCGGCCCGCTGCTCAACGAAATCTCGCTGGCCTACAACCTCGGTGACCCGCAGGCGGCACGCAAGACCATGCAGATGGGCAAGCTCAAGACCACCAAGTGGGTCGTGAAGTTCGACATTCTGAAGGCCGAGCAGATCGCCGAGAACAAGAAGGGCTTTGACGGCCGCGCCGTGGGCGGACTGCTGTCGATCTTTGGTGGCGGCAGCATGGCCGGCCACGCGGCCGGCACGGTGGCGGGTTCCGTACAGACCGGTGACTCCACCGGCGTGTGGCTGATCGGCATGCGCTACAAGATCATGGACGCCAACACCACCGAACAGGTGGCCCAGGGCTACAAGGACCTGAAGATGGAAGTCGGCGCCACCTCCACCAGCGTGCTGGGTGTATCCGACTCCGCCAAGGGTGGCGTCGGTCTGGACACCATGGTGCAGCGCCTGGTGCAGACCCTGGTCTGGGACATCGACTCGAAATACAAATAAGCCAGAAGCCCCCGCCCCATGACGACCTTCACCCGACTCGGTAAATACCTGATCCGCCGTGAACTCGGCAAGGGGGCCATGGGCGTGGTGTACGAGGGGTTTGACCCCGCCATCGAACGCACGGTGGCCATCAAGACCATCCTTCCCGCACAACTCAGCAGCGAAGAAGCCACCAACGTGCTGGCCCGCTTCAAGCGTGAGGCCCAGGCCGCAGGGCGGCTAAACCACCCCGGCATTGTGGCGGTCTACGACTACGGCGAGGAAATTGCCGACGATGACCACACCATGGTTGCCGGCGAAGCCGCCAGCCAGGCCCGCCAGCGCGTGGCCTACATCGCCATGGAGTTCGTCAAGGGCCGCGAGCTGCGCGACTTCTTCGAGGCCAATGAACGCTTTGCGCTGAAGGACGTCGAGCGCCTGATGGCCGAGATCCTCGACGCCCTGGGCCACGCCCACGCGCATGGCGTGGTGCACCGCGACATGAAGCCGGCCAACCTGATCGTGCTGCCCAGCGGCAAGATCAAGGTCGCCGATTTTGGCATTGCCCGCGTCGAGAAGTCCGAGCTGACCCAGGTCGGCACCGTGATGGGCACACCGGCCTATATGTCGCCCGAGCAGTTCATGGGCCAGCCGGTGGACGGGCGCAGTGACATCTTTTCCTGCGGCGTCATCCTGTACCAGTTCCTAACCGGCGAGAAACCGTTCACCGGCAACTCCACCACCATCATGTTCAAGGTGCTGCACGAGGAGCCGCTGGCCCCCTCGCTGCTGAACGTGGCGCTGCCCGCGGCCTTTGACCAGGTCGTGAAGAAGGCCATGGCCAAGAACCCGGATGACCGCTACCAGACCGCACAGGAGTTTGCCCAGGCGATCCACGCCACACTGAGCGCACCGGCGGCCCAGGCGGCAGTGGTCGACCCGGATCGGACAGAACTCAGCATGCCCCCGGCTGCCCCGGCCAAGCCCGTTGTGGCAGCCAGCCCCAAGCCGACCCCGGCGGTGGCACCGGTAGCGCCGCCGGTGGGTGACACCCCGCACAAGTCCAATGCCGCGTTGGTCGCAGCCGTAGTGGCCGGTGTAACCGTACTGAGTGCTGGCGGCTATTTCTACCTGCGCGCAGGCAACGCCAACACCCCCGCGGTAGCGCAAGCCCCCGCGGCGTCCGCTTCGCAAACCACGGCACCGGTCGTGCCCGTGGCGCAAGCGCCAGCCGCAGAACCCGCACTGGAGCCCGGCACCATGGTCATCAGTGCCCTGGGCCTGGTGGACCCCAAGGACGTGCGCTTCAGCGGCGACGCCAACGCCGCCCAGGCCGAATCACGTGCCGACGCCATGCGCCAACTGGTGGAAAAGGCCGTCGCCCTGTATGTGGACAAGGACTCCATTACCAAGAACTACGCGGTGCTGGACAAGAAGCTCCTGTCGCAGCCCGGCGCCTTCATCAAGACCATGATCCAGGAGGGTGCCGCAGCCACCGGCCAGGACGGACTGCTGCAGACCGAGGCCCGTGCCGTGGTCAAGGTGCGCGATGTGCAGAAGTCGCTGAACCAGTTGTCCAAGGAAGAACGCATCGAGTTCATTCGCAACAACGGCGACCCCAAGGTCTCGATCCAGATGGCCATCCGCAATGCGGACACGACACAGGCCCTGCCGCCGGAGCGCTCGATGGTGGCCGAAAACGTGGTCAAGGAACGCATCAAGTCCTTTGGTTTCCGCGTCTGGTCCGCCGATGGTGAGCTGCCCGCCGGCACCAAGGCCCAACCATCGGACTTCCAGATCCAGGGGGAGGTCAAACTCAAGGTGCTGTCTGCCAAGTTGCCGGCCTCGGGCCTGACCATCACCAAGACGGCGCTGACCTCCTGGACCATCAAGGCCATCGACAAGGCCAGTGGCGAAGAGGTCTACCTCAACACCATCAACCCGCAGGGCAAGAGCTGGGCGTCAGAAGACCAGGCACTGGCGGAGATCGGCAAGCTGGTTGGCGACGAATTCTCGAAGAACTTCTTCCTGGAGCACTTCAACTTCAGCGCGCAAAAGGTCAACCTGAACATTGCCGGCCTGCCCGACGCCACCAGCGCGAAGCTGATGCTGCGTGAACTGCGCGGTTTCCGCCAGGTGCTGGATGCGCAACTGGTGGGTGATGCCGGCAAATACCAATTGCAACTGGCCGAGGGCAATGCCAGCGACCTGATCAACGATGGCGTACTCAAACCCCTGAACGCCAAGCTGGGCCAGGCCTGCTTTGCACTGGCCGGCTCCAGCGGGGCTGATGTGAATGTGAGCTTCTCCACCGCCTGTGCCGAAGCGGCGGTGCGCGCCAAGCTGGATACCCTGCCACCGGCCGGCCTGCAAAGCGCCGCCGGCGCGCGCGGCAAACTACTGAGCAAGACGCGAACCTAGGCGCGAACCGAGAAGCTCACCGTCTCGGTCCCTTCCTGGTCCAGCGAGTGGCCAAAGCCGATGCGTCCACTGCCACGCAGCATCAGCTCCTCGCGGCGCAGCACGACCTCGGGCTCATTGGCAAAGACCACGAAGGTTCCGTTGGTGCTCTGATCGACCAGAAAAAACTTGTCGCGGCGGCGCTCGATGCGGGCGTGCTGGCGCGAGGCATTGCGGTCGCTGATGACCAGGTTGCACTGCGGGTCGCGCCCCAGCACGATGCTGTCATGGTCCAGCTCCACGGTCTGGCTGCCGTGCTGCAGACGCAGGGTCACGGGCTTGGCGGCAAACGCGATCGACGAGGTGGACATGGTCAGCTCTTCGCCACCCTGCCAGATGACTTCGCTGACGGCCACTTCGTCACCCTTGCCCTTGACCGACAGCGCTGCGATGGAACGCGTGGACAACTGCAGCATGGACGAGAGGCTGGCCACGGTGGCGCCGGTGGTGATGATCTGCATGCCCTTGGCCAGACCGGCCATGCGGGCGGCCAGGTTGACGGTGTCGCCAAACACGTCGTTGTTCTCTTCAATGACCGGGCCGAAATGCCAGCCGATGCGCACGCTGCGCTGCACGTTGGACACCTTGGGCAGCGCCATGATCTTGTGTTGCATGTCGGTGGCCGCCAGGCAGCCGCTGTCGGCGCTGGGCAGCACGCACATGATCTCGTCGCCAATGGTCTTGATGACGCGGCCACCGTACTGCCGTACCACACCCTCCAGCGCCGTCAGGCAGTCGTCAATCATCTGCTTGGCCTGGTCGTCACCAAAGGATTCGTACAGCCGGGTGCTGCCCACCACGTCGGCAAACAGCACGGCCAGCATGGCGGTCGGGTGCACGGACGCGGTGTGCGCCATGCCCGCGTGGGCGGTATCGCCGGATGCGTTGGATGGTGGTAGATCGGTGTTTGCCATGGTCCCTGGGGTGCTTCGCCTGATTCTAGTGTGCCATTCCCAAACGGCACAACATTCGCCACAATGCGTGATCACCACTCTGACCCCAACTGTTTAGGAGTAAAACATGAAACTGCACACCCGTATTGCCTGCCTGCTGCTGACCCCATTCGCGGGCTACGCCAGCGCCCAGAACATGAAACCCGGGCTGTGGGAAATTGCCACCCAGATGCAGGGCAGCGGCCAGACCGGTGACGTCATGGCCAAGGCGCAAAAGCAGATGGAAAACATGCCCCCCGAGCAGCGCAAGATGATGCAGGACATGATGGCCAAGAAGGGCGTGCAGATGGGCACGGGCGGCGGTGGCGGCATGACGATCAAGATCTGCATGACCCAGGAGATGGTGGACCGCAACGAGGTCGGCCGCCAGCAACCCGGCTGCACCCAAACCAACAGCCAGCGCAGCGGCAACACCATGAAGTTTTCCTATTCCTGCACCCAACCGCCCAGCAGCGGCGAAGGCACGGTCACTTTTTCCAGCCCCGAGGCCTACAACATGAAGATGGCCACCACCACCGTGCGCGGCAACCCGGAAAAGATGGACATGCAAACCAGTGGCCGCTGGCTGGGCAGCGATTGCGGCAACATCAAGCCGCTGGCAATCCCGAAGAAGTAGTTCGGGATCCAAAAATCGCGCTACCTACCCGCACCATCGTGGAGCCGCTGGCAATGGCGGCTTCCAGATCGCTGCTCATGCCCATGGACAGCGTGTCCAACTTCCTCCCAGCCGCGTTCATTTGATCAAATAGGGCTCTAGCCCTCGCAAATACTGAGCAAGCAGCTACAAAATCAGGAGCAGGCTCAGGGATGCACATCAAGCCGCGCACACGCAGCCGTGGCAACGCGGCAACCGCCTGGGCCAGCGCCAGCGCCTCGGCGGGCGCCACGCCGGACTTGTTCGGCCCGCCATCCACATTCACCTGGATGCACACCTGCAGCGGTGCCTGGTGCGCCGCTCGCTGCTCGCTCAGGCGCTGGGCAATCTTCAGGCGGTCCACGGTGTGCACCCAGTCAAAGTGTTCGGCCACGAGACGCGTCTTGTTGCTCTGGATCGGCCCGATGCAGTGCCACTGCAGCGGCAGATGGGCCAGCAGGGTGATCTTCTCCACCGCTTCCTGGATGTAGTTTTCGCCAAAGGCGGTCTGCCCGGCAGCATAGGCCTGCACGACCGCATCCGCGCCAAAGGTCTTGGATACCGCCAGCAGGGTGACGGATTCCGGTTTGCGGGCACTGCGTGCACAAGCCTGCGCAATCCGGGTGTGTATGCTGTGGAGATTGTCGGCAATCATGGTCATAATCACTCTAGCGTAACAAACCTAGCCCTTACCCAAAGAGGACCCCGTGGACATTACCCAACTCCTGGCCTTCAGTGTCAAGAACAAGGCCTCCGACCTGCACCTCTCCGCCGGTCTGCCCCCCATGATCCGGGTCCACGGCGACGTGCGCCGCATCAACGTGGAAGCACTGGACCACAAGCAGGTCCACGCCATGGTGTACGACATCATGAACGACGGGCAGCGCAAGCACTACGAAGAGTTCCTGGAAGTGGACTTTTCGTTCGAGATTGATGGCCTGGCGCGTTTCCGGGTGAACGCCTTCAACCACAACCGCGGCTCCGGCGCCGTGTTCCGCACCATTCCCTCCAAGATCCTGACGCTGGAACAGCTCAACGCACCCAAGATTTTTGCCGACCTGGCCTTGAAACCCCGCGGCATGGTGCTAGTGACCGGACCCACCGGTTCGGGCAAGTCCACCACACTGGCTGCCATGGTCAACTACCTGAACGAAACCGAGTTCGGCCACATCCTGACGGTGGAAGACCCCATCGAGTTTGTGCACGAGTCCAAGAAGTGCCTGGTCAACCAGCGCGAGGTCGGGCCCCACACCCTGTCGTTTGCCGCCGCCCTGCGCTCGGCCCTGCGTGAAGACCCGGACTGTATCCTGGTCGGCGAAATGCGCGACCTGGAGACCATCCGCCTGGCCATGACCGCAGCAGAAACCGGCCACCTGGTGTTTGGCACCTTGCACACATCGAGCGCCGCCAAGACCATTGACCGGATCATTGACGTGTTCCCTGCCGAAGAAAAGGAAATGGTGCGTGCCATGTTGTCCGAGTCGCTGCAGGCAGTGATTTCGCAGACCCTGTGCAAGACCAAGGACGGCCAGGGCCGCGTCGCCGCCCACGAGATCATGCTGGGCACCAGCGCCATCCGCAACCTGATCCGCGAGGCCAAGGTGGCACAGATGTACTCCAGCATCCAGACCGGCAACAGCGTGGGCATGCAGACGCTGGACCAGAATCTCACCGACCTGGTCAAGCGCAACATCATCAGCGCTGCCGAGGCGCGCAGCAAGGCCAAGATTCCCGAGAACTTCCCCGGCTAATTAGAAGGAGGTGCTCTCATGGAGCGCGATCAAGCCACGAAATTCATCAACGACCTGCTCAAGCTGATGGTGGGGCGCAATGGCAGCGACCTGTTCATCACTGGCGACTTTCCGCCGGCGATCAAGGTCGATGGCAAGGTGACCAAGGTGTCGCCCCAGCCCCTGAATGCAGTGCACACGCTGTCGCTGGCACGCTCCATCATGAACGACAAGCAGATTGCCGAGTTCGAGCGCACCAAGGAGAGCAACTTCGCCATCTCGCCACCCGGCATCGGGCGCTTTCGCGTGAATGCCTTCATCCAGCAGGGCAAGGTCGGCATGGTGCTGCGGGTCATCCCGACGACATTGCCCACCATTGACGGCCTGGGCGTGCCCCAGGTTCTGAAGGAGATCGTGCAATCCAAGCGCGGCCTGTGCATCATGGTGGGTGCCACCGGCTCAGGCAAATCGACCACGCTGGCCGCCATGGTGGACTGGCGCAACGAGAACTCCTATGGCCACATCATCACCGTGGAAGACCCGGTGGAGTTCGTGCACATGCACAAGAACTGCGTGGTCACGCAACGCGAAGTGGGTCTGGACACCGACAGCTGGGAGGCGGCACTGAAGAACACGCTGCGCCAGGCGCCCGACGTGATCCTGATGGGCGAAATCCGCGACCGCGAGACCATGGAGCATGCGGTGGCCTTTGCCGAAACCGGTCACCTGTGCCTGGCCACGCTGCACGCCAACAGCTCCAACCAGGCGCTGGACCGCATCATCAATTTCTTCCCCGAGGAGCGCCGCGCGCAGTTGCTGATGGACTTGTCGCTGAACCTCAAGGCGCTGGTGTCACAACGCCTGATCCCCAAGCAGGACGGCAAGGGCCGTGTCGCTGCGGTGGAGATCATGATCAATTCACCGCTGATTTCCGACCTGATCTTCAAGGGTGACGTCGCCGAGATCAAGGAGATCATGAAAAAGAGCCGCCAGGCCGGCATGCAGACCTTTGACCAGGCGCTGTTCGACATGTACGAGAAGAACCAGATCACGTTCGAGGACGCCCTGCGCAATGCCGACTCGCTGAATGACCTGCGCCTGCAGATCAAGCTCAACAGCCAACGCGCCAAGTCCACCGACCTCTCCGCCGGCACCGAAAACTTTGCCATTATGTGAGACATTGGGGTCAGACCACTCGCGACAGCGATGTGCTCTGACCCCAACTGATTAGTAGAACCATGCCCAGCACCAATCCCAAAACCTACGAAACCTCCCCCCCTGCCCGCGTCGCCTTTCTGGGCCTGGGTGTCATGGGCTACCCCATGGCCGGGCACCTGGCGCTGGCCGGGCACCAGGTCTCCGTCTACAACCGGACTGCTACAAAATCAGTAGCATGGTGTGCAGAGTTTTCGAGGGCTAGCGGAGAAAATATCTCCAACACCCACGCCGAGACGCCGCGCCTGACGGTGCACGACGCCGACATCGTGTTCTGCTGTGTCGGCAATGACGACGATCTGCGCAGCGTCACCATCGGGCCCGACGGTGCGTTTGCCGGCATGAAGCCCGGTGCCATCTTTGTAGACCACACCACCGCATCGGCCAGCGTGGCGCGCGAGCTGTACGCACTGGCCCGCCACGAGGGTCTGCAGTTTGTCGACGCCCCCGTCTCAGGCGGCCAGGCCGGTGCGCAGAATGGCATGCTGACCGTGATGTGCGGCGGCGATGCGGCGGCGTTCGAGGCGGTCAGGCCAACGGCCATGGCGTTTTCCCGCGCCTTCACATTGCTGGGCGAGAGCGGCGCCGGGCAACTGGCCAAGATGGTCAACCAGATCTGCATCGCCGGACTGGTCCAGGGTCTGGCGGAAGCCATTGCCTTTGGCCAACAGGCCGGCCTGGACATGAACCAGGTGCTGGACGTGATTGGCAAGGGAGCGGCGCAGAGCTGGCAGCTCGACAACCGCGGCAAGACCATGGTTGCCGGCCAGTTTGACTTTGGCTTTGCCGTGGACTGGATGCGCAAGGACCTGGGGCTCGTGCTGGACGAGGCCAAGCGCAATGGTGCGCGCCTGCCCATCACCGCCCTGGTGGACCAGTTCTATGCCGATGTGCAACACCTGGGTGGCAACCGCTGGGATACCTCCAGCCTGATCAAGCGCCTGAAATAAAAAACCCGGCGGCTGCCGGGTTGGATCACTTACTGGCCGGAGTCCTGCTTCGACGCACTACCCTGGTTCGGAGGGGGCGCCATCATGCGCGCCAGTTCCTCTTCGCTGATGGTCTCCAGAATGCGCACCACCTTCTGCACGCCGCTGGTGCTGCTGATGACTTGGGTGGCAATCCGGGCCTCGCGCGCCGTCACCCGGCCCATTACATAGGTGGTGCCCCGCTCGGTGATCACCTTGAAGGCATTGGCCGACAGCTCCTTGGCGTCGACCAGCGAGGCCTTGACCCGGCCCGTCACCAGCGCATCGGACGAGCGCTGCGTCAGCGTGGAATTGCCCATCACCGCCAGTTCATTGACGATATGGCGCACATTGTCCACACCGGACACAATCTGTTCAACCAGTTGCTTGTCCTGGGCGGATGCAACCTCGCCGGTGAGCAGGGCCTGGCGGTTGTAGCTGGTGACGTTGACGTGTCCGCGCTCACCCAGCGCTTCGCGGATGCGGCTGGCCGAGCGCAATTCAATACCCTCGTCTTCCACCACGGTGCCCGTGGTGCGGCGGTCCGTTGCGACCATGCTGCCCATCACGGCGCCACCCACGGCCAGTGGAAAGCACGCCGTCAATGTTGCCAGCGTGCTGGCGGCCAGCACCAGCGCCATGCCAGTGCGTCGGATTGAAATGCTCATTTAGAAGGTTCCTGTTCGCCCAACAACTGGGCATCTACCGCATCACAAATGCAATGCAAAGCCAAAATATGCACTTCCTGGATACGGGCCGTGCGCTCGTGTGGCACGCAGATGTGCACGTCGGTGTCGCGCAATACGTGCGCCATCTTGCCGCCACCGCGCCCAGTCAGGCCTACCACCACCATTTCACGCTCGTGGGCGGCCTCGATGGCGGCCAGAACGTTGCCCGAGTTGCCGCTGGTGGAAATGGCCAGCAGCACGTCACCGGGCGAGCCCAGTGCCCGCACCTGGCGCGAGAAGATGGCGTTGAAGTCGTAATCGTTGGCGATCGCGGTGATGATCGAGGTGTCCGTTGTCAGTGCGATGGCGCCCAGCTCGGGACGCTCGCGCTCGAAACGCCCGACAAATTCTGCCGCGAAATGCTGGGCATCGGCCGCCGAGCCGCCATTGCCACAGGCCAGCACCTTGCCACCGCTGGTCACGCAGGCCAGAACGGCCTGAACGGCGGCGGCGATGGGTTTGCTTAGGGACTGCGCCGACTGGTATTTGAGGTCGGCGCTGTCAATGAAGTGTTGTTGAATTCGTTGTTCCAGCATGGGAGCCGATGATACCGTGCCACCGATACCCCCATTCACCGTCAGGGGCAGCCGGTAGCAAACCTTACATGGGGTTACGAAAGCGGTTATTGCGCGTCAAACGCCGCCTGCAGCCACTGCACACCGTCTGGCTCGACCACGACCACGTCGAAGCGGCACGGCGGCAGCTCGCGCAAGCGCATCAGATAGTGGCGGGCAGCAAAGACAATGCGCCGCTGCTTGACGGCACCCACGCTGGCGGCGGCCCCACCGTGGCTCAGGGAGGCACGTTTGCGGACCTCGACAAACACCGTGGTGCCATCGGGTGCGTGCATGATGAGGTCGATTTCGCCGCCACCACGGCCCGGCGTCCGATAATTGCGGGTCAGCAACCGCAGTCCCTGCCGCCGCAGGTAGCGAAGCGCCTCGTCCTCCGCCGCGTCCCCCAGGTGTTTGGTGGTCGGCCGAGCCAGCGCGGGGCGTGCTGGTTTTGATGGAAGGAAACCCATGTGAGCGCTCTTTTTACCTCTGCCCTGGCGGCCTCGACCGAAGCCGCTTCAGGTCAGCATTATCCGCAGGGCGCCTTGTATGTGGTGGCCACGCCGATCGGCAACCTGGCCGACGTCAGCCTGCGCGCCTTGTACGTGCTGGGTCTGGTGGACTCGATTGCCTGCGAGGACACACGCCACACGCAGATGCTGCTGCGCGCCTATGGGATAGATCGAAGCGCCAGCCAACTGATCGCCGTGCACCAGCACAACGAGGCGCAGGCTGCACACACCGTGATTGATCATTTGCGCCAGGGGCGGCGGGTGGCCTATGTCAGCGACGCCGGAACGCCCGGCATTAGCGACCCCGGCGCCCGTCTCGTGGCAGCGCTACAGCAGGAGAAGCTGCGCTGCATCCCTCTGCCTGGCCCGAGCAGCGTGACCACCGTGCTGTCGGCGGCCGGACTGGCACAGGATCAGCCCGGAGGCTTTGTGTTCGCCGGTTTCCTGCCCAGCAAGGCGGGCGAGCGCGACCGTGCGGTGCTGGCGCTGGCTGGCGAGTCCCGCGCGGTTGTGCTGCTGGAAGCGCCCCACCGCATCGAGGCGCTGGCCCAGGCCCTGGTACCTCTGGGTAGCCGCCTGGTAACGGTGGGACGCGAGCTCACCAAACAGTTTGAAGAGATCGCCACCGTCACAGCCCATGATCTGCCCGGATGGCTGGGCGCAGACGCCAACCGGCTGCGTGGTGAGTTTGCCATCGTGTTGCATCCTGCTCCACCGACCGTAGATTCGCCGCAGGATACACGGGTGCTGCAACTGCTGCTGGAGCAACTCCCCCTGAAAACGGCCGTCAAGCTGGCGGCCGACATCACGGGCGCATCGCGCAACACGCTGTACGAATGGGCCCTGACGTTGAAAGAAGGACGTACCCCGCCGTAAAACGAGTGCAACTGCTGCGAAAATGCAGGCATGACCCTTTGCCTGCGCGTTCTGCGCACCACACTCCTGCCCCTTGTGCTGATCGCTGCCGTACTGCCCACCCGTGCGGGCGGCACGGAGCCCGGTGGCAGTGTGTACATCGAGGAGATGACGTCGCCGGAACTGCGCCAGCGCATTGCCGACGGCGCCACGACGATTCTGGTACCCATCGGGGGCACCGAACAGAACGGTCCCCACATGGTGCTAGGAAAGCACAATATGCGGGCCCACGTACTGGCCGGCCTGATTGCCCGCAAGCTCGGCAATGCCGTGGTCGCTCCGGTAATGGCCTATGTGCCCGAGGGCAGCATCCAGCCCCCGGCGGCCCATATGCGTTTTACCGGGACAATTTCCATTTCCGAGTCGGCCTTCGAAGCGGTGCTGGAAGGCGCAGCGCGTAGCTTCCGGCAGCATGGCTTTCGGGACGTGGTCTTTCTGGGCGACCATGGTGGCTACCAGAAGAGCCAGTTGCGTGTGGCACAGCGTCTCAATCGGGAATGGGCCAAAGACAGTCTGTACCGCGTGCATGCCCTGCCGGAATACTATGCCGCCGCGCAAACCCCGTTCATCAACGCCCTGAAGGCCAAGGGGTTCACCGTCGCGGAGATCGGCACCCATGCCGGTTTGGCCGATACGGCCTTGGCACTGGCGGTTGATCCCGCACTGGTCCGCAGCGGGCAACTGGCGCAAGGATCCAAGGGCCCGGGATCGGATGGGGTCGCCGGAGACCCGCGTCGTGCGACGGTCGAAGCGGGACAATTGGGAATACAAGGTATCGTGGATACATCGGTTGCCGCCATCCACAACGCCATTCAGGCTCGCGCGGCACATTAGCAAGATTTTTTTGGGCTCAGAATGATTGATCGAAAAACCCGCATACAAGCCGGCGCAGGGCTGGCAGCCCTTTGTGGTGTTCTCCTGATGCTGCCAACCGAGGGGGTTCAGTCGGCAACACCCGCTGATGCGCCGACTCCGGGCGTCGTCACCGTACCCGGCATGCCGGCTGTCAGCAACCCCAAGAACCTGTACTCGGACATCGGTGCCAACCAGATCAGTGCGACCGTCAAGGGAGATCTGGAGCGCATTTATGTGCCCAATCTGCGCGGCAACAACGTCACGGTCATCGACCCGGTGTCCATGAAGATCGTGGACCAGTTCAAGGTGGGGCGCGCTCCACAGCACGTGGTTCCATCCTGGGACCTGCGCACGCTGTGGGTGGCCAACAATGCCGAGCGGTCCAACGAAGGCAGCCTTACCCCGATTGACCCGCGCACCGGCAAGCCCGGGCCGTCGATCAAGGTGGATGATCCCTACAACATGTACTTCAGCCCGGACGGCAAGTCGGCCATCGTCGTGGCCGAGGCACGGCACCGGCTGGACTTCCGTGATCCCAAAACTCTGGCAATGCAGTACTCGATTGATGTGCCCAAATGCGGCGGCATCAACCACGCCGACTTTTCCATTGATGGCCGCTACGCCATCTTTACCTGCGAGTTTGGCGGCAGTATTGCCAAGATCGATCTGGTGGAGCGCAAGGTTCTGGGCTATCTGAAACTTGCCATGCCGCGCACGCGGTTCAAGGACACACCGGTCAAGGGTAACTACAAGACTGAGTCACCGGCGAGCGAAATCTGCACGGCCACCAAGGGCATGCCGCAGGACATCCGGGTCTCGCCCGATGGCAAGCACTTTTATGTCGCGGACATGGAGGCCGATGGTCTGCACGTCGTCGACGGCGAATCCCTTCAGGAAGTTGGCTTCATCGCGACCGGTGTTGCGGCCCACGGCCTGTACCCCAGCCGCGATGGCAAGAAGCTGTATGTCGCCAACCGCGGCTCACACCGCGTGCACGGCGCACGCAACGGCCCTGGTAGCGTCACCGTGATTGACTTCGAAACCGAAAAGGTGGTGGCACAGTGGCCCGTTCCCGGTGGCGGTAGCCCCGACATGGGCAATGTCAGTGCGGACGGCAAATGGTTGTGGTTGTCGGGCCGCTTCGACGACGCGATCTACCGCGTGGACACGGCCTCCGGTGAAATGGTCATCCTCAAGGGTGGGCTGGAACCCCATGGTTTGACCGTGTGGCCGCAGCCGGGCCGCTATTCACTGGGCCATACCGGCAACCTCCGGTAAGCCATGCCAGGGCGTCAGCCCTGGTAGCCGTGCACACAGTGGCGCAGGACCACGCGGATGGCGTCCGCGTTGTCGCATTCAATAGCGCTGCGCAGTTGGGCCAACTGCGCATCAAGGACCGGCCACTCCAGCAAATCCTCATGCGCCTTCATGATGCGGGCGTGCGCCGTGGGCGTGGGGTTGTCCCCAATCAGCAGTTCTTCGTACAGCTTCTCGCCTGGGCGCAGACCGATGATCACAATGGCAATGTCGCCGTCCGGGTGTGCGTCATCACGTACAGTCAGGCCGGACAACTCCACCATGCGCCGAGCCAGATCCATGATCCGGACGGGCTCGCCCATGTCCAGCACAAAGACTTCTCCACCGACTGCCATTGCACCGGCCTGCAACACCAGTTGCGCGGCCTCAGGAATGGTCATGAAATAGCGCGTGACGTCGGCATGGGTCACGGTAAGCGGTCCACCGGCCATCAACTGGTGGCGAAACAGCGGAACGACGCTGCCGCTGGAGCCCAGCACGTTGCCAAACCGCACCATGCTGAAACGCGTGCCCGCGGACTGCACCGCCAGTGCCTGCAGAACCAGCTCGGCCATGCGCTTGCTGGCTCCCATGACATTTGTCGGCCGCACGGCCTTGTCCGTGGACACCAGCACAAAGTTCTCAACGCCACTGTCCTGCGCCACCATCGCCATGTTCAGAGTGCCAAACACATTGTTTTCTATCCCCTCGGCGGGGTTGGATTCAACGAGGGGCACGTGCTTGTACGCTGCGGCGTGGTACACGGTATGGGGTCGGTAGAGGCGGCAAACTTCCTGCAAACGGGCGCGATTGGAGACGCTGCCCAGCAGGGGTACCAGCTCCACTGCCAGGCCCAGGGCAACACAAAGGCCCGTTAGCTCTTGGTCAATGCGATAGAGGTTGTATTCACTGTGATCAAGCAGTAGCAACTGGCGTGGCCGCTCTGCCAGAATCTGGCGACACAATTCGCTGCCGATGCTGCCCCCGGAACCCGTAACCAGCACCACCTTGTCACGCAGATTGCGCGCCAGCAACTCCGTATTGGGGGGGACCGAATCGCGTCCCAGCAGGTCCTCGATATCGAGTTCCTTGAAGTCCTGAACCGTCACGCGGCCGCTGGCAAGGTCCGACCAGTCGGGTAATGTGCGGATATGTACCGGCAGGGACCGCAGGCTTTCGATGATTTGTTTGCGCCGTACACGAGAGGCCGTGGGCAGCGCCAGGAGGATATCGGAGACGTCCTGCTCAGATACCAACTCCGCCAAACGCGCTGGCGAAAACACCGGCACCCTGTTAACACTGTGCCCCACCTTGGTCGGGTCATCGTCCACAAAACCCACCAGGACAAAGTGGGGTGACATCCCCATGGCCGAGGCGGTTTGCACACCAGCCGTCCCGGCACCGAAGATCAGAAACCGACTGACCGGTGCGCCACCTGCAAGCCGCAGCCCTGCCAACCAGAAGCGGGCAAAGGCCCGACTGCTACCGACCAGCAGAAAGAAGATCAGGGGCTGCAACACACCCAGGCTGCGTGGCACCCAAATCCACCGCTGTATCCACAGCAACAAAGCCAGCAAGAAGCACGCGTAGACGACGGTCGCCTTGGCCGTGGCCAGCAGGGCGGCCGACCCGGTGTACCGAAAGATTGCTCGGTACAGCCCGAACCGGATGAAGATGGGCACAAAAAGAACGGAGGTGAGTCCATACACCCACCATTGCCCGGCAACGGGCCAATGCAGGGTATCCAGGCGTAGCGAGAAGGCCAGCCAGGTCGCCAGTACCGAGAGGCACACATCCAGCGCCAGCACGACCAGGCGCTTGGCCGAGCGCGACCAACCGAGAACTCTGCTCTGCATTGAACGTGGCACCCCGAATCAGTTCTTGATCGCGAAATCGTCTTTGGACTGTCCTTGGGAGATCAGGGCTGCCAACCAGCGCGGCGTCAGGCCACGCCCACTCCAGGTCTCCCCATTGGGCCCCTGGTACTTGGCTGCGACCACTGCGCCGGTCTTCTTTTTCTTGGCTGCCGGCACCTTGACCTTGGCCGAGGCAGTGGCCTTGCCTTTGCGCCCACCTGGGGCAGCCGATTGCAGATCCTTGATCGTGATACCAAAGGCTTGCATCTTGGCGCGGATATCCTGAACGGTTTTGGAAAATTCCCGATCCTTTATTTCGGCGGCCTGCTTCTGCAATTTCTCAATTTGACTCTGAATATCAACCAAATTATTCATACCAATACTCCTGCCTATCATATCAATGGGTTACGTCCGCACGTATGATAACCTTCCAAACGGTCAGCCATAATATCTTTACGTCCCATAATAGAGATTGCTGCTGCAGATACTCCTTATCCAGAGCCACCTTTTGTGGAATCGGTAACTCATCACGGCCATTGATTTGTGCCCAGCCCGTCAAACCAGGCACCAGCTCATGCACGCCACACTGAGTACGCAATTCAATCAAGTCATGCTGGTTATGCAGAGCAGGACGCGGCCCGACAAAACTCATATCCCCCGTGATGATGCTCCAGAGCTGTGGCAACTCGTCCAGGCTGCTCTTGCGCAGAAAACTGCCAACGGGTGTGAGATAGCTTTCGGGATTTGACAGTAAATGGGTCGCCACCGCCGGAGTCCCCGTTCGCATACTACGAAACTTGGGCATCTTGAATATACGGTTATATCGCCCCACCCGATCCGACCAATAGAAAATAGGTCCCGGCGAAGTAATTCGCACCATCAATGCGACCAAGATAATGGGCAGCAGCAGAATCGCCATGACAATCAGTGCCAGCAGAAAATCCAGAATTCTCTTCATTTTCAAATGCCGTTCGTTATTTTCGACGCGATGTGCGATACCAATCCGCTGTGGCCTGCAAGCCCTGTCGCAGGGTAAATGGGGGGTACCAATCCAGTTCGCGGCACACCTTGCTGCTGTCCACACGCAACGAACTCAACAGGCGCTCAAATTCGGCGGTCGACCCTGTCATGTTGCCCAGCATCTGCAAGAGAAATGGCGGCACGGGGAACAGTCTAGACGGAACCCCAAGCGCCCGCGCCAACCCACGCAGCAGCGCATGAGTGGACACCGGGGTTCCATCACTGACCAAATACGTGTGGCCTTTGGCCGCGGGGTGGCAGGCGCATACGATCAGAAAGTCAACCAAATTCCCCACATACAGCAAGTCGCGGAAATTCTTCGTGGCACCCAGTGGCAGCGGAATTCCGCGGTGAACAGCTGCCAGCAAGCGCAGGAAATTCCCCCCCACCCCAGGACCATAAATCAACGGTGGACGCACAGTGACCACTTCGAGTTCACCAGTCAACTGGATTAGACGCAGGGCCTGTTCGGCCTCCCATTTGGATACCGAATAGGGGTTGTGCGGATCCGGTTTGTCCTGATCCGTGAATTCCAGATTTCCGCGGGTACTGGGACCATTGACACCAATGGAACTGACATTGACCAGGCGCCGAACACCCGCTGCGACAGCGCTATTGGCCAGACGAACGGTTCCTATGGTGTTGACCCGCCTGAATTCTGCGAGTGGGTCGCGCGACTTGTCGTGCATGATGTGCACACGCGCCGCCAGGTGGATGACAACGTCGCAATCCGCCAGGGCGCTTGCCCACTCGGTTTCCCCATCGACATTGCCGACCGCCACGTTCTCGACACCCTGCGGCAGGATGCAATGCGAACGCGTAATGCCTCGTACGGTTATTCCGCGCTTAACGGCCTCCGCGCACAATGCGCGGCCTACAAATCCGTTCGCACCGGTCACTGCCAAAATTTTTGGTGCTGTCATTTCCACCCCAAAATTGCCAGCGCCAAACAGGACATGGCAAAGAACATCTGATCACGAGGTCTGCGCCGACAATGGGCCGCTTGCATGGCCAGCGTCAACAGACTCCAGCGCCCCCCACGACTCCAACGGCGCACAAATGCATCGTCCTGAAGCCCCACCTGCCTCGCAATCAGCCGCGCCTGATTTAACCCCCAGCCATTGAGCACCTGTCGGGCACGCCACACAAATGCAGCCCACCCAGCATTCACACCGACCTGGTTTTCGGCATGCTGCCGGTACATCAAGCCGGCATAGTTGTCGATGATCCAGCGGTAGCCATGGGCTCGGGCATAGGCATAGGTAAACCAGTCATGCAACCCGATATCGGCAAAGGCCATCGGATCTTTCCGCAACGTCCCCTGAATATCCGTTGCAAGTCGCCGACTGATCACAAAGGTGCACCCGGGACCGGCAGACTCAAACAGGTAATCGTGGCGCTGCTGGGGATAGGATTTTCGGATATAACGTGATTTTCCGGAATCCCAGAATGCTACGACGTCGCTGGAGTATCCCTCCGCCCCGGTTTTGGACAGAGAGTCCACCGCACGCTTCAATTTCCCAGGAAGCCAAATATCGTCTTGGTCCGCATAAGCGACATATTCAAATCGCGAAAAGTCAATATCCCTGAGCAGCCTGAAGAAATTGCGCGCAGCTCCGCCAAACACCTCTCCGACTGGAAGCAATACCACCCGCGCATTTTGAGCCTGCAGTTGGGCAAACCACGCTTCGGTGCCATCAGTAGAGCGATCCACACTGGCAAAAACGGTGACACTGGCGTCCGACTGACTCAATATCGAATCCAGCTGCTGCGGAAGATAACGTATCCCATTGAAGGCGGCCAGACAGACCGCAACCGATGGCGTATGGAGAATGGGTAATTGCGTGTTCATCAGGTACGGTGCAGAAAACGCACGATAAGCAGCCGGCGCAAATATTTCAGCAAGGAATACACCCGCAATACCAACAACAGCGGGGCAGAAATCCTTCCCTGGTCATAAAAGTACCGGTAGTTTGCGAGTTCTGCCTTTTCCATTCCCCACATATCTGCGCTCAGACCTGATGCGCCATAAACCGGCTTGTAGACTGCCGCCAGTTCAGCATGCAGTTTAACTGTCGGCAATGCCGCACCCACAATTTCCATCCACAGTCGGTGATCCTCCATGTAACGCTGGCCTTCGGCAAAGCGGTACGCAATACTCCGTTTCAACATGACGGACGGCGTCACGAACGCGTGCCGCGCCAAGAGTTTTCCCCAGGTGATGGACTCCACGCCTTGCAATGAAACGGGCCACGGCGGTGCACCTGCCGCTTCCTGCCTCAATTGGCGGCAAAGATGCCCGCTCAAGACAATCTCCGGATGCTCCAGCATGTAGACGTACTGGATTTCGATCTTGCCGGGATGCCATGTGTCATCGGCGTCGAGGAAGGCGATATAGGCCTGCGTCGCCAGATTCCAGCCCATATTACGGGCAGATGCGGCACCACGGTTGGTTGCACATGCGACGATTTTCACCCAGTCCCCATAGCGCGCTCGGATGGCCTGGAGCACTTCCAGCGTACCGTCGCCGCTGGCGTCCTCCACCAGAATCACTTCCGCTGGACGCAGGGTCTGAGCCGCAACCGACGCAATGGCGCGCTCAATGGTTGCAGTGCACCGGTAGCACGGGACCACGACGCTCACAAGTGCCGTATTCATGCGCTTCGGTATGCCTTCCACACTGCCCGCAGGCGATCAAACCTGCCAACCAGTACACGCTTGACCAGCATTCTGAGCAACGTCAACAGAACAGAGATGGCGGGAACTGGCGCGTGAATCCGCAAGAAGCGAACACAGGATCGGGTCGCGTACTCATCCAGCAAGAGGCTCCCCGCGCCTAGGCTGGCAGACTGTTGGTGATAAATCCTCGAACCCTCCGCAACTGCTAGGTCCCAACCGGCATTGCGCAAACGGAATCCGAGATCGGTGTCTTCCCAGTACATGAAGAAGCTCTTGTCATCAAACAGCCCCACCTGCTCCAATGCGCGACAACGCAAGAGCATGGATGCCCCCGAAACAAAGTCTATCGGTCCTGCCTCAACGCAATGGATAGATCGCCCCAGCCACAGGTTGATGCGTCCGCCACCCCACAACTGGAGCCGGGACGGGTCATCGGCCTCCATCACAACCGAACCAGCGGCCCCAACACTGGCACTCTCGTCAGCCACATGAACCAACGCCGACAACGCGGCGGGATCGACCGTCGCATCATTGTTGACCAGCCAGACATAGTCCGCGCCGCGGGCCATTGCCAGGCGAATGCCTGCATTGCACCCGCCGCCAAATCCCAGATTGCAGCCTGTCTCCAGAATTTCCAGTTCTGGCAGCGTCTTGCGGATTTCCTCAACCGAGCCATCGGTGGATCCATTATCAACGACCAAAACGTCGCAATTTGTGTATTCCAGCCGCTGCAGGGAGGCAACACACGCAAGCGTGTCCCTCCATCCATTCCAGTTCAACACAACGATGCACACGCGTTCCATCAGCGTTTCCTTGCTGAAGGTTTGAAACGCAGGGCCCATTGCTCGACCGAATGCCAAGAGAGATAGGCCAACCCCAGCGTCACCGACACGGTAAGCAGCCAATCCACACCCAAGGGAAACGACTGATCCTTGCCCCAATGCATCACCAACTGTTGCACGGGAAAGGCATAGATGTACACCCCGTAGGACAGGTCTCCCACGCGATCGGTCCAGCGCGCACCAATCGGCGAGACCCGAGCCAGGTGTACCGCTGCCGCCGCGCACATGAGCATGGCCGTCCGCTCCAAACCGCGAGGTCCTAACAAGGCAAAGCCTACCAGGGCAACGGCGGCGAGCACAAGGTCGTATGACGCGGACCGCACTTTGAGGCGGTGCGCATAATAGACACCCCACCAGAACATGGCAACCATCTCAAGATACGGAACATAGCCACTGCCCAACCATCGTTCACCCAAAAAGGTGAGTGCCACCGCACATAGCACGCCGAGAGACAGAAGACTGCCGCGGAATCCGAGCGCAAAAACTGCGGCGACCACACCAACTACTGCAACCGTGATGTAGCAGAAGAACTCCACTGGAAGTGTCCACAACGATCCATTCACCACCAGTGGCAAAGCATTGCCAGGAAAGAGTCCAGGCAGGGTATAAGGCGTGTACAGCACGGCAGTCCGCCATAGATACCGCCAGGTGACGGAAGAGTCGAAGTAATCCCCCAGCGGAAACGTCGTAGCCAACGGTCCCAGCACAAATACCGACAGCAAGCACACGACCCAGAGAGCAGGAAAAATACGTAGCGACCGTCGCGCAAAAAACCGCAGTATGTTGGGATCACGTTCCCAACTGGTCCACACCAAGTAGCCGCTTAAAAAGAAGAAAATTGTGACGCCCGCGCCACCAAAGGTGTTCCATCCCATGAACAATGGCTCAGTCAATCCCTGCAAGGCGTACTGATGGCTATACAGCACCATCATGGCTGCGAGCAGGCGTAGCAAGTCCAATGAATTCGCGTTCATAGGGTTGCATGGTCCGGCATCAGTCATGCGCCCGGACGCACACCAGTTGAACAATGTCTTGCTGGGCCAGCCCTGCAGGCGGTCTGCCTCGCAGAAAGGCCCTGGCGGCCCGGACGTCCTCTGGCTCGCCCCGCAGCACCCTGCGCCGGATTCGCTCCGACTCCACAGCCGTCTCGAAAGGGTGCGACGGGACCTGCGTGCACTGGAACCCTTCTCCCCGCAACCAGTCTATCAGCCAGTTAGCATCGGGAATGGCCAGATGCCGGGGCGCCTCAAGGCCGCGCCAGTTTTCACCGTAATGGCAACGCAGGTCACTGGACGCATTGGGCACGCTCAGTAGCAGAACGCCTTGGGGCTTGAGGGATGCGATCAGCAGACGCAGCATCGTCAGCGGTTGGTGCACGTGCTCAAGCACGTGTGAGCACACGATGCAGTCGGCTTGGCCTCTATAAGCATCCAGCAACTCGTAGCCCCCCTGCAATACGCGAAGGCCTTGCGCTGTCGCCGCCTGAACGGCCGACGTATCCATCTCAATACCCAAGGTCTGCCATCCTAACTGGGCAGCCTGTTTCAGCTTGTCACCGTTACCGCACCCCACGTCGATCATCAGTCCCTTGGGCAGCAATACCCATTGGCGCAACCCGAATGGTTCTGCAATATACGGTTTCAGCCAGCCCAAGGTCCAGCCAAGCCAGTTCGGGATGCCCAAGCGCGGTTGCAACGAGGTATGCCAGGTCAGCGACCAGTATTCATTGCGCACCCGCTGCTTGATCGTTGCCAGCCCACCTGTGCCCGCTGCATGGGTGTAATAGTGACTATATGCGCTTCCAATAGTTTGCGGATTGGGGCGTGGGTGCAGGTACAAAGATCGGCAATGGTCGCAGTTCCAATAATTCCAGTGTCCTGGCGCACAGCCAAAAGCCCAGTCCTCGACATCTGCATAGGCAAGGGTGCGTTCGCGTGCCCCGCAAAAGGGACACTGCGCAACATCTTCCATACCGTCTGCGGGCCAAGTATCAGACGCCATACAGCCTCCGTACCGCCAGATGAAGCAACACCCAATCCAGCGTGACACGGGCCAACCAGGCCAATGCAGCACCTAGCAGACCAAAACGCGAAGACAAAATCCACAGCACGACAAAGTACAAGACCAACTCGACAAGATGGAACACCGCCGTCACGCGCGGATTGCCTTTAGCCTGCAACAAGATGAACGGGACAGAGGCCAGGGAATTGACCCATATGCCAACGCACAACACCATCACTACCGGCAATGCATCCTGCGCAAAGGATGCCGAAATCCAGACCGACAGGACGGGCACCGCCAGCGCTGCCGCAAGCATGGAGATTGCCAGCATGGATAGACCCACCCGACGATAGGTCAGGTGGTATGCCCGCGCAGCCTCTACTGCATCCATGGCAGCCAAACGGGGCAGCAGGGCCCCGGTGAGTGCCATGGGAATCAACAGCAAACGCAATAGAGCCTCCTGGGGAATGGCGTAGAGCGACAACTGATCCGCACCAACGGCAGCACTGACAAAAAATCGGTCGCCGTACACCATCAGCGGCCCCACGATCCCCGTTACGGTGACCCAGAAGCCGTAATTCCACAGTCCCTGAAAGTGGTGCTTGCCAAGAACTGTTCCAACGGAGAAGAGATGCCCGCGTAGCTGATAGGCCATCAGCACCAGCACCAGGCAGCGGCCCAACACAAGATACAACGCGATCATGCCCAGGTTGGGGCCATGCATATGCACCGACCATGCGGGCACCACAAACATCCAGGTCCCCATTGCGATGCGCCCCAGGTTGGACGCCGCAAACCGGTCCAACCCCTCCATCGCTCCGCGCAACCCGCTGGCCAGCGTCGTTGGCAAAACACCCACCGCGGCGATCAGAAACGCCATCCGCGCATCATCCTGCAATGCGGGGCTGATCTTGAGCCAATGACCCGCAAGACCGGGTGACAACAATCCAACCAGCAGTACACCTGCCAGACCGGCAGCCGCTGTCAGCAACATCCCGGCACGCAACACGGAACCCACATCGGACTCCGAGCCGGTCGCGACCAGGCGGCTCAACTGAAATGTCAATGCCCGCCCCACACCGAAATCAAACAGACTAAAGTACCCGATCAACCCCCAGATCAGAGTCAATACACCAAATGCCTCGCTACCAAGACGACTCAGCGTGTACGGTATCAAAGCCACACCTGCCAGCATGGGCAGGGCACTTCCTGCCAGGTTCCACAGGGCATTGCGCTTGAGCGACATCCGGGGTCTTGCTTGCGAAATGGACATCAGGTGGCCGCGTTGTCAGAGCCGGTTGAACAAAAGAGAGATTGCATTCAGCGGAAGTCCGTGTCACCCGACATCAGCCACCAACGGTCCTTGAACACATCGGCACGGGAGTCATCGGTCCAACAACTTGCTGGAATGCGGATATTCAGCACATCTTCCTTGCCATCTCCACAACGGGAAAAATGCTGAGCCTGGTTCTTGGTGATCCAGCAGTACAGGTGCGCAAGCCCCCACAATCCGGTGACGCGGCGCGCTTGATCAATCAGTAAGGGAAGATTGCCCAACGGCGCAATCACATCCAGCAACTCGCAAGAGTCCTCCAGACGGCGCAACACAACCACACCGAGCGGTGTGCCGGTCAGACGCGCACTCACCATCATTAACTCATAGTGGTTGTGTGGATGGCTGAAATACCGGTGTTCAAGGTATTCCCAGTCGCGCACACCGACGACACTGCTGTGCAGGTCTCGCGCCATCGCCTTCCAGAGTGATTGCACTTTCGCCCGATCGACTGGCTCATCGCGAGCCAGTACGCGCGCGCGCGTGCGCCAACGGTATCCAGACGCAGACGGCTCCCAGCGCACGGATACCATGTGCCCGACCTCTGAATACAACCCCATTCTTTCGGCGACGAGCATGGCGCGGGAGTTGGGAAAGCCAAACCCCAAACCCAAAGGTGCATAAATCTCCGCAACAACTGCCGCAGTCAATAGAAAGGGGCCATTCTTGGTCATGACGCCCCGCTCCCTGGGGTGCACCATGACGTCGCAAGCCTGGAATGCCCATGTCGGCGTTCCACTTAGTAAAATATCGCGGTACATCCCACCGTAGTGGGCGATGACCTCGCCATGGCGGATTGCGACCACGGCGTTACCATGCCCATTCGCATATTTCCATGCCCACAATTCACGGCTCAAGGGATGACCAAAAACCTCCTGAAACAGAGCTGCAACCTCTTCAAAGTCCTGGGAGCCCACGTGGCGAAGCTGCCATCGTGGTTCGCCACACCTGCGCAGCACGCGGATAAATTCACCATCCACTGCAGGGATCTCGCTCGCATCAATGATTTGTTCAACAAACCCACAGCGAGCACCAATTGCAATAACGTAGTCCAGCCAATGCGGAACGCGTAACGCATCCTGAGTGTGACTAACACCTGTAAGCAACAGCGTTGCATCGTGCGTCAACCAGGAGTTCAACTCGTTGAACAGTGCCAAAGGATGGATACCCGGTGAAAGCCCCTGGACAATTGCAACATTGAAACTTGATGCATCGGTTGCAGGCTGATCAACTCGTGTCTGACAGATCCCTTCTCGGGTGGCTGTAGGCCACTGAATATATTCTCCTGCTTGGCACACAACACAGGTGCGGACGTCATAACCCAGATCCGACCACACTGTCTCAAGGTCACTCGGCACGTCCGTCAATAGCAGGAGACGCGCTGGCGGGGGCGGCAAAAGCCGCTTCAATTCTGCGTTGGGTATATTCACTGTCATCCCACAAAAAAACTATTTTAGTGGGTCCCCACCTTGCAGCAAAATGGGTTGCTGTCTCCCCGGAGAGCCTCCCAATCCCGCCCAAGACTGGTTTCAGGGTGAACCTCGCATCTCGCTCCATGCCGCAATTTTTCAAAAAAAACAATCTGTGCGGCACACCTCGCAGTGTTCTCTGGTTAAATCAGTTGTGGAGCCAACAACAATTTAGGTAAAGAATGATCTTGCGCCGGTTTGCTGATTTTGCATTGCAACGGCTGGGCAGCCTGATACAGGGCGAACTGACACTGGCCGAAGCGAGCTTTCTGGTATCGCCGCACATGCACCTGCCGCTACTGACCCGGCGGCGCGCAACGATGATAGTGAACCGCGTTCGCATGTTTGCATTGCTGTTTGCAGTGCTGACACCGCTGTGGAGCGTGATAGACCTTGCGGTGTTCCCCTTCCCGCTGTGGTTCACACTAGCTGGCATGCGGACGATGGCCTGTGCTGCCTTCATTAGTTTACTGTTGAACTACAAGAGCAGTGGAAACCTGCTGAACGCCTACCGCGCCATGGCGCTGCTGTTTGCCATTCCCACGATTTTCTACATCACGTCTTATACCGTTCTCAAACAGTACGAGTTAACCGGCTTTTCTGCCGCCATTGGTGCAGGTTACGGTTTTCTGCCATTCGTTCTGCTCGCCGGACTGGCAGTCTTTCCACTCACCCTAGTGGAGGGCATGATCATCGCCAGTCCGATTTTGGTTACACAAGGTATTGCAGGATCACTCAATTTGGCCACACTGGACTGGCCCTCATTTGTCGGTGCATTCTGGTTGCTGGTGTTAATCACCGGCATTGCAACGCTGGCCAGCATGAGCCAGCTATCGTTCATGATTGCACTGGTGCACCAAGCCATTCGGGACCCGCTCACCGGGATATTTTCACGACAAAGTGGCGAAGAATTGCTGGAGCTGCAGTTCCTCAATGCCAGTCGCAGCGATTTACCGTTGTCGATTGCCTTCATTGATCTGGACCATTTCAAGAGCATCAATGACAAATTTGGTCATGAGGCCGGAGACCAAGCCCTACTAGACATGAGTGAAATTGTCGGCACCAATTTGCGTCGAGGCGACATCTTGGTACGCTGGGGTGGTGAAGAGTTCGTGCTGATCATGCCCAATGCCGACTTGAGCCAGGCCCAGGCTGCGCTCCTTCGCATGCGCAGCATTGGTTTTGGCCTGCGACCAGACGGCACACCGCTCACGGCCAGCATTGGTGTCGCCGAGCGCAGTGCGGATCAAATCAGCGATTGGAAGGTGCTGGTTGGACTGGCAGACCAGCGCATGTATCTGGCCAAGCAAAGTGGCCGTAACCGGGTGGTTGGTAGCAACACCGTCACAGGCGGCGCATAGGCGAGCCGGCAAACAACTCGGTGGTAGGCCCCCGTGCAGCGTACCGCCATTTCTTATCAATCCGACAGTGACCTTGCCCCTGTTTCGTGGAGCTCTTAGCCCAGGGATTACGCGGCCTTTTTGCGCTGTGCCTCGTACCAGCGTTGCTCATAGTGCATTGGGCTGAGATAACCCAGTGTCGAATGAAGCCTTCGA
>Ga0265332_10000218_pt1 | contig 45835 bp, 37 predicted proteins | sample 41926metaG_FD_202084 | JGI IMG/M metagenome (GOLD analysis project Ga0265332, IMG submission 202084) | Rhizosphere microbial communities from Carex aquatilis grown in University of Washington, Seatle, WA, United States - 4-19-26 metaG | ecosystem: Host-associated > Plants > Roots > Rhizosphere...
CCATAGGCTCTATGATCTTGGGCAGCTGGTAGGCGCAAAAAGCGATCGCGCCCCACTTCACCGACAAACCAGCCAGGTCGATCGCCTTGCTCCATATATGCAAGCGAAAGATGAGGCCGGGTGGGACATCCTTCAATCCGGCGAATGGCTGCTGTTCGCCTGTATTGACCTGTACAACTGGCGCCTGCCGATCTTTAGGGCTTGTCATTGGGACGGACTTGATCGGAAGAATATGATCAAAAGGTGCCCATAGGCAAATTTCTCAAACCCCGAATCGCTGGAAGTCTGGCCCGCTCCGAATCCCGCTGAGCCCATCCTCTACCTCTGTTTCAAGCGCTTCGCCTCGATGAGGCGGTTCACCTCTTGCCAAATGAAGTTACGCGCAATAGCGGATTTGGAGTTTCCGAAACCCTGCATTTCCCTCAGGTCCTCCAAATACGCGACGAGCTTCGGCTCACAGGTTACGTCAAAGTGAGCTGATCCTTCATCGTCATTCGGTCGCGTTTTCGCTCGTCCGCCCATGTTTCTATAATAGAACAAACCCGGGCTGCAGCCGGGCTTTGACCCGGGTTTTTCTTGACATCAATCGCTTGCCGGGCCGACAATCAAACCCACGCCCCAGGACCGAAACCCCTACCTATGGTTGGGGGAGCTGCGACAGCAGTCGGCCTTTATGGCCTAGGTCCTTGGGTCCCCTTCCTTCGATAGTGAAAGTGCCACACCGTAAACGCCGTCGCGTCGCGGCGAGTGCTTGCGGAAACGTCCTGAACGCCGATCGCGCGTTCGATGTACTTCACTAGGCTGCGTTTGTGCTCCGAGCATGAGGGTAGCCGCTGGTGGCCGTTCTTGCGATGACCCATCGCCCCCAGTATCAAATCATTGGCCTGAAACAGATCGCTGCTCTTTGAGTCACGGAAATCGAGGCGGCGAATTGGGAAGCCGCGAATGTCCCATTGCTTCGCCAGACCGCTGTTGAGCATTGCCTGCAATGTCAACAAGGATGCCTTGGTCGTGCGTTTATCGAGATACACGTAGAGCCGATGATTCTCGGCGTACAGCCTGCCGAATTTATGCAGCAATAGTTGGTAGATCAGCTTGTTGAAACCAATTTCGCTGCTGCCTTGGTTGTGCGATTTGTGATCGAACTCAGACGTATCGACGATCAGGCTGTGAAAATTTAGCGTGCCGTCGCGGATAAGGGACGCGAACAGATCAACGAACTCTTGGTAGACGTGATATTTCGCGCGACTCACCTTCGTCCACTTGACCTCCCCGAATAGCTGGTGCTTCTGTCGTATCTGCGCGAATCGCGCCTCAACCGCAGCAACTGCCGCGTGCTCACACGCCACGCCACCTAGCACCAGGAACCGGTGCTGCGTGTGACAGCTTTCGTCGGCGTATACCTCAACGATGTCCGCCATGATGAAATGAAGGCCGGCCTATTCGGCCGGCCTGTGGAAATCTAGTTCCAGTTGTTCGCAGATGTTCGATACCTTCTGCGGCTGTTTTGACGGCGGCTCATCGGCGCAAATCAGGCCCCCGGTACGTCAGCCGCTTGCCGCTGATGCCCTTGAGCGCAAGCGTCGCACGTTGCGCATCGGATACGCCAAGCTTAGCGCGATTGCTATAGCGAAAATCGAATTCGGCTAGATAGCGGTGAAGGTGTTGCCTGCCGCAATGCTGATAGACACCCTTCATGCCGCGCTTGAAGATCGAGAAGAAACCCTCGATGGTGTTCGTATGAACCGTGGGGTCGGAGAGGCGGACGTACTCTTCTGCCGAGTGGTTTACGGTTTCGTGGCCCGCGAAGTAGACGCTGACATACCTGTAGTGCGCTGCCTCGTCAGTAAGGATGCGCGCTTCGTGCGAGATATTCGCCCGCAGGATCGGCAGAATGTGTTTCGAGTGGAGTGAATCGACCACCATGCTATGCGACCGGCCCGAATTGCGGTCAACGAGCGACAGCACTTTGTTCTTGTGATCGCCGCCGCGCCTAACGACCTTGCCCGCTTGCTTGCCGATGAAGGTTTCGTCCACCTCAACGCCACCACCGCCTTCGCCGAATGGGGCCAGGTCGCTCGGGCGCATGGCTTCGCGGATGCGATGCGCCATGAACCACGCCGTCTTGTAGGTCACGCCGAGCGTGCGGTGCAGCTGGTGGGCGCTAATGCCCTTCTTGCTGGACGCCATCAGGTGGAACGACAGTAGCCACTTGTTAAGCGGAACATGGGAGCGCTCGAACAGGGTGCCAACCGTGACGGTAAAGGTCTTCTCGCACGAATTGCAGTAGTACATGCCGGGCTTGTGGTTCTTGCTCGCTGTCGGGCTCGTGTTCTCGCACTCGCCGCAATGGGGGCAGACGCGGCCCTTCTCCCAGCGCAGCGCTTCCAGGTGTTCGCGGGCGGCTTCCGGGTCGGTAAAGATGGGGTTGAGCAGGTCGGCCATGATGTTCTCCGGGTCTATCGCTGAATTATCGACCCCCTTTCTACTTTAGTCAAGTACATAATCGTGGAACGTACGCGCCCCCGATCCGATTTCTCCAGAAGGGTCCCGGAGGCCGGGTGTTCCACGTGGAACGTCGTCACACGATGCCGGAGCCGCCCCCTCCGAGGCCGGCAAGCGCGCCGGATCCGGCGTTCCGCGTGAAACCGGAAGTGGGCTGCGGTACCCTTCCCGGATGGACCGATCGTCGCCCCAGGCGAAACACACGTCCTTCAGCTTCGGCCGATCGCGATCCGCATGACCCGCATCCTTTGCCTCGGCATGTCCGCGATGGATGCGATCTATCGCGTCGACGCTATCCCGACCGTGCCCACCAAAATCCTCGCCACCGGATTCACCGAGTGCGGCGGCGGCATGGCGGCCAACGCGAGCGTTGCCGTGGCCCGGTTGGGCGGGGTCGCGCATTATTGGGGGCGCGTCGGCGCCGATGCGTTGGGCCACCGGATCCTCGACGAACTCGCGCGCGAGGGGGTGGATGTCGCGACCGTGCGGCGGGTGCCCGGCTGCGCCTCGCCTTCCGCGGCCATACTCGTGGCACGGGATGGCGAACGGCTGGTCTGCGCCTTCAACGACCCCGCCCTCGATGCCGATCCCGCCTGGTTGCCCTTGGCGTCCGTCGCCGGCTTCGCCGCCGTGCTGGCCGACGTACGCTGGCCGGAGGGCGCGCGCGCCATGCTGGACGCCGCCCGGGCGGCCGGACGGATCGCGGTGCTGGATGGGGACGTCGGGCCGCCCGAAGTCATCCTTGACCTGGCCCGCCGGGCCACGCATGCGATGTTCTCGGAGCCCGGATTGGCGGCAATCTCGGGAACGGAGCAACCCGGCGCGGGCCTCGCCCGTGTGGCCGCACGGATCGACGCGACCGTGGGCGTGACGCTGGGCGCGGCGGGGTTCCTGTGGCGGGACGGGAGTGCGGAGCGCTATGTCGACGCGCCGCGGGTCGCCGCGGTCGACACGCTGGCGGCGGGCGACGTGTGGCACGGGGCGCTCACGCTGGCGTTGGCGGAGGGTTCGGGTATCTCCGAGGCGGCACATTTCGCCAATACCGCGGCGGCGCTGAAATGCGCCAAACCGGGAGGGCGGACGGGTGCGCCGACGCGCGCCGAGGTCGCCGCAGCAATGCGTGATGGAACAGGTTTAACTAGTTAAAACATCAGCTTACGTCGATACGGCATCGCGCGCAGCGCTAGCGCAACTGCATGTGTGAGCGCTTACCTCGGGATGCGCTCACCCAATCGCGCCCGTTCGGCCGCAAGGGCCGCAGGACGCTTGGCGCCGAGCTTGGCGAACAGCACATCATGCGCGGCGAGCTCCCGCCGCCACATCGCGCCGTCGACCTTCATCATCTGCGCAAACTTTTCCGGCGGGAAGTCGAGGCCAGTCCAGTTGAGATCGGCGTACGCGGGCTCGAAGCCGAGCGGCGTCTCGACCGCATGGGCGCGTCCGCGACAGCGCTCGACGATCCATTGCAGCACACGCATGTTCTGCCCGAATCCCGGCCACGCGAACTTGCCGGCGTCGTCGGTGCGGAACCAGTTGACGTTGAAAATGCGCGGCGGCGACGCCACCGACTTTCCCATCGCGAGCCAATGCGCGAAATAGTCGCCGACGTGGTAGCCGCAGAACGGCAGCATCGCGAACGGGTCGCGCCGCACCTCGCCCACCTTCCCCGCGGCGGCGGCGGTCGTCTCCGACCCCATCGTCGCGGCCTTGTATACGCCGTCGGCCCACGACGACGCCTCGACGACCAGCGGCAGCGTGTCGCTGCGGCGACCGCCGAAAACGAACGCGGTGATCGGCACGCCGTCCGGGCTGTTCCAATGCGGATCGAGCGACGGGCACTGGATGGCTGCGACGGTGAAGCGCGAGTTGGGATGCGCCGCCTTGCGCCCGCAGTCGGGCGTCCAGTCGTTGCCCTGCCAGTCGACGAGATGCGCGGGCGGCGTCTTCGTCATGCCTTCCCACCAGACGTCGCCGTCGTCGGTCAGCGCGACATTGGTGAAGATGACGTTCTCGCGCAGCATCTCCATCGCATTGGGGTTCGACTCCTGCGAGGTGCCCGGCGCCACGCCGAAGTAGCCTGCCTCGGGATTGATCGCGTAGAACCTGCCGTCGGCGTGCGGCTTGATCCAGGCGATGTCGTCGCCGATCGTCGTCACCCGCCATCCGGCGAAGCCCTGCGGCGGGATCAGCATCGCGAAATTGGTCTTGCCGCACGCGGATGGAAACGCCGCGCAAACGAATGTCTTTTCTCCGGCAGGCGAGGTCACGCCGAGGATCAGCATGTGCTCGGCGAGCCAGCCCTGGTCGCGGCCCATCACCGAAGCGATGCGCAGCGCGAAGCATTTCTTGCCGAGCAGCGCGTTGCCGCCATAGCCGGAGCCGTAGCTCCAGATCTCGCGCGTCTCCGGGAAATGCACGATGTACTTGTGCAGGGCGTTGCTGGGCCACGCGACGTCCTTCTGCCCGGGCGCGAGCGGCGCGCCGACCGAATGCACGCACGGAACGAACGGGCCGTCGGTGCCGAGCACCGCGAACACCGCGCGCCCCATGCGCGTCATGATCCGCATGTTGACGACGACGTACGGGCTGTCCGAGATCTCGATGCCGACGTGCGAGATGTGGCTGCCGATCGGCCCCATCGAGAACGGCACGACGTACATCGTGCGGCCGCGCATGCAGCCGTCGAAGAGTCCGTCGATCGTCCTGCGCATCTCGGCGGGCGCCACCCAGTTGTTGGTCGGGCCGGCGTTCTCCTCGCGCTCGCAGCAGATGAACGTGCGGTCCTCGACCCGCGCGACGTCGGAGGGCGCCGACCGCGCGAGATAGCTGTTCGGCCGCTTCGCCGGATTGAGCCGCGTCAGCGTGCCCGCGGCCACCATCTCCGCGCAAAGGCGGTCGTATTCGTCCTCGCTGCCGTCGCACCACACGATGCGCTCCGGCTTCGTGAGGGCCGCCATGTCGCGCACCCAGGCGAGCGCCTTCGCGTGCCGGACGTAGTCGGGTGCGGCGACCGCGGCCGCCAATGCGGAAAGTGCGGGAGGAGGATTCATGCGCGACCTGCGTGACGTGACCGGAAAGCCGCATCCAACGCAGACCCGTGCATTGATGCGGTAATCGGAAAGGTTAGCACGCGCGGGCCGGCTGCCGAAAGCCGCGAAAATGCCGCGGCCGGCCCGGTGGCCTTACCGATTGGCGCGGAGCGCGACCATAAAGCGCCGGCGAAACGGGTAGAGAACCCGACCGTCCGCAAGCGGCGGATACGCCGGCGCGACGCGCTCGTGCAGATCGGCGACGAACTCGTGCTGCGCGTTCGCATCGAGGTGTGACAGGTACGGCGTCAGCGCGGTTCCGCGCATCCACGCGATGACCGGATGCTCGCCGCCCTGCTTTTGCGCGAGAACGTGCACGTACTCGGTCGTCCAGAGATCGATCGACCCGGCCTGCGGTGCGAGCCAGCGGAAGTAATCCGCGGCCGCAGCGACCGGCGCGGGCCGCAGCAGCGGTTCCAGCTGCTCGCGCCAGCGCGCACTGCGCACCGTGTCGGCGAGCCCCTGGTGCGACGGCGCGGCGAAGTTGTCGGGCATCTGCACGGCGAGCACGCATCCGGGCGCGAGCGCGGCAAAAAGCCGCGGAAACAGCGCGGCATGGTCGTCCTGCCAGTGCAGCGCCGCATTGCTGAAGAGCAGGTCCACCGCATCGCGCGGCGGCGTCCAGTGCACGATGTCGGCTTCCTGCCAATCGATGCGCAGCGCCGGGCCGGTCGACGCGCGCGCCTGCGCGAGCATGGCGGCAGAGAGGTCGATGCCCGTGATCGCCGCCGTCGGCCAGCGCTGTGCGAGAAGTCGCGTCACGTTGCCCGCACCGCATCCCAGATCCACGATCGTCCGCGGCGCCGGCAGCGGAACGCGCGCCGCAAGGTCGATCGCCGGACGGCTGCGCTCGTCGGCGAACTCGAGGTACTGCTCCGGATTCCACGTCATCGCCTGCCTCCTTCGCGCCGCCGCCACCATCCGCGCATTCGTCCGAAGAGCGGCGCCGTCAACAGCAGCAGCACGACGAGCCGCGTCACGTGAAATGCGGTGACGAACGGGACGCCGAGCTGCAGCGCCTTCGCCGTGATGCACATCTCCGCGATCCCGCCAGGCGCCATGCCGAGCGAAATCGTCGCGGGATTCTGGTCGGCGAGCATCGCGAGGGCCCAGCCGAACGCGACGGCGATGACGATCGCACCCAGCACCGTGACGGCCACCGCGCCGACGAAGCGCGGCGCACCGCGCAGGAAGTCGCGATTGAAGCGCGCGCCGAGCGCGCAGCCCAGCAGGCATTGGCCGGCGTTGGTCGCAAGCGTCGGCATCGCCGAGAAGTGCACGTCGAGCGCGGTCAGCGGAATCGCCACCGCCAGCGATCCCAGCACGAAGGCGTTCGGCAGCCGCACCCACTGTGCGACCGCGCTGCCGGCAAGCGTCGCGAGCATGAGGAGCGCGAGTCCCTCGCCGCGGAACTCGGCAGTGCCCGGCACATAGAGATCGCTGCCGTGCAGGCCGAGCAACACGTAGGCGGCCGGGACGACCAGCACGACGATCATGATGCGCAGGCTCTGCGCCGCTGCGACGCGATCGGTGCGCGCGCCGAATTGCTCGGAGAGGATCGTCATCTCCGCCGCGCCGCCCGGCACGCTCGCGAAGATTCCCGTCGTGAGATCGAGCCGCGCGAGCCGCGCGAGCACGACGCCGGCCGCGTAGCCCAGCGCGATCGCGAAGACGGCGCCGGCCACAAAGAGCGGCCACGACCCGGCGACCTCACGCACGACCTGCGGCGTGAAATAGAGCCCGAGTGCGGTGCCGATGATCCACTGGCCGAGATGGCGCCCGCCCGGCGCCGCCGCGACGGGCACGCCGGCCACACGCAGCAGCGCGAGCACCAGCAGCGGCCCCAGCATCCACGGAATCGGCGTGTGCATCCGCGCGAACGCGTAGCCGGCGCACGCGCCGATGGCGAGCCCCGCAATCCAGTCCTGCGGCGCCGGCCGCGTCATTTGCCGATGCAGAAGCGCGAAAAGATGACGCCGAGGAGATCGTCCGCGGAGAACTCGCCGGTGATCGCAGCGAGCGCGCCCTGCGCCTCGCGCAATTCCTCGGCGACGAGCTCGAGCGGGGGGGCAGCAATCGCAAGATGCTCCGTCGCGCACGCAAGGTGCGCGGCGGCGGCGCGCAGCGCCGCGAGGTGCCGCTCGCGCGCAAGGAAAGTGTCTTCCATCTCCTCGTGCGCACCGGCGAGTGCGAGGATCTCGTGCCGCAGCAGCGCCACACCCTCGCCCGTCTTCGCCGACAGCCAGACATGCCGCGTGGCCGCCGCGTGGCCCGAGACCGCCGCCTTCGGTTGAAGTCCGACGAGGTCGATCTTGTTGTGCACGACGATGTGCTGCAGTGCGGACGGCAGTCGCGCGAGAATCTCGGCATCCGCCGCGTCGAGCCCCGCATCGCCGGCCTTCGCGTCAACCATGACCAGCGCGACGTCGGCGCGCGCGACGGCGGCCCAGGTCCGCTCGATGCCGAGCGCCTCGATCGGGTCGTCGGTGGCGCGCAGCCCCGCGGTGTCGATTACCGCGAGCGGTATTCCGTGGATCTCGACATCGCGCGCCACCGCGTCGCGCGTCGTGCCCGGGATCGGCGTCACGATCGCGGCATCCTCGCCGGCCAGCTGATTGAGGAGGCTCGACTTGCCGACGTTGGGCCGGCCGACGAGCACTGCGGTGAGTCCGTCACGCAGGAGCGCGCCCTGCTCGGCGCGTGTCTGTATCTCGCGGATGCGATCCCGCAGTGCGTCGACCCTTCCGGCCGTGTCGGCGGCGCGGACGAAGCCGATGTCCTCGTCGGGAAAATCGAGCGCGGCCTCGATCAGCATGCGGAGCTCGATCAATGCCTGCACCATCGCGTCGATCGCGCGCGAGAACTCCCCCGAGAGACTTCGCACCGCGGCGCGGGCTGCGGTCGTCGTCGCCGCGTCGATGAGATCGGCGACGCTCTCGGCCTGCACGAGGTCGAGCTTGCCGTTGAGGAATGCGCGTTGCGTGAACTCGCCCGGCTGCGCAAGCCGCGCGCCGAGATCGACGCAGCGCGCGAGCACGAGCCGCAGCACGGCAGGACCGCCGTGTCCGTGCAGCTCCAGGACCGCCTCGCCGGTGTAGGAATGCGGTGCGGGAAAGAAGAGCGCCAGGCCTTCGTCGAGCGCTTCGCCGCGGGCGCCGCGGAAGGTCGCGGCAGTCGCGACGCGCGGCGTGAGCGCGCGCCCGACTATGCCCGGGACGATGCCGTCCACCGCCGGACCGGACACGCGGACGATGCCGATGCCGCCGCGACCCGGCGCAGTGGCGATTGCGGCTATCGTGTCGGGCGCGGGGTCGCTCATCGCGCCGCCATTATCGCGCCGCCGCCATCCTGGCCCGCGCTAGCGGCGCTTCGCCGCCGCGGCGGCGGCTTCCTTCTCCAGCAGGTAGTTCATGTGCCACTGCTGGAAGATCTGGATGCAGTTGTTGACGAGCCAGTACAGCACGAGCCCGGCCGGGAAGAACACGAACATCACCGAGAATGCGACCGGCATGATCTGCATCACCTTCGCCTGCACCGGATCGGAGATCGGCGTCGGCGAGAGCTTCACCTGCAGGAACGCGGTGATCGCGTAGACGATCGGCAGCACGAAGTACGGATCGGGCGCGGACAGGTCGCGGATCCAGCCGATCCACGGCGCATGCCGCAGTTCGACCGCGGACAGCAGCACCCAGTAGAGCGCGAGGAATACGGGGATCTGCACCACGATCGGCAGGCAGCCGCCCAGCGGGTTGATCTTCTCGACCTTGTACATCTCCATCATCTTCGCCTGCAGCTGCTGCTTGTCGTCGGCGTACTGCGCCTGCAGCGCCTTCAGCTTCGGCCCGATGATCTTCATCTTCGCCATCGAGCGGGCGCTCGCGTGGTTGAGCGGGTAGAACGCGCTCTTGATGATGATCGTCATCGCGATGATGGCCCAGCCCCAGTTGCCGATGAGCCCGTGTAGCCACTTCAGCAGCCAGAAGAGCGGCGCCGCGATGACGGTGAAGATGCCGTAGTCGACGGTGCGATCGAGGCCCGGCGCGAGCGAGGCGAGGATCGACTGGTCCTGCGGACCGACATAGAGCGGAACGTCGATGCTGCCGCTGGCGCCGGGCGCGATGGAGCCGACCGGCACGACCACGCCGGCCGCGTAGATGCCGTTGTCGAGCTTGCGCGCATAGAACTCGCGGTGGAGCTTGTTCGCATCGGAGGGCAGCCACGCGGCGACGAAGTAATGCTCGACCATGCCGACCCAGCCGTTGTCCGCTTCCTTGGTGTAGGGAATCTTGCGTGTCGGATCGGCCGCCTCCTTGTCGAGCTCGGCGAATTCGACCTTCTTGTATTTGTCCGCCTCGTTGTAGATCACCGGGCCCGTGTAGGCTGCCGGCGCCATCGAGTTGTGCGTACCCTGAGTCTTCGTGTCGCGCAGCAGCTGGAAATACGCATACGGCGAGATCGCCGTCGTCCCTGCGTTGGTGATTTCGTAGCCGACGTCGATCACATAGCTGCCGCGATGGAACGTCAGCGTCTCGATCACCTTGTCGCCGTTCGCAGCACTCGCCGACAGCTTCACCTCGAGCCTGTCGGCGCCCGGAGCGAGCTCGCGCGGACCCGGCAGCGGCTCGAACAGGGTGCGGTGGTTCGGCATGCCGTCGCCGATCAATCCCGACTCCGCGACGAAGAGGCGCTCCGGTGTGCGCTGGAGCGCGAGGTAGGGTTTCGCCTCGTCGGCGATGTCGTGATGCGCAAGCAGCGCAACCTGCGCGAGGATCCCGCCAGCGGTGTCGATGTCGGCGCGATAGAGATCGGTCGCGACCGTGATGATCTCGCCGGCCGTGGGGGCCGGTCCGGCCGGCGGCACGGCGCCTGGTGCGCCGGTGCCCGGCGCCTTGGGCAGATCGGTGGGCGCGGCACCCGGGGCGGCCTCGCGGGCGGCGGCGACCGTGGGCGCCGGCGGCGGGCGATGCTCGGCGTCCCAACGCTGCCACAACAGGAAACCGGAGAAGGAAAAGACGAAAAAGAGGATGAGGCGTTGCGTATCCATGACGACCCAGCGGGCGGGGCCCGCGTTGCCTTAGTTCGAACTGCGTTTCGCTGCGGGAGGGTTAGGGAACCGGGTCATACCCGCCCGGATGATACGGGTGACAGCGTGCGATGCGGCGAAACGCGAGCAGGATGCCGCGCAGAGCGCCGTGTTTGACCACTGCTTCGCGCGCATATTCGGAGCAGCTCGGCGCGAACCGGCAGTGCGAACCCAGGAGCGGCCGCAACAGGTATTGATAGGCGCGGATCAGCGCCAGGATGATCCACTTCATCGTGAAGCCTCCGCGGCGGCGAGCTTCGCGAGACAGCGCAGCGCCTCGGCGCGCACGAACGGCAACTCGGCGCGCAACGCGCCGCGCTTCAGGCGCAGGATGAGGTCGAAGCGCTCGATGCCGGGGCGGTTCGCCCGCAACATTTCGCGCAGCATTCGGCGCACCCGGTTGCGGTCGACCGCGCGCGGCAGCGCGCGCCGGCCGATCACATAGCCCACGCGGCCGCATGCACGCTGCGCGGGCATCGCGATTACTTCAAGAAAATCGCCGCTGCAGCGCCGGCCATGCCGGAACACCGCCTCGAACGCGCCGGTGCCGCTTAGCCGGTACCGGCGCGCGCCCTGCAGCGCACCGCCGGCAGCGGATGTCAGGGGGCGAGGCGCGCGCGGCCCTTGGCGCGGCGCGCCGAAAGGACCTTGCGGCCGCCGACGGTCTTCATGCGGGCGCGAAAGCCGTGCGTGCGCTTGCGCTTGACGACGGAGGGTTGGTAAGTGCGTTTCATGGTCGAAGGCCTTCGGTGAAAAAGCCTTATATTCAAACACTTTAGGGCACCATTTGTCAATGGGCCACGGCGCGGCGCGATGAGCCACGCCAGCGCCCGGCGCCGTGCCGGCACGCGCGCGTCCTGTGGATAACTCTGCCCGCTCGGCTTACAATGGCCCCGGGCGCACGAACTCCTGCTCCCGCCTCCATTCCGTGCCGCGACGTCGCAGGCCGGCGCCGAACCAACGGAGGCGGCGCCAGGTCGGGGCGTCAGTCATGGGCCGGTCGAGGCGCGGCTCCGCACGGCGCGGCGCCGTCGGCCGGAACGCCACCGCGCGAATGGGTGCCCGCATGAGGTTGGATCCCACATACCGGCGCGCTGCCTCGACGCCATTCGCAATCGCCACCCGCTGACGCAGCAGCAACCACCGGTGCCCGCATGACCCTGGTCCCCCCTTTCTGGCAGAGCTGCCTCGACGCCTTTCGCGACGAGCTGACGCCGCAGCAGTTCAACACCTGGATCCGCCCGCTTGCCGTGGAATGCTCTGCGGACGGGTATCGGCTGCTCGCCCCCAACCGCTTCGTCCTGCAATGGGTCAAGGAACGCTTTTCGGATCGCATCGCCGAGCTTGCCGCCGCGGTGGAAGGCCGCGCCGTGCCGATCGTGCTCGCCATCGTCGATGCCGTGCCTGCCGCGCCGCGAAGCCCCGCCGCGGTCCCTCCGCCCGCCGCCGCGCCCGCGCCGGCCCCTGCGCCGCGCTCGCCGGACTTGGCCGGTACGCCGGTATCGGCTTCCTCGGGAGTGCGCCGCTTCGACCAGACGAGCCTCAACCCCAGTTTCACGTTTGCGAGCTTCGTGGCCGGCAAGGCGAACCAGCTCGCCCGCGCCGCCGGCATGCAGGTCGCCGAGCATCCGACCTCGTACAACCCGCTGTTCGTCTACGGCGGCGTCGGCCTCGGCAAGACCCATCTGATACAGGCGATCGGCAACGACATCCTGGGCCGCAACCCGGGCGCCAAGATTCGCTACATCCATGCCGAAACCTATGTCTCCGACGTGGTGCGGGCGTATCAGCACAAGGCCTTCGACGACTTCAAGCGCTATTACCGCTCGCTCGACCTGCTCCTGATCGACGACATCCAGTTCTTCAACGGCAAGAACCGGACGCAGGAGGAGTTCTTCTACCTGTTCAACACGCTGATCGAGGCGCACAAGCAGGTAGTCATCACCTGCGACACCTACCCCAAGGAGATCTCCGGCATCGAGGAGCGCCTCATCTCCCGCTTCGGCTGGGGCCTCACGGTGGCACTGGAGCCGCCCGAGCTCGAAATGCGGGTTGCCATCCTGCTCTCCAAGGCGGCGGCGGTGGGTCTCAGGTTCGACGAGCAGGTCGCGTTCTTCGTCGCCAAGCACATCCGCTCGAACGTGCGCGAACTCGAAGGCGCGCTGAAACGCGTCGCCGCCTATTCGAGCTTCCACGGGCAGGAAATCACACTTCCGGTCGCGAAGGAGGCGCTGCGCGATCTCCTCGCTGTGCAGAACCGGCAGGTCTCGATCGAGAACATCCAGAAGACCGTCGCCGACTATTACAAGATCCGGGTGTCCGACATGCACTCGAAGAAGCGCTCGCGTGCGATCGCGCGGCCACGGCAGGTCGCCATGGCGCTCGCCAAGGAGCTGACCCAACTCTCACTGCCGGAAATCGGCAGCAATTTCGGCGGGCGCGACCACACGACCGTGCTGCACGCCTGCCGCCAGATCGTCCGGCTGCGGGAGAGCGTCCCCGAGCTCAACCACGACGTCAATTTCCTGCTCCAGGTGCTGCGCAACTGATCCGGCGTCGGGCGGTCCGGAATGCCGGGATTTCCGTCCCGCGTTTCCCCGGCCCCGCGGCAAAGATTTGGCTGGAAAACAGGCCTGAACCCGTCTATAATTTGTGGATTATTGCCCGGATTGGCGGCGAGCGAATAAAACGCACAAACGGTACAGTTTCGCGAACACGGTTGTCCACAGGGTATCGCCGCACTCAAGTCATTGACGTAAAAAGTATTTACCGGGTAGTCCCACAATCCGCCCGTCACCTATTAGCTATTGTTTGGTTTAATCAATGCAACTAAAGAATATAGCTCGGGATGCGCTGCTGAAACCTTTGCAGGCTGTCGCCGGCATCGTCGAAAGGCGCCATACGCTGCCGATTCTCGCTAACGTGCTGCTCGAGCAGCGCGACGGGCGCCTCTTCGTCACGGCCACCGATCTCGAGATGCAGATCACCGCGAACGCCGAGATGCCGGGCAAGGAGCCGCAGGCCGTGACGGTGGCTGCGCGGAAGCTGCAGGACCTGCTGCGGGCGCTGCCCGACGATGCGACGCTCAACATCGAATCCTCGGCAAGCCGGATGACCGTGCGCGCCGGCCGCTCGCGCTTCAACCTGCAGACGCTGCCGGCGGCGGACTATCCCCGCATCGGCATCGCCCAGGACGACAAGCAGTCGCTTTCGCTGCAGCAGCGCGAACTGCGCGCGCTCTTCAAGTCCGTCGAGTTCGCGATGGCACAGCAGGACATCCGCTACTACCTCAACGGGATGCTGCTGGTCATCGACCGCAACCATTTGCAGGCAGTGGCGACCGACGGGCATCGGCTGTCGTGGGCGAGCCTCGCCATCGGCGGCGACTTCCCGCGGCGCGAAGTGATCCTGCCGCGCAAGACCGTGCTGGAACTCGGCAAGCTCCTGGCCGACGTCGACGATCCGGTGACGCTCGACGTGCTCGGCAATCAGGTGCGCTTCGGCTTCGCCAATGTCGAGCTCGTTAGCAAAGTCGTCGACGGCAAGTTTCCCGACTACAACCGCGTGATCCCGACCGGCCACGCGAAGCTGATCGAGCTCCCGCGCGACGATCTCCTCGCCGCGCTGCAGCGCGCGGCGATCCTCTCCAACGAGAAATTCCGCGGCGTGCGCCTCGTGCTCGGCCCCGACCAGCTGAAGATCATCTGCAGCAACAGCGAGCAGGAGGAAGCCGAGGAAGAACTCGAGGTCGACTACAAGGGCGATGCGCTCGACATCGGCTTCAACATCACCTATCTCCTCGACGTGCTGCAGAACATGGCGATGGAACGCGTCCAGCTCGCGTTCGGCGACGCCAATTCGAGCGCGCTCGTGACGGTACCCGGACGCGACGACTACAAGTACGTCGTGATGCCGATGCGAATCTGATGCCCGGCCGACGAGCATCAGTTTCGCGCGGCGCCGACCCCCGAGTCGGCGCCGGTGTTTTGAGCAGTCCTGCAAGCGAGCCAAAATGAACATGACACCTGTTGCATCCAAGTCCGTCGGCAACGGCGAAGACTACGATTCGTCGAGCATCAAGGTCCTGAAGGGCCTTGATGCGGTGCGCAAGCGCCCCGGTATGTACATCGGCGACACCGCCGACGGCACCGGACTCCATCACATGGTGTTCGAGGTGCTGGACAACGCGATCGACGAGGCGCTGGCCGGCTATTGCGACGAGATCAAGGTCGTGATCCACGCCGACAATTCGATTTCGGTGCTGGACAACGGCCGCGGCATCCCGACCGACATCAAGGACGACGACGAGGAGCATCGCTCGGCGGCCGAGATCGTGATGACCGAGCTCCACGCCGGCGGCAAGTTCGACCAGAACAGCTACAAGGTGTCGGGCGGCCTGCATGGCGTCGGCGTGTCCGTCGTCAACGCGCTGTCGGAATGGCTGCGGCTGCGGATCTGGCGCAACGGCCGGGCGCACCAGATCGAGTTCCGCCACGGCGTGCCGGTGGCGCCGCTCGCGACGACCGGCGCCACCGACCGGCGCGGCACCGAAGTGCATTTCATGGCGTCGGCGGAGACCTTCGGCCGCATCGAGTTCCATTATGAAATCCTGGCGAAGCGGATTCGCGAGCTGTCGTTCCTCAACAACGGCGTCGGCATCGAGCTGATCGACCAGCGCGACGGCAAGAGCGAGAACTTCCGCTACGTCGGCGGCATCAAGGGCTTCGTCGAGTACATGAACCGCAGCAAGTCGGTGCTGCACCCGCGGATCTTCCATGCGATCGGCGAGAAGGATGGCGTGACCGTCGAAATCGCGATGCAGTGGAACGATGCCTACGTCGAGAACGTCCAGTGCTTCACCAACAACATTCCGCAGCGCGACGGCGGCACCCACCTCACCGGGCTGCGCCAGGCGATGACGCGCACGCTGAACAACCACATCGAGAAGGAAGAGATCGCGAAGAAGGCGAAGGTCGAGACCACCGGCGACGACATGCGCGAGGGCCTCACCTGCGTGCTGTCGGTCAAGGTGCCCGAGCCCAAGTTCAGCTCGCAGACCAAGGACAAGCTCGTCTCCTCCGAAGTGCAGCCGATCGTGCAGGAAGTGGTGTCGGCGAAGCTCGCCGAATTCCTGCTGGAGAATCCTGCGGACGCGAAGATCATCTGCGGCAAGATCGTCGACGCGGCGCGCGCGCGCGAGGCCGCGCGCAAGGCACGCGAGCTGACACGGCGCAAGGGGGTGCTGGACGGCATGGGCCTGCCAGGAAAGCTCGCGGATTGCCAGGAGCGTGACCCGGCGCTTTGCGAGATCTACCTCGTCGAAGGCGACTCCGCAGGCGGCTCCGCGAAGCAGGGGCGCGACCGCAAGTTCCAGGCGATCCTGCCGCTGCGCGGCAAGATCCTGAACGTCGAGCGCGCGCGCTTCGACAAGCTCGTGAGCTCGCAGGAAATCGTCACGCTGATCACCGCTCTGGGCACCGGGTTCGGCCGCCAGGCCGGCGAGAAGGAGGAGAAGGACGAGTACAACGCCGACAAGCTGCGCTATCACCGCATCATCATCATGACGGACGCCGACGTCGACGGCTCGCACATCCGCACGCTGCTGCTGACGTTCTTCTACCGGCAGATGCCGGAACTGATCGAGCGCGGCCACATCTACATCGCGCAACCGCCGCTGTACAAGGTGAAGCAGGGCAAGGAGGAGGCCTACCTCAAGGACGCGCACGAACTGCAGCAGTATCTGCTGCGGATCGCGTTGAAGGGCGCCGAGCTCGTGCCGGGCACCGGCCTGCCGCCGCTCGCGGCGGATACGTTCGGCAACGTTGCGCGCAGCTACCTCGTGGCCGAGGCCGTCATCGACCGGCTCTCCCGGCTGGTCGAGCCCGCGGCACTCTATGCGCTGCTGGGCGGCGCCCGGGTCGACCTGTCCTCGGCGAGCGCGGCCGCGGAAAGCGCGCAGGCGCTCACCGCGGCCATCGGCGAGGACAATGTCCGGGTCGAGGCGCGCTACGACGCCACTGCCGAAACGCATCGTCTCGGCATCATCCGCACCGTGCACGGCACGCCGCATGGCTCGGTGATCGACGACGATCTCGTCGCCAGCAGCGATTTCGCGCAGATACGCGCGGCAGCCGACGTGCTGCAGGGCCTGATCCGGCCCGGCGCGGTCGTGAAGCGCGGCGAGCGCCAGCAGGCAGTCGCCACGTTCAAGGGCGCGCTCGACTGGCTTCTCGAGGAAGCCCGCGGCAGCGTGTCGATGCAGCGCTACAAGGGCCTCGGCGAAATGAATCCGCAGCAGCTGTGGGAAACCACGATGGATCCGGCCGTGCGGCGACTCCTGCGCGTGCAGATCGAGGACGCGATCAGCTCCGAGGAAATCTTCTCGACGCTGATGGGAGAGCAGGTCGAGCCGCGCCGCGCGTTCATCGAATCCAATGCCCTGGGCGTGCGCAACCTCGACGTATGACGGTGGGCGGGGCCCCTTCGTGAGCGGCGCCGGCCGCAACGCGCGGTGCGTCGGCCGCCTGCTGGGTGCCGTGCTCGCCTTGCTCTTCGCGTTGCCCGCGCCCGCGCAATCGGCCGAATCCGCGACGGCACAGCTCATCGTCAAGTTCCGCGACGGCGGCGAACATGCCGCGCTCTCGCCGGGGCAGCGCGTTGCCAGGCTCGCCAACGAATCCGGCGTGCCGCTCGCGCATCGCCGGCCGATGGCGCTGGGCGCAGATGTCGTGCAGCTCTTTCGTGCGCTGCCGATGACCGAAGCGCGCGCGCTGGCCGCGCGCCTCGCGGCCGATCCGGACGTCGACTACGCCGAGGCGGATGGCTTGCGGCGACGGTCAATGGTGCCGAATGATCCGCTGGTCGCGCAGCAGGTGTTCTTCGACGACTCGGCCGGAGGCGTCAACGCGTTTTCCGCATGGGACCTGACACGCGGCGCGGCGTCGGTCACGGTCGCCGTCGTCGATACCGGGATCACCGGTCATGTCGAGCTCGCGGGCCGCGCTCTCCCCGGCTACGATTTCATCGCGGACCCGAACATCTCCAATGACGGCGACGGGCGTGACCCCGACGCGTCCGATCCCGGCGACTGGGTGAGCGCGGCCGACCTTTCGAATCCGGTCCTGCAGGCGCAGAACTGCACGGTCGAGGACAGCTCATGGCACGGCACCAGCGTTGCCGGCATCGTCGGTGCCAACAGCAACAACGGCGACGGCATCGCCGGCATGGACTGGTTCGCGAAGATCCTGCCGGTGCGCGTGCTCGGCAAGTGCATCGGCTACGACTCCGACATTGTGGACGGGGTCGCGTGGGCAGCGGGTCTGCCAGTTCCCGGCGTCCCGGCGAATCCCAATCCTGCCCAGGTGATCAACCTGTCCCTGGGCGGTTCCGATCCCTGCGGCACGCTCTACCACCAGGTGTTCGCGCAGGCGCTGGCGCACGGCGTGACGCGCGCGATCATCGTCGCCGCCGGCAACGAAAGCGTCGACGTCGCCACGACGACGCCGGCCGGCTGCTTCGCCGAGGCGATCGTCGTGGCCGCCACAACCCGCACCGGCTCGCTCGCGAGCTACAGCAACTTTGGCGCAGGCGTCACTCTCTCGGCGCCGGGCGGCGATAGTTCGCATGACCTTATTCTGACGCTGACCAACTTCGGCAAGACGGTGCCGACGGGCGACGCCTATAGGTGGATTGCCGGGACGAGCGCCGCGGCGCCGATCGTCAGTGGCGTCGTGTCGCTGATGCTATCGGTGGCACCGAACCTGACCGCGGCGCAGGTGCGCGCGATTCTGCGTTCGAGTGCCAAGCCATTCCCGCCGGGTTCGACCTGCAACACGGCGCTCTGCGGCACCGGCATCGTCGATGCGCGCGCGGCCGTCGTGGCCGCGCAGGCCGCGAGCGGGACCAGCGGCATCAACTATCAGGGCCTGTGGTGGCGCGCGGGCGGCAGCGAATCCGGCTGGGGCATCAACTTCGCGCAACAGGGCGACCAGATCTTCGCGAGCTGGTACACGTTCGACGCGGCCGGCAACGCGTGGTGGCTGACGATGCTCGCGACGCGCACGACGGGCGAGAATTTCAGCGGCGTCATCTACACGACCAATGGGCCGCCGTTCAACAACAACACCAATCAGACGGCGTTCAGCCCGGCGCGGGCCGTCGGCAACGGCACGCTTGTCTTCGGCGACGCCAACAATGCCAGCTTCACATACACGGTGAATGCGATCACGCAGTCGAAACCGCTCGCGCGCTACGATCTCGGCACCGGGCCGGCGCCCGTGTGCATCTACAGCGCGGCCACGCCCGACTTTTCGAGCGCGACGAATTACCAGGACCTGTGGTGGGTGGCGAACGGCAGCGAATCCGGCTGGGGCATCAATTTCGCGCATCAGGGCAACGCCATCTTCGCCACCTGGTACACCTACGATGGCGGCAACGTGCCGGTCTGGCTCACGGTGCTTGCGACCAACAGCAACGGAACGTACGCGGGCACGCTGTACCGATCGGCGGGGCCCGCATTCAATGCCTACGACTCCAGCAAGTGGACGACGACGCCGGTGGGCACGGCAAGCCTCGTGTTCGCCGACGGCAATCACGTGACGTTCGGCTACACGACCAACGGACAGGGCGGATTGCCCGTCTCCAGCCAGAGCAAGCAGATCACGCGGTTCCCGTTCGCAGCCACGGGCGGAACGCTGTGTCATTGACATCGAAGAGACTGCCATGTCCGCATCGACTGCCGAGTTGAGAACAAAAACGCTGCGCAGCCTGGGCATCGTTGCCGAGAACCAGGGCGCGTGTTCGGGACCGGCGGGCTGGCGCGCCGGCGGTGCGTCGATCGCATCGATCAACCCCGCCGACGAGACGACGCTTGCCGCCGTGCTGCTTGCCAATGCGGCCGATCTCGAGGCCGTCGTGGCCTCGGCGACCGAGGCAGCGCAGGCGTGGCGGCTCGTGCCGGCGCCCAAGCGCGGCGAGGCGATCCGCCGGCTGGCCGATCTGCTGCGCGATAACAAGGAGGCGCTGGGAACGCTGGTCGCGCTGGAGAACGGCAAGATCAGGGCCGAAGGCCTCGGCGAAGTGCAGGAGATGATCGACATCGCCGATCTCGCCGTCGGCCAGTCGCGGATGCTCTATGGCAAGTCGATTCCGTCGGAGCGGCCGCAGCACCGGATGTCCGAGCAATGGCATCCGCTGGGCGTCGTCGGCGTGATCACTGCATTCAATTTTCCGGTGGCCGTGTGGGCGTGGAATGCGATGCTCGCCGCGGTGTGCGGCAATGCGGTCATCTGGAAACCCTCGCCGAAGACGCCGCTCACGGCGATCGCGGTCCAGCATCTCGCCAACCGCGTGATGCAGGAGATGCAGCTCCCCAACGTGTTCGGGCTCGCGATCTGCGACGTGAAGGAAACACAGGCGCTCGCCGCCGATCCGCGCGTCGCGCTGGTGTCATTCACGGGATCCTCCGCCGTCGGGCGCGAGATCGCGGGCATCGTCGCCGCACGGTTCGGCAAGACGCTGCTGGAATGCGCCGGCAACAACGCGCTCGTCGTCGCCGCGGACGCCGACCTCGAGCTCGTGGTGCCGGCCGCGCTGTTCGGCGCCGTGGGCACGGCCGGGCAGCGTTGCACGACGACGCGGCGGCTGATCGTCCATCGCTCCCGCGAAGCAGAGATCGTCGCAGCGCTGAAGCATGCCTATGCGCAGGTCGCGATCGGCGACCCGACGCAGCCGGGCACGCTGATGGGACCGCTGATCGACGCCACGGCCGTGAAAAATTACGAACGAGCGCTCGCGGAGGCGCGCGCGGCAGGCGGCATCCTCGCCTGCGGCGGGCGCGTACGACCCGGTCCGGGATTCTGGGTCGAGCCGACCATCGTCACCGGCGTCGACCATGCAGCGGCGGTCGTGCAGCGCGAAACGTTCGCGCCGATCCTGTACGTGATCCCGTTCGATACGCTCGCGCAGGCGATCGCGCTCAACAACGGCGTCCGCCAGGGGCTCTCGTCGTCGATCTTCACGCGCGACGTGCGTGTTGCGGAGGCGTTCGTTGCCGCGACCGGCAGCGACTGCGGCATTGCCAACGTGAACCTCGGCACGTCAGGCGCCGAGATCGGCGGCGCGTTCGGCGGCGAGAAGGAAACGGGCGGCGGCCGTGAAGCCGGGTCCGATGCCTGGCAGGCGTACATGCGCCGGCAGACCAATACGGTGAACTGGGGGAGCTCGCTGCCGCTCGCGCAGGGAATCGACTTCGGCGCGCCGGCGTCGCCGAAAGCCGCCCGCTAGCGACGCTACTTCGGGGCGCGCTTGCGCGCCGTCGTCGTCTTCTTCGCCACCGACGGTCGACGCTTCGCCGGCGCGGCGGCTGCGGGCTTCGCCGCCGCGCGTCCTGCCGGTCGCTTCACCTTTTCGGCACTCTCGCGCTCGGCGACCGGTGCCGCCCGCTTCGACGCAGGCGCCTTCGCGGCGCGCTTCGGCTTTTTCGCCGGTGCCTTGCCCGCTTTCTCGGCGAGCAGGTCGAGCGCCTGCACGAGCGTGATCGAGTCGACCGCCTCGCGATCGGGCAGTGTCGCGTTGACCGTGCCGTGCTTCACGTACGGACCGTAGCGGCCGGCGTGCAGCTCGACCGGCTGCTTGTCCTTTGGATGGGCGCCCAGCACGCGCAGCGGCGCGGCAGAACGCCCGCCGCGCGCCCCGCCCCTCGCTCCTGGCGCGCGCGGCTCGAACTCGAAGCCGATCTTGCCGTCCGGCTGGCGCACGAGGAATGCCGAAAACGGCCGCTTGGTTCGCGCCGAGACGAACTGCAGCAGGTCGGTCTTGCCGACGGTGAGCAGCTTTTCCATCTGAGCGCGCTCGACCGGCCGCTGCAGGATCGTGCGTCCCGAGCGGAAGTCACAGGTCTTTTCCGGGCCGACCGCCTTCTCGCAGACGTACGCCTGCGGCATTTCGAACACGCGCGCGCCGCATTTCGGACACGGGCCGAGCGGCGTCTGCGCGCTGAAGTCGGGTGCCTCCGCGTTGTCATCGCCGGCGCCGTCGCCGAAATCGAACGTGACTTCGTCGGCGTCGTTGAGCTTCAGCGCCGCCGCGAACGGGCGACCGAGGCGGCTGCGAAAGCCCTCGAGCGGTCCGACGGTGCGCTTGGAGAGCAGTTCGTCCGCCTCGTTCAATTCGAGCTGGCGGCCGGCGACGATTTTCCAGAAGCCGAATGTGCACGCCTGGCACTGGAACTTCTTGTATTTCTCGTGCACCTCACCGCCGCATTTGGGACAGCGTGCCGCGAGCGTGCCGAAATCGGCGTCGATGGTGTCGGCCTCGTGCCCCTTCGCCTGACCGACGATGCGCTTCGTCATGTCGACGATGCCCTGCATGAAGACGTCCCGCTTCAGCTCGCCGCGCTCCATTTGCGCGAGACGCGTCTCCCACTCGGCGGTCAGCTCCGGCGAGTAGAGCTCGGTGACATCGAGGCCGTGCAGCAGCGTAATCAGCTGGAATGCCTTGGCCGTGGGGATCAGCTCCTTTCCCTCGCGGTGAATATACTTTTCGCTGATCAGGCCTTCGATGATCTGCGCGCGGGTCGCGGGCGTGCCCAGCCCCTTTTCGCGCATCGCCTCGCGCAGCTCCTCGTCGTCGATCAGCTTGCCGGCACCCTCCATCGCCGAGAGCAGCGTCGCTTCGTTGTAGCGCGCCGGCGGCCGCGTCACGGCGGCCACGGCGGCCACCTTTTCGGTGGCAACCTTCTCGTTCGGCTCGACCGGAAGCAGCGTGCCCTCCTCGCTCGCGACTTCCTTGCCGTATACGGCGAGCCAACCGGCATTGACGAGCACCTTGCCCTCGGACTTGAACGGCTCCTTTTCGACGCGGGTGATCCGCGTCGTCACCATGAATTCGGCGGGCGGGAAGAACGCAGCGAGGAAGCGCTTGACGACGAAATCGTAAAGCTTTGCCTCGAGCTCGTTGAGGTGCTTCGGCTGCACGAGCGTCGGGATGATCGCGAAGTGATCCGAGATCTTCGCGTTGTCGAAGATGCGCTTGTTGGGCCGAACCCATTTCTGCTTCAGCACCGTCCGCGCGAAGCCGCCGTAGGCATTCGACTCCCCCAGCGACTCCATCGTCGCCTTGACGGTGTCGATGTAGTCCTCGGGCAGCGCACGCGAGTCGGTGCGGGGATAGGTGAGCGCCTTGTGCTTTTCGTAGAGCGACTGCGCGAGCGAAAGCGTGGTGCGCGCCGAGAGGCCGAAGCGGCCGTTCGCCTCGCGCTGCAGGCTCGTGAGGTCGTAGAGGAGCGGCGCGCCCTGCGTCGTCGGCTTCGCTTCTTCGGTAACGACGCCGGGCCTGCCCTTGCATTTCTCGACCAGCGCAAGGGCGCGCGCTTCTTCCCACAGCCGTTCGGCGCGCGCGTGGGCGTCGTCCGGATCGGAGCGAAAGCCCTCGTCGAACCAGCGGCCGGTGTATGCGCCGGCCTTTGCGCGGAACGTACCGATCACCTCCCAGTAGTTGCGCGGGCGAAACGCGCGGATGCGCTCCTCGCGCTCGGTCAGGATCGCGAGCGTCGGCGTCTGCACGCGGCCGACGGTGGTCAGCTGGAATCCGCCGGACTTCGAGTTGAACGCCGTCATCGCCCGCGTGCCGTTGATGCCGACGAGCCAGTCGGCCTCGGAGCGGCACACCGCAGCGTCGGCGAGCGGGCGCATCGCCTTGTCGCTGCGCAGCCGCGCGAAGCCGTCGCGGATCGACGCAGGCGTCATCGACTGCAGCCACAGCCGCTCGATCGGTTTGGAGGTCTTCGCGTACTGGACGATGTAACGGAAGATCAGCTCGCCCTCGCGCCCGGCATCGCACGCGTTGACGAGCGTGGTGACGTCCTTGCGCTTCAGGAGCTTCAGCAGCGTGCGCAGCCGGTTCGCATTCTTTTCGATCGGCTTCAGGTCGAAGTGGGTGGGAATCGCCGGCAGGTGAGCGAACGTCCACTTGCCGCGCTTCACCTCCTCCTCCTCGGGCATGCCGATCTCGAGCAGGTGGCCGACCGCCGACGAGAGCACGTAGCGGTCGCTCTCGAAGTAGTCGTCGTGCCGCGTGAATCCGCCGAGCACGCGCGCGATGTCGGCGGCGACGGACGGTTTCTCGGCGATGATCAGGGACTTGGACATGGGGACCGGGTGCGAAGAGCCGCAGATAGTAGCGAAGGAATAGCGGCGGGAGCAAGGAAATGATTTTGCGGGGGGAGCCAAGGCGCGCGTATGCGCGCGCGACGCGCGCCGGCGCGCACGTGCGCGTACGCGTGCGCGAGGCGCCCTTCAGGCGAGCCGCTGCCAGAGTCCTCCCGGGAGCGATGCGACGTGACGGTCGATCTCGAGCAACGTCAGTGCGGCGTTGAGCTCGGCTGCCGCGATGCCCGAGCGTTGTGCGAGCGCGTCGACGCTCATCGGCGCGAAACCGAGCGCGGCAAGCACTGCAGCAGCAATGGGATCCGTGACAGCGACCCTGCGCGGCGAAGAAGTCTCGCGCGGCGCAGCCGCGACGCCGGGAAGCTTCAGTTCGTCGAGGATGTCCTGTGCGGTCTCGACCAGCTTGGCGCCGTCGCGGATCAGCCGATGGCAGCCCTTCGACAGCGGCGAATGAATCGACCCCGGCAACGCGAACACCTCGCGTCCCTGCTCGGCGGCCAGGCGCGCCGTGATGAGCGAACCCGACGAAAGCGAAGCTTCGACGACGAGCACACCGAGCGACAGGCCGCTCACCACGCGGTTGCGGCGCGGAAAATTCTGCTTCATCGGCGGCGTGCCGGGCGCGAATTCGGACAGCAGCAATCCGTTTGCGGCGAGGGCGAGTGCGAGGTCGCGGTTGGCCGCCGGGTACACGCGATCGAGCCCCGTGCCGACGACGGCGATGCTGCGTCCGGCGGCCGCAAGTCCGCCGTGATGCGCGGCCGCGTCGATGCCCTGCGCGAGACCGCTGACGATGGTGAGTCCTGCGGCGGACAGCGCCGTCGCGAATGCCTGGGCGTCGATCTCACCCTGGGCCGATGCGTTGCGGCTGCCGACGATCGCGAAAGCGGGCTGCGCAAGGAGTGCGCGGTTGCCGATGCAATAGAAGACAGGCGGCGGATCGGCGGTCTCGAGGAGCGCGCGCGGGTAATCCGAGTCGTCCCATGCAATCAGCGACCGGCCGGGTTCCGCGAGCCACGCAAGCGTCGTGGCAAGACGTGCCGGATCGGGTCCGGCGTCCAGCTGCGCGGCGACGGCCGTGGCGACGACGGCGCGCAGCGCTCCGCGCGTCGCCGCGAAGATCGCGGTCGGCGTCCCGAACGCGCGCAGCAACGCGACGAGTGGCACCGGCCCCAGGCCGCACAGCTGCAGGCGCGCCCAGCCCTCGGCGCGAGCGTCGACATCCATGAGCGATGAACGGATTTTGCGTGCGCCGGACAACGGCGCCGCACGGCCCGTACTCCTGTCTTGTGGTTCCGAAAATCGCGAACGGCGCGTTCGCACGCGCCGTTTCGCAATCGTATCGCGGGTCCCGCGGCGGCGCGATCAGCCGCCTCGCCTACGGCGGCGCCGCCCTATGGGAACGCTAGGGCTGGCGGACGTAGTCGCCGACGACCACCGGATCGGTGGTACTGAGGACGATCGCGTACGACACGCGGTCGAACACCCGGAAGACGAAGACGAGCCCGCTCCGTTCGTCCGGGACGTTGATGAAGCGGTCGGGCTGGATTGCCTTCGACATGTCGCCGACGAACTGCATCACCTGGTTCTGCTCCTTCGTCGGTCGCGGATCGACGATCGGCGGCACGACGCGATACATCGCGAGCACCGTCCCGACATCGACGCCGCTCTGTGCGCCGAGATCGACCGTGATGATCGTGCCGCGCCCGGCCTCGAAGGCGTCGCCGTCGATCGCGATGATCCGCCCTTCGACCGGCTTCGCCGGCGCGTGCGGCGCGTAGTTGATGAGCTGCTCGCGCGGCGCCGGCACGAGATGGTCGCCGTCGATGATCTCCTGCTTCGAGCTCACGATGCGCATCGTCGAGACGTCGCCGAACCGCTCGACGCGCGCGCTGCCGACAAAATTCTGCTCCTCGCCGAGCGAATCGGTGTTGTCGATCGGATGCAGCGTGCGTCCTAGGCGGTAGATGTACCAGAGGTCGCCTGCCTTGGGATCGATGCCGGTCACATAGATCGCATCGCCGCGGGCACGGACGACGTGCGGCTCCCGGCCCGCGACCACCACGGCGGCGTCGGCGAGTCCGTCGGGTCCCGTCACAAGCGGCCGGGACAGGTACGGCTCGATGTCGCCCGGCGGAATCGACGGGATCGCCTCGATATCGAGCGGCGCCGTGCGCACCGTCGGCGACAGCCGCGTCACGGGGCGCTCGAGCGAGAGCTGGCCGGTCGCGCGGTCGAGCACGATCACGTCACCGGGATAAATCCGGTGCGGATTCTTGATCTCCTCGCGATTCATCCGCCAGATTTCCGGCCAGCGCCACGGCTCCTTCAGGAACTTGCCGGCGATGCCCCAGAGCGTATCGCCCTTCTGGACGACGTAGCGCTGCGGCGCCTGATCGCTGATGACGGGCGAGTCGGCGCGGGCCCCGGAGGCGCAAAGAACGAGCAGCGCGGCGATCGCGGCGAAAGCGCATTTCGCTATGCTAAACTTCTGACGCATAAAGCCTCTTCCGGTCGAGGTGGGCTTGCGAATGTCCTAAACCGCCGCAAAATAAGGACTTGGGACGGATTCTGCATCCCGAGTCTGCATTTTGCAAGTCGGGGCTGCCTGCCCCGACCCCGGGGTGGCCCGAAAAGCCGTCCTGAAACCCTTCCGCTGCGCCAGTCTCCAATACGCCATGGCATTGCTGAAGATTCTCGAATACCCCGATCCGCGCCTCAGAAGGGTCGCCGCGCCGGTCACCGCCGTTACCGCGGAAATCCGCGCGCTCGTCCGCGACATGGCCGAAACCATGTACGCCGCCCCGGGCATCGGCCTCGCCGCGACGCAGGTCGACGTGCACAAGCGCGTCATCGTGATGGACCTGTCCGAAGCCCGCGACGAGCTTCGCGTGTTCATCGATCCTGAACTCGTCACGGCGGCAGGCGACGTCGAGAGCGAGGAAGGCTGCCTGTCGCTGCCGGGGTACTACGATCGCGTGCAGCGGGCGGCGGCAATCCGCGTCCGCGCGCTCGACGCCGACGGAAAACCGTTCGAGCTCGAGGCGGACGGGATGCTGGCCGTATGCATCCAGCACGAAATGGACCATCTGATCGGCAAGGTCTTCGTCGACCGCCTGTCTCCGCTGAAGCGCGCAAGGTACACGGCGCGCGCGCGCAAGAAGCAACGGCTCGCCGGCTGATGCGAGTTGGTTTCGCCGGCACGCCGGCCTTCGCCGCGACGGTTCTCGACGCGGTGGTGGCGGCCGGATTCGACGTGCCGCTGGTCCTCACCCAGCCCGACCGCCCGCGCGGGCGCGGGCAGAAGTCCGATCCGTCCCCGGTCAGTCGCGCCGCGCAGTCGCGCGGGCTCCCGGTGCAGACGCCTGCGACGCTGAAGGACGCCGCCGCACGCGCGGCCCTGGTCGCCGTGCCGCTCGATGTGCTCGTGGTCGCGGCCTACGGACTGATCCTGCCCGGCGAAGTGCTCGGGTGGCCGCGCCACGGCTGCATCAACGTCCATGCGTCGCTCCTGCCGCGCTGGCGCGGCGCGGCGCCGATCGAGCGCGCGCTGCTGGCAGGCGACGGCGCGACCGGCGTCACGATCATGCAGATGGACGCGGGTCTCGACACCGGTCCGATGCTCGACAGCGCGACACTCGTCCTCGGGCCCGGCGACACCGCGGCGTCGGTGACGCACAAGCTCGCCGGGCTGGGCGCTGCCGCGATCGTTCGTGTGCTGCGAAAGATCGCCGCAGGAGAATTGCTGCGGCCGACGGCGCAGCCCGAGGCCGGCGTCACCTATGCGCCCAAGTTCGGCAAGCAGGATGCCGCGATCGCCTGGGACGACGCGGAGGTCGTGGCGAGGCAGGTGCGCGCCTTCGACCCGCGACCGGGTGCCTGGGCGAGCCTCGGCGGCGAGCCGGTCAAGGTCTGGGCCGGCGCGCCGGTCGACGGCGCGGCCGACGTTCCGCCCGGAACGGTGCTGCGCGCGGCCGCAGACGGAATTGCCGTGGCCTGTCGCCGCGGCGTCTACGTGATTGCGGAATTGCAGCCTGCCAGCGGCCGGCGGATGAGCGCCGCCGCGTTTGTCGCCGGGCATCGGAACCTTTGCGGCGCCGCCTTCGCCGTGCCGTCCGCCGTCGCTGCGGCGCCGGCGTAATCGGGCGGCACGATGCAGCAGGCGCAAATGCAGGCGGCGACCATCGTCGGGCGCGTCCTCGGCGGCGAGGCGCTGCCAGCCGCGCTCGCGGCCGTTGCGCGCCCCGACGGCGCTGCCGGGCGGCGGCGTGCGCTCGTGCAGGAGCTCGCGTACGGCACGCTGCGCCACTGGGGCACGCTGGAGGCGCTCGTCCGCGCGCTTGCGACGAAGCCGCTGCCGGACGCCAGTCTCGCGCATCTGGTCGCCGTCGCGCTCTACCAGCTCGATCACACGCGTGCGCCGCCGTTCGCGATCGTCGATCACGCCGTCAGCACTGCCGGCTCGATGATCCGCCCTGCCGCCAAGGCGCTCGTCAACGCGCTGTTGCGCCGCTATCTCCGCGAGCGGGATGCGCTGAACGCCGCGGTGAGTGCGGCGCCCGTCGCGCGATGGTCGTATCCGCAATGGTGGATCGACCGCGTCCGGCGCGAATACCCGGAGTACTGGGAAACGATCCTCGAAGCAGGCAACGCACGGCCACCGCTGGCACTTCGGGTCAATCGCCGCCTGACGACGCGCGAGGCGCTCCTCGAGCGGCTCGGCCAGGCCGACATCACGGCCGAGGCCGCGGGCGAAGCCGGCATCCTCGTCGATCCGCCGCGCCCCGTCGCGCAGCTCGCTGGCTTCGCCGAGGGCCTCTTCTCGGTGCAGGATCTCGGCGCACAGCTCGCGGCGCCGCTCGCCGAAGTCGCTTCCGGCATGCGGGTGCTCGACGCGTGCGCGGCGCCGGGCGGCAAGACCACGCACCTCGGCGAGCTCGCCGACATCGACCTCGTCGCGCTCGACATCGACGACGCACGGCTCGCGCGGGTGCGCGAGAACATCGTGCGCCTGAAGCAGACAAATCTGCACACGAAGGTCGTCAAGGGCGACGCCGGTTCGAGGCACGCCTGGTGGGACGGCGTGCCGTTCGACCGCATCGTCGCCGATGTGCCGTGCACCGCGTCGGGCGTCGTGCGGCGGCATCCGGACGGCAAGTGGCTGCGGCGCGAGACCGACATCGAAGGCTTCGCGCGGCAGCAGGCGCGCGTGCTGGATTCGCTGTGGCCCTGCCTCGCACGCGGGGGGACGATGCTGTACGCAACCTGCTCGGTATTCGCCGACGAGAACGAGAACGGGATCGCCGGATTCGTGGCACGCCATCCCGACGCGTTGCGCGAAACCCTCACCTTCGCACCGGGGATCGAGTGCGCGGGCGGCCAGCTCTTGCCTTCGCTCCCCGGCGCCTGCCACAATCAGGACGGTTTCTTTTACGCGCGCCTGCGCAAGGCCTGATTCGTGCGACCGGCGCGCTCGCGCGGCGTCAGGCGGGCGCGCATGTCACGCAGGTCTCCCGCCTCGGCGCGCTGCGCTTTTGCAGCACGCCAGGCATCCCAGCGTCGCCCACCGGCATGATCACCGCATCCCACATTGCCGCATCGCGGCGCGCGCTTCACTTGCCTTCGGGGCAATGCCTGCGCGCACGCGTCGCGGGGATGCTGCTGGCGCTGGCGTTCGCCCTGTGTGCCGGCAGCGTGGCCGCCGACGTGATCCAGGTGCGCACCGCCGAGCTGCACGCCGAGGAGGACGGCTATTACCTCAACGCCGATTTCGATCTCTCGCTCAACTCCACGCTCGAAGAGGCGCTGCAGAAGGGCGTGCCGCTCTACTTCGTCCTCGAGTTCGAGGTCACCCGCCCGCGCTGGTACTGGCTCGATGAGAAAGTGGTCACGGCAACCACGCAGTATCGCGTCACGTACAACGCGCTGACCCGCCAGTACCGTGTCGCGATCGGCCTCCTGACGCAGGGCTTTCCGACGCTCGAGGAGGTCGAGCATTTCCTGTCGCGCGTGACCTCGCGCGGGGTCGCGCGGCGCGATCAGCTCGTCAAGGGCACGCGTTACGACGTGGCAGTCCGGCTGCGGCTCGACGTCAACCAGCTGCCGAAGCCGTTCCAGGTGAGCGCGCTCGCATCGCGCGAATGGACGCTGCAGTCGGATTGGTATCGCTGGAGCTATACGCCATGAGCGCGCGGGGCGAAGCCCAGGCCCGAAGGGCGCGTCCGCGCGCGATGGCGGGAGGCCGACGACGCAGCGTGTCGGAACAAGCTTCATCGTGCGGAGGCCGAGACATGAGCGCGCGCGGCGAAGTCGAGGCCCGGTCATGACGCGGCTCATTCCGTCGCGGGCGATGCGCTGGCTGCTGGTCGCCTCGGCGTGCCTCTCCGCGATCGCGCTGTTCCTGCTCGCGACCGCGACGGCGAACACCGACTTCTTCGCGCGCCGCTACGACCTCCTGCTCGTGCTGAACGGCGCGCTGGTCGTGGTGCTGATGCTGCTCGTGGGCGTCCAGCTCTGGCGGCTCTACCGGAACCTGCGCGGCGGCGTCTTCGGCTCGCGGCTCGCCGTGCGCCTCGTGCTGCTGTTCGCGCTGGTCGCGGTGCTGCCGGGCGCGCTCGTGTACGCGGTGTCGGTGCAGTTCCTCGACAAGAGCATCGAGAGCTGGTTCGACGTCCGCGTCGACCGCGCGCTCGAAGGCGGCCTCAATCTCGGCCGCAACGCGGTCGACTACCTGCTGCGCGAAACGGCCAACAAGGCGACGCAGCTCGCACTCACGCTCGAGGAAGCGGGCCCGGGCGCTGCGGCGACGCGATTGCCGCGCGCCGCCGAGCAGGCGGGCGTCTACGAGGCGGCGCTCTACTCCGGCGCCGGCGCGATCCTGTCCGTTGCCGGCGTGGGCGCGTCGACCGCGCCGCCGGACCCGCCGTCGGCGCAGGCGCTGCGGCGCGCGCGGCTGCAGCAGACGACGACCGGATTCGAGCAGGCCGCCGACGGCGGCCTCGTGCTGCGTGTCGTCGTCCCGGTCAACAGCGACGACCGGCAGGAGCCGCTGCGCGTGCTGCAGGTCGTCGATCACGTGCCGAAGTCGCTCGCACAGGAGGTCGAGAAAGTGCAGGCCGGCGCGCGCGACTATCAGGAAATCTCGTTCGCGCGGGTGTCGCTGAAGCGCCTTTATGCGACGACGCTGACGCTGACGCTGCTGCTTGCGCTTACATCGGCGCTGGGGCTCGCGGTCGTGCTCTCGGAGCGATTCGCCGCGCCGCTCGGGCTCCTCGCCGAAGGCACGCGCGCCGTCGCCCAGGGCGATTTCACGCGGCGGCAGCCGGTGACCTCGCGCGACGAGCTCGGCGTGCTGACGGAGTCCTTCAACACCATGACGGCGCAGCTCGCCGATGCGCAGCAGAAGACCGAGGAATCGCGCCGCGCGACCGAAACCACGCGCGCCTACCTCGAGAGCATTCTCGGCAATCTTTCCGCCGGCGTCCTTGCGTTCGACGACCGCTACCGGCTGCGCACGGCCAATGCGAGCGCCGCGGTGATCCTGCAGCAGCCGCTCGCCGAGCTCGTCGGGCTCACCATCGCGCAGTGGGCCGGGCGCGTGCCGGCGATGCACGCATTCGCCGAGGTCATCGCGAACGGATTCGAAGGCAGCCGCGACGGCGCCTGGCAGAAGCAGGCGGAGCTCGGCGTCGGGACCATGACCCGGGTACTCCTGACGCGCGGCTCGCGCCTGCCCACCGAGCCGGTCGCCGGATATGTCGTCGTGTTCGACGACGTGACCGACCTCCTGCAGGCGCAGCGCGACGCGGCGTGGGGCGAGGTGGCGCGCCGCCTCGCGCACGAAATCAAGAATCCGCTGACGCCGATCCAGCTCTCCGCCGAGCGGCTTGCGCTGAAGCTCGCGGGCAAGCTCGAGCCGCCGGAGCAGCTGACGCTCGAGCGCGGCACGCAGACCATCGTCGCGCAGGTCGGCGCGATGAAGCAGATGGTCGACGATTTCGCGATCTACGCGCGGCAGCCGCGGCCGGGCGCGATGCAGCCGGTCGATCTTGCCGCGCTCTTGCAGGACGTGCTCGCGTTGTACGACAATCTGCGCCCGCAGGTCGCGCTGACGCTCCCCGCGGAGCCCGCCATCATCGAAGGCGAGCCGACGCGGCTCCGCCAGGTCTTTCACAACCTCATCCAGAATGCCATCGACGCCCAGCACGAACTGCCCGTTCCCCGTTTCGACATCGTGCTCGCGGTGCGCGACGCCGAGATCGTGCTCGCGTTCGGAGACGCCGGCTCGGGCTTTCCCGACGATCTGCTGCACCGCGCATTCGAGCCGTACGTGACGACCAAGGCAAAAGGCACGGGGCTCGGGCTTGCGATCGTGCGCAAGATCGTCGACGAGCATCACGGGCGCATCGAGCTCGCGAACCGCGTTCCGCACGGCGCGATGGTGACGCTCTTTTTTCCGCGTGCCGGCGCGGCAGCGTAGGATAGCGACGCAATGGCCACCGCCCAGGAAATTCTCATCGTCGACGACGAAGTCGGCATCCGCGAACTGCTGTCGGAAATTCTTCAGGACGAAGGCTACCGCGTGCACCTCGCGCAGAACGCGACCGAAGCGCGGACCTACCGGACCCGTCTCGCGCCGGCGCTCGTGCTGCTCGACATCTGGATGCCCGACACCGACGGCGTGACGCTGCTGCGCGAGTGGGCGACGTCGGGCCAGCTGACGATGCCGGTCATCATGCTCTCCGGCCACGGCACCATCGAGACGGCGGTCGAGGCGACGCGCATCGGCGCATTCGACTTCCTCGAAAAGCCGGTCGGGCTGCAGAAGCTGCTCGGCACCGTCGCGCGCGCGCTCAAGACGGCGGCGGCGAAGGAGCCGCGGCGCGTCTCGCTGACGGCGCTCGGCACCGGCACCGCCGTGCGCGACGTCGAGCGCCAGATCGAGATCCTGCTCGCGGCGCGCAAGCCCGTGCTGCTGCTGGGCGAGCCCGGCACCGGCCATGAAGCCGCCGCACATGCGCTCCACATCGCTGACAGCGCCAGAGTGACATTGGCGAACGGCGCGCGGCTCGCGGCGAATCCGCTCGGCGTGCTGGACGAAGCGCGCGACGGGACGCTCATCTGCGCCGAGCTCGGACAGTATTCGAAAGCCGAGCAGAAGGGGCTCGCCTTCCTGCTGCCGAAGCTCGAGCGCGGCAACGTCACGCTAGTCGCGACCAGCGCGGAGCCGCTCGGCAACCTTGCCGCCGAAGGCAAGTTCGATCCGGGCCTCCTTGCCGCGCTCTCGGTCGGCGCGGTGATGCTCCCGCCGCTGCGCGCGCGGCGCGAGGACATTCCGGCGCTCGTCGAGCGCTACTGGCGGGAGATCACGTCGGCGCAAAAGGATTCCGAGCGCGGCGGTGGGCGTATCGTCGCGCCGCTGCCGACGCAGGCGCTCAATGCGCTCTGCGGCGCGTACTGGCCGGGCAACCTCGACCATCTGCAGAACGTCGTCGCCAATCTCGCGCTCAATGCGGGCGCCAGCGAGATTTCGGCCGATCACGTGAAACGCCTGCTCGGCGAAGCGGCGGCCGCCAATCAGGCGGTGGCGCCCGAGATCACCGCGCGCTTCTTCGAGCTGCCGCTGCGCGAGGCGCGCGAGGCGTTCGAGCGGATCTATTTCGAGCAGCTGCTCGCCCGCGAGCAAAGCAACATGAGCCGGGTCGCCGAACGCGCGGGGCTCGAGCGGACGCACCTCTATCGCAAGCTGAAGCAGCTCAACATCCGCTTTGCCCGCCGCGGCGAGGATCCCGGCAACGGCAGCTGACGCGCAACAAAAAGCCGGCGCACCGCCTGCGCGGCCGCCGGCTCTGCGTGCATCAGACCGGGGTCAGAGCGCGCCCATCTCCGTGCGCATCGATTTCAGCGCCTTGCTTTCGATCTGGCGGATCCGCTCGGCGGACACGCCATACTCGTCGGCGAGATCCTGCAGCGTCGCGGGATCGTCCTCGCGCAGCCAGCGCGCCTCGATGATCCGGCGACTGCGCGCATCCAGCTTCGAGATCGCCTGCGCAAGGCCCGTCGTGCGATTGACGGCAGTCTGCTTGCGCTCAAGGATCTGCGCCGGCTCGTCCTCGCGGTCGGTCAGCCACGCGATCGGGGCCATCGATGCGCCCTCCTCGTCCGGCTGCGGATCGAGCGTCACGTCGCGGCCCGAGAGCCGCATTTCCATCTCGGCCACTTCCTCCGGCTTGACCTTCAACGCGGTCGCGATCGCGCGCGCCTCCACGGGTGTGAGCGTGGCCGAGCGCGACTTCATGCTGCGCAAGTTGAAGAACAGCTTGCGCTGCGCCTTCGTCGTCGCGACCTTCACCAGCCGCCAGTTGCGCAGGATGTATTCGTGCATCTCGGCACGGATCCAGTGCAGCGCGAACGAGACGAGCCGCACCCCGCGCTCCGGGTCGAAGCGGCGCACCGCCTTCATCAGGCCGACGTTGCCTTCCTGGATCAGGTCGGCCTGCGGCAGCCCGTAGCCGAGGTAGTTGCGGCTGACCGACACCACGAGGCGCAGGTGCGACAGGACGAGCTGGCGCGCCGCGTCGACGTCGTCGTCGCGCTGCAGCCGGCGGCCGAAGTCGACCTCCTGCTCCGCGGTCAGCAGCGGAAAGCGGTTCACAGCCTGGATGTAGTGATCGAGGCTCCCGAGTGATGCGGGGGTCGGGAAAGCCAGGTTGGCACCGGACATCTGTGGTCTCCTTTGCGGGGCGGTTCGACCGGCAGCCTTTCAGCGGCTCGATCAGCCCACGTCAGTTTAGCACTCCGGTAATGAGAGTGCCAAACCTGCGCAGGAGTTCCCGAGAGATTTGGTCGGGTACCGCGGTTTGCCATCGGGGCAACGGTTCGACCCGAAGGGCGTCCTCGACGAGGGGGCGGTGCCCCCGCCATACAAGGCCCTCGGCCGTAGTGGGCGCTTACTGTGAATGCATCGGCGCCGGTCGAGCCCCTCAGCCGACCAGCGCGTCGACGAAGTCGGAAGCCACGAAGGGCTTGAGATCGTCGATCGCCTCGCCGACGCCGATGAACCGGATGGGCACCGGGTGCTGCCGGGCGATGGCCGCCACCACGCCGCCTTTGGCGGTCCCGTCGAGTTTGGTGACGACGAGCCCGGTGAGCGTGAGCGCGGTGTCGAACGCGCGAACCTGCGCGAGGGCGTTCTGTCCCGTCCCCGCGTCGAGGACGAGGAGCGTTTCGTGCGGCGCGGTCGGGTCGGCCTTCCTGATGACCCGCTGGACCTTTCGGATTTCGTCCATCAGGTTGAGCTGCGTCGGCAGCCGACCGGCGGTGTCGGCCAGCACGATGTCGATCCCGCGCGCCTTTGCTGCCGCGATGGCGTCGAACATCACAGCGGCGGGGTCGCCGCCCTGCTGCGCGATCACGGCGACGTCGTTGCGCTCGCCCCAGGCGGCGAGCTGCTCGCGCGCGGCGGCGCGAAACGTGTCGCCCGCCGCGAGGAGCACCGAGCGCCCCTGCGCCTGGAAATACCGGGCGAGCTTGCCGATCGACGTCGTCTTGCCCGCGCCGTTGACGCCGGCCAGCATGATCACGAACGGTCGCGTGTCAGTGACGACGAGCGGCGCCTCGAGCGGGCGCAGCAGATCCGTCAGGCCGGCGCGCAGCAGCGTGTAGACGTCCGCCTCCGGACCGGCGCGCTTCTTCCGTGCGCGGAGGTCGGCGATGAGCCACTCGGTCGCGTCGACGCCGCAATCGGCGCCGATCAGCGCCGATTCGATGGTCTCGACCGTCGCATCGTCCAGCGTATTCCGCCCCAACGCGCCGCCGAGCGCCGCAGCGATCTTTTCGCGCGAGCGGGCGAGACCGTCCTTCAGCCGCTCCGACCAGGGGCGCGCGTCTTCGGGACGGAGTTTTCGGGTGAAGAGATCGAACATCGGCGGGCGATCGAAGGCAGGCCGGCGCATTGCACGGCACGGCGCGGTGGAGGCCGGCCTGATGCAAATGAGCGCGAAGCTATAATTTTACCCGCCGCGAGCCGCACCGTCCGCCGGACGGCCACGACGTGCCGCCGGCAGACGCGCCCTGTCCGCCGGAGATTGCCGTGGCCACGAACCATGCGAACCGAATCCGCATCATCGGCGGCACGATGCGAGGCCAGGTCCTGCGCTTTCCCGATGCCCCCGACCTGCGCCCGACGCCCGACCGCGTGCGCGAGACGCTGTTCAACTGGCTGGGGCAGGAACTCACCGGCAAGCGCTGTCTCGATCTCTACGCGGGAACCGGCGCCCTGTCGATCGAAGCCGCGTCGCGCGGCGCGTCGCTTTGCGTCGCCGTCGACAGCAGTCGTGGCCTCATCGACGCGCTGCGGGCCAATGCCGAGCGCATCGGCGTCGCGGCGCTCGAGACGCGCGTCTCCGACGCCCGCACCTATGTCAACCGCGAGATCCGGACGTTCGACGTCGTGTTCCTCGACCCGCCGTTCCGCGAGGACCCGTGGGCGTGGCTGCTGCCGGCCTGCGCGGCCCGCGTGGCGCCGGGCGGGTTTCTCTATGCGGAGGCCGCCTCGCCGGTGGCGCCGCCGCCCGGTCTCCTGCCGTGGCGCAGCGACAAGGCGGGGCAGGTGCATTATCATCTTTTCGTCAGGGCGGACGCCGCGCCGTCCCCGTGACGCGCAAAACGCCCGCGCCTTCCAAACCCGCCCCACGTCCGCGATACCGCACACCCATGCTGAAGGTCGTCTACCCCGGCACGTTCGACCCGTTCACCCGTGGGCACGAGGACCTCGTGCGGCGCGCGGCGAAGCTCTTCGACCAGGTCGTCGTCGGTGTGGCCGACAGCGCGTCCAAGGGGCCGTACTTCACGACCGACGAGCGGGTCGGAATGGCGCGCGACGTGCTCTCGGGCTATGCCAACGTCGAGGTCGTCCCGTTCTCGTCGCTGCTGATGGAGTTCGTGCAGGCGCAGGGAGCGCGCGCCATCCTGCGCGGACTGCGCGCCGTCTCCGACTTCGAGTACGAGTTCCAGATGGCGGGAATGAACCGGAACCTCTATCCGGAGGTCGAAACGCTGTTCCTCACGCCGTCCGAGCAGTACATGTTCGTTTCGGCGACGATCGTGCGCGAGATCGCCCGCTTCGGCGGCGACGTCTCGGCGTTCGTCTCGCCGGCCGTCCTCGCGCGGCTCAACGCCCGCTTCAACAAGGATCGCCGCTAGTCCGCGGCGCGGTCGCCATGGCCCTGATGATCACCGACGAGTGCATCAATTGCGACGTCTGCGAGCCCGAGTGCCCGAACGACGCGATCGCGCAGGGCGCGGAGATCTACGTGATCGACCCGAAGAAATGCACCGAGTGCGTGGGGCATTTCGACACGCCGCAGTGCGTCGAGGTCTGCCCCGTGGACTGCATTCCGGTCAATCCGGAGCACGTCGAGACGAAGGACGCGCTGAAGCTGAAGTACGAAGGGCTGATGGCGATCAAGGCCGCCGAGGCCTGAGGCTCGCGCCGCCGCCCGCGTCGGCCGCCCGTCTACGCGTTGGCCGCCAGCGGCAGTGTGTCGGGACAGGCGACGATGGCGTCGATTCCGGCGACTTCGCGCTGCAGGTCCCGCACCTCGTTCGCGAGCGACTCCTCCTGCTGCCGCAGCTCGGTCACCCGCTCCTCGAGCTCGTCGCTCGCGCGGTGGATCCGCTTGATGCTGTCGAGGCGGCGGCGCAGCTGCAGGTGGTGCTCCTTCACCTGCGTCTCGAGCGGCGACATCACGGCCTTCAGCCAGCTCTCGACGTCGCGGTTGGCGATGTTGTAAACATGCTTCACGCGCGAGGCGATGGTCTCGAAGAAGCGCCGCATCAGCGCGTACTTCGCCTTGCTGACCATGTTCCAGAGCGTGTTGAAATGCTGGTTGTACGCGCGCTCCAGCCGGTCGACTTCCTTCTGGTACTTCAGCATCGAGAACGGCGGAGGCGAGTAGCGCTCGAGGCCCTGCTCCTTCGCGAAGCGCGTGTACATCGCCTGCATGAGGTCGTGAATCTCGGCGGCGCGGCGCGCCGCCTCCTCGAAGTCGCTGCGGATGGTGCCGAAGAAATCCGTCATCGCGGTGCGCATGCCGCGCGTGAACGGGCTGTCCTCGATGCTGCGCCGGGTGCGGCCCGCGTTGAGGCGCAGCGCGTCGAGGCCGATCACGTCGAGGAGCTGCGTCGTCTGCTGCGTGTACACGGTCCGCAGCGCCGTGTAGCGCTGCAGCCCGCGCTCGAATTTCTCCTTCTCGTCCTTCACGCGGTTCATCATGTGCAGGACGACATCCTGGTTCTTGCCGCGCAGCGCGCGCAGCTCGGTCAGCTGCTCGGCGATCCCGTTCTGCCGGGCGTCGAGCAGCGCGCGCACGTTCGCCGCCAGTGCCCGCACCTCGGACTGCGTCGCGGCACCGACGATGTCGCGCTTCGCCGGAATGAGCTTTCGCGACAGCGCATCCTCGAGCACGGGCAGGCGGCTTTTCTCCAGCAGGGCATCGTCGCCCTGCACCTTGGCGAGCAGGGCCTTCTGCGCGGTCACCGCGAACACCTGCGCCGGAGGGATCCCGAGCAGCTTCGCCGAAGACTTCACCTGGCGCTCGATCTCGGCGTCGACGTCGGCATCGCTCTTGAGCTCGTCCCACAGGCCGTCGATCTTGTTGAGGATGACGAGGCGGCCGGCGCGCGTCGCCGGGTCGTCGCCCGCCAGGTGGTGATTCCAGACGTCGAGATCGGTCTTGGTGACGCCCGTGTCTGCCGCGAGGATGAACAGCACCGCATGCGCGTTCGGAAGGAGGTTGAGCGTGAGCTCCGGCTCGGTCCCGATCGCATTGAGCCCCGGGGTGTCGAGGATGACGAGCCCCTGCTGCAGCAGCGGATGCGGGAAATTGATCACCGCGTGGCGCCAGCACGGAATCTCGACCGCGCCCTCGCCCGCGGAGTCGAGCGCTGCGAGGAAGTCCTCGTCGCCGTGCAGCCCGTACTTCCGCGCAAGGCCGACCGGCACGCGCTTCACCTGCGACACCCGGGCGAGCGCCTCGCTCATCCGGTCCGCGGACGAGAGATCGAGCGGGATGGTCACCCATTCGTCGGCGTAGTTCTTGAACTCGGCGACGGTCGCGTCCTTCAGCCGCGTCTCGATCGGCAGCAGGCGGATCGACGGCGCGCGCGACGCGTCGTAGAGAAGCTCGGTCGGGCACATCGTGGTCCGTCCGGCCGACGACGGCAGCAGGCGCTGCCCGAAGTCGGCGAAGAAGATCGCGTTGATGAGCTCGGACTTGCCGCGCGAGAACTCGGCGACGAAGGCGACGACCAGCTTGTCCTGGTGCAGCCGCTCGAGGAGCTCCTGCACCTTCTGGTCGGTCTGCGCGTCGGCGAGGTCCTGCTGCGTCAGCCACTCGTGCAGGCCGGAGATTCCCGCGGACAGGCGCCGCCGCCAGTCGCCATAGGCCTCGAACCGGGCGGCGAGTTCGCGCGAGGCGTGGGTCGGTGCTTGCGGCAGGTTCATGTCATGGCCCGGGGGCGCCGGTTCGATGCCGGCAGGCAATTTATCACAGGGGGCGCAAGCATAAGGTGTGCCGAATCAACGCGTCCAGGCGAACTTGTGCTGTCGCGAGACATCGTCAACGCTGGCACCTGGGGCAGTAGTTGGTCGCCCGGCCGCCCAGTCGAACCGATTTTATTGCGCTGCCGCAGATTCGGCATCCGAGGCCTTCGCGGCCGTAGACGAAATAGTCGAGCTGGAAGTACCCGGGCTCGCCGGTGCTGTCGACGAAGTCGCGCAACGTCGATCCGCCCTTGGCGAGCGCATCGGAGAGCGTCGCCTGTACGTGCACGAGGAGTCGCTGCAGCCGCTCGCGCGAGACGCGGTGCGCGGCCGTGGTCGGGCGGATGCCGGCCCGGAACAGCGATTCGTTCGCGTAGATGTTGCCGACCCCGGCGATGATCTCGTTGTTCATCAGGGCGAGCTTGATCGGCGTCGTTCGTCCGCGCAGCGCGGCGTGGAGGTAGTCGGCATCGCACCGGCGCGCGAACGGCTCGGGTCCGAGGCGCGCGAGCAGGGGGTGGGCGTCGCCCGGCGGCGGAAGCCACAGAAGCGCGCCGAAGCGGCGCGGATCGTGGTAGCGCAGCGTCGTGCCGGAATCGAGCCGCAGATCGAAGTGGTCGTGCGTTCCGCGCGCGGGCACGCGCGCGAAGGCGCGCAGGCTCCCGGTCATCCCGAGATGGACCAGCATCGTGTCCTCGCCGACGCGAAAGAGCAGGTACTTACTGCGGCGGTCGACGCGTTCGATCGTCCGGCCCAATATCGCGTTGGGCAGCGCCTGGGGAACCGGCCAGCGCAATCGGCGGTCGTAGATGACCAGCGCGTCGACCCGCCTTCCTTCGACGTGTGGCGCCAGGCCTCGGCGGGTGATCTCGACTTCGGGCAGTTCGGGCATCGAGGAGCGGGGCGGGCGCCTCGCGGTACGCCTCAGACCCCGAATTGTTGCGACGCCGAATATATCCTAAGATGGCCCTTCCGCCGGACCCGGACCGCGGGGAAGAATTCATGCCCCGATCCGTGGAACCGAATCCCCCGAGGTCTCACGTGCCCCATTTTGGTCAGAGTGTTCCCGCCGCCGTCATCGCTGCGGTCCTTCTCGTCGCTCCGGGAGCCGGCCGCGGCCAGGCAGTTCCGCCGCCAGGCGCGCCGCAGCTTTCGCTGCCGAGCCCTGCGGATGACGACGGTCTGACCGCCGAGGTCATGTACAAGGTGCTGGTCGGCGAGATCGCGCTGCAGCGGGGGGAGCCGGCGCAGGCCGCGCGCGCCTACATCGAGGCGGCGAAGGACACGCGCAACCCGGCGCTCGCCAAGCGCGCGACCGAAATCGCGATCGCAGCGCGCACGCGCGGGCTGGCTCTCGAGGCCGCCAGGCTCTGGAGCGAGCTCGACCCGGGCGCGGAACGCCCGAAGCAGCTCGCGGCGACGCTCGCGGCGGCCGGGGGCACCGGCTCGATCGAGGCGCTCGGCACCGCCGACCTCAAGGCCGAGCTCGAGCGCGTGTTCGCCGACAATGCGGCGCAGGGCGCGCCGCTGGGCGATGCGTTCCTCAACCTCAACCGCCTCCTCGCGCACGAGCCGGACAAGGCGGCCGTGCTGAAAGTGGTCGACTCGATCGCCAAGCCGTACCAGAACCTGCCGGAAGCGCACTATGCGGTGGCGCTCGCCGCGTTCAACACCGGCCTCGCCGACATGACGACGGGCGCGCTGTCGATGCAGGAAATCGACCGCGCGCTGGCACTGCGACCGGACTGGGAGCGCGCGGCCCTGCTGAAGGCGGAGATCCTTGCGAAGCGCTCGCCGCGCGAAGCGATCGCGTATCTCGAGCTCTTCCGCAAGACCCATCCGGATGCCAAGGCGGCGACGGCCACGCTTGCGCAGTTCTACGTCGAACAGAAGCGCTACAGCGACGCGCGCGTGCTGTTCGAGACGCTGCAGGCGTCCGACCGGGAGAATCTCGACTACACGTTCGCGGTCGCCGCGCTGTCGGTGCAGATGAAGGACTGGGCGCGGGCGGAGTCGCTTTTCGAGGAGCTCAAGAAGGCCGATTACGGCGACAACGGCGCGGTCGAGCTCTATCTCGCCCAGATCGCCGAGGAGACCGGCCGCTATGCGCTCGCGTTCGAGCGCTACAACGCCGTGCCGGACGGCGATCGCGCATGGGTCGCCAAGATCCGCGCGGCGGAAATGCTCGCGAAGGAGGGCAAGGTCGACGCGGCGCGCCGATACCTCGCGGATCTGCCGGCAGTGACGATGGAGCAGCGCGCGCAGGTCACTCAGGCGGACGCACAGCTGCTTCGCGATGCGGGCGACACGGCGGCGGCCTATGCGGTCCTCGCCAAGGCGCTCGCCGAGCAGCCCGATCAGCCGGATTTCCTCTACGACAGCGCGATGGTGGCCGAGAAGCTCGACAAGCTCGACGCCGCCGAGGCGAATCTGCGCCGGCTGATCGAGATCCAGCCGAACAATGCCCAGGCACTGAACGCGCTGGGGTACACGCTGGTCGATCGCACGCCGCGCACCGAAGAAGGCCTTGCGCTGATCGAGCGCGCGTACAAGCTTTCGCCGGACGATCCGTTCATCCTCGACAGCATGGGCTGGGCGAATTTCCGCGCGGGTCGTCTCGAGGACGCGGAAAAATACCTCCGGCTCGCGCTGGCCGAGCGTCCCGACCCGGAGATCGCCGCGCATCTCGGCGAAGTCCTGTGGGCCCGCGGCGAACGCGCGCGCGCCCAGGAGATCTGGCAGGCCCAGCTCAAGGCGACGCCCGACAATCCCGTGCTGCTGGATACGGTCCGCCGGCTCTCCCGCTGACCCGACGCGTGCGACGCACCGCGGCGCTCGCGTTTGTCGCCCTGGTGCTCGCGGGATGCGCGACGTCGCCGGCGCTCGTCGCGCCGATCCGGCCCGAAGGCGACGCGCCGTTCGCCATCGAGGGCCGGCTGTTGGCGCGGCACGGCAGCGATGCGCTGACCGCGAACTTCCAGTGGACCCATGCGCCGCCCATCGATGCGCTCGTCGTCACGACGCCGATGGGTCAGGGCATCGCCGAGATCCGCGGCGACGCGAGCGCGCGACGCGTCGAGGTTCGCGGGGCCAACGGTCTCACCGACGAGGCGCCCGACTGGTCGACGCTGACTGAGCGCGCTCTCGGCGCCCCCGTGCCCGTCGACGGTCTCGCGGTATGGATGCAGGGACTGGCGCTTCCCGCCACGCCGCACACGCAGGAGCGCGACGCGGCCGGTCGCGTCGCGCAGCTTCGCCAGGATGGCTGGCAGGTGGTGTTCGACTACCCGGATGCCTCGGCGACGCGCCCCGCGCGCGTCCGGCTCACGCGCGCCGACATCGAAGTGCGGATCGTCGTCGACCGCTGGGATTAGTCGTGGCAGGGCCTGCGCGCTGGCGTGCGGGCGCGGGCGCGGCGACAATCGCGGCATGACGTCGATTTCGGTAGCTGCGCCGGCCAAGGTCAACCTGTTCCTGCACGTCACCGGTCGACGCGCCGACGGCTACCACACGCTGGAGACGCTGTTCGTCGCCATCGATCTCGCCGACACGATCGTCCTCGAGGTGCGCGCGGACGGCGCGATCCGGCGCACCTCCGATCTCGCGGGCGTTGCGCCCGACGACGACCTCGTCGTGCGCGCGGCGCGGGCATTGCAGGACGCGACCGCCTCGCCGCTGGGCGCTGACATCGCTGTCACCAAGCGCATTCCGCTGGGCGGCGGGCTGGGCGGCGGCAGTTCCGACGCGGCGTCGGTGCTGCTCGGCCTCAACCGGCTCTGGGACACGCGCCTGCCGCGCACGTGTCTCGCGGAAATCGGCCGCGCCCTCGGCGCCGACGTGCCGTTCTTCCTGCAGCCGCAGCCCGCCTTCGCGCGGGGCGTCGGCGATTTGCTGGTCCCGGTCACCTTGCCGTCGTGCTGGATGGCGCTCGCCATGCCGCCGATCGCGATCGCGACCGCAGGGATTTTCGCCGCGCCGGAATTGACACGAAACACGCCGTCGGAGAAAATAGAAATCTTTTCCGAGGGTTACGGCCGCAACGACCTTCAAGGCGCCGCGCTCGCGCGCTTCCCCGACGTCGCCATTGCGCTTGCAGAACTCGGCGCGCATTCGCGTCACGCACGCATGACGGGGTCCGGGAGCTGCGTATTCGCGGCGTTTGCATCGGAAGAGTCGGCGCGCGCGGCGATTGCCGGGCGCGTGCCGGGCAGCCAGGGCATGGTCGCCCGCACACTTGCACGCCATCCGCTCGCGTCATTCGGATGAGGCGCGCAACGTGCGCGGTCCGGGTTTTGCGCCACGATGAATTCGCAGGTTTTCCGCTGGGGAGTCGCCAAGTTGGTTAAGGCACCGGATTTTGATTCCGGCATTCGAAGGTTCGAATCCTTCCTCCCCAGCCATTCCACGATGGGCAGGCCGCCGCATTCCGGCGACCTGCCCTGATCGTTTCAAGGCCCCATGGCTCTCGAGCGAATGAGAATTTTCACGGGCAACGCGAACCCGAAGCTCGCCGAGGCCGTCTGTCGCCATCTCAACATCAGCCTGGGCCGGTGCGTCGTCGGCCAGTTCTCCGACGGCGAGGTGATGGTCGAGCTCCTCGAGAACGTGCGCGGGCGCGATGTCTTCATCCTGCAGTCGACCTGCGCGCCGACCAACGACAACCTGATGGAAATCCTCGTGATGGCCGATGCGCTGAAGCGCGCGTCGGCCGGACGCATCACGGCGGCGATCCCGTATTTCGGCTACGCACGGCAGGACCGCCGCCCGCGCTCGGCGCGGGTGCCGATCTCGGCGAAGGTCGTCGCCGACACGATTGCGACGGTGGGTGTCCACCGCGTGATGGTGATGGACCTGCACGCCGACCAGATCCAGGGATTCTTCAACATCCCGGTCGACAACATCTACGCGACACCGGTCCTCCTCGGGGACCTCTGGAAGCAGAACTACGACGATCTCCTCGTCGTGTCGCCCGACGTCGGCGGCGTGGTCCGCGCGCGCGCCATCGCCAAGCGGCTCGACTCCGATCTCGCGATCATTGACAAGCGCCGCCCGCGCGCCAACGTCTCCGAGGTGATGAACATCATCGGCGACGTGTCCGGGCGCACCTGCGTCATCATGGACGACATCGTCGACACCGCGAACACGCTGTGCAAGGCGGCGTCGGCGCTGAAGGAGCACGGCGCGAAGAAAGTCGTCGCATACTGCACGCACCCGGTGCTGTCCGGCGGAGCCGTGCCGCGCATCGCCGAGTCGGAGCTGGACGAGATCGTCGTCACCGACACCATTCCGCTTTCGGAGGAGGCGAAGGCCTGCCCCCGGATCCGGCAGCTGTCGTGTGCCCAGCTTCTCGCCGAAACGATGACGCGCGTCTCCAACGAGGAATCGGTGAGTTCGCTGTTTACTGAATAGCAAGCAGGCAATGACGCGCGACCCGCGCGCGGAAACCTTGTCGCGTTCTTCTCGCCCGGAGACGGCGCACGTCACCGAACACCGGAGGACATCGTCCAATGGACAATCCGCTCTCGCACGACCTGAAGGGCCGCGCGGTGCTCGTCACCGGCGCGTCGACGGGCATTGGTGCCGCCACCGCGCGCGCGTTTGCCGCGCAGGGAGCGCGTGTGGCCATCCACTACCATTCGAGCGCGGCTGCCGCCGAGGCGCTGGCGGCCGAGATCGGCGCGGCCGGAGGCGAGGCCTTCACCGTCGCCGGCGACTTCAACGTCTCGGCCGACGTGCGCTCGGTCGTCGAGCGCGCCGCGCAGCGCTTCGGGCGTCTCGACGTGCTGATCAACAACGCGGGAGGCCTCGTCGCGCGCGTCCCGGTGCAGGACACGACCGACGCGTTCTTCGACGACGTCATCAATCTGAATGTCCGCTCGCTGGTGGTCGCCTGCGCCGCCGCGGTGCCGCACCTCCGGCGCGCCGGAGGCGGCTCGATCATCAACGTCACGAGCGTTGCGGCAAGGAACGGCGGCGGCAACGGCGCGACCATGTACGCCGCGGCGAAGGGATTCGTCAGCACGTACACGCACGGCCTCGCGAAGGAGCTCGTGAAGGACGGCATCCGCGTCAACGCGGTCGCGCCCGGCGTGATCGCCACGCCGTTTCACGAGCGCTACTCGACGCCCGCCATGCTGGAATCGTTCAAGGCGTCGATTCCGATGGGGCGCCTCGGCACCGCCGACGAATGCGCCGGCGCCTTCCTCTTCCTGGCTTCGCCCGCGCTGTCGGGCTACATGACCGGGCAGATCCTCGAGGTCAACGGCGGCCAGTACATGCCCTGAGCCGCCCGGGCGGCGCGCTTGGCAGCAGCCGGCGAATCCGGTTATAATTCAAAGCTTTCCCGGGACGCCCAGGCGGCAAGCCTCGTTCCGGATGTCGCCAACCGCGGACGACCGGACCCTCGCGCCCAATACGCAACATCGGCAACATCGGCGCGCGCCCGGAA
>Ga0265332_10000220_pt1 | contig 45756 bp, 50 predicted proteins | sample 41926metaG_FD_202084 | JGI IMG/M metagenome (GOLD analysis project Ga0265332, IMG submission 202084) | Rhizosphere microbial communities from Carex aquatilis grown in University of Washington, Seatle, WA, United States - 4-19-26 metaG | ecosystem: Host-associated > Plants > Roots > Rhizosphere...
GCATCGCTGCTGACTCATACTGGCAATGGTCATCCGATCCTCGGGCTGGAGCTGCTCATACTTCGTTTGTTCATTCATCTGTGCACCTTACGCTATGAGGTGTTGCACTTCAGATTTGAGGCCGCCGGGCAAAACGACAGTGTTCCAATCATAGGCGCTTCTAAACCTGGGGCAGGAGTTATCGTATTTGCGACCACCAGTGACAGTACACGACCGCTGGCGGAATTCCACGACGAAAGAATCACCGGTGGAATTTTGAAGGATTTGGGTGACGCCATAGCCGACAAGCTACATCGGAAAGCACTTTATGTCGTTCTCCCCCGCAAACGCCTTGACTCGGCACTAGAGGACGGCATGGTCGATGGCGTGTGTTACTACCGCCCCGAATGGATGAAGGTCAATTCCAAAGTGAATTGGAGTCGACCGTTTATTCCGAATGAAATTCTCCTCGTGGGGCGTGAAGGGGTGCCTGCACCTAAGAAAATCGAGGACGTCAAAGACAAGACAATAGGAACTGTACTTGGCTACAAATATCCGGAACTCGATGCGCTGCATGAAGACTACCGGCGCGAGGAAGCACCCAATATGGGGTCAAATTTGAAAAAGCTTGCGTTAGCACGAATGGACTACGCAATAGTCGATCAATTGAGTCTCGGTTATTTTCGGAAAAATGACCCCAGCATCGGTGCAGTATCAACCCTTCCAATAACAAAAATCAGTGCCTCCTGTGCGTTTTCACTGGTCACTCGAATTCCATTCGAGGAAATTGACTCAGCCATAAATAAAATGGCCAATGATGGAACTGTTGGACAGATACTTGCTAAATATCGCTAGAACCGTTCGGGAATTTCATTAAATATTGACCAACCGAAAACCACTTTGCTGCCGGTCGGTCACTGAAATCTACGTCGCTTTGGAGGAGTCAAATTTGCTTTGACAATGTTAACAAGCAGTCCATGACGGGTGCACGCTTTGACGTTTGTTTGCCCACCACAAAGTCGTCCGTCGACTCAAGTTGGCAATGACTGGTTCGGAGGACCCTGATCGACATTGGCTACTGCCGGTATGCGTCTAAACCGGAAATCAATGCGTCCCATCCTCCCTGCGATCACTGCATACCAATGGCACGTCACTCCCCCCGGCACTGCCCAACTGCGCTATTCCGACGGCTCCAGCAGGGGCTGACCGCAGACCGGTCCAGGGCCGGGATGCCGTCCATGCTGATGGCGGCAACGCGGGTGTCAAAGGCGCGCACGCCATCCTTGTCGATCTGCAACTGCAGCACCCAACCGCGGCGCTGGTTGTCGTTGTCGGTTTCCTTCATCACGAAGTTGCCCACGCTGTAGATGATGGGCTTGCCGCGGTAGTGCTCGATGTCCTGCGTCACATGCGGGTGGCCGCCGATCACGGCGTCGGCACCGGCATCCAGCATCACGCGGGCCAGTTGGCGCTGGCGCGCATTGGCCACCGGCTCGTTCTCCCAGCCCCAGTGCATGACCGGGATGACGATGTCGGCGCGGTGCACGGTGCGCGCCGTACGGATGTCGTCCACCACCTGCTCGTCTTCGCTCCAGGCTACGCCGGGGGCGTCAAAGTCGGCCTCGAAACTGCGGGGCATGAATTCGCTGTAGCCCAGCAGGGCAATGCGCAGGCCCTTGCGTTCGACGATCAGTGGCATGTGCGCCTCAGAGAGGTTGTGGCCGCCGCCAAACTGGCCGATGCCGGTGCCTTTCAGCAGGCCCAGCATCTCGGCAAAGGCCTCGCGGCCATAGTCGCCGGAATGGTTGTTGGCCAGCGCCAGCGCGTCGAAGTGGCGTTGGAGCACCGCCAGCGTGCGCGGGTGGGCACGGAAGGTGTAATTCTTGTCGCCGGCCGATCCGGTGGTGGCCACCACGCATTCCAGATTGGCGATGCGGATGTCGGCAGCGGCAAACACGGACGCGAAGTCGGCAAACGGGTCGCCGCCGCGTGCGATCAGCTCGCCGGCGGAATCGTCGAGCACGACGTCACCGGCAAACACCAGGCTGACGGCGTCGTTGGCCCGGACAGGGGCTGCCATGCAACCGCCCAGCAGCAGCGCCGCCAGCCAGCGGTACAGGGCGGCGCGCGTCATGGCTGCAGGCCTTCCAGCGTGCAACTGTAGATCAGCTCCCGCTCCACCGGGCCGGCATACAGATGCTGTTCGCCGGTCAGTGGGTAGGGGCTTTCTGTCACGCGAAAGGGCGGCAGGTATTTGGCTTCCTGCACCAAGATGGGCTGGCGTGCGGTGTCCAGGTAGGCATAGATCAGGATGCGCTCCACCTGGGTGGCGCTGCCGACCATGACGGCCTTGAAGCGAAAGCGCCCGCCAATGTCGACCGATGGCACTGGATACGGATCGTCCACGGGGCGGGCTTCAATGCGGTGGGTCGTGCCGGCGTAGGCCACATCGCAGCGCAGCAGCGGCGCGGCAACGGCAACCACTGGCAGGACCAGCGCGGCCAACATGCACGCGGCCCACCGGGTGGCGCCGCCGCTCATGCTTCAGGCTTCAGGAGTAGGTGATCCATGGCGCATATTCTGCACCGTCCAGATGGGCCAGGGAGTTGAAGGTCAGCAGCAGGTGGCGCTTGGGTGTGAACAAAAACTCGGTCACCGCGCTGTTGCGGATTTGCATGTTCAGCTCGATGGTCTTCTCCGGTGCCGTGCCGAGGATGTGGCCAATGGCCGTGGAGATCGGGCCGCCGCTGCTGACGATCAGCACGTTGCCGCTGTACTGTTTGCGCACATGGTCCAGCGCGCTGGTCACGCCGGCCACAAACTCGTTGTAGCTGGGCATGCCCCTGGGGCTGACCACGCCATTCATCCACTGCGTCAGGCCATCGCGCAGCAGGCGGAAGTGGTACTTGTACGCCTCGGGCGTATCGGTAGGCCCCAGCGGATCCGGGTGGATGGCGGCAATCACCGCCTCGCTGTCGAATTCGTTGAGCCCGGGCCACAACTGCGGCTGCAGGGCGATGCCGGCGCTCTGCGCGATGCCGGTCCAGGTCTGCGCGTGGCGCTTGAGCGTGCCGGTCAGTACGGCGTCGAACCGCAGCTTGCGGTCCGCAAAGTATTCGCCCAGGCGCACGCTTTGCCGCGTCCCCAGTTCGCTCAAGTTGTCATAGTCCGCAGCGCCAAAAGAGGCCTGCCCGTGTCGTACCAGATAGAGATTTCCCATGGCACGAATCTAAGCCAAGCATGCCGAGTGCCATGTCGTCACGGCGACAATAAGGCCATGATTGCGGTGTATGACCTTCTGGCCCTGGGCGCTGCGGCGTGTTGGGCCTCGACCAGCCTGTTGGCGGTGACCCCCGTGCGCCACTTGGGCGCCTTTGCCTTTACGCGCTGGCGCATGCTACTGGTGGCGGCCCTGTTGTGGAGCGTCGTGGTGGCCACGGGTAGCTGGCACAGCCTTTCGCTGGACGCCGCCAGCACGCTCGCGGCCAGTGGCATGGTGGGCATCTTCATTGGCGACACGGCGCTGTTTGGTGCGGTGCAGCGGCTGGGGCCGCGCCGCGCCAGTGTGCTGTTTGCCACGCACGCCGCCTTTAGCGCGGCGCTGGGCTTTGTCGTGCTGGGCGAGCGCATGGGCCTGCAGGCCGCGCTGGGTGGCGCGCTGACCATGGCCGGTGTCATGAGCGCCATTGTGCTGGGCCGCCACAAGGAAGAGCAGCACGCCTGGGAATCCGACCACGGCTCGCTCAGACTGGGCGTGACGCTGGGCCTGGTGGCCGCCATGAGCCAGGCGGCGAGCACGCTGATTGCCAAACCCGTCATGTCCGCGCAAGTGGGCGCGCTGGCGGTGGACCCGATTGCGGCCTCGGCCGTGCGCGTGTCGGTGGCCTGCCTGGCGCACTACTGCCTTCTGTGGTTGGGCGTGGGTGCCGCCCGTGCGCTGCAGCCACCCACCCAACGGATATTGCTGCAAACCGCGCTCAACGGCTTTGTTGGCATGGGCCTGGGCATGACCTTCATCCTGATGGCGCTGCGCAAGGGTGATGTGGGCATGGTCGCCATCCTGTCGTCGGTGTCACCGGTGCTGGTGCTGCCGCTCTTGTGGTGGCAACTGGGCCGCGCACCGGCCTGGGGTGCCTGGCTGGGCGCCGGCCTTACCGTGGCCGGCACGGCGCTGATCCTGCTGCGCTAACCCCTTTAAACTGATCTGATGCACCAAGCCTTCTCCACATTTCGCAACTGCGCTCTACCCCTGTGCCTGGCCTTGCTGGCCGGTAGCGGCGCGGCGCACGCTGGCGACGAAGATCACGAACGCGCTCGCAAGGCGCTGGAGGCTGGCGAGGTGCTGCCGCTCAAAACCATCCTGGAACGGGTGGAGCACGACTATCCCGGACAGGTCATGGATGTGGAACTGGAGCGCGAACAGGTGGGCCGGGGCGAGCGCTGGATCTACAAGCTCAAGGTGCTGCGCAGTGGCGGGGCCTTGGTGCGGCTGAAGGTGGATGCCCGGGACGGCACGGTGCTGGGCCGCAAGTCCCAAGCCACCGTGGCAGGAGAACGTTGATGCGCATTCTGATTGTTGAAGACGAACCGACCCTTCAATCCCAACTCGCCACCATCGTCCGCGAGGCCGGCTATGCCGTGGACGTCGCCAGCAATGGCGTGGACGGTCATTTTTTGGGTGACACCGAGTCCTATGACGCCGTCGTGCTGGACCTGGGCCTGCCGCAGATGGACGGCATCACCGTGCTGAGCAAGTGGCGTGCCGCCGGGCGCACCATGCCGGTGTTGATCCTGACCGCGCGCGACGGCTGGCACGAAAAGGTCTCCGGTATCGACGCCGGTGCCGACGACTACCTGACCAAACCCTTCCACATGGAAGAGCTGCTGGCCCGCCTGCGTGGCCTGATCCGCCGCGCCGGCGGCCACGCCGGTTTGGAGCTGGTGTGTGGCCCGCTGACGATGGACATCCGCAATGGCCGCGCCATTGTCAATGGCCAGGCGCTGGCGCTGACCAGCCACGAGTACCGTGTGCTGGCCTACCTGATGCACCACCGCGATCAGGTCGTGTCACGCGGCGACCTGGTGGAGCACATCTACGCCCAGGACCATGACCGTGACTCCAACACCGTCGAGGTCTTCATCGCCCACCTGCGCAAGAAGCTGCCACCGGGTTTGATCGCCACCGTGCGTGGCCTGGGCTACCGCCTGACCGATGGCAGTTGACCGCATGCGCATGACGCTTTCCGTCTGGCGCCAGTCGCTGCGTATCCGCCTGCTGGTGAGCACGCTGTTCTGGATAGCCGGCACGATCCTGGTCGCCGGCTGGGGCTTAAGCACGCTGTTTCGCCAGCACGTGGAGGCCCAATTCCATGCCGAGCTGCGCACCCACCTGGACCAGTTGACCGCCCAGCTCTCACTGGACGCCCAAGGGCGAGCGCAACTGGCGCTGCCCCTGAGTGATCCGCGCTTTGGCCGACCGTACTCCGGCTACTACTGGCAGGTGGATGCCGTTGGACCCGATGGCGCCAGCATCCCCACTGCGCTGCTACGCTCCCGCTCGCTGTGGGATGTGGTGCTGGCCGTGCCGCGGGATGCCGTGATCGAAAGCGGTCTGCATCGGCGCCAGGTGGCGGGCCCTCTGGACAAGCGTCTGAGCGTTGTCGAGCGCAATGTGCGCGTGGACGACGGTGCGGACGGCAAACCCCACACCCTGCGTCTGCTGGCCGCTGCCGACGCCGACCTGATGGCGGAACCGCTGCGTCGCTTCAATGGCGCGTTGTGGCTGGCGCTCGGTGTGCTGGGCGGCGGCCTGGTGCTGGCGGCGGTGGTGCAGGTGTCGGTCGGCCTGTTCCCCCTGCGGGCCATGCGCAAGGCGCTGACCCGGGTGCGTGCCGGCGAGATGCAGCGCCTGGAAGGCGACTTCCCCATCGAGGTGATGCCGCTGGTGGCCGAGTTCAACACCGTGCTGGCACAAAATGCCGCCGTGATCGAGCGCGCCCGCACCCACGCCGGCAACCTGGCCCATGCCCTGAAGACGCCGCTGAGTGTGCTGACCAACGCGGCGCTGGCCAAAGAGCCCCAGGGCCCGGAGCTGGCCCGTCTGGTGCTGGAGCAGACCGGTGTGGCACGCCGCCAGGTGGAATACCACCTGGCGCGCGCACAAGCCGCCGCCGCCACCCGCGTGCCCGGTGCCAGGACGGTGCTGCTGCCGGTGGTGGAAGGCCTGGTGCGCGTCATGCAGCGCATCCATGCGCAGCGGGAGATCACCATTGCCGTGCAGTCCTGGCCGGCCGCGCTGGCGTTTCGCGGTGAAGCGCAGGACCTGCACGAAATGCTGGGCAACCTGCTGGACAACGCCTGCAAGTGGGCGGCGCACCGGGTGGAGATCCATGCCCACACCGATGGCGCCACGTTGGCCATTGCGCTGGACGACGATGGCCCGGGGCTGGATGCGCAGCGGCGCGATGCGGTGATGCGCCGCGGCGTGCGCGCCGACGAGCAGGTGCCTGGCTCGGGGCTGGGTCTGGCCATCGTCGATGACCTGGCGCGGCTCTACGGCGGCACGGTTGAGCTGCTGGACTCCCCGCTGGGCGGCTTGCGCGCGGCGCTGACACTGCCGGCGGGTTTAAGTTAAATCAGGCTGTAGCCCTCGTCAAAACTGCGTGAGTAGCTACTTATTTTGTAGCACATTAGCCAGCATCGCACTGTCCACATTGCCACCGCTGAGCGCCAGTCCCACAGTTTGCCCCGCCAACTGTTCACGTTCTTGCATCGCCGCAGCAAAGGCCGCCGCACCAGCACCTTCGGCCACGTTGTGGGTGCAGGCAAAGATGTCGCGTATGGCCTGGGCGACTTCGGCATCCGTCACTTTGACGATGTGGTCGATGTGGCCTTGCAGGATAGCCAGCGCCTCGGCATCGGCCACGCGGCAGGCCATGCCGTCGGCCAGCAGCGTGCTCACCGGCGCCTCCACCACGCGGCCGGCGGCCAGCGAGTCGGCATAGGTGGTGGCGTGGGCGCTGACCACGCCGACGATGCGTACATCGCGACCCAGCGCGCGTTTGGCGGCAATGGCGGAGCAGGCGCCCGAGCCCTGGCCAATCGGCACATAGACCACGTCCAGATCGGGCACCGCCGTGAACAACTCCCACCAGTAGGTGGCCACGCCGCGCAGCAGGTTGACGTGGAAGCTGGGCACCATGTGGGCACCGCGCTGTGTCGCGAGCGCCATGGCTTGTTCGCGGCTCTCCTGGAAGTCGGCACCATGCTCGATGAGTGTGGCGCCCAGCGCGCGCATTGCGGCGTTTTTCTCGGTCGAGTTGCCGTACGGCACGACGATGGTGCAGGGCACGCCGTGGGCGCGCGCCGCCCAGCCAATGCTCTGGCCGTGGTTGCCACGCGTGGCGCTGATGACCTCGGCTGGCAGGCTGTTGCTGCGCGCCAGCTGGTCGAAATAGGTCAGCCCGCCGCGGATCTTGAAGGCGCCCACCGGCGTGTGGTTCTCGTGCTTGAGCCAGCAGGTGGCGCCCAGCTTGGCGCTCAACTGGCCCCAGGTGTATTGCGGGGTGGCGGCAAATTCGCGGTAGACCACTTGGGCGGCGTTTTCGATGTCGTGCAGGCTGGGCAGGTTCATGTGTGGATCTCAATCAGGCTTTTGGGGGTTTGCAGGGTGGCGCTCAATTGCGCTGGGCCGTCGGTGACGGCAATCGTGGGCAGGCCGATGCTTGCCAGCGCCTGGCGCAGCGTATCGGCTTGCGGGTGGCGCAAGCTTAAGTTTTGCAGCGTCACGCCGCTTCTGACCATGGCCTGTGTGGGATGGGTGTCGCCCCACTGGATCAGCGTCGGCAGGCAGCCGTCGAACAGGCGCTGGCCGTCGGGCCGCACGCTGATCTGCCATCGCAGCAGGTCGGTGGGCGTCTGGCGTGAAGCCTGCAGCACTTCGCCTCGATCAATGTCTTGCGCCGCCAATGCGGTGACCGAAGCGGCGATGTCGCCCACCGCTGCAACCCAGTGGATCAGTTGCGGGCCGCCCTGCTGCACGCGCTCGCGCAGAGCCGGTTCATCCATGTCAAACCAGCGTTTGGTCCTCGTGGGTGCTGCTTGCGCAGCTCCTGAAGTGATAGCGATTATTTCCAGATAGGCCTGCGGGAAGTCTGGCGTGGCGATTGTCAGCAGCCGGTTGTGCGTGCCCATCAGCAGGTGTTCGCCGCCGGGGCCGGGCGTCACACCCAACGTGGCCTCGCACCAGGCCACGCCCTGCTCCAGGCTGGCGGCCATCACCACCAGGTGATCGATGGTCATCGTGCGCCTAGAGCGTGACGCTACCGTCCACGCAGGTGACCGATTCGCCACCCACCCAGACCTGGCCACTGGCGTCGCGGCTCAGTTGCACGCGTCCGGCGCGGTCCAGGCAGGTTCCCTGGCTGGCGGTGTAGGTCAGCGGCGCGTAGCCGTCGGCCATCAGCCACTGGGCCAGGCTGGCGTTGAGGCTGCCAGTGACCGGGTCTTCGATGATCCCGACCGGTGCGGCAAAGGCGCGCACCTCGACGCTGGGGGCTTCGGTGTGGACAAAGGCGCGGGCCTCGCGGTTGGAGCGGGCGATCAAGGCCGGGGGCGCATCGGGCGTTTCTTCGATGGCCACCACGCCGACCTTGACGCCCAGATTTTTGAGCACCAGGTGGTCGGGCTGCAAGCCGAGCACGGTCTGCACGCTGTCCAGCAGCAGGCCCAGCCAGAGCGGGCCGTTGTCCAGCATCTGCGCCGCAATGATCTGCTGCGACTTGAGGCCCAGAGCTTGTGCGATCAGCGCCAGTTGCGAGGGGCTGGGCGCGCTGCGGGTCAGCGGCGGCGCGGCAAAGGCCAACTGGTCACCGTCGGCCCGTATCTGCACCAGGCCGACACCGCACTCTTGCACGATGGTGTGTGTGGCGCCTGCGCCGGCCTTGGTGCGCGGCTGGCCGCCGGCCTGCAGCCAGGCGTGGCAGGTGCCCAGCGTGGGATGGCCGGCAAAGGGCAGCTCGACGCCGGGCGTGAAGATGCGCACACGGTAGTCGGCACCCTTGGCTGCGCCTTCGGGCGTGGGTGGCAGCACAAAAGTGGTTTCCGACAGATTGGTCCAGCGGGCAAAGTGCTGCATCTGGTCATCGCTGAGACCCGTGCCGTCCAGCACCACGGCCAGCGGGTTGCCGTAGTAGGGCGTGGCGGTGAAGACGTCGACTTGCTTGAAGGGGCGTTGTGCGGGTAAGTTGGCTGTGGTCATTCGGGGTTTTCCAGGGTGTTGAGCGAACGGGTATGCAAGGGATGGCGTAAATTTCTATAATCCTTACCATTGGTAAGAAAAGGAGCGCACGATGACAACCGCCACCATGAGCAGCAAAGGGCAGGTCACCATACCGCTGGATTTGCGCAACGCGTTGGGCTTGCATGCCGGAGTCCGGCTGGATTTCGTGCGCGAAGGCGAGGGGCTCAAGGTGGTCAAGCTGACAGATTCCGCGTCCGCGCTAAAAGGCCGGTTCGCGGGACGGGTGGCGCGAGCCCCCAGCGTGGCTGACATGGATGATGCGATTGCCCAGGAGCTGGCACAAAACCACGCCCTGGGTTCCCGCGCATGAAGGGGCTGGATACCAATGTCCTGGTGCGCTACCTGGCGCAGGACGACCCTGCCCAGTCCGAGCGGGCGACTCGCCTGATTGAAACGGAGCTGTCCGCGACAGAACCCGGTTTCATCAGCGCGGTGGTGCTGGTGGAGTTGTGCTGGGTGCTCAAGCGTCTCTACGCGGCGACCCAGCAGGAACTGGTGGATACGGTGGCCGATTTGTTGGCGGGCGCGCAGTTTCATGTGGATCAGCGCGATGCCGTGCAGGCCACGGTTCGGCACTTGCGTGAAGGCCCTGGTAGCAAGGCTGACCTGCCGGATGTGTTGATCGCACAGATCGCTCGCTCGCAGGGCTGCACCGAAACCGTCACCTTCGACCGCAAAGCGGCTCGCGGGGCTGGCATGTCTTTGCTGGCAAGTTGACTCACAGTCATTTCGGTCTTTAGCCCTCGTGGAATATGCGTAAGTAGCTATGAAAAACGTAGCAATTGCCGGGCACGTCTATGCCAGGGCAATGTCCAGCACACCGCGCGCGGCGGGGCGCTGCTGCAGTGCGTGGAACCAGCGCTGCACGTGTGGGAAGGCTGGCAGTTCCTGGCGCTGCACGCCAACCGCTTCGAACAGGCGGCTTGGCATGCCCCACCAGCGGTGCATTTCGCAGCCCAGCGGAATGTCGGCCATGCCAAAGGCGTCACCACCGATATAGGCCCGGCGCCGCAGGTGGGTGTCCAGCATGACCAGCAGGGGTTCGGTGGCAGCCACCGACTGGCGCACCAGCTCTGGCTGGCGTGCCTCCGGCGCCGTGCGTACCAGTTGAATGAAGGCCTGGCCGCCGGCGCGGTTGAAGGTGGTCTGCTGCCAGTCCATCCAGCGTTCGGCGTCAAAGCGCGTGCGCAGGTCGCTGGGGTACAGGCCCTGCGCCGGGCCGTACTGGGCGCACAGGTAGCGCACGATGGCGTTGGACTCCCACAGCACAAAGTCACCGTCTTCCAGCAGCGGCACCAGGGCATTGGGGTTCTTCTGCAGGTACTCGGGCGTGGTGGTCACGCCAAAGGCGGCGCCGGCATCGGTGCGCTGGAAGTCCAGGCCCAGCTCCTGCGCGGCCCAGACGGCCTTGCGCACATTGAGCGAGCTGATGCGTCCCCAGAGGTGGATGATGTGGTCCATGGCGTGCTGGGTGCTTAGCGCGCGCGGAACTCGGCAATCGCTGCCGCCAGCGCGGCCACGCCGGTGCAGATTTCATCGGCGTTGGGCGTCACAAACGACAGGCGCATGGTGCGCGCATCACCATGGTCGCTGTAGAAGGCGGCACCCGGCACAAATGCCACGCCCTTGTCCACGGCCAGTGGCAGCAGTTCCTGGGCGTTCATGCCCTCGGGCAGGCGTGCCCACAGGAACATGCCGCCGTCGGGGGCATTCCAGGTCACGTCGCTGGGCATGTCCTTGGCCAGTGCCTGCAGCATGACGTCGCGTTGGGATTTGTAGAGGGCGCGGATGGTGGGGATGTGGCGGTCCAGGAAGCCGTCCTTCATGACCTCGGTGATCATGCGCTGGTTGAAGCCGGGGCTGTGCAGGTCGGCCGCCTGCTTGGCCTGCAGCAGCTTGGGGAAGATGGCCTTGGGCGCCACCAGAAAGCCCATGCGCAGGCCCGGTGCCAGCACTTTGGAGAACGAGCCCAGGTAGATGCAGCCCTCGGGGTTGCGCGCCGTCAGGGGGGCCGGTGGCTCCTTGTCAAACCACAGGTCGCCGTAGGGGTTGTCCTCGATCAGCGGCAGGCCCAGTTCGGCAGCCTTGGCCACCAGCGCGGCGCGGCGCGCCTCGCTCATGGTGCGCCCGGTCGGGTTCTGGAAGTTGGGCAGCACGTAGAGGAAGCGGGCCTTGTCGGCACCGCTGCCAACCTTGGCGGCCAGGTCGGCAATGTCCACGCCTTGGTCGTCGCTGGCCACGCTGTCGATGGCCGGCTCCATCGGCGTGAAGGCCTGCAGGGCGCCCAGGTAGGTGGGGGTTTCGACCAGCACGCGGCTGCCGGAGTCGATCAGGATTTTGGCGACCAGGTCCAGGCCCTGTTGCGAGCCGGTGGTGATCAGCACCTGGGCGGGGTCGACATCCCAGGGCAGGCGGTCGGCCACCATTTTTACCAGCGGGCCAAAGCCCTCGCTGGCGGCGTATTGCAGTGCGGCCTGGGGCTCGGTGGTCAGCACATGCTTGCAGGCGGCGGTGAACTCGGCGACCGGAAAGGTCTTGCTGGAAGGCAGTCCGCCGGCAAAGCTGATGATGCCGGGCTTCTCGGTGACCTTGAGGATTTCGCGGATCACGGACGGGTTCATGCGCGCGGCGCGGCGGGCCAGGGTCCAGGGCGTGGTGGTGGGTAGGTCGTTGGGTTTCATGGTTGCGGGGCCCTCGTGTAATAGTGAATCGGGAGTGTCGTTGATGAAAGGGAAAACTGCTAGCGTACCGGCATCTTCTTGCCGGCAAAGACGGTGGCAATCACCGCCAGGCCAAAGCCCACGGTCACCGCATCCAGGTGTTCGCCCAGCAGAGGCACGGCAAACAGCATGCTGAGAAAGGGCTGCACCAGTTGCACCTGGCTCACGCGCACGGTGCCGCCCAGTGCCAGTCCGCGGTACCAGGCAAAAAAGCCCAGCCACATGGAGAACACCGCCAGGTAAGAAAAGCCCAACCAGGCGCTGGTGTTCAGGGTGGTTTGTGGCCAAGTCCAGGCGGCCAGCGGCAGGGTCAGCGGCAGAGCAATCACCAGCGCCCAGCAGATCACGTGTTCGGGCTGCATGTGGTGCGACAGGCGGGCACCATAGCCGTAGCCTACCGCCGCACACAGCATGGCGCCCAGCAGCAGCACGTCGGCCAGTGCCAGGCCGTGGCCGGTGTTGGGGCCGGCGTGCAGCATCGCAAAGCCCACCACCAGCGCGCTACCCACGGCGGCACACAGCCAGAAACCCAGGGATGGCCGCTGGCGGTGCAGTAGCGCACCCACGGCGGCGGTGGCCAGCGGCAGCACACCGACGATGACGCTGGCGTGCACCGCCTCCACGTAGCGCATGGCCACCGAGGTCAGCACCGGAAATCCGAACACCACGCCGCTGGCGGTAATGGCCAGCGGCAACCAGTCATCGCGGCGCGGCAGCGGCGCCCGGGTGGCCAGCAGCAGGCCGAGCGACAACACGGCAGCCACCACCGCGCGGCCAAAGGCAATGAAGAAGCCCGACATCTGGGGTGCGTCCGCCGTGCCCACGGCCAGCCGGGTCATCGGCAGCGTCACCGAAAAGATGGCAATGCCCAGCAGGCCCAGCCATAGGCCCCGGGTGAGCGAATGGGTGTTGGTGTGTGTCGTCATAAGGCCAGCATCCACAGCGCGGTGATGAACAGCACCCCGGCCATGCCGCGGTTAAACCAGACCAGACGCTGACCCGTGCCATGCGGACCGCTGAGCCAGGTGCGCAAGAGCGAGCCGGCCAGGGCGTAGCTCAGGTTGCTGGCCAGGGCAAAGGCCAGCATGATGGGGATGACCAGTGCCAGGCGCTGGCTGGGGTCGGGCCGCCCGGCGATCCAGCCGCTGACAATGGCCAGTGCCAGCATCCAGGCCTTGATGTTGACGAACTGCAGTGCCACGCCCTGCCAGAAACCCACACGCAGGTTGGCCGCATCGGCCTCTCCCAACTGTCGGGCCTGCGATAGCTTCCACGCCAACCACAGCAAATAGGCCACGCCGGCGAGCTTGATGGCACCGTTGAGCAGCGGCGCGGCCACCACCAGGGCGCCCAGGCCCAGGCCGCAGATCAGCAGCAGTGCACTCCAGCCGACGGGCACGGCGCAGACAAAGGGCAGCGCGTGCCGCAGGCCCCGATTCGCCGCCAGCGCGGTCGACAGGGTGGTGTTGGGCCCGGGTGTGAAGCTCATGGCCGTGGCCAACACCAGTAATGCGGATAACTCTTGCCAGTTCATGCTTCCCACTCTATAGTTGAAACCAGCACAGAGGCAGTACAGTTTTGTACATCAAAATGTGATCTGTATTGCTTGCAGGGGCAACACAGACCTGACGAACCCGATTGAGAATCCGCCATGTTGATGAAAACCGCATCGCAGTCGCTGACCGAGCAACTGTGCACCCGTTTTGTCGAGCGCATCCGCACCCGCCTGCTGGCGCCGGGCGCGCGCCTGCCGTCGGTGCGCCAGTGCGCCCAGCAGCAGGGCGTGAGCCCCTCCACCGTGGTGGCGGCCTACGACCAGTTGCTGGCCCAGGGCCTGGTCGAGGCCCGCAAGAACCGCGGCTTCTTTGTGCGAGAACAGGCGAAAGCCCCCGAAAAGACTGCGCAAGGCGCTACTAACTCGATAGCATCTCCCGATCCGCGTGGCGGCTTTCAGGCGCAGCATATGCCGGTCAACGCCACCGCGCTGATCCGCGGCATGTTCCATGGCAGTTCGGACCGGCCGCAGCCCGGCATGGGGGTGTTTCCGGCGGACTGGCTGGAGACATCTTTCATGCCTGCTGCGGTGCGCAAGGTCACCAGCAACTGGGCGCTGCAGTCGGTATCGCTGCAGTATGGCGAGCCGGCCGGGGACGGCGGGCTGCGCCAGGCGCTGTCGCAGAAGCTGGTGGCGTACAACGTGCAGGCCTCGCCCGCACAGATCGTGACCACGGTGGGCGCCACCCATGCACTGGACATTGTGAGCCGTACGTTGCTGCGTGCCGGCGACTACGTGATGGTGGAGGAGCCGGGCTGGGCCATCGAGTTCGCCCGCCTGACTGCACTGGGCATGCGCATCCTGCCGGTGCCGCGGCGCGCCGACGGGCCGGATCTGGATGTCATGGCGCGCTACTGCGAGCTGCACAGTCCCAAGCTGTTTGTCAGCGTCAGTGTGTTTCACAACCCCACCGGCTACTGCCTGACGCCCGGCAGCGCCCACCGCGTGCTGCAACTGGCCAATGCCCACGACTTCCACATCGTAGAGGACGACACCTACAGCCACATTGCGCCGGACCACGCCACGCGCCTGTGCGCGCTGGACGGCCTGCAGCGCACCATCTACGTCGGTGGCTTTTCCAAGATCCTGGCGCCGGGCTGGCGCGTCGGTTTTCTGGCCGCACCGGCATCGCTGGTGGAGGCTTTTATTGACACCAAGTTGCTGGCCACGCTGACCACGCCAGCCTTGCTGGAAAAGGCGTTGGCCTGGTGCATCGACCAGGGCCAGTTGCGCCGCCATGCGGAGCGCATCCGCACCCGGCTGGACCAGGCGCGCGCTCGCAGCGTGAAGCTGGCACTGGCCCGTGGCTGCAGCTTCGCCACGCCGCCGGCCGGCCTGTTTGGCTGGGTCGAAACTGGCGTCGACACCGATGCGTTGTCCCAGCGCATGCTGGACGAGGGCTACCTGCTGGCTCCGGGAGCGCTGTTCCACGCCGAACGCCAGCCCAGCACGCTGATGCGCATCAACTTCGCTACCACGCAGGATGCGCAGTTTTGGGAGACGTTCGAACGGATGCGGGCGGAGCAGTAGGGGCGCGCGTGGAACTGCCCACGCTACAGCGCAGCCAGCGCCCGCAGCAGCGCGCGGTTGACCACATCGACGGGCTGCGCGTGGCCCTTGCAGACTTCGCGGATCATGTGCGTGTTGCCCGATTCCAGCGCGGTGGCCACTTCCAGCCAGGGGGCGTAGGGGCCGGTCTGCCCGACCACGGCCGAGGCAATGCGCCCGGGCAGCGGCAGGCGGTGAATGGCGGCGCCCAGTGGCTCGCTCAGCAGCAGGTCCAGTTGCGAGAGCAGGCCGCACAGGAAGACCTCACGTCGCAGCTCGTCCTCGATGCCGGCGTTGGACAGCAGCTCCATGATGTGGGCCCGCACCACCATGGCGGTGCGGATCGGGTCCAGATTCAGGTCGCTGCTGGCGTGGGGCAATTGCTCTGCCAGCCAGGTGCGTAGCTGGGCATAACCCATCACCATCAGGCCCTGGCGCACACTGGTCACCTCGATGCGGGCACCCAGGTGGGCGGAGTTGGCATAGCGCAGAAAGCGGTAGGTCAGCAGCGGTTCCTCGCCCATGCGCTGCTCCAGGGTTTCCAGAGATTCGTCGGCCTCCAGGCCCTTGAGCAATTCGCGGATGCGCTGGTGCGATGGCAGGATCTGGCGGAACCGGTAGGCGTGCAGGATTTCTTCCGACGGCCAGCCCGCCACGCCCCAGGCGCCCTGACGGTCCAGCGCGTGTTCCACCAGAGCCTGGCTGGCCAGTCCCTGGTACAAGCTGCCGGCGACGACCGGGCTGTGCCCGGCCCGGGGGGAGCCGATGCCACCGTCCTGCCGCTGGCGCAGGGACACGCGCAGCGCCTCCAGTGCCTCGTGCGGGGTCAGCGTGCGCAGGGTCTTGTGGAACCAGGCTTCGGTGTGCGGCGCCGGTGCGTGCCCGGCCGCGCCGCTCCACACCAAAGGCCAGTCGCGCTGGTGGGCCTGGCGCACATGCGCTGCAAATGGCGCATCACCGAGCCAGGTGTCCTGCACCTCGATCCAGATGCCGCGTGCCGGCGTGTGATCCAGCAGTTCGGTCAATAGAGAGGCTGATTGCACATGCAGCAGCAGGGTGGGGGCGGTGATGGGCCACAGGCCTGAGATGGCCTCCAGCAAGTGGCGGGCATCGACCGTGCTGCTGCTGACGGGGGCCACAAACAGGCGCACGCCGGCGCAGCGGCGTTTCTGGTTCCAGATCAGTTCATACCCGAGTGTGATGCTGCCAAGGACCGAGGTAGCCATGGTGTCAACAGGCCGCGGCCTGCCTCAACTGATGTAGTTGAACAGCGAGAGCTTCTGCACCTGGCCGTAGGACTGAAGTGCCGCCTGGTAGCCGGTCTGCTGGTTCTGGAAGGCGGCGACGCCCTTGACCATGTCCAGGTCTTCGGCAGCGGATCGATCCCCTTCGACCTGGATGCTGCGTTTGTCCTGAGTGGCGGAAATGTTGTCGGCTCGGTTTAACAGGTCGCCTGCCTGACCACGGACCGAAGATATCTGAGACATGCCAAGGTCAATGTTATGCAGCGCTTGGCCTACCGCCTGTTGTGCGGCGTTCCCGTCAGGGGCATTGCCGATGGCTTTGATGGCATCGTCCATCACGCTGAAAATACTCGGCCGGGGATCCACAGTCAGGGTGTCACCTGCAGCCGGAGCGCCCTGGATGCTCAGTGAAAGCCCAGGAATTTCCTTGACGGCAAAGTTGGCTGCCGTGTAGCTGGCTGTGCCGGGGATGGTGGCGCCGCTACTATTATCGGTAATGACGTAAGTCACGGTTCCGGGCACCGTCGTTGTGTCGAAGCTACTGATCGTATAGGAAGAGCCCGTTACCGACAAAGGGTCGGTGAGCGTCACCCCCGAAGTCGTGAGCGCGTGTGGAGGCGCGGCAACGTTTGTCAACGAGACGTTGTAAACACCATCCCGGGCTGGTACATGCATGAATGCCCGATCACCGTCCAGGGTGTTGGGAATGGACACTTCGTTGCTGGCGACTTGACCCGGCTGGCCGGCGAATGTGTAGTCCTGTGGCAGTCCTTGTGGGCCTACAAACGGTGCCAATGCGCTGCCCAGTGCACTAAAGAGTGGCAACCCATTGGTGTCCTTGCTGTTGGCCATGGCAAACACCTGGTCGCGATAGCCGCTCAATTGTTGTGCTACGGACTTGCGTTCCTGTGCGGTGAATGAAGCATTTCCAGCACTTGCGACCAGTTCACGAAAGCTTTGCAACGCATCGTTGACGCTGCCCAGGGTGCTTTCCGCTTGTGAAATTGAATCACGCTGAGAGGCCAATGCCCGTTGATCAGTCTGGATACGGGCCAAGCGCGTGATGGCACGCTCAGCCTGTGCTGCACCGGTCGGGTCGTCACTGGCGCGAATAATTTTTTTGCCCGATGTCAGGTTTTCCTGCAAGGCGGACAGTGAGGACTGGCGCTGCATGATGTTGGCCAGCGCGTTGTCATACGCATTGGCAGTTCCTAGTCGCGTAGTGAAAGGCATGTTGGTAACTCCTCGCAGGCTTGAATCAGCCGCCCAGATTCTTTATGAGTGTGTCAAAGATGTTTTGCGCAATGCTGATCACTTTGGCCGAAGCTTGGTAGGCTTGCTGGTACTGGAGCAGTTTTGCCGCTTCTTCATCGAGATTGACACCGGCGACACCGGCCCTGTCGGACTCAGCATTGGTTGCGATGGATGTGGACACCTGGGCCGCATAGTTTGCACTTTGTGCACGCACACCAATTTGCGACATGAGGCTGGCATATCCGTCCGTCATTGCCGCACCGTCGAACATGGCGACGTCACGCAGGTTCATCATCGCGGTGGCGTTGCCGGCGGACAAGGAAGGATAGGCGTTGGCATTGACGGTGACGGTGTCGCCGAGCTGGGGCGTGCCCTGCAGGGTCAGTGACCATTGGGCCAGCGGCGTGCTAGTGGGAGTGGTGCCTTCGATGGGCTGGCCTGGCGTGTAGACGAAAGAGGTGGCGTTGGGCGGCACTTCGTCGCTGCGCGTATAGCTGTTGGGCCCAGTGAAGGTGATAGTCACTGGCACGTTGGTTGGCGGGTTGGTGCGCGCGGTGATGGATACCTGCTGCAAGCTGCCGGTGTTGGCCGCTCCCATGGTCGCCGCCACGGGGCTGGCAACGGCCAGCGCGCGCGGTGTGGAGAACACGCTGGTCACGTTGCTGGCGGAGGTGGTGAACGGCTTGATCAGGAAGCGGTCACCGGACGTGGCACCACCGGCTTGGGCGATGTTCAGCCCGTCGATGCTGATGGAGTTGGGTGGCGACGAGGTGTCAAACGCCGTCACCTGACCGTCGGAGCGGCGTGTGATGGTGCCGGTGTTGGTGCCGTTGTACTGGATTTCGTAGTCCGACGCGGCAAGCTTGGTGGCATCGGCTACGCTCAGCGTTAGGGTTGCGCCAGGGGGGGTGTTGACGGTGGCCGGTGCCTGGGGGGTCAGGATATTGGCGGGACCGAAGACCGTGGGGCTGAACAAGTTGCCGCCTGCGTTACCGTCGAGGTCCAGACCCAGCTTGTGCTGGTCGTTCATCGCCGTGGTGGTGGCCAGAGTCAGGCGGCCCAACAGATTGCGGCCTTCGTTGAGGTCCTGGTTTTGGAAGCGCAGCAGGCCTGATACTTCGCCGCCACCGAGCATATTCTCGTCAAGCTTGAGGGGATTGCCGGCGCGCATGATGGCCAGCTTGCTGGTGCGAGAATCGCCATAGTCATCCTTGACGATGGCTACCTTGGAGGCCACGGTGCCCAGCACCAGTTCCTGGCTGCCGGCAATGTACAGCCCCACCGTGCCGTCGTCAGCCTTGATGGACGTAGTCTGCACGTACTGGTTGATCTGCTTGATCAACTGATCGCGTTGGTCCAGCAGGTCATTGGGGGACTGGCCGCTGCCTTGCGTGCGGGCAATTTGTTCGTTGACCGCCGCAACGCTCTGCGCCAGGCTATTGATGGCGTCAACTTTTTGCGTCAATTCCTGGGTCACGCCGGTTTGCAGATCGTCGAGTTGCTGCGATGTGGCCCGCATACGCGAAGCGGTCTCGTCGATGCGGGTGAGCGCCACGGTGCGGGCCGTCATGTCGGTGGGCGCATTGGCCACATCGGAGAAGGCATTGAGCATGTCGCTGATGGACGCGCCCAGCCCCTGGGTTCCGCCACCAAACACGCCCTCCAATTGTTTGAGATTGTCGGCGCGCGTGGTATCAGCGGATTGGGTCGATGCTGCCAATGTCGCCTGGCGGGTTAAGAATTCACTGAAATTGCGCTGGATGGTCTGGACCGAGACGCCCTGCCCGATGTACCCCACACTGGTGTACTGCCCCGGCACCGTGGCCAAAACCACACTCTGCCGCGAGTAACCCGGGGTGTTGACGTTGGCAATGTTGTTGCCAGCGGTTTGCAGTGCGGCCTGGTTGGCCTGAAGGGCGCGGGTTCCGACGTTGAGTAAGCTTCCCATGGTGGTCCCCGGTTAGGCCTGTGCGCGCCGGATTTGCAGCGTGGTGTTGATGGCGCGGCTGAGCTTGGCCGCATATTCCGGATCGGTAGCATAGCCGGCCTTTTGCAGGCCATTGGCAAAAGCCTGGGCCGATCCGGTTTGCTCGCGCGCCTTGGCGTAGCGCGGGCTCTCCGAGATCATGCGCGCATAGTCCTTGAAAGCGTCTGCGTAGGAGTCATAGGCCCGAAACCGTGCAACCCGTTTTTGCGGCGTGCCGTTGACGTATTCGGTGGTGGTGACATCGGCAGTCTTGCCGGTCCAGCCCGCTCCGGCCTTGATCCCGAACAGGTTGTGTGAGGGGGCTCCACCCTTGACCTTGATTTCGTGCTTGCCCCAGCCGGTTTCGTGCCCGGCCTGGCCCAGCATGAAGCCAGCCGGAATGCCGGTGTTTCGCTCAATTTCGTTGGCGACCTGGGAGTGCTGTTGCACAAAGTTCGATTGGCTCTCGGTCGGCGCCCGGCTGGCCTTGCCGCCAGCAGCGGACACGGCTGCCGAGTCCGGCATTTTCTGGGCTCTGACGGTGCTGGCGGGGTTGAGGTTCTTGCCAGCCGCACCGGTTGCATCGGGGGCAGCGGCACCCATCTGGCGGGTCAATTGCAGTGCGATCATGTCGGACAAGCCCCCGGGTTGCCCCGACATCTGCACCGCAAACTGCTGGTCCAGCAGGTCGGTTCCCAGGTCGCCACCGGGGCTGTCGAGCATGCCGGACTTCATGGTGGCTTCACGCATGCTTTTCATCAGCTCGCGCATGAAAAGGGACTCGAACTGCTTGGCCGTTTCCTTGATCGCGGCCGGGCTGTTCTTGCCTGCCTCCATCTTGAGCGTGCCCAGTGATTGGGCATCGGCCGCCAGTGACTGCATGTTGGAGATGGATCCGTAGCCCATGTCAGATGACCTCCAGTTCCGCATTCAATGCGCCGGCCGACTTGATGGCCTGCAGAATGGCCAGCAGGTCCTGTGGCGTGGCACCCAGCGCGTTGAGCGCCTTGACCACCTCGGTCAACTGGGCGGCGGCGGGCAACTGGATGAGCTTGCCGGCATCCTGTTTGATTTCGATGTTCGACTTCTCGGTTACCACGGTCTGGCCGCCAGTGGACAAGGCGTTGGGCTGGCTGATGACGGGGGTGGAGCTGATGCTGATGGACAGGTTGCCGTGGGCAATGGCGCAGGCGCCCAGCGAGACGGCCTGGTTCAGCACAATGGAGCCGGTTCGCGCATTGATGATGACTTTGGCCGCGGCCACGGTGGCCTGGACCGGCAGTTCTTCCAGTTCGGCCAGGAAGTTGATGCGGTCATTGGGGTTGGTGGGGGCTTTGACCTGGATGGTGCGTCCATCCAGTGCCTGTGCCACACCCTGGCCAAACTGCTGGTTGATGGCTTGAGCCACCTTGCGTGCAGTCTGGAAGTCCGAAGCGTTTAGGCTGAGGTTGATATTGGCGCCTTCTTGCAGTGCTGTCGGCACAACACGCTCAACCTGGGCACCATCCGGGATGCGGCCCGCACTGAGGTGGTTAACCTGCACCTTGCTGCCACCCGAGGCCGCACCTGCGCCGGCCACAATGAGGTTGCCTTGTGCCAGCGCATAGATTTCCCCGTCGGCCCCTTTGAGTGGGGTGGCGATGAGTGTGCCGCCCTTGAGGGATTTGGCATTGCCCACCGAAGAAACATTGACGTCCATCAATTGACCAGGGCGTGCAAACGCCGGCAATTGCGCCGTGACCAGTACGGCCGCGACATTTTTCATCTGCAACTGGGATAAAGACGCAGCCGTTAGCGTGATGCCCATTTGTTGCAGATAGTTGCTCAGTCCCTGCGTGGTGTACGGCATCTGGGTGGTTTGATCGCCAGTCCCATCCAGACCGACGATCAAGCCAAACCCGGTCAACTGATTGCTGCGCACACCTTCAACGGTGGCGACTTCCTTGATACGCATGGCGTCTGCGGTTGAACTCCACCCCAGACAAAGCACGAGGCACAGTTGGCCCAGCAGCCGAAGGCTTGTGGTTTTCGCCGATGTGGTCCAGGTAATCATGTGCAGAGTCGTTTGGCGGGTTGACCCGGGTGGATCAGTTACCCCTCGGCACTATTCTGGATAACTTTAGAGTGGGTGAAAGCTCAAAAAGAAGCGGGAAAGCCAGCCAACTGTCTGCGCTTCACCCTGCGCACCGCGTCCGCGCGACTCAACCCGCACGTTGGCTACCTGGTTGGAACTGACTACGCTGCCGGGTTGCAGCAGTCGTGGATCCACCGTTCCAGAGAAGCGCAGCACATCCACATTCTGGTTGACGCCGATCTGCTTTTCACCTGCTACCACCAGGTGGCCGTTGGGCATCACGTCGATGACGGTAGCCGTGATGGAGCCGGAAAACGTGTTGGCGGCCTGTGTCCCACCCTTACCGGAGAAATCGTTGTTGGTCTTGGCGCCAATACCCAGTTTGGCAAGACCCTCCGGGCTATTGAAGGGCAAGGCCGTGATGTTGGAGTCAATGGAGGTGTTTCGATTGACTGTGGAAGCGGATACCTGGCTTGCCGTCACGGCTTCGACGATCTGAATCGTGACGGTGTCTCCCAAGGCGCGCGCACGGCGGTCTTCGAATCCGGGGCGATACGCCACGCTTTGGAACAGGCTGCCAGTGGCCGGGCGGGCGGGCGCCGGTGTGGCCAAGGGCGTCTGGCTGACCTTGGGTTCGGCAAAGTCCACGACCACCTTTTGTGGCAACTGCTGGCAGGCTGTCAACGCCAGTATGGCCAGGATCCCAATAACAAAATGACCCGCAGCCCTCGTGGTGGCAGCGCTAGCAGCTATATGTTTCATAGCAAACCTCATAACTGGCCGAGTTTCTGCAGCATCTGGTCGGATGTCTGGATGGCCTTGGAATTCATTTCATAGGCACGCTGGGTCTGAATCATCGTGACCAGCTCCTGCACGACATTCACGTTGGAGGTTTCGACAAATCCCTGCATCAGGGTGCCCAAGCCGTTGGCGCCTGCAGTGCCGACATTCGGTTGTCCTGAGGCCGCACTTTCTGCATAAATGTTTTGTCCCTTGGGCTCCAGCCCGGCCGGATTCACAAAATTGGCGAGCGTGATGGTGCCGACCGACTGTGGTGCAACGGTTCCTGGAATGGTTGCCGAAACAGCGCCATCTGCCGCAATCGAAACGGCGGTGGCGTTAGCGGGGACGGTGATGCCGCCGGACAGTGGGAAACCACCCGAGTTGACCATGCGCCCCTGGTTGTCAATCTGGAAGGAGCCGTCCCGGGTATAGCCCAGTGTGCCATCCGGCATGGTGACCTGGAAGAAGCCGTTCCCCTGAACCGCAAGATCTAGGTTGTTGCCGGTTTGTTGCAAATTTCCCTGAGCGAAACTGCGTGCAGTGGCAACGGTTCGGACTCCCAGGCCAATTTGCAACCCGGTTGGCAAAGTCGATTGTTCGGAAGTACTGGAACCCACCTGGCGCAGGTTCTGGTACATCAGGTCTTCGAACACGGCGTGCGCCTTCTTGAAGCCATTGGTCGAGACGTTGGCCAGGTTGTTGGAAATGACGTCCAGCTGGGTTTGCTGGGCTTCCATGCCGGTTTTTGCGATCCACAGTGAGTTGATCATGGTGGTTTCCTGTATCTAGTGACCGGTTACGCGGTCGGGTCAGCCTTGCAGACCCAGTAGCTGGGCGGCGGAGCGATCATTGGACTCGGCTGTTGTCAAGAGGCGCATCTGGGTTTCAAATTGGCGCGCCGTCTGGATCATGCCGACCATGGCTTCAATGGGGTTGACATTGGAGCCCTCCAGTGTTCCGACTTGTAGTTTTGCGGTGTCGTCGTTGGGGAGGGGGTCCCCGGAAGTGGCGCGGAACAGTCCGTCTGGCCCACGTTTGAGCGGATCGTCAGCCGTTGGCGTAACCATTTTCAAGCGGCCGATGCTGTTGGCTGGCTGGTTACCGACCTTTGCGGTCACGGTGCCGTCATGGCCAATCGACAAATCGGCTCCTGCTGGCACGGTAATCGGAGCGCCACCGTTGGACAGCACGGGCAGTCCGCCGGGACTGACCAGGGTTCCATCTGTTGACACCTCCAGGTGGCCATTGCGGGTGTAGGCCTCCGTGCCGTCCAACCCCTGTATGCCAAGCCAGGCGCTACCAGTGGCCATGACGTCCAGGCTGCGGTCAGTGCGCACGGCGGGTCCCGGCCGATCCAGGTATCCGGCTGTCGCTTCCACCGCGAACACGCGTGTCGTGGCGCCTTCGCCCTGCAACGGCACGGCACGGTAGGTCGACAGTTCGGCCCGAAAGCCGTTGGTGGACGCATTGGCCAGGTTGTTGGACAGGACAGCCTGGCGACTGGCGGCCGCGTTGGCGCCCGTCATCGCGGTGTAGATGAGGCGGTCCATGGTGCACTAGCTCCGGTGTTTCTCGACGATTAACGCAGGTTGACCAGCGTCTGCATGACGGTGTCCTGGGTCTTGATGGTCTGCGCGTTGGACTGGTAGTCGCGCTGCGCCGTCATCATGGAGACCAGCTCTGCGGTCAGATCAACATTGGAGGCTTCCAGCGAGCCGGAGTTGATGGTGCCGAAATTGCCCTGCGCCGGATGCCCGTGGATGGGCTGTCCCGACGTGCTGGTTTCCACCCAATTGTTCTGCCCAACGGGCTTGAGACCTTGCACGTTGCGGAAGTCTGCCAGTGCCAGTTGTCCGTTGGATTGGCTTTGTCCGTTGGAATAGCGGGTGGTGATGATGCCTTGGTCGCTGATGGAGACGCCTGTCAGGGTGCCAGCGGTGTAACCGTTCTGTGTGAGGTCCGAGATCGCGAACGAGGTGCCGTACTGGGTGGCACCACTCACGTTCAGGGTCGCCGGGAACGTACCAATGTTGGTGTTGGTAGACGTCAGGTTCATGTTCAACGTCGCCGGCGACGTGGTGATATTGCCTGCCGTGTCGAACGCCATGGAGCCCAGGTTGGTGGCCGCCGGAACGGCTGTTGGATTGGGGTCGCCGTTATACACATCCCAGGCGTCGGTCCCGGTCTTGACGAAAAACAGTTGGACCGGGACCGGGACCCCCTGGGAGTCAAAGGCATTCAATGTAGTGCCGTAGGTTGTTCCGGGCGGCGTGTTGGTTGCGGGGTTGTAGATGGCTGCGCGTGCATCCAGGTTAAATGTGGCAGTGATCGTGTCGGTGGGTTTGGCTGCAATGGGTGCCCCGCTGGGAACCACCATCTTGGTGGGCGTGCTGGAGGGGACACCGTTGACGATGTTGTAGCCCATGACGTTGGCGCCTGAGTTGGTGATCAGGTTGCCGTTGGCGTCCAGTTTGAACTGGCCATCGCGGGTGTAGGCAGAACTGCCGTCCTTCTGTTGCAACTCGAAGAAGCCGCCGCCGTTGACGGCGCAGTCCAGGTTGTTGCCGGTGATGTTGATGGTGCCCTGCGAAAACTGCTGGGACACGGTGGCCACCTGCACGCCAATTCCGTCCCCGGCGGCGCCACCACCGCCACTGGGACCGATGGCAGCGGCCACGACGGCCGCAAACTCCGCACGCGACGATTTGGCGCCAACCGTGTTGGAGTTGGCGATGTTGTTGCCAATCACATCAAGATTCTTTGCGGCGGCGCTTAAGCCGGAAAGGCCAGTTTGGAAGCTCATGATCTATTCCTTATCTAACGCTAGCGGTTTGTCGGGGTTATCGGTTACAGAATGGCTTGCACGGAGCTGTAGGCAACCGCCGCCCTGCCTTTGAGTTGGAGATTCAAGTTGGTGCCGTCGGATCCAATCGATGTGACAGTGTCTTCCGCCATGGCGGTGTTGGTCACGCTTTGTTTCCCATTGGTTGCGACTACCTTAAAGCTTGGGCTGCCCCCGCCTGTGTAATTGGATGCGTCCCATTCGAATGAGTGGCGGCCTGCGGTCATCGAACCCAGGTTCAGCGTGTCCAGCAGTTGACCGCCCGGGGAGAGAATTTGCACGCTCACATTGGACGCATCGCTCGTCAGATCAATGGCACCTTTGGCCTTGCCTGCGTCAACGGAAAGGGTGTTGCTCTGAAGCAGGACGTCGTGTCCAATCATGCCCGCACCCTGCATCATCTGCGTGGACGCAAATTGAGTCGACATGGACTTGATGGTTTCATTCAACTGGTTGATGCCCGAGACGGTGCTGATCTGCGCCATCTGACTGGTCATCTGGGAGTTGTCCATCGGGTTCATGGGGTCCTGGTTGTTCAGTTGTGCGACCAGTAGTTTCATAAACCGGTCCTGTTGATCGGCCGCACTGGTCTGTGCGGACGGGGCGGCGGATGTGCCGGTACCAACAGGGGGGCTGCTGGTAGTGTTGCTGACGCTTGAGACCATAAGAATGACTCCTTGGCTTATTGACCCATTTGCAGGGTTTTGAGCAAAAGCGTCTTGGCGGTGTTCATCACCTCGACGTTGTTTTGGTAGGACCGTGAGGCTGAGATCATGTTCACCATCTCTTCGACCGGGTTGACGTTGGATTGGGTCACGTAGCCGTCCGCATCGGCCGACGGGTGCGAGGGGTTATGCACTTTGCGCAAGGGTTCGTTGCTTTCCTTGATCGCATTGACACGCACGCCCGAGGAGGCATCGCTGCCCATCGGCACGGTCTCGAACACCACCTGCCGGCTCTTGTAGCCTTGGCCATCGGGGCCCGCCACGGCGTCTGCATTGGCAAGATTGCTGGCGACCACGTTGAGACGCTGCGACTGTGCGCTGATTGCACTGCCTGAAACGTTGAAGATGGAAAACATGGACATGGTGTGACTCCGCCGGGGCTAGGTTCCGTGCTACTGGCCCTGGATGGCGCTCAAGATTGTCTTGGACTGTCCGTTAATAAAGCGCAGGGTGGCTTCGTAGCGGATCGAGTTGTCGACAAAGTTGGCCCGTTCGCGGTCCATGTCGACGCTGTTGCCATCCATGGCGGGTTGTGTCTGTGTTGTGTAGGCCAATGGCGATGACGACGAACCCAAACTGGCGGTCTGGGCCTGCAGGGGAATGTGGCGTGCGTTGCTGATGCCGTTCGAAGGGGCGCTGGGGGTCATGGTGTGGGAGCCGTCGTCCAGGGCCGAGTTCATGGCGTCCTTGAAGTTAATGTCGCGGCCGACATAGCCGGGTGTGTCGGCATTGGCAATATTGCTGGCAATGACGCGTTGCCGATCGGCGCGCAGCACCAGGGCTTTCGCATGAAAGTCCAGGTCGTTGGTCATATTGGCAAACATGGATTACCTCCGAATGGGTTTGCGAACTCCTGGGCGGGGCCAAGTGGGTTCGACGTGGGGCAATTATGGAAATAACTTTAATTTTTTAGCACTTGAATACGGGGGGGAAAACCGGCCATTTGGGTGTTTTGCGGAACGTGTGACTGTCTATAGTTGATTGGCCTAAAGGTCTTGGGCTGGTGTCGATGTTGCGACCCCCTCAGGAGCATCTGGAGAATGGTCATGCTTCGCCTTCCTGTTAGTCAGTTCTGGTTTGCCCGTTGGCGCATGGTGCTGGCCTGCGGCGTGCTCGCCGTCTGGTCCTGCGCGGCGGTCCAGGCGCAGGGTGTGAATGGCCCGGACTTCCAGGCCATGGCACAGGATTGGTTGCGTGGAGCAACCAGTGCGACCCAGCCCGCGGGTGCTACACCGTTGCGTCTGGAGGTCAAGGTGGGCAGTCTGGACAGCCGTTTGAAACTGGCACCGTGCGGCAATGTGGAGCCGTATCTGCCGCCCGGCTCCCGGCTGTGGGGGCGCACACGGATCGGCCTGCGGTGCATGGATGGCGTCAGCCGCTGGAACGTTTCAATGCCCGTGACCGTGAATGCCTATGGCAATGCCTGGGTCATCAAGGGAACTATTCCGGCCGGTGCGACATTGACCGAAGACGATGTGATCGAGGCAGAAGTGAATTGGGCGGAAGAGTCCAGCCCGGTGTTACGGGACCGCGCGCTGTGGGTCGGGCAAACCACCACCCGGATGCTGACCACGGGTCAGGCCGTGCGCCAGGGTATGGTCAAGCCGGCCCAGGTCTTCCAGGCCGGCGCACCAGTGCGGGTGGTGGCCCAGGGCGCTGGTTTCCAGATTTCATCCGACGCACAGGCCCTGTCGGCGGGTGTTGTGGGCCAGGTTGCACGGGTTCGCATGGAAAACGGCAGGGTTTCGTCGGGCGTGGTACTGGATGTGCAAACAGTTAAAATTGATCTGTAAAGCAACAGATACCGGTAAAGTCCAGTGCAAATAACTCTAAAGTCCGTCGTGATGTCGCCGATATTATTCGCACAAGGCAACACATATTGTGGTTTTGGAGAACGCTATGAAAATCGGTCCATCCCTAGACAACTCGATCCCAGTCCAGTCGGGCAGTGCCGCTGCGTCCCAAAAAACAGCGCAGGGCGCCAGCGCAAGCGCTGCGGCGACCAGCAATGCTTCGCAAGGAACACGTTCCGCTGGGGTAGCTGTGACAGTGTCGACTTTGGCGCGCGGTCTGGAAAAGGCTGGCCGTGGCGATGCGGCCGACATCGACACCCAGAAAGTTGCAAGCGTTCGCTCGGCTATCGAGCAGGGAACCTACGTGGTCAACCCGGAAGCCATTGCGGACAAGTTGTTGTCCAACGCGCAGGAAATGCTCAACCGCACCACCAGTTGAGTGGGGGCAGGGCCTGCGTAATCCTTTACGTGCAAAGGCCCTGACATGTCACATTCTTCTTTCGACCATCAATTGGATTTGCTGGAGTTCCAACTCCAGGAACTGGGCGCCAGCCTGATTGACGGCAATCCGGCTTTGTTGCAAGCCGCCAGCACCAAACTCCAGCAATTGGCCGTTGATTTGATTCAAATGGCGGACGAATTTGGACTTCCGCAGTTGCGTGCCCCTGGCCTTGCCCGCAGGATCCGGGCACTGTCGAGTGGCTTGGCCTCGGTGCGTGAAAATCTGCTGCGCCAATCCGCCTACGTGGACCATGCGCTGGCCTTGGTGGTGCCCGCGACCCAGCAGAAGTCAACCTATGCCGGCGCCCGGACCTATGGCAGTCCGATTCGCCAGTCTGGTGCGTTCTCCGTATTGGCTGCTTGATTTTTGTGCTGAGCTGCTGCTAGGACTGATGCAGCCCATGGCTGCATGTCTGGCTTTCAGTGTGAGCGCATCTTGGCCCGCAGACGGGCAATGGACTGGCTGTGCAACTGGCATACGCGGGATTCCGTGACATCCAGCACCGCGGCAATTTCCTTGAGATTCATGTCCTGTTCGTAGTACATGCTCATGATGTACTGCTCACGTTCGGGCAGGCCTTTAATGGCCGCGACCAGGGACTGACGCAGTCGCTGGTCCCGCAACATGTTCAGGGGGTCGGAGTCGGAGTCGGCGACATGGCGGTCAAGGAAGTTGTCGTCGTCTTCGTTGCTGCGTGCCATGTCTTCCAGGTACACCAGTTGGGTGCCACGCACCTTGCTGAGCAGGGCCTGGTAGTCGGTGAGAGTCAAACCCATTTCGGCGGCGATCTCCGACTCCACCGGGCTACGGCCCAGGCGGTGTTCCAGACGCCGCATGGTGGTTTCGATGTCCTTCTGGCTCTTGCGGGAGCCCCTTGACATCCAGTCATTGCCACGCAATTCGTCCAGCATGGCGCCGCGGATGCGTTGGGTGGCAAAGGTCTCAAATTGCACGCCCTGAGAGGCTTCGTAGCGGGACAGTGCATCGGCCAGTCCAATCAATCCCACCTGGATCAGATCATCCACCTCCACGCTGGCCGGCAGTTTGGCCATCATGTAGTGCGCCAGCTTGCGAACCAATGGCTGGTATTGTTTGATCAGGGCAGATCGGTCCAACTGACCTTTCACCGTGTACATCAATGGCTCCCCGCAAAATGATCAATATGACCGAAGTGCGCGACGCGCGCATCAAGAACCTTGGGCTGGTGGCCCGCATTCAGCGTCACTGCGCTTTCCAGCAACCGTAGTGCCAGGCGCTGTGTCTCACCGTACAACGGCTCTTCCCCGAGTTGCTCCGCGATGTCCAGCGCCTTGACCTCATGGCCCAGGAAGCGCTTGGCGCATTCGCTCAGACTGGCGCAGACGGATTGCGGATGGGTGGGCGAATCAGGCGACGACTCGGAAATCATGTTGACGATGGTAGGCTTTAGTTTGCCAGTTATCAACAGGCGTTTTAAAGCCAAATAGCTGGTCAAAAGGGAGTTTCGCATGGGAGAGATCGCCAGCAGGGGCTCTATGGCACAGTCTCCAATCAGCGGGATCATCCATTCTACTTTGCAGTAAAGGATGACGACGCCCCCCTGGGGAAACAGATGACCCAGCTGTCCCAGACTTTGCTGCTTGTGTTCCGACGCCGCGCACAGGCTTTGAACGCCCACACCCGCTGGCAGTACCGTCCAGGCGCCAGGTTGGCGGTTCTCGTCACCGCCCCAGCGGGAGTCTTCCAGGAGCTGGACCAGGCCGGGATTGGATTCGGATTCCTGGGTGGTGGCGTCCAGCACGGTCACCGAGTAGCCAAAGTTCACCAGCGCCAGGCAGAGTTGCCACAGCAAAGGCAGTTCGGCCTGCTCGTCCCCGTGGCAGACCACAGCCATCATCCGTGGGCCCGGCTGTGCACCCAGGCCAATCAGGCCGGATGCCTGGTTGGCAAAGTACTCAAGCATCCAGACGCCCCTTGACCGCAGATTGACCCGTGGGGTGACCGAAGTAGAAGCCGAGGTCGCTCACCTTTGGGTCGTAGGCGGAAATGCCGGCCGTGCGCATGGACTGGCGGACCAGCTTCGAGGCATTGGCCGCTTCCCAGTCTTCCGGCACGCGCTGGCCCGTGGTCACACCACGCAACACCAGTTGGTTGCGAATGGCCGCGTCAATAGCGGGTCCGAGCTTCACGGCTTCGTCGATCTTGGAAAAAATGGCCTGTTGCGGCACGGGCGACTTGAACGCCGCCACCGCTTCATCCAGGGTGTCACCATGGCTTCCCGCATTCAGAACCAGCAGGCGTTTGACGTTGGGCAGGTCCAGCAGGTCCATGATCTCGCGCTTGCGTGGATCACGGGGTGCCAGGCCGGTGGTGTCAATCAACACCATTTTTTTGTTGGACAGAAGACCCAACAGGTCTTGCAGGGCCACCCGATCATGGGCCAGGTGGGCCACAACGCCCAGCATCTTTCCATAGGCCCGCAATTGCTCGTGTGCGCCCACGCGGTAGGTGTCCAGTGTGATTAGGCCCACGCTGCCGGGGCCGTGGGTGCGGGCGCACAGGCCGGCCAGCTTGGCGGTGGTGGTGGTCTTGCCGACGCCGGTGGCGCCGATCAGTGCAAAGATGCCGCCTTCTTCCTGCAGCAGGGGGCCTTCGGTATCGGTCTTCAGATTGCGTTCCAGCACGTCCACGACCCACTGCACCGATTCCGCTGCGTTCATTTCCTCGGGCATGCGTTCCAGGATGGTGCGGGACAGGTTGGGGGAGTAGCCAGCACGGATGAGCTTGAGCATCAGGTTGGCCTGGATCGGGTTCTGGCGCGCCTGGCCCAGCCAGGCCAGTGTGTTGAACCGGTCTTCCATCAGCTCCTTCATGGCGTGCAGTTCGTCCACGATGCCTTGCGAAAGGCCCTCGGACTGCAGTGTGGGCACCGCGGCCTTGCGGGGTGCTGCGGCCTTGGGGGCAATGGCTTCCCTTTTCTCCAGGATACGTTCTGCAGGGATGGCGCGAGGGCGCTCCGGTTGCGGCTCTTGTGAAGCGCGGTCTGCGGGGATGGTGGTGACGGTGGAATCATGGCGCTTGCGCATCATGCGTTCACGCACATAGTCCTGGAAGGACAGCGTGCTCATCGCCAGTTGGGCCGCGTCGTCTTCCACCTTGCTGGCGACTTCCTTGTAGCTGGGCACTGTGCTGGCGACGGAGGCGCCAGCGGTCCTTTGATTCGACTTTTCATGGGCCAGGTCCAACGCGGCAAGGGCGTCCTCAGCCGTGGCAACCACTTCTACGCCATTCTCGGTGGGGCGGTTCGACAGAATCAGAGTGCCTTCGCCAAATGCCAGGCGTGCCTTGGCCAGTGCTTCACGGGATGTGGCTGCGGTAAAGCGTTGAATGTTCATGATGATGCGCCTCTGAGAATCGGACCAATGCGGATAGTGTGTGTTTCAGGAATTTCGCTGTGTGCCAGCACCTGCAGACGGGGCGCCACGCGGCGCACCAGGCGGGAGATGGCGGCACGAATCTGGTCGGGGACCAGCAGGCAGGCCGGCACGCCGATTTCTTCCTGCTTCATGGCGGTTTCAGCCGCGTTGCGGGTCAGCATTTCGGCCACGCCCGGGTCCAGTGACGGGCCGGCAGAATTGCCTAGGGCCTGAACCAGCAGGCGTTCCAGGCCTGGGTCGATGGCAATCACGTTGAGTTCACGGCTGGGGCCATAGATCTGCTGGACGATGGCCGGAGACAGTGCCACCCGAACCCGGCGCGCCAGTTCGGCCGGGTCCTGCGTGGAGCCAGCGTGTTCCGCAATGGATTCGATGATGGTGCGGATATCCCGGATGTGCACCGATTCATCCAGCAGGAGTTGAAGCACTTTCTGAAATACGGCAATGGAAACCATTTTGGGTACCACTTCTTCGATCAGTTTGGGTGCCAGTTTGGCCACGTGTTCCACGAGTTGTTGGGTCTCTGTCCGACTAAGCAATTTGGATGCTTGGACTTGCATCAAGTGTGACAAATGGGTGGCCATGACAGTCTCGGAATCAACCACGGTAAACCCGACCATTTGCGCCGTTTCCTTCTGCTGATCGTCGATCCAGTGCGCGGGCAGTCCAAAAGCGGGGTCGGTGGTGGCGGTGCCGATCAGTGGCGTGGTAATGCCGCCAGGGTTGATCGCCAGGAACATGCCGGGGAATGCTTCGCCTTCGCCGACGATGACGCCGCGCAACGTGATGCGGTAACCACTGGGTTTGAGCTCCAGGTTGTCGCGCACGTGGACGGGCGGCGGCAGGAAGCCGACTTCCTGTGCAAATTTGCGGCGCACGCCCTTGATGCGGGTCAGCAGATCGCCCTGGCGGGTCTTGTCGACCAGTGCAATCAGGCGGTAGCCCAACTCCAAACCCAACTGGTCTACGGGTTGCAGGTCATCCCAGGATGCCTCACCATCGGTCGTGACGGGCGTGGGCACGGACTGTGGATCGACCGGTGGAGGCTTGTGTGCCAGAGCCCAGGCGCCATATCCCAGCACTGCGGAGATGGCCAGGAACACAAAGTGGGGCATGTTGGGGATGACGCCCAGGATGAACATGATCGTGGCCGTAATGCCCAAAACCTTGGGGGACACAAACATCTGACCCACGATCTGCTTGCCCAGGTCTTGCTCCTTGCCGACCCGCGACACCACCATGGCCGCCGCCACCGAGATCAGCAGACCGGGAATCTGTGCCACCAGCGCATCACCAACGGCCAGCAGGATATAGCTGTTGGCGGCCTGGGAGGCACTCAGGTCGTGCTGCAGGATACCGATGGCAAAGCCGCCAAAGATGTTGATCAGCAGAATCAGGATGCCGGCCACCGCGTCGCCGCGCACAAACTTGGACGCACCGTCCATGGAGCCAAAGAACTCTGCCTCTTCACCCACTTCGGCACGGCGGCGTTTGGCTTCCTTCTCGTCAATCAGTCCGGCGTTCAGGTCGGCATCGACGGCCATCTGCTTGCCGGGCATGGCATCCAGGGTGAAACGCGCCGACACTTCGGCAATGCGCTCGGAGCCTTTCGTCACGACCACGAAGTTGATGACCACCAGGATAGCAAACACGATCAGACCCACGGCGAAGTTGCCGCCGATCAGGAAGTGGCCGAAGGCCTCGATCACGGCGCCCGCTGCGCCGGGGCCGGTGTGGCCTTCCAGCAGCACGACGCGGGTGGAGGCCACGTTGAGCGACAGCCGCATCAGGGTCGTCAGCAACAGCACGGAAGGGAATGCCGCGAAATCCAGGGGGCGGATCATGTAGGCAGCCACCATCATCACCATCAGCGCAACCGCAATATTGATGGTGAAGAAGGCATCCAGCAGCAGCGGAGGCAGCGGCAGCACCATCATGGCCAGGATGGCCACCACCAGCATGGGCGCAGACGCACCCTGAATCACCGTGGTATTGCTACCAAACCACTGTTGCAAGGATTTGAGTTGGGTGTTCATGCGGTGGCCGCCTTGACTGTCTTGGTCAGAGGATCAAGTTCCGGCGGAACAAAGGGTTGTGGCAGTTCACCCGGCATGGGGCCTTCACCCCGTATGGCGGCGCGCAGCCGATAGACGTAAGCCAGCACCTGCGCAACGGCGGTGTAGAGGCTGGATGGAATATCCTGGTCCAACTCCGAGTTCGCGTACAGAGCGCGCGCCAGCATGGGCGATTGCAGCACGGGGATGGCATGGTGCTTGGCCACATCGCGAATCTTCATGGCCAGCAGATCGGCACCCTTGGAAATGACCTGCGGCGCACGCATGGTCTTTTCGTCATAGCGGATGGCCACTGCGAAGTGGGTGGGGTTCATGACCACAAAGTCGGCCTTGGGCACCGCATTGACGCTGTTGCGCTGCGCAAATTCGCGTTGTTTCTGCCGGATCTTGGCCTTGATCTGCGGATTGCCGTCGGATTCCTTGCCCTCTTGCTTGACTTCCTGGTGGGACATCTTCATCTCGTCCCGGTGCAGGAACTTTTGCAGGGGCAGGTCGACCAGCGCCGCAAACAGGACCACCAGCAGCATCAGCCCCATGCCGCTAGTCAGCCACTCGGTCAAATGCTTGATGGCGGAGGCGGATGGTTGCAGCACCAACGAGGAGATGGTCTGAATCCCGGAGTTCAGAAACAGACCTGCGATGGTAAACAGCACGCCCGTCAGAAGCGTCATCTTGGCGGTGGAAAGCAGTTTCTTTTTGGTGAAGAGATTGCCAAAACCGGATAACGGATTGAGGCGGCTGGGGTCCGGCATCAGGGGCTTGAGGCTATTGACCCAGCCACCGGAGGCGACGGCCGCGATGATGGCGGCGGCGGTAATGATGGCGGAGAAGGTGACGCAACCAGCGATACCAATGGTGGTTGCGTCGCCCAGGCGGGTCAGCATGCTGCCAGGCTGCATCACGGATGTTGCATCAAACGTCAATTGATGCCCCACGCTGTATTGCAGGCGGTCAAACAGTATGGGTGCGAGGGCGAGCACGCTGGCAGCACCGGCGCCCAAAACGGCAAGGTGCGACAGGTCTTCCGAGCGGCTTACCTGGCCGTCATCACGCGCTTTCTTGAGCTTGCGCTCCGACGCCGGTAGGTTGCGATCTTGGCTGCCTGATTCCATGGTGGGGCTCTGTAGTTGCCACCATTGTCGTGAGCAACCTCAGGAACTAAAGGCTGAAAAGCAGGGTGTGTTTACCGCTTTTTCGAATAGATCGGAGTGAAACCAGTTGTGCTCGCTGGTACTGAAGCGAACTCGCACCGTGCAATGCGCGACTTAATTTTGCAAGTGGAACATTCACAAATATTTCTTTTGTAACTCTTCCGCAAGCTGTAGATACTTATTTTCCTGATCGGTATTTCCTAGCACACCATAAATCACAGCAATATTCTTTGCGGCTAGAAAGCTGCCAAACCCGACGAAATAGTTATGTGAATGAGGATGTTCACCAATTTCAAGACATTTTATCCATGCCGCCTCTGCCATTGGAAGCCATTTTTCCATTGCTTCTTCAGGGTGTGCACTTCCCATAGTTAAGAAGAGATTCCCCATCGCGAAGAAATATTCTGCAGATTGACCGAAATCATTCATAATTTCAGCGGCAATAAAAAGCGCACTTTCAAGTTGTCCAGACTCACCGAGACTTCGTATGAGCCCAAGGAATATTTCTTGCCGATATGGAGCGTCGAATGAAACTACCTCCGATGCCAATGAGTAATGTTTGGCTGCGTCAGCAGCCTCTCCATAAACTTCGAAATCTTTGCCTAATTGATATAAGGTATATGAATCATTTGGGGTGAGCTCCAGCTCTTTAATAAGCAACTTTCGATTTCGTCCCTTTTTCCGTTCTGCTTGAATACGTGTGTATCCGTCATGCCCCAAAACTATTGGAAAAGGGATTTTTTTTAATCCTGATACCGGTTGTTCATGAACGCGTCCCACATATCGAACGCCTCTAGGAAGCAGCCTTGGAATCCGAGAGTGCGCTCTACTTGTATATTTATCAATATTACACTCACTGCTGACATCTACTAAACCCACGAACGGGAATTTGATATCGAGTAGTTGTAATTTTGTGCCCCCTTCTTCAATCCACTCATCCGCGTCGAGGATGATATTCCAATCCGCATTTGCAATATCAAGCGCATAATTCCTGGCGGCAGAAAAATCCCCGCACCACTCATAAAAGTGCACTTCCGCACCGCAAGATTTGGCAATTTCTACAGTGGAGTCACTCGAGCCAGTATCTACAACAATCATGCGGCTTACGAAGGGTTTTGCGCTGAGTAAGGCTTTTTGTATGCACCGCTCTTCATTCTTTGCGATCATCACCAATGTCACGTCGATCGAACTGTTGCCCATTTTCCATTGCCCTAAAAATCTATCGTTAAATGGATCGAAACTTACGATGAAATAGTACGCAGGGTTTCAAACGTATAAATACAACATATATTGGGAATATCGACTGCTCGTTAAACACTTGGACAACTGGGGTTTGGGGAGAAACCCAAGAGAGCCAATTACCAGAGTGGAGCGCTAACTCAGGCTTTTTAGAAGCCCTGGCTGGCGAGCTGGTCCGATGTCCGATGGGTTGGAAACGACGTCCGGATTGTCTTTGGCATCAACTGGTCTTCAACGGTGGCCGCTAGATTGACAACCCGCGCAATCACCTGGCCGTTCAAATCGTGGAAGTCCTGAGCCATCATGTTCTCGGTCGCTTCCCCGTTCAGCCCGGCAATGTAGGACAGGTGGATCTTCGCGTCAGAGAGTTTACCGGTCCAGTCTTTGACCTTGGCAGCCAGTCCAAACTCTGTCAGCGAGTCGTGCAGCTGACCAGTCAGTGCTCCCAACTGCTGGTGCACTTTGGCACTGGAAATGGCAGAGCATGAGGACTCACTATCGGCAGGCATGCCTATTTCAGGCCCATTTTTGTGAGGATGTGGTTGACCTTGTCTTCCAGCGTGGCCTTGGTGAACGGTTTGACGATATAGCCGGCGGCACCCTGCTGGGCGGCCAGCACGATGTCTTCCTTGCGGGCTTCAGCGGTCACCATCAGCACGGGAAGATGCTTGAGTTTTTCGTCCTTCTTGATTTCGCCCAGCAACTGAAACCCGTTCATATTGGGCATGTTGATGTCGCTAACCACGAAATCGAAATTGGAACTGCGAAGCTTTTGCAGCGCGACCACACCGTCTTCTGCCTCGTCCGCATCAACAAATCCGCTTTCCTTGAGCAAATTGCGCACGATCCGTCGCATGGTGGAGAAATCGTCGACGACTAAAAAGCGTAGTTCTTTTGACATGGATTACCCTTTCCCGGGTGATTTTTGCATAACGTTGAGTATCACCGAATTTTGAACAGAATCAATGCGGCGGTTGTGTGGTCGCCTTGGCCTGCGGGGGGTCAATTTCGGTTTCGAGGTCCACCGGGACACGTTGACCGCCAAGCAGTCGTTCTTCGGCATCTTTTGTCATCACCAGAATGCTGATCCGGCGATTGCTGGGGCTCAAGGGGTCGTTTGGTTCCAGCAGCAAGCTGGAGGCCATGCCAACCACCCGGGCGAGCTTGTCTTCGGGCATGCCGGCGCTGGCCAGCTCGCGGCGTGACGCGTTGGCGCGGTCGGCGGACAGTTCCCAGTTGCTATAGCCGCGGTCGGCATTGCCATAGGCACTGCGGTCGGTATGTCCGTCCAGGCTGATCTTGTTCTCCACATCCAGCAGGGCGGTGCCGATTTCGCGCAGGATGTCGCGCATATAGGGCTTCAGCACGGCGCTTCCGCTGTCAAACATGGGGCGTTTCTGGTCATCCACAATCTGGATCTGGAGGCCATCCGGGGTAATTTCCAGCCGAATCTGGCTGGCGAACTCGGCCAACTTGGGCTTGCTGGAAATGGCTGCCGCAATTTTGGCACTGAGGGCTGCCAGCATCTTGGCGTCGCGTTTGGCCAATTCGGACTTGGCCTGCGCGCTGGATAGTCGCTTGGCCTTGCGGTCTGCACTCTCGCCGCGCTTTGCCTGTCCGATGCTTTGGGTGAGGTCGCTGCCGCCGCCGTTGACGACGCTGCTGCTGGCGCCCGCGCCGCTACCGCCCTGCATGGCCACCTTCATGGGTGACTGGAAGTAATCGGAAATGCCTTTCCTGTCTCCCTCCGACGTGCTGCCCAGCAGCCACATCAGCAGAAAAAAAGCCATCATGGCGGTCACGAAGTCCGCATAGGCAATTTTCCAGGCGCCCCCATGCGTAGCGTGGCCACCTTTCTTGACCCGCTTGATGATGATGGGTTGCAGTTTTTTTGCGTCCCCCGCCATGCTCAGATTCCCATGGGCTTACTTCTTGCCCTTCACATAGCTTTCCAGCTCAATAAATGTTGGACGCTCGGTGGAATAGAGCACTTTTCTGCCAAACTCGATGGCCGTTGTCGGGTTGTAGCCCTGCATGCTGGCCAGCAGGGTGGTGCGGATGCACTGCAACTCTTTGCCGGTTTCTTCCACTTTTTGTTCCAGAACGCCGGCCAGTGGCTCGGCAAAAGCGTACGCCAGCAAAATGCCCAGGAATGTGCCCACCAGCGCGGAACCGATCATGGCGCCCAGAACGGCCGGTGGCTGCCCCACCGAGCCCATGGTGTTGACCACGCCCAGTACCGCAGCCACGATACCGAAGGCGGGCAGACCACCGGCGACGCGCTGCAATGCGGCGACCGCGGCGTGGGCTTCCTGGTGGTGGGTTTCGATTTCGCTGTCCATCAGGGACTCGATCTCATGGGCATTGAGGTTGCCAGAGACCATCATGCGCAGGTAGTCGGTGATGAATTCCACCACGTGGTGATCGGTGCCCACGGCCGGATATTTCTTGAACAGCTCGGACTCGTGGGGCTCTTCGACGTCCTTTTCAATGGCCATCAGGCCTTCCTTGCGGGCCTTTTGCAGGATGTCGTACATCAGGGCCATCAGCTCCATGTAGCGGGCCTTGGTGTACTTGCTGCCCTTGAAGCACAGGCCCAGTCCCGTCACCGTGGCCTTGACAACCTTCATCTGGTTGTTGGCCAAAAATGCGCCTATCGTCGCACCGCCGATGGTAATGAACTCAAACGGAAGTGCGTGCAGGATCACCATGATGTTCCCACCGTGGAAGATGTACACGCCAAAGACGCAAACCAGGACGATTAGCCAGCCGACGATTACAAACATAAGCGCATTGTGACAGGGAAGCAGAGTGCCTCAAGGGTTGAACAGCGCGGCTTTTGACGGCCTGTCACTATCATATCGGCGTTGCCCCTTGGGGCTTAAGCGCTTTGGGTGCGTAGCCCCGGTCTTGGGGACCGGATGTCCGTCACGTGGCGCCTCAATCCGCTGGCATTCGGATAAATAGCCTGCTACCCCTCGTCGATACTGCGTAGGCAGCTATGAAATTTGTAGCTTAGTGCAGCAAAATGCCACCGGCAGCGGCACCCTTGCCGGCGCGGGCCGGTGGGGTGCACAGGCCGCACTCGAAATGGCGGCTGTTTTCATAGGCTTCGCTGACAAAATGGCCGCCGCATTTGCAGCACTTGGTCATGGACAGCATGTTGTTGTCGATGAACTTGACCAGGCGCCACGCGCGGGTCAGGGACAGCAGGGGCTCCACGCCGCAGGCGGCAATTTGCTCGGTGTAGAGGCGGTAGGCCTTCATGATGGCGTCGATGTCATCCATGGCGCTGACCTTGGTCAGGTACTCATACGTGTTCTGGAACAGGGACGCGTGGATATTGGGCTGCCAGGTTAGAAACCATTCGGTGGAGAATGGCAGTTGGCCCTTGCTGGGGGAGCGGCCGGCCACTTCCTTGTAGAGGCGCAGCAGGCGTTCATACGACAGATCGGTTTCGCTTTCCAAAACCTGCAGGCGGGCGCCGAGTTGAATCAGCGCAACGGCGCGCTCTACCTGCTTGGAATCGTTCAGTACGCTCTTGGTGGCCATGGTCGTGCTCCGGGAAATGGGGTGTCTGCTTAAACGGCTTCGGCGTAACGGCCGGCCATCAGGATGCTGGCGTGCAGCTTGGTGGTGGCGTCGTTGTCGACCTTGTTCACCGAGTGGTTCGTCAGCAGGTTCCACACCATGTCGTCGTCCACGCGGAAGCGGCACAGCAGCATGTTGCCGGAGGCAATCTTCATGATCTGGGCGGGTGACAGGGCGCCAATCAGGTCGGCGGCATCTTCGGACATACCCAGGCGGAACAGCGCTTCGGCCTTGTCCTGACGGATCAGGTTCTGGGCCAGCATCAGGTAGGTCATGTTGGCTTCCCGGATTTCGGTCAGCATTTGTTCGTTGGTCATGTTGGGCTCCTGGTATCAGCGGTTATTCGTGTGAATCACCATGGAGTCAATTCTGGGCTGGAGTGCCAGAAACTTAAATCGGAGAGCGGCTAATCCGAATGTCGGAAAAAGCGGTGCCGCCTGTAGGGCAAATTCCTACAAGCCTTGGCGTTGGATATTCTGGTTCAGTGCGCGCACTGGGGCCTCCATTGGCGGTTGGCAAGAAGTCCAGTGGCCAAACCTAAAGTTCGACAACTGGTGGTCGATATGGAATGTGCAATGCAACACAATCCGACCGAAATGCCGCAGCAAAGTCGAACGAGTTAACTGCGCCAAAAGCGGCGCTTGTTAGCTATGAAGCAAGGGTAGTATGGCCGCGGGTTCTGATGCTGGGCGCTTAGCCCTCTACTTCAGCAGAGCGAGAACGCTTTGGGGCATCTGGTTGGCTTGTGCAACCATGGCCGTGCCAGCCTGTTGCAGGATTTGTGTCCGTGACAGATTGGCGGTTTCCTGTGCGTAGTCCGCATCCATGATGCGGCCGCGGGATGCTGCCGAGTTTTCGGAGGCGACGCGCAGGTTGGCAACGACTTGATCAAAGAGATTCTGGTTTGCACCCAATGTTGCACGAACGCCATTCACTGCGTCCAGGTCTGTGTCGCAGGCTCCAAGCACGGCGGAGGCGTTTGCCTGGGTCGTAATGTCTGAGGGAGTGGGAGCGGTAGGTCCGGCCACTGCTGGGGGGGTTGGCACAAATGGAACGGTAGGGCCGGTATTCAGTGGCGTTGCATCGCCAATGGTGACGGCGATGGACTCTCCTGAGTTGGCTCCTACCTGAAACGTGAATGCGCCGGCCACTCCTCCTTGCGCATTCAATACGGGTTGGTTGTTGAAATTGGTGACGGAAACGAGGCGCTGGTTTTCTGTGGCCAGCAATTGGTATTCAGCATCCAGTGTTTTCAGATCGTTTGTGCTGTAGGTGCCGTTGGCTGCCTGAACTGCCAGTTCACGCATGCGCTGCAGATTGTTGGTGATGGCTCCCAGGGCGCCTTCAGCGGTTTGCGCCAGTGAAATGGCGTCGTTGGCGTTGCGGATGGCGACATTCATGCCGCGCGTCTGGGTATCCATGCGGTTTGCAATGGCCAAACCGGCCGCATCATCCTTGGCACTATTCACGCGCAGTCCTGAGGACAGGCGTTGCATGGTGGTCGCAAGCGAGGCGGCTGAGGTGGCCAAGTTCCGCTGTGCATTCAACGAGGCAACGTTGGTATTGATACTGGTTGACATTAGATGCTCCTATAAAGCTGTTAAGCCCGGGGTGATTCCCGGTTGGAGTCAGCTCACTCGCCGACTTGGCTACACGGTGAGCAAATTGTGGAGAAACTTGAATTTTTCAGTTCTCCAATAAAACCGGTAAAACCACGCCATTTCCCTCGCTCCGGCAAACAGAATTTGCACTTGGCCCTTAAGTTCCTTGCCTAACCGGCCGAAAACTATCTCAACGGGTTCTGGTTCAAGGGCTCGTCGACCAGAAGGCGTCGGTCTAGATGCCCCGGTCATGGCGACCAGCCGCGGGGCTGGCTATGTAAAGGGCAGAGATGCCTGGTTGTAACGATCTTTAGGAGAGTCAAAATGTCTGGAATCAATACCAATATCAACTCGATCAATGCCCAACGGAATTTGGCAGCGAGTTCTTTGACCCTTAGCACTGCCATGCAGCGCCTGTCCTCAGGTCTGCGCGTGAATAGTGCCAAGGATGATGCGGCCGGTTTGGCCATTGCCGAACGCATGGATGCGCAGACGCGTGGCATGAATGTCGCCATCCGCAACTCCAACGACGCCATTTCGCTGGCGCAGACCGCTGAAGGCGCCTTGGGTGCGATTTCGTCCAATCTGCAGCGTATGCGCGAGTTGGCGGTGCAAGCATCGAACGGCACCAATACCTCCACTGACTTGGCGTCTCTGGATGCCGAATATCAGCAGCTGATGTCTGAAAATGCGCGTGTGGTGGATGGAACCAAGTTCAACGGTCAAACGGTGCTTGACGGGACGGGAACGGGGGGGACTAGTGCTGGTGTGTTTAAGTTCCAGGTGGGTTCTGGAACCGCCGCGACCGATCAAATTTCGGTTGATACAACGGCTGCGAACATGGCGTTGGGTGCTGCTGGGGCGAATATGAAGACGGCGACCGGTGATTTGACGTCTGCGGCCAATATTAAGACTGCTCTTGGCAATATTGACGCAGACATCGATACGATTACGAGTGCTCGCGGTGTTTGGGGTGCATCTCAGAACCGTTTTGAGTCCGTGATTAACAACCTGCGCGTGTCAGCCGAGAACTCTGCAGCGGCGCATGGGCGCATCGTGGATGCCGACTATGCTCAGGAAACCGCTAACCTGACGCGCGCCCAGGTGCTGCAACAAGCGGGTACGGCCATGGTGGCGCAAGCCAACCAGGGGCCTAACGGTGTACTGGCCCTGCTGCGTTAATTCGCGGCGTGCTATGGGAGGTGCTTTGGCACCAACCTGAATGGCGGCGTTTGGCTAGTGCCGACGCCGCTTTTTTCCGTTTTGCGGTAGCAGTTTAGCGCTATAACCACGGTTTAGGAGGCAGTCATGGCAATTTCATCACCGGGTGTCGGTAGTGGTTTGGACGTCAACAGCATTGTGTCGCAGTTGGTGGCAATTGAGAAGCAGCCCTTACAGGCGCTGCAGACCAAAGCGTCCACGCTGCAGACCCAGTTATCGCTGTATGGCACCATTCAGTCCCAGGCGGCTGCATTGCAAGACGCGGCAACTAAGTTGGCCGATCCCAATACATGGAAGACCCAAATTGCCACATCGTCCAACTCAGCTGCAGTGGGGGTGACGGCATCGCTTGGTGCGACGTCCACATCCTTCTCGGTCGATGTGACCCAACTCGCAGCCGCGCAGACAACCGCCACGCGCGCTACTGCCGTGGATACGCCCATCGGCAGCGGGTCCGCGGATGCCACTCTGACCATCAAACTGGGCAGTTGGGGCGCCAGTGGCACCGGGTCTTTTGTAGCCAATGGCACCCCGGTCAATATCACCATCAACCAAGCTGATACGTTTTCCACCATCGCCAACAAAATCAATGCGGCTCAAACGGGTGTCAGGGCGACGGTATTGCGCAGCGGTGGCCAGGAGCGGCTGTCCTTTCAGTCCACTACTACGGGTGTTGCGGCTGGCTTTGAAATTTCTACTCCAGGGCAACCCGGTTCCTCGGGTGCAACTGCAACGGATCCGCCGGCAACTGCCGTGCCAGGATCCGAGTGGCTGGACACGCTGGCTTTCACTGCGCCGTCTTCCTCCGCATCCAACACGGGGATGCAGTCCAGCCAGATGGGCGTGGATGCCAGTGTCAAAATTAACGGTGTGGCCATGAGTTCTGGTACCAATACACTGACCAACGTGGTCCCGGGGGTCACACTGTCCCTAGCCCAGTTGACCGCATCGTCGGGGCCGGTTCAGGTGGATGTACAACAGGATAAGGCGACCATTCAGAAAAGTATTCAGGCGCTTGCCGACGCCTACACCACGTTCAACAACACGATTGCCAGCGCGACGGCTTATACGCCGGGCAGTACGCCAGGGCCCTTGCAGGGGGATTCAACCACCGTGAATTTGCAATCACTGATGCGCCGGGTGCAATCATCCATCAGCACAGGGTCCACATTTTCCAGGTTGTCTGACATCGGTTTGCAAATTCAGACTGGCGGCGCTATGACGGTGAATGCCACCAAAATGACAGCTGCCATGGGCGACATGGCGAATTTGCAAAAATTCTTTACCCAAGATAATTCCGATACGGCTACCAACGGTTTTGCCTTGAAGTTTCGCGACTTTGGCAAGGGTTTGTTGGACACCGTTAGTGGGTCGGTCATTAACAAGGAGGCTGCCTTGAACAAAGCCATCACACAAAATGGCAAAGACCAAGATGAGGTCAATACGCGCGCTGCGGCGGTGGAGAAGCAGTTGCGCGCCCAATATTCCGCGTTGGATGCCCAAATGGCACAGATGAGTTCATTGAGTTCCTACGTGACTGCGCAGTTGGCGCAGTGGAACAAGTCTTCGGCTTAGGCATGCAGGTGTGAGTTCAGTGACATGCACATACAAATATTGCCCATGTGACTGAAACTTCCTTGAGTTCATGTTGGTGCTGCCGATAAATAACATATCAAGAAGCTACACGAGACTCAAAATGTACACATCCGTCAATATGCGCTCCGCCAATGCTTATAGGACTGTTGGAGTTGAAACCGCCGTAGCCGGTGCCGATGCCCACCAATTGGTTGGGTTGTTGTATCAAGCCCTGATGCAGTCGTTGGGAGCCGCAAAGCTTTCCATGCAGGCTGGCGACATTCCAGGAAAAGGCAAGTCCATCACACGTGGCGTCCGGTTGATTGAGGAGGGGTTGAAGGCCGGTCTGAACGATGCCAAGGGTGGCGAACTAGCAGTTAACCTGCGTGGCCTGTATGACTACTGTATTTTGGTATTGACGGAAGCCAATTTCAAGAACGATGTCAAGAAACTTGACGAAGTTATTGGGTTGATACAGCCTGTCGCTCAAGCTTGGGGCGAGATCAAGGCGGAGGTGGCCAATTCCCCTCAGTTTTCGATGTAAGCGAGGCCCCAGATGTCACAAATACTGATTGACTATTACAAATCGATTGAGGAAAGTAGTCTCAAGATGCTGGATGCGGCCAAATCCCAGGATTGGGAGCAGGTTGTTCGATGCGAGGGTGTATGTGCCGTGCTGATTGAGCAACTACGCGTGCGTAGCCGCTCAGAGGACCTGTTGCCCGAACAACGTCGCGAGAAATCGAAGATCATGCAGCGCATTCTGTACAACGATGCGCAGATCCGCTACTTGGCCGAGCCCTGGCTCGAACATCTGGATGAAAAGACAACGGCGGGGCAGTCACCGTTCCTGCACTAGCCTAGTTCCAGACCTACCGCCACCCCGGACAGCATGAGCCGCAATATCCAGTAGCGGGTGAGCAGACGCCGGTAGTGGCCCATTGCAGTGGCTTGCGCCCAGGGAAATGTCTCAAGCACCAGATCGTTGAGCAGGTAACGGGACATGAGTTTGTTGTACTCACTGCCTTCTTTGTTGAGGAGCTGGTTGCCTCGGGCGTAGTTCTCAGAAATCATGGCCCAGTCCAGATCGGTGTTGGTTCCTAGCCCAACGCGAGCAGCGTCACCTCACAAACTCGATCACAACGTTGCGCTTCCAACTGGGCGTCGCCCTCGCAATTGCCCTGGGACATTGTCCGCATTGCAGCCCGGCGAACCTACGGCTACGTTTGTGACAGCGCGTCTTCACCCAACTGCTTTTGCACCATACACCTTCCACATCTTCGGAGTGCAGCCCACAGTGGGAGTCTGTCTTGCGCAAATCGATTTTGCATGCGCTGAATACGAGTCATTATTGAGCAGAACCATGTATTTTGAGTTGCGGCTGTAGGACACGTCGATTTCCCTGGAATGTTTCTTTGTCGGTATTGATGGCCCAGCCTGTGCAGCACGTGTCCGGGCACTCGGAGTCAAGGCATCAAAACTGCGAGACATACTTCGGCACCAACATGGCGTTCGTCAAATACCTGGATTTGCATACAGTTTTGAGGTGTTCTTGGTCAGAATGAAAGCGCTGCTGAGTGAAACATACTCAGTACCAGGAG
>Ga0265332_10000223_pt1 | contig 45573 bp, 38 predicted proteins | sample 41926metaG_FD_202084 | JGI IMG/M metagenome (GOLD analysis project Ga0265332, IMG submission 202084) | Rhizosphere microbial communities from Carex aquatilis grown in University of Washington, Seatle, WA, United States - 4-19-26 metaG | ecosystem: Host-associated > Plants > Roots > Rhizosphere...
TCCTTCCAACCGAGGCGGTCCCAGTAGTCGACGTGGAACGCGAGCGCGACGGCGGCGCCAGGCGTCGCGCCGGGCCGGAACGACGACGCCAGCCAGCGATCGGCCGGCGGGCAGCTGTCGCAGCCTTCGGACGTGTAGAGCTCGACCAGCGCCGTCGTCTGCGGCCCGCTGCGGGCGGAACACACGGCGGCGAAACCGGTCGGCGACTGCGCGAGCAGCGCGCCGGCAACGAGCGCAACGAGCGCACGTCCGCAAACGGACGTGCTGCGGTGGAGGCGCATGCGCGGGGTCCCTGGACATGGCGGCAATATCGTTCGTCGCGCATCCATCCCCGCACCTTACGCCGGTCGCGCGCCGCGGGCACGTGCTACGATCGCCGTGCCGCCGTCGCGGACCCACTCGCCAAGGAGAAATCATGGGACTCATGCACATCATCTGGATGATCGTCGTCGGTTTTGTCGTCGGCCTGCTGGCGCGGTTCTTCTACCCCGGCGCCGTCGCGCTCGGATTCTGGATGACGACGGCGCTCGGCATCGCGGGCTCGGTCGTCGGCGGCCTCCTCAGCGGCATGATCTGGAAGACTCCCGACGGAAAGTTTCATCCGGGCGGATTCTTCATCTCGCTGATCGGCGCCCTCGTCCTGCTCTGGGGCTACCTCAACTTCGTCAAATGACCGGCCGGCGGCGCGGCGGAGATCCGCACCGCCGACGTGCGACACGATGATCGACAAGGTCGTCGCGTCCGCCGCACACGTCGTCGCCGACGTCCGTGACGGCGCGACGGTTCTCGTCGGCGGCTTCGGCACCTCGGGTGTCCCGTCGGAGCTCATCGATGCGCTGATCGAGCAGGGCGCGCGCGAGCTCACGATCGTCAGCAATCACGCGGGCAACGGCGACACGGGGCTCGCCCGGCTCATCGCCCTCGGGCGCGTGCGCCGGCTCGTGTGCTCGTACCCGCGGCACAAGGACTCGTACGCATTCGAAGGCCTGTTCCGGGCCGGAAAGATCGAGCTCGAGCTCGTCGCGCAGGGCACGCTCGCCGAGCGCCTCCGCGCGGCGGGGGCCGGCATCGGCGCGTTCTATACGCCGACCGCCTGCGGCACCGACCTCGCCCGCGGCAAGGAGACCCGCGTCATCGACGGCCGCGCGCAGGTGCTGGAATACGCGCTGCACGGTGACGTCGCGCTGATCTGCGCCGACCGCGGCGACCGGTGGGGCAATCTCGTCTACCGGATGGCCGCGCGCAACTTCGGCCCGCTGATGGCGATGGCGGCGCGATGCACGATTGCGCAGGTGCGCGAGGTCGTCCCTCTGGGCGCGCTCGACCCCGAGGTGATCGTGACGCCGGGCATCTTCGTCACCTTCGTGGTGCCGGAGGCCCGCGTCGCCGCAGCGCGCTCCCGGTCCGCCGCGTAAGCGATGACGATCCGGCGCTACACACGCAACGAGATGGCCGCCCGCGTGGCGCGCGACATCCCCGACGGGTCGTACGTGAATCTCGGCCTCGGCATGCCCACGCTCGTCGGCCGCCATCTCGCGTCCGGGCGCGAAGTGATCCTGCACAGCGAGAACGGGCTGCTCGGCATGGGTCCGCCCGCGGCTCCCGGCCTCGAGGATCCCGACCTCATCAACGCGAGCCGGGAGCCGGTGACGCTCCTTCCCGGCGGGTCCTACTTTCATCACGCCGACTCGTTTGCGATGATCCGGGGCGGGCACCTCGACTACTGCGTGCTCGGTGCATTTCAGGTCTCGGCCGGCGGCGACCTCGCCAACTGGCATACTGGCGCGGCGGACGCGATTCCCGCGGTCGGCGGCGCGATGGACCTCGCGGTCGGCGCCAGGCACGTCTACGTGATGATGGAGCACCAGACGAAGCAGGGCGAGCACAAGATCGTGTCGCGCTGCACGTATCCGCTCACCGGGGCGGCGTGCGTCGACCGTGTCTACACCGATCTCGCAGTGATCGACGTGACGCCGCGCGGGCTCGCCGTCGTCGCGATGTGCGACGGGCTCGACTTCGATGCACTGCAACGGATGACCGGGGTGCCGCTGCTGCGATCCTCCGGCGCGGCCACGGCAACCTGAAAGGAACGAAAGCATGCCCGACGCATTTCTCTGCGACGCGATCCGCACGCCGATCGGACGCTACGGCGGCGCGCTGGCCGGCGTGCGCACCGACGACCTCGCGGCACTGCCGCTCTCGGCGCTGATGGAGCGCAACGCGAGCGTCGACTGGGCCGCCGTGGACGACGTCGTGTACGGCTGCGCCAACCAGGCGGGCGAGGACAATCGCAATGTGGGGCGGATGGCGCTGCTGCTGGCCGGTCTGCCGGTCGACGTGCCGGGCAGCACGATCAATCGCCTGTGCGGCTCCAGCATGGACGCCATCACGATCGCCGCACGTGCCATTCGCAGCGGCGAAATGTCGCTGCTGGTCGCGGGCGGCGTCGAGAGCATGTCGCGCGCGCCGTTCGTTCTGCCCAAGGCCGACAGCGCGTTTTCGCGCGCGGCGAAGATCGAGGACACGACGATCGGCTGGCGCTTCGTCAATCCGCTGATGAAGGTAAAATGCGGAATCGACTCGATGCCCGAGACCGCGGAGAACGTCGCCGCCGAATTCGGCATCTCGCGCGCCGACCAGGATGCGTTCGCGCTGCGCAGCCAGCAGCGCGCGGCCGCGGCGATTGCGGGCGGACGGCTCGCCGAGGAAATCGTGCCGGTCACGCTGCCGGCGAAGAAAGGCGATCCCGTCGTCGTGAAGGACGACGAGCATCCGCGCGCGACGACGCTGGAATCGCTCTCGAAGCTGAAGGGGGTCGTGCGCCCCGACGGCACCGTCACGGCCGGCAACGCATCCGGCGTCAACGACGGCGCATGTGCGACGCTGATCGCCTCGGAGGATGCCGCGCGCCGGCACGGCCTCACGCCGCGCGCGCGCATCGTCGCCGGCGCCGTCGCCGGCGTCGCGCCGCGCATCATGGGCTTCGGCCCGGCGCCGGCGATGCGCAAGGTTCTGGCGCTCGCCAGGCTCACGCTCGCCGACATGAGCGTCATCGAACTCAACGAGGCGTTCGCGGCGCAGGCGCTCGCGGTGACCCGCGACCACGGACTCGCCGACGACGATCCGCGCGTCAATCCCAACGGCGGCGCGATCGCGCTCGGCCATCCGCTGGGCGCGAGCGGCGCGCGGCTCGTCACGACGGCGCTCTATCAGCTGCGCCGCACCGGCGGACGGTACGCGCTCTGCACGATGTGCATCGGCGTGGGTCAGGGCATCGCGCTCATCATCGAGCGCGTCTGACGCGCGTCATCGCCCCGGATCGCGAGGGTGTTCGCGTGCCGGAACGCGCTCCGCTGACGACCGATCCGCGGCGAGAGGAATGCCGCGCCGCCACTTCCTGATCCACGGAGACGCCAGCGATGCCCCACCCCCGCGCGATCGAAATCATTCGCGACGAGCACCGCTCGTTCGCAGCGGTGCTCGAAGGTCTGTTGCACGTCTGCGGCGAGAAGCGAAGCGCGCGCGGCAGGCCCGATTTCCGCCTGATCGCGGCGATGCTCGACTACATCGAGGCGTTTCCGGAGAAGCTCCATCACCCGAAGGAGGACGCCTATGTCTTCGCGCGCCTGCGCGAAGTGCTGCCGGAGTCGGCCGAGATGCTCGACGATCTCACGGCCGAACACGTGCGCGGACGCGCGATGATTGCCGGACTGACGGGCGCCCTCACGCGCTACCGCGACAGCGCGCCGGGCGCGGCCGAGGCGTTCGCGTCCGCATTGCAGCGCTACGCCGATTTTCACTGGGTGCACATGCGCAAGGAGGAGGAACTCGCGCTGCCGCTCGCGCTGGCGACGCTGACGACCGACGACTGGCGTGCGATCGACGCGGCGTTCGCGTCGAACGCCGACCCGCTGGTCGGTCTCCCGGCGACCAAGGCGTCGCGCGAGCTGTTCCGGCGTGTCCTCAATCTCGCCCCGCCACCGCTCGGGATCGGTCCGGCCCGCAAGTAGCGGGAATCCGGCGCGACGCGGTCCCCAGGGCCGCGACAGTTGCGCCTTTTGCCGGCATACTCGCGGGCGTGTCCGCGGCGCAATGCCGCGAGTCCATCGTTTCCAGACAAGGCAGTCCGCCCAAGCGGACGCGATCGAGGAGAATGTCATGTCGATTCGCAATGTTTTCCGGGCGGCGTTCGTCGGCGCCGTGTTCGTACTCGGTGCCGGTGCCGTGCAGGCGCAGGGCGTGGTCAAGCTCGGCCTCATCGGCGAATTCTCCGGCCCGTTCGCGCAGTACGGCGCGCAGATCTACGGCGGGATGAAGGCGTACATGAAGGAGCACGGCGACACCGTCGCCGGCAAGAGGATCGAGGTGATCCAGCGCGACACCGGCGGCCCCGCCCCGGACGTCGCCAAGCGTCTCGCGCAGGAGCTCGTCACCCGCGACAAGGTCGATCTCCTGGTCGGGTTCGGGCTGACGCCGAATGCGCTTGCCAGCGCGCCCGTCGCCACCGAGGCGAAAGTGCCGATGATCATCATGAACGCGGCAACGTCCATCATCACCACCAAGTCGCCGTACATCGTGCGCGTCTCGATGACGCTGCCGCAGGTCACGCAGCCGATTGCGCTGTGGGCGGCCAAGAACGGGATCAGGAACGTCTATACGATCGTCTCCGACTACGGCCCGGGCATCGACGCCGAAGGGGCGTTCATCAAGGCGTTCAAGGCGTCGGGCGGGGAAATCATCGGCTCCTCGCGCGTCCCGCTGCAGAACCCCGACCTCGCGCCGTTCATCCAGAAGGCCAAGGACGCGAAGCCGCAGGCGATCTTCCTGTTCCTTCCGGCCGGCGAGCAGGGCGTCGCGTTCATGAAAGGCTACAGCGAGCGCGGCCTCGCGGAGGCCGGCATCAGGCTGATTGCGACGGGGGACATCACCGACGACGGCGTGCTGGAGGCGATGGGGGATCCGACGCTGGGTCTTGTCACCAGCTTCCATTATTCGGCCGCGCACGATTCGCCGGAGAACAAGGCCTTCCTCAGGGCCTATGCGGAGGTGAACGGCACGAAGCTGCGCCCCAATTTCATGGCGGTGGCGGGCTACGACGGCATGGCGGCAATCTATGCGGCACTCAAGATAACCGGTGGATCTACCGACGGTGACAGGATCATGGCGGCGCTGAAGGGCATGAAGATCAGCAGCCCGCGCGGACCCATCATGATCGACCCGGAAACGCGGGACGTCGTGCAGACGATCTACATACGCAAGGTCGAGAAGACGCCGGGCGGCCTCTACAACATCGAGTTCGACAAGTTCCCCGATCAGAAGGATCCCGGCAAGTGACGCGATCTCCTCCCGCGTGACGCCGCTGCGCGGCCAGCGTCATCGATCGAGCCGTTTCGATGATCGGCCAGGACGAGCTTGAAGCCGCCGCGGCGCGCGTTTACGCGGCGATGCTGCCCACGCCGCAATACGCATGGCCGCTGCTCGCGCGGCGCTGCATCGGCGAAGTCTGGGTGAAGCACGAGAATCACACGCCGACCGGCGCGTTCAAGATCAGGGGCGGCCTCAACCTCGTCGGGGAGCTCGCGGCACGCACGCCGCGGCCCGCGGGAATCATCACCGCGACGCGCGGCAATCACGGGCAGAGCATCGCGCTCGCCGCCCAGCGGCACGGGTTCAGCTGCACGGTCGTCGTCCCGCACGGCAATTCGTCGGACAAGAACGAAGCGATGCGCGCATTCGGCGCAACGCTTGTCGAATTCGGCCGCGACTTCGACGAGGCGCGCGAGCACGCCGGCCTGCTCGCCCGAGAACGCGACCTGCATTTCGTCGGCCCGTTCGACCGGGAGCTCGTCGCCGGCGTCGGCACCTACGCGCTCGAACTGCTGCGCGCCGTCCCCGGCCTCGACACCATCTACGTCCCGATCGGCTGCGGCTCGGGCATCTGCGGTCTCGTCAGCGCGCGCGATGCGCTCGGGCTCAAGACACGCGTCGTCGGCGTCGTGTCGGCGCATGCGAACTGCTATGCGCAGTCCTTCGCCGCGAAACGCGCAGTCCAGACCGACCGCGCGGACACGCTCGCCGACGGCATGGCCGTGCGCGTGCCGGTGCCGGCGGCGCTCGACGTCATCCTCCGTGGCGTCGAGCGCATCGTCGAGGTGACCGACGCCGAGGTCGAGGGCGCGATCCGCGCCCTGTTCAGCGACACGCACCAGGTCGCCGAGGGCGCCGGCGCCGCGCCGCTCGCAGCACTCGTGAAGGAAGGACCGCAGCCGGGGCGGACCGCGCTCATCCTGTCGGGCGGCAACATCGACCGCGCGCTCTATGCGCGGATTCTCTTGGCGGGGTGGAGCTGATGTTCGCTGCGGCGATCTGCGACGGACGGGACGAAGCCGCATCCTGCAGGGCCGTCCTGCAGGCGCCCGCGCGGCTACACGAGATCCGCAGCCGGTCCCAGGATCTGCTCCCGCAGCTCGCGATAGCGCGGGAGCTGCGGCGGGTACACGCAGATGTACTTCACCTGCGCCGCCTGCAGGCACCGCTGCTTGATGATCTCGAGCTTCTGGTCGCGCGGATTGACGACCTGGTCGGGCTCCTTCGCGTCGACGATCGCGAGAATCGTCATGTCGCGGTCGCAGACGACGAAGCCCACATGCTGGTTCGCGATCTTGCGGAAGGCCCGCAGGCGTTCCATGCCCTGAGGCCCGATCTTCACCTGCAGCACGTCGGACAGGCGGACGCGCGCGAAGATCTCGTGCCGCGGAAACGCCGCATTGAGCAGAAGGTAGACGACGTTCTCGGCCTTGGTCAGAAAGCGCGGGCGCAGCAGGTAGAGGCCCGGCAGCTCGGCGGACGACAGCAGCCGCGTCGTCTCGCCTTCGGTCCACTGCGCGACCGTCGGCGGCGAATCCATCGAGCCCTTCGCCGCGCGATTCGTGCGGCTGCGCCGGACGAATCCCACGATGACGAAGATGACGAACGCCCCGAAGGCGAGCGCGAAAAGGATTCCCTGATTCATGATCTGATTGGAGTTTGGAGCCTAGTCTAAAGCATTTTGCGAAGTGCCTGCTACCCACCGCGGCCTCGAGCCGCGGGCGTCACGCCCGAAGGCCCGCCCTGTGTCGCCGGCGCAACGAAGCCCCCTCGACACGGCTGACGGCAGAAAGCCGCAGGCCCGCCTTGTTCGCGACCGCTGGCGCTCTCGACGGCCGGTCGAGGCGGGCCCCTGTTGCCCCCCGCTGCCAAAGCGCGATCCGAATCCTGGGACAAGCCAAGGCATTCCAAGAAACAGAGCCCCGCCGAAGCGGGGCTTGTCGTTCTGCCGCAGCCGGAGCTGCCGAACCGCATCCTGGAAGACGACACGCGGCGCAAAAAACAAAGCCCCGCCGAAGCGGGGCTTGTCTGGTATTGGCGGCATAAACCGCGCAATGAGGCTTCAGGGCGAGGCGCGCGGGCGCAGACAGTACATATCTGGTACGGCAAGCCCGCGCAACGAAGCAATGAAGCCTCAGTCGCGGTTTACTACATGTCCATGTCGCCCATGCCGCCCATCCCGCCCATTCCACCGCCGCCCATCGGCTTGTCGTCCTTCGGATGCTCGGCGACCATCGCATCGGTCGTCAGGATGAGCCCGGCCACCGACGCCGCGTTCTGCAGCGCGAAGCGGGTGACCTTGGTCGGATCGACGACACCCATTTCCACGAGGTCGCCGTACGCGCCGGTCTGGGCGTTGTAGCCGAAATTGCCCTTGCCTTCGACGACCTTGTTGAGCACGACCGACTGCTCGTCACCGGCATTGGCGACGATCTGGCGGAGCGGCTCTTCCAGCGCGCGCAGGACGATCTTGATCCCGGCGTCCTGGTCGTGGTTGTCGCCCTTCAGGCCCTTGAGGTTGCCGCGGGCGCGCAGGTAGGCGACGCCGCCGCCGGCAACGATTCCTTCCTCGACGGCGGCACGGGTTGCGTGCAGCGCGTCCTCGACACGGGCCTTCTTTTCCTTCATTTCGACTTCAGTCGCGGCACCGACCTTGATCACTGCCACGCCGCCGGCCAGCTTGGCGACACGCTCCTGCAGCTTTTCCTTGTCGTAGTCAGACGTCGCATCCTCGACCTGCTTGCGGATGTTCTTGACGCGCGCCTCGATCGCCGCCTTCTCGCCCGCGCCGTCGATGATCGTCGTGTCTTCCTTGCCGACTTCGATCTTCTTGGCGCGCCCGAGATCCTTCAGTGTCGCGTTCTCGAGCTTGAGGCCGAGCTCTTCCGCGATGACCGTTCCGCCGGTCAGGATCGCGATGTCTTCCAGCATGGCCTTGCGGCGGTCGCCGAAGCCCGGCGCCTTGACGGCGGTCGTCTTCAGGATCCCGCGGATGTTATTGACCACCAGCGTCGCCAGCGCCTCGCCATCGACGTCCTCGGCGATGATCAGGAGCTGCTTGCCCGACTTCGCCACCTGCTCGAGCAGCGGCAGCAGATCGCGGATGTTCGAGATCTTCTTGTCGTGCAGCAGGATGTACGGGTCTTCGAGCAGCGAGACCTGCTTGTCCGGGTTGTTGATGAAGTACGGCGAAATGTAGCCGCGGTCGAACTGCATGCCCTCGACGAGGTCGAGTTCGTTCTCGAGGCCCTTGCCGTCCTCGACGGTGATCACGCCTTCCTTGCCGACCTTGTCCATCGCCTCGGCGATCGTCTTGCCGATCGCCTCGTCGGCGTTCGCCGAGATCGAGCCGACCTGTGCGATTTCCTTGCTGGTCGTGCACGGCTTGCTGATCTTCTTCAGTTCCTCGACGACGGCGAGGACCGCACGGTCGATGCCGCGCTTCAGGTCCATCGGGTTCATGCCCGCGGCGACGAACTTGAAGCCTTCGTTGCAGATCGACTGCGCCAGCACCGTGGCGGTCGTGGTGCCGTCACCGGCGACGTCCGAGGTCTTGGACGCGACTTCCTTGACCATCTGCGCGCCCATGTTCTCGAACTTGTCCTTCAACTCGATTTCCTTCGCGACCGACACACCGTCCTTGGTGATCGTCGGCGCGCCGAAGCTGCGCTCCAGCACGACATTGCGGCCCTTGGGGCCGAGCGTGACCTTCACGGCGTTCGCGAGAACGTTGACGCCAACCATCATGCGGTTGCGTCCCGTTTCGCCGAAGCGGACGTCTTTTGCTGCCATGGTGATTCTCCTGAATGCTTGTGTTTGGAAGGGGGATCAGGCGACGACGCCGATGATGTCGTCTTCGCGCATGTGCAGCAGATCCTGCCCGTCCATCTTGAATTCCTGGCCGGAGTACTTGCCGAACAGCACCTTGTCGCCGGGCTTCACGCCCATCGGGACGACCTTGCCGTTGTCATCGAGCTTGCCCGGACCGGTGTAGACGACTTCGCCCATCGAGGGCTTTTCGGCTGCGGTATCGGGGATGACGATCCCGCCGGCGGATTTCCGTTCTTCTTCGAGCCGCTTAACGATCACGCGATCGTGCAAAGGCTTAATCTTCATGGTGAGTGCTCACTCCAATAGAAAATCGTTATAACTCAATGGTTTGCTATCGATGCGTCGAGTATGTTATCCGCGCCGGGACTTCGGTGGGCAGACGGGCAAGGGCGCTTGGTAGCACTCGACGCCAGCGAGTGCTAATGATAGGCGGTGTCCTCCGGAAAATCAACTGCAGCAAGGCGACTCGCCTTCCGCATCGGCGCGATCGCGGCGTCCTCGCGTCTTTCCGATGCCGCCCAAGGCCCTTCGGCAACCGCCTGTAAGATCATCGTGCCGCGCCGTGCCGGCCGGCGTTACCGTGGCAAATGTCATTCGTCCGCCCGAACGCGATGCTCCAGCCTGCCCACGTCGGACACCTGCCGGTCCTGCGCGCGCTCATCCGCGACGGCGCCGTGCGGGGCGCGTTCGACCGCGCGCTGGCGGGCGACTCGCGCGATGCCGCGCTTTTCTTCTCGAATCTGCGGCAGGCGCTCAATACCGGCTATTTCGTCGTCGAGGACCCGGGCACGGGTGATCTCACGACGGTCGCCGTTCCGGGCTACGTGTACATGCCGGACCGTGGCGGCGCGTCCAGCCAGCCGATCGGCTTCGGGCTCTTCCGCGCGACCGACATCGGTTTCGAGCTCTGGCTGACCGGCGTCGACGCCGCGTGGCGCGGTCACGGCCACGGTCGCGCGATGATGCACGCGCTGCTCGAGACGCCGCCCGGAAAGAAGGCCTACGTGGTGCGCGTCAACCGCTTCGGACGCGACAGTCCGGCGATGGCGCATCTCCTCGCGAGCTTCCTGTACACGCCGGTGATCGAATCGCAAAGCCACGAGTGGTACCTGCGCGCCGACGCGCCGGCCGAGCTCGCGCGCCGGATGCGCGACTTCGTGCCCGCGGACGTGCGGCCGCCGAAACCCGGCTGACGGCACGACGGCGGCGGCGCCGCTTCGATCGGTTCGTTGTGCTACCGTAACGGCGCACCCTCAACGGAGACGCGCCATGGCAAGCTTTCCTCCCCCGCTGTCCCCGGCACCCGCGCCGCAGCCCGATTCGGGCCGACCCGCAGGCGGCGCGACGGTCGCCGCCGGGCGCGGCGTCGAGTGGTGGAGCGACGGCTGGCGCTACTTCACGGCGTCGCCGGTCGAATGGATCGTCACGATGATCGTGTTCGCCGGCATCAGCATCGGCGTCTCGCTGATTCCGGTGCTCGGCCAGTTCGCCTCGATGCTGCTGACGCCGATCCTGATCGGCGGCATGATGATCGGCTGCCGCGCACAGCAGCGCGGCGGCAAGCTCGCGATCGGCGACCTTTTCGCCTGCTTCAGCAACGATCGCCTGACGCCGCTCGTGATCGTCGGACTCGTCTATCTCGCCGGGTGGTTCGTGATCTGGGTCGTGACGCTGGCACTGGTGGTCGCCGTCGTCGGCGTCGGCAGCATCGGCGCGCTGATGTCGGGCGAAGCGATGGAGGCCGGCCTCGGGGCGCTGGCCGCGTTCAGCATCGGCTCGATCTTCGTCGTCCTTGTCGCGCTGACGCTGGTCTCGCTGCTGCTGATGGCGTTCTGGTACGCGCCGGCGCTGGTGGCGCTGCGCGGTGACGAGCCCGTCGCCGCGATGAAGACGAGCTTCCGCGCGTGCCTCGCCAATTTCACGCCGCTGCTGCTGGTCTACGCATCGCTCGGCGTGCTGTTCGCGATCGTCGCGACCATTCCGTTCGGGCTCGGCTGGTTCGTGCTGATGCCGGTGTCCGCGGCGTCGCTCTACGCGAGCTATCGCGACATTTTCGGCGACTGACCCAGGATGCGACAGCCGCGGCTCGCCTGCGGTGTCCATCACGGCTCAGATTCACCACCCTCGCGTCGTCGGTCAGCTGCGTCGACTCGCGATTGTTCGCATCCCCACGCTCCGCGCGGGGCCCCTGCTCACTCGCTCGCGCCGCTAGTGGGCCCGTTCCCAGTTGGGACCCACGCCGACATCTACGACCAGCGGCACGGCGAGCTGCGCGACGCCGGTCATGTGACCTGGCAGCTCCGCGCGAACGCGTGCCTCCTCGCGCGCCGGCACTTCGAGCACCAGTTCGTCGTGCACCTGCAGCACGAGGCGCGTCTCCATGCGCTCGCGGTCGAGCCATGACTGCACGGCGATCATCGCGAGCTTGATGAGATCGGCCGCCGTGCCCTGCATCGGCGCGTTGATCGCCGCGCGCTCGGCGCCGGCGCGGCGCGGGCCGCCCGCGGCCTTGATGTCGGGCAGCCACAGCCGGCGTCCGAAGATCGTCTCGACGAAGCCGTTGTTGCGCGCGAACTCCCGCGTCTCTCGCATGTATTCGGCGACGCCGGGATAGCGCTGGAAATACTTGTCGATGAACTGCTGCGCCGCGCCGCGCTCGATGCCGAGCTGCTGCGCGAGCCCGAACGCGCCCATCCCGTAGATCAGCCCGAAATTGACTGCCTTGATGTAGCGGCGCTGATCGGAGGTCACCTCGGCGACGGGCACGCCGAAGATGTCGGCCGCGGTCGCCTTGTGGATGTCGGCGCCTTCGTGGAACGCCTTCACCAGCGCCGCGTCGCCCGACAGGTGCGCCATGATGCGGAGCTCGATCTGCGAATAATCTGCGGAGACGATCACATTGCCGGGCGGCGCGATGAACGCCTCGCGGATCCGGCGACCTTCCGGCGTGCGCACGGGAATGTTCTGCAGGTTGGGATCGCTCGACGCGAGCCGCCCCGTCACCGCGGTGGCCTGGCTGAACGTCGTGTGCACGCGCCCGGTCGCGCGATTCACCATCTGCGGCAGCTTGTCGGTGTAGGTCGACTTCAGCTTCGACAGCGCGCGGTGCTCGAGCAGGACCTTCGGCAGCGGGTAGTCGGCCGCGAGCTCGGTCAGGACATCCTCGTCGGTCGACGGCTGGCCGGTGGCGGTCTTGCGCACGACCGGCAGGCTCATCTTCTGGAACAGGATCTCGCCCAGCTGCTTCGGGGACGCGAGATTGAACGGCTGCCCGGCGAGGGCGAATGCCTTTTCCTCGAGGGCCAGCACCTTCGTCGCGAGCTCGCTGCTCTGCGCCGCAAGAAGTCCCGCGTCCAGCATGATCCCGTTGCGCTCCATCCGGAACAGCACTTCGCGCACGGGCAGCTCGATCGTCGTGTATACGTGCTCGAGCTTCGCATCGCCGGCGACCTGGGGGTACAGGTTCCGATGCAGCTGCAGCGTGATGTCAGCGTCCTCGGCGGAGTAGGCGGTCGCCTCCTCGATGCCGACCTGGTCGAAGCCGATCTGCTTCGCGCCCTTGCCGGCGACTTCCGCGTACGTGATCGTCTTTACGCCGAGATGGCGCCACGCGAGGTTGTCCATGTCGTGCGGCCGGTGCGCCTCGAGCACGTACGATTCCAGCAGCGTGTCGTGCGCGACGCCGCGAAGGGGCAGGCCGTGGTTGGCGAGCACGTGCTCGTCGTACTTCACGTTCTGCCCCAGCTTCCTGCGCTCCGGATCGGCGAACCACGGCGCGAGCCGTGCGAGCGTCGCGGCGAGCGGCAGCTGCTCGGGCGCGCCGGGATAGCGGTGCGCGAGCGGGATGTAGCACGCGTGGCCCGGCAGGACGGCGAAGGAAAGCCCGACGATCTGCGCCTGCATCGGGTCGAGGCTCGTCGTCTCCGTGTCGAAGCACACGAGCTCCGCGCGCCGGATGAGGTCGAGCCAGCGCACGAGCGCGGCCTCGTCGAGAACGGTTTCGTAATGGCGCGGCACCGGCGCCGGCGGAGGCGCCGCCGCGTCGCCGCCCTCGGCCGGCGCGAACGAGCGCATGTCCTGCCGCGACGCACGGTCGGCGATCACCGCGCCCGCATCCGGGGCCGCGTTTCCGGCATCGACGTCGCGCAGCCACGACTTGAACTCGAAACGATCGTAGAGCGAGCGCAGCCTGTCCTTCTCCGGCGCGCGCAGCGCGAGATCGGCAAGAGTGAGCGGCAGCGCGCAATCCGATTTGACCGTGAGGAGCTTCTTCCCTGTCGGCAGCCATGGAATCGTCGCGCGGAGATTCTCGCCGACGACGCCCGGAATTTCCGCCGCGTGCGCGATCACCGCATCGAGCGTCCCGTATTGCGCGAGCCACTTCGCCGCGGTCTTGGGACCGACTTTCGGCACGCCGGGAACGTTGTCGACGGCATCGCCGGTCAGCGCCAGGAAGTCGAGCACCTGATCGGGCCGCACACCGAATTTCGCGAACACGCCTTTCTCGTCCAGATTCTCGTTGCTCATCGTGTTGACGAGCGTGATGCCCGGGCGCACGAGCTGCGCGAGGTCCTTGTCGCCGGTCGAGATGAGGCAGTCGACGCCGGCGGCAGTGGCCTGCGCCGCGAGCGTGCCGATGACGTCGTCGGCCTCGACGCCTTCGATCATCAGGAGCGGCCAGCCGCTCGCGCGCACGAGCTCGTGCAGCGGCTCGATCTGGCGCACGAGGTCGTCCGGCATCGGCGGGCGGTTCGCCTTGTAATCGGGATACCACGCATCGCGGAAGGTCTTGCCCGGCGCGTCGAACACGACGGCGAAGTAGTCGGGCTTCTCGTCTTCCGCTATCCTGCGCAGCATCGACACGACGCCGCGCAGCGCGCCGGTCGGCTCGCCGCGCGACGTCCGCAGGTCGGGCAGCGCATGGAACGCGCGATACAGGTACGACGACCCATCCACCAGCACGAGTTGAGACATGGCAGCGACCAGCAAGATTCCGGAACTTGTCGATCCGCAGGCGATGTATACGTCGAACGGGCAGGAGGCCTGGCGGGTGCTGGGGATTATGGCAGAGTTCGCCGCCGCGACGGAGCGGCTGCGCGGCCTGCGTCCCGCTGTTTCGCTGTTCGGCAGCTCGCGCGTGAAGCAGGGTCATCCGTATTACGCGAAGACCGAGAAGATTGCGCGGCTGCTGTCGGACGCGGGCTTCACCGTGATTTCGGGCGGCGGCCCGGGACTCATGGAGGCCGCGAACCGCGGCGCGTTCGCGGGGCGCTCGCCGTCGATCGGCCTCAACATCGTGCTGCCGCACGAAAAGGGCGGCAACGAGTTCCAGGACGTGAGCTTCGACTTCCGCTACTTCTTCGCGCGGAAGATGATGTTCGTGCGCTGGGCGTCCGCCTATGTGGTGATGCCCGGCGGATTCGGCACGCTGGACGAGCTTTCCGAGTGCCTGACGCTGGTGCAGACCGGCAAGGCGCGCAGGATCCCGATCATCCTCGTCGGCCGCGAATTCTGGCAGGGCCTGCTCGACTGGGCGCGGCATTCGCTTGCCGGCGAAGGCATGATCGACGCCGCCGACCTCGACCTCATGCAGGTCATCGAGGAGCCCGAGGCGATCGTCGAGGCGATCTTCAAGTTCTACGAGAACATCGGTTTCCAGCCGACGCGCGCGGAACGCGAGCGGATGCTGAACCTCTGAGCGCCGACGCCGCGATCCACGCGTGCGCGGCGCACGGCACACCGTTGTCATTGTCGAAAGCGATGGTGGCACCGGCGCACAACCGGTGAGCCTCGCTCTGCTAGAATTGACCTTCTTCCGGATACAGAAATGAACCGCCTGCCCGCCCTTGTCTGCGCCGGTCTTTGCATCCTGCTGGCGACGGCAGGCGCCGTCGCGCAGAATGCCGCGCCCCCGCCCATGCCGCCGGCAGCGCCGCCACCTTCCGTTGCCCCGCCGCCTGCGACACAGCCGCAGGCCGCGCCGCAGAAGCTCGAGCCGCTGCCGGAGATCCCGCCGCCGGAAGGCGCTGCCGACGCCGATCTCGAGCCTCAGGTCACCGTCGTGCAGAAGAACGGCGACACGATCGAGGAGACGCGCGTTAACGGCGCGCTGGTCTGGATCAAGGTGACGCCGCGCACCGGCGTGCCCTACTACCTCATCCCCACCGGACACGGCGCGAACACCTTCGTGCGCGCGAACAGCCTCGACACGGCGCTCAGCGTCCCGATGTGGCAGCTGTTCACCTGGTGAGCCCGGGGAACGCGGCCCGCCCACGCAGTCTGGCGCCGGTGCGCGCCGCGAATCGACATGTCCGTCTACACACCCGTCACGACTGAGGAACTCGACGCCTGGCTCGCGCGCTATGCGGTGGGATCGCTCATCGAGCAGTCGCCGATCGCGTCCGGCATCGAGAACACCAACTACTTCGTGACGACGGCAAAGGGCCGCTATGTGCTGACGCTCTACGAGCGCCTGCCCGCGGAGGAGCTTCCGTTCTACCTCAACCTGATGGCGCATCTCGCGCGTGCCGGCGTCGAGGCGCCCGCCCCGATTCCGGATCGCACCGGCGCGCTGTTCAGCGTCCTCAACGGCAAGCCGGCCGGCCTCGTGGTCCGCGTCGACGGAGCGCAGATCGAGGCGCCCGACGTTCCGCATTGCGCAGCGGTCGGCGCAGCGCTCGGCCGGCTGCATGTGGCGGGTGCCAAGTATCGTCCGCGGCTCTCGAACCGGCGCGGCCCGGGATGGTGGCGGCAGGCCGCGCGCGCAGTGCGCCCGTTCCTCGATCAGGAGCAGAACGAGCTGCTCGCCGCCGAGCTCAGGTTCCAGGCGGGCTTCGGCAAGGGCAAGCTGCCGCGAGGCGCAATTCACGCGGATCTCTTCTGCGACAACGTGCTGTTCGTCGGCGACCGCGTGTCGGGCATCATCGACTTCGGCTTCGCCGCGACCGATTTTCTCGCCTACGACCTCGCGATCACCGTCAACGACTGGTGCATCGCCGACGGCGGCGACACGAGCGGCGGGCTCGTGCCCGAACTCGTCGCCGCGCTCATCGACGGCTACCAGGGCGTGCGCGCGCTGGATGCGGACGAGTGCGCGCAATGGAGCGCGCTGCTTCGCGCGGCGGCGCTGCGCTTCTGGCTGTCGCGGCTCTACGACCTCAACCTGCCGCGTCCGGGCGAGCTCATCCACGCCCACGATCCTGCGCACTTCGAGCGCATCCTGCGCGACCGGATCGCGCACCCGGCGCGGCTGCCCGAACCCGCAGCTGCCGCTCCTTCGGCCGGAGCAGCGGCGTGAGCGCGGGACCCGACCGCATCGCGTTTGTTCGTCAGCCGGGCTCGCGCGGCATCCTGTGGCTGCGCCAGGCGTTCGCGATGCTGAAGGCGGCGCGCGCGCAGTGGCTGTCGCTGGTGCTCGCGTTCTATTTCGTCCAGCTCGTCGTGGGTCTCATTCCGTATGCCGGGCCGATCGCGATGATGGTGCTGCGGCCTGTCTTCACCGTGGGCTTCCTCGCCGCGGCGTGGACGCAGGAGCGCGGAGGCGCACCGTCGATCCGGCATCTCGCGCGCGGCTTTCGCGCGAATCTCGGCGCACTGATCCCGATCGGCGTGTTCCTGCTCGTGGGGACGCTCGTCGCGGTGCTGGCGAGCATGCCTTTCGACGGGGGCGCGCTGGTCGACGCGATCAAATCCACGGAGCCCGCCGACGAGGCGCTGCCCAACCCGAAGGTCCAGCTGGGAATGCTGGCGTCGATCGTGTTCGCGCTGCCGGTGGTCGCCGCCGCGTGGTTTGCCCCGGCGCTCGTCGTGTTCAACAACTGCGGCACTGCGCGCGCGCTGGCGACGAGCCTCAGGGCCGTGATCGCGAACTGGAAGCCGCTTGCCGTGTACGGGCTCATCGTCGCGCTATACGGTGCCGTCTTTCCGGCGATGGGGATCGCGCTGATCGCCGCACTGCTTCCCGAGGCCGCGGCGCGGATCGCGGTCGTGCTGACGATCGTGCCCTACGTCTTCATCTTCATCACGGTGCAGACGATTTCCGACTACGTCAGCTACCGCGACATCTTCCATCCGGACGAGGGCGCGCCGATCGCCGACGCGCCCGATCCCGGCGCCGGATCCGGCACGCCGTAGCGCGCGTTACGCGGCCTCGAGGCGCGCGTAATCGAGCGCCAGCCACTTGACGCCGGCGTCGCGGAAATTGACCTGCACGCGCGCGTCGGCGCCGCGTCCCTCGGCGTCGATGATGATGCCGAGACCGAACTTCGCGTGGCGCACGCTCTGGCCGATGCGCCAGGCCGGCGCACCGCTCTCCGAGGGCGCAGCTGCCGGCGACACGTCGCGGGCCGACGGATTGGCGCCCGGCGCACCCCATTCCGACGTGTCGAAATCGATCGCGCGCGACGCGTAGCGCCGCTGCGGCGAGAGCCACTGGACGAGCTCGCGGGGGATCTCGTCGACGAAACGCGATGGAATGTTGTAGCGGACCTGACCGTGCAGCATCCGGCTCTGCGCGTGCGTCAGATAGAGTCGGCGCCGTGCGCGCGTGATCGCGACGTACATGAGCCGCCGCTCCTCCTCGACGCCGTCGAATTCCGACAGGCTGTTCTCGTGCGGGAAGAGCCCCTCCTCGAGGCCGGTGACGAACACCGTGTGGAACTCCAGCCCCTTGGCCGCGTGCACCGTCATGAGCTGCAGCGCCGGACGCCCCTCCGCCGCCTGCGTCTCGCCGGCTTCGAGCGCCGCATGTGCGAGAAATGCCGTCAGCGGATCCGCCGCGCCTTCCGTCGCCGGGTCGGAGGCGTCGTCGCCGGACGTGACCATCGGCGCGTCGACGGCGAAATCGGCCTCGCGCACGAAGCTCTCGGCGGCATTGACGAGCTCGTCGAGATTGTCGAGGCGATCCTGGCCGTCCTTTTCGTTCCTGTAATGCGCGGCGAGCCCCGACGCCGCGTTGACGTGCTCGACCGCCTCGGGCAGCGGGAGACCCGCGGTGGCCGTGCGCATCGCGCCGATCGTCTTCACGAAGGCAGCGAGGCTCGTGCCGGACTTGCCGCCCACGCCGCCGGAACATGCGGCCCGCCACAGGCTGATCTGCTGCGCATTGGCGTGGTCCTGCAGCGTCTCCAGCGTGCGTGCGCCGATGCCGCGGGGCGGGAAATTGACGACGCGCAGGAATGCGCCGTCGTCGTCGGGAGTGGCGAGCAGGCGCAGGTAGGCGAGCGCGTGCTTGACTTCCGCACGTTCGAAGAAGCGCATGCCGCCGTAGACGCGATACGGCACCGCAGCGTTGAACAGCGCGTGCTCCAGCACGCGCGACTGCGCGTTGGAGCGGTAGAGCACGGCGACCTCGGAAAGCACCACGCCGTCGCCGGCGAGGCCCTTCACGATGTCGACGATGAACGCCGCCTCGTCGAGATCGGACGGCGCCGCGAACCCGCGCACCGGCTCGCCGCGCGCGTCGCGCGTCCACAGGTTCTTGCCGAGCCGCGACTGATTCTGCCTGATGAGCGCATTGGCGGTGTCGAGGATGTAGCCATGCGACCGGTAGTTCTGCTCGAGCTTGATGAGCCGCACCGGGAGGTCGCCCGATGCGAAGTCGCGCTCGAAGTGCTGCATGTTGGCGACATTCGCGCCGCGAAACGCATAGATCGACTGGTCGTCGTCGCCGACCGCGAACACCGCCGTGTGCGGGCCGGCAAGCAGCCGCAGCCACTTGTACTGCAGCACGTTCGTGTCCTGGAACTCGTCGACGAGAAGGTGCGAAAAGCGGCGCCGGTAGTGCTCGCGGATGCCTTCGTTGCCCGCGAGGAGCTCGTAGCTTCGCAGCAGCAGCTCGGCGAAGTCGACCACACCCTCGCGTCGGCACATCGCTTCGTAGAGCGCGTAGTGCTCGACCAGCCGGCGCGCGAACTCGTCGCCGGCCTCGACCTGGTTCGGGCGCTGGCCAGACTCCTTGGCGTCGGCGATGAATCCCTGCAGCTGCCGCGGCGGAAAGCGCTCGTCGTCGATGCCGTGCGCCTTGTACATCCGCTTGATGAGGCCAAGCTGGTCCTGCGTGTCGATGATCTGGAAGAGCTGCGGCAGGTCGGCGTCTCGGAAATGCGCGCGCAGCATCCGGTTGCAGAGGCCGTGGAACGTGCCGATCCACATCCCGCGCGTGTGCACCGGCGTCATCGCGGAGAGACGCGCCAGCATCTCCTTCGCCGCCTTGTTGGTGAAGGTCACCGCGAGGATCGACAGCGGCGACGCCTGTCCGGTGCCGAGCAGCCACGCGATGCGTGTCGTCAGCACGCGCGTCTTGCCGCTGCCCGCGCCGGCCAGGATCATCGCCGACTGATGCGGCAGCGTGACGGCCGCGAGCTGTTCGGGATTGAGGTCGGCGAGAAGTGGGGAAGCCATGGATCGCGAAAGGCGTGCGGCGCGAGGCGCGCCGGCAGCGCGCGTCCGAGCGCACGATTATAGTGGCGTTTGCCCGGCCCGGGCCCGCGGCAGCGTTATAATCGCATCGCATTTCCCACCGATCTCCTGCCGCGCCACCGATGCCCACGATCCCGAGCGACGCGCCCACCGCCCATTCCGCAACCGCGCGCGCGTTCGTGCAGTGGATCCGCCGGGCGGCGCCCTACGTCTACGCATTCCAGGGCAAGACGTTCGTGATCGCATTCGGCGGCGAGGTCGTCGCCGACGACACTTTTCTCGGCGTCATCCACGACCTCAACCTGCTGCATGCGCTCGGCATCCGGCTCGTCGTCGTGCACGGCATGCGACCGCAGATCGAAACGATCCTCACGCAGCAGGAGATCGAGAGCCGGTACCACAACGGCCTGCGCATCACCGACACCGAGACGATGGACTGCGTGCTGGAGGCGGCGGGACAGGTGCGCAGCCGCATCGAGGCGCTCCTTTCGCTCGGCATCGCGAACTCGCCGATGGCGGGCGCCTACAACCGCGTGTCGAGCGGCAACTACATCACGGCGAAGCCCATCGGCGTCGTCGACGGCACCGACATGCAGCTGACCGGCGAGGTGCGCCGCATCGATGCCCAGGCGATCCAGCAGCGCCTCGACGACGGCGACATCGTGCTGATCTCGCCGCTCGGCTATTCGCCCACGGGCGAGATCTACAACATGGCGCTGGAAGAAGTCGCGATGCAGGTCGCGGTCAAGATGGATGCGCACAAGCTCATCTTCCTGATGGAAACCGAAGGCGTTCGCGCGGGCCGGCGCCAGCTCATGTCCGACCTGTCGACGCGGGATGCCGAGGCGCTGCTGGAGACGCCTGCGAAGCTCGCGCCCGACGTCCGCCACTACCTGCCCTACGCGGTGCGCGCCTGCAACAACGGCGTGACCCGCGCGCATCTCATCAGCCGCCTGCTCGACGGCGCGCTGCTGCTGGAGCTCTTCACGCGGGACGGCGTCGGCACGATGGTCGCGGCGCTGCCGCTCGCGCACCTGCGCAGCGCAACGATCGACGACGTCGGCGGCATCCTGCAGATCATCGAGCCGCTGGAGGAGGACGGCACGCTGGTGCGCCGTTCGCGCGAGCGGCTCGAAATGGAGATCGAGCGCTTCGTCGTCGCCGAGCACGACAACGGCATCGTCGGCTGCGCCGCGCTCTATGCGTTTCCCGAGGAGCGCTCGGGCGAGCTCGCCGCGCTCGCCGTGCAGCCGGATTTTCGCCGCGAAGGCTATGGCGAGGCGCTGATGCACGAGATCGAGACGCGCGCCCGCAAGCTCAAGCTGGAGCGCCTGTACGTGCTGACAACGCGCACGTCGCAGTGGTTCCTCGAGCGGGGATTCCGCAACGCCGGAATCGCGGACCTGCCGAAGCACAAGCAGGCGCTCTACAACTATCAACGCAAGTCGCAGGTCTACTGCAAGAACCTATAGGAGCAGCTCATGGCGCGCACGGTTCACTGCGTAAAGCTCGGCAAGGATGCCGAAGGGCTCGATTTTCCGCCGTATCCCGGCGAGCTCGGCAAGCGGATCTACGAAAACGTGTCGAAGGAGGCATGGCAGGGTTGGCTGCGCCACCAGACGATGCTCGTCAACGAGAACCGGCTGTCGCTCGCCGACGCGCGCGCCCGCAAGTGGCTGGCCGAGCAGATGGAGCAGCATTTCTTCGGCGGCGGCGCGGAAATGCCACAGGGCTACGTGCCGCCGAGCCCCTGATCCCGCGGACATCGATTGCCAGGGCAGCACGCAGAGGACGGCATGAGCGCACCTCCGATCAGCCGCTACCCGGTTCCCGAGCTTGGGGACCTGCCCGAGGACATGCGCGCGCGCATACTCGCAGTGCAGGAGAAGGCCGGCTTCGTCCCGAACGTCTTCGTGACGCTCGCGCACCGACCGGACGAATTCCGCGCGTTCTTTGCGTATCACGACGCGCTGATGGAAAAGGCAGGCGGACTCACCAAGGCCGAGCGCGAGATGATCGTCGTCGCGACTTCCGGGGCGAACGGCTGCCTGTACTGCATCGTGGCGCACGGCGCGATCCTGCGGATCTACGCCAAGGACCCGTTCGTCGCCGACCAGGTCGCCGCCAATTACCGCAAGGCGGACATCACGCCGCGGCAGAAGGCGATGCTCGAGTTCGCGCTGAAGGTCTCGCTGCGCAGCGCGGAAATTGTCGAAGCGGATTTCTCGGCGTTGAAGCCGCACGGATTCTCCGACGAGGACATCTGGGACATCGGCGCCATCGCCGCGTTCTTCGCGCTGTCGAACCGGATGGCGAATCTCATCGGCATGCGGCCCAACGACGAGTTCCATCTTCTGGGACGCGTGCCGCGCAAGTAGCGCAGTGTTGCCTTGCGCCGAACCGCGGCGTGCGTAGCCACCGCGACGCAATTGCAATTGCGTCTTGTTCCCATTGCGCGACACGTCACTACGTGACGCTGTGAATGCGGGAATCCACGGGTCTTGACGCAATTTCCCCCCGCGATCGCGCTGGCGCGTTTCGTGCAACGTATTGCTCCAGATAATCTCCTGGAGTCCAAAGTGAATACCCTCTCTTGCACCAAACGGTTCGTTGCACGCGCGCTCGCGGTCGCGGTCTCCGCTGCTCTGCTCTGCACCTCTGCGGCGCAGGCATGCACGAGCTTCCTGCTCGTTGCCAAGGACGGCAGCAAGGCCTACGGTCGCACGATGGAATTCGGCGTCGACATGAAGGCGCAGGTCACGATGATTCCACGCGGCTACGCAATGTCCGGCTCGCTTCCGAACGGCGAGACGGGCAAGCGCTGGACGTCGCGTTACGCCACGATGGGACTGAACGGCTTCGGCTTGCCGATCGTCATCGACGGCCTGAACGAGAAAGGTCTTGCCGGCGGAATGCTCTTCTTTCCGGGCTATGCGAAGTTCGCGTCCGCGAAGGACGCGCCGAAGGCGAAGGCCATCGGATCCTGGGAGTTCCTGGGCCTCGTACTGACGAGTTACGCGAGCGTCGCCGAGGTGAAGCAGGCCATCGCCGCCGGCGAGTTCGTCGTCGTCGACACCGTGCAGGCCGACCTCGGCTCCACGCCGCCGCTGCACTACACGCTGCACGACACGACCGGCGCCTCGATCGTCGTCGAGTCAGTCGACGGCAGGCTCGTCGTCACCGACAACCCCTACGGCGTGTTCACGAATGCGCCGGAGTTCGGCTGGCACATGACGAACCTTCGCAACTACACGACGGTGTCGCCCGACTTCCCGAAGCCCGTGAAGGTGATGGGGCAGACGCTCATTCCGTTCAGCACCGGCGCCGGAATGCGCGATCTTCCGGGCGACCAGAGCTCGCCGTCGCGCTTCGTCGAGGCGCTCGCCTACGTGGCAACGCTGCAGACACCGGCGAACGCGATGGAAAACGTAAAGAGCGCCGAGCACATCCTCAATCACTTCGACATCGTGAACGGTTCGGTCGGCGAGTACTCCGCGGGCGTCAAGGGCCAGGGCGGGTACGAAATCACCTACTGGTCCGCGATCTCGGACATGACCAACCTGCGCTTCTACTTCAAGACCTACGACAACCAGAGCCTGCGCTATGTCGACATGAAGGATTTCGATCTCGATGCCAAGGCAGTGCGGTACGTGCCGACCACGCAGCCGTCGGCGCCGCAGAGATTGACGCCGTAGGCGCCGGCGCGGCGCCGCGCTCAGGAAGAAAGCCGCGCCCTTGCATGCGTCGGGGGCGTACGCGGACGGTGCGAATGAAAACGGGCGACCCCGAGGGTCGCCCGCTTCACGTGCATGCCGCAGCGATCGCTAGACGACGCCGTATTTCGCGAACCACGCGAGCATCCGCTTCCAGCCGTCCTCGGCGTCCGCCTTGCGATAGCTGTCCGGTCGGTAGTCGGCGTGAAATCCGTGGCCCGCTTCCGGATACATGACGAGCTCCGCCGGCGTGCCCTGCGCCTTCAGCGCGGCGAAGAATTTCTCGACCTGCGCGGCGGGAACGCCGGCATCCTTTGCTCCGTAGAGGCCCAGCACGGGTGCCCTGATTTCGCCGACGAGATCCATCGCCGTCTTCGGCGTGTACTCGTTCGCGGTCCCGCCGACCGGGCCGTACCACGACACGACGGCCTTCAGCTTGTGATTGGACGCCGCGTAGATGAGCGGCGTGCGTCCGCCGCGGCAGAAGCCGGTGATACCGAGGCGAACGAGGTCGGCGCTGCCGCTGGCGCGGACGAATTCCACCGTCGCGTCGTAGTCGGACACGAGCTCGCTGTCGTACTTGGTGTTCACGATCGGCGCGATTTCGGCCATCGATTTCAATTGCGTGAGATCGGCCTTGCGCGTGTAGAGATCGGGCACGATTGCGTAATAGCCCACCTTTGCGAGGCGCCGGCAGATGTCCTTCATGTAGTGGTTGAGGCCGAAGATCTCGGCCGCGACGAGCGCCACCGGAAACGGGCCGCCCTTCGCCGGCATCGCGCGATACCCCCGCAGGTTTCCGGTCGCAGTCGGAATCGACACGTCGTCGGCGACGATGCCGTCCGAATCCGTGTTGACTTCCTGCGCCGACGCAGGCTGCGACAGTGCAAGCGCCGCGCTCGCGCCGAGCGCGGTCCAGATGAAATCGCGGCGATCGAAATCCTTCTCGGGCAGCATGCCCTTCATATCCTGTTCGAGATTCAGCGGCATGTTGCCTCCGAAATGCACCTGAGTGCGTGAATACTACGACGCGAATGAAATCGGACGTGCCGGTGTCATTTCCCCCAACGCTCCGGGCGTGGCAGCGTCAGGCCTCGTGCACGACCTGGCCTGCGACGAGCGTGAAACGCACGCGACCGGAGAGCTCGATCCCCAGGAACGGGGTGTTCTTCCCCTGGCTTGCGAGCGCGGCGGGCGCGACCGTCCAGGCCTCTCGCGGATCGAAGATGCAGACGTCCGCCACCTGGCCCGGGGCCAGGTGACCGGCATCGATCCCCAGAATCGAGGCCGGATGCATGGTCACCCGCGCCAGCGCTTCCGACAGCCCGACCTTGTTCTCCGCAGCCCATTTGAGCGTCAGCGGCAGCAGAAGTTCGAGGCCCGTCGCGCCCGGCTCCGCCTCGGCGAACGGCACCTGCTTCGCGTCGTCGTCGACCGGAGAATGATCGGAGCACACGGCATCGATCGTGCCGTCCGCGAGTCCTGCGCGAAGCGCCGCGCGGTCACGCGAGCTCCGCAGCGGCGGCACGAGGCGGCATTGCGTGTCGAACCAGCCGATGTCGTTGTCGCACAGGTGCAGATGATGCACGGCGACGTCGCAGGTGACCGCGAGGCCGCCCTTCTTCGCGGCGGCGACCATCGCCACGCCGTCCGCCGTCGACAGCCGGCAGAGGTGCACGCCGGCGCCGGTCTCGCGCACCAGCGCGAAGATGGCGGCAAGCGCAATGGTCTCGGCCGATGCCGGAATCGTGGAAAGGCCGAGCCGCGTCGCGACTTCGCCGTCGTGCGCAACGCCTCCCTTGCCGAGATACGGGTCCTGCGGGCGCAGCCAGACGCGATGGCCGAACGTCGACGCGTACTGCATCGCGCGAAGCAGCACCTGCGTGTCGGTCAGTGGCGCCTCGGACTGCGAGAAGGCGACGCAGCCCGCTTCGGCGAGCTCGCCCATCTCGGTCAGCTCGAGGCCCCTGAGGCCGACCGTGAGGGCGCCGATCGGATGCACGTGCGCCTGGTTGAGCGAACGCGCACGGTGCTTCAGCATCTCGACGAGGCCCGGCTCGTCGAGCGGCGGATCCGTGTCCGGCGGACACGCGAGGCTCGTCACGCCCCCCACCACCGCGGCGTGCATCTCCGATTCCAGCGTGGCCTTGTACTCGAAGCCCGGCTCGCGCAGCCGCGCGGCGAGATCGACGAGACCGGGCGCCACGACGAGCCCCTTCGCATCGATCGTGCGCGTTGCACTCCATCCGGACGGCGCCGTGTCGACGGCGGCAACCCTGCCGACCGACACGTACAGCGTCGCCAGCCTGTCGATGCCGTTCTTCGGGTCGACGATGCGGCCGTTCCTGATCTCGATCTTCACTTTGCGGCGACGCCTTCGCTTCGTTGTGTCGTCAGTTTCCCGCGACCATGCTCATCACGGCCATCCGCACGGCGATGCCGAACGTGACCTGCGGCAGGATCACCGAGCGGGCGCCGTCGGCGACGGCCGAGTCGATCTCGACGCCGCGGTTCATCGGACCCGGGTGCATCACGATCGCGTCGGGCTTCGCCAGGGCGAGCTTTTCCGGCGTGAGACCGTAGTGCTTGAAGTACTCGCCGGCCGAGGGCAGCAGCGCGCCGGTCATCCGCTCGTTCTGCAGCCGCAGCATCACGATCACGTCGCACCCGGCGAGGCCGGTGCGCATGTCGTGATGCACATGCACGCCCATCGCATTGACCGCCGTCGGCAGGAGCGTCTTCGGTCCGACGACGCGCACCTCGGGCGTGCCGAGCGTCGTCAGACCGTGGATCAGCGAGCGCGCGACGCGCGAATGCAGCACGTCGCCGACGATCGCGACCGTGAGATGCCGGAACTCCTTCTTGTAGTGCCGGATCGTGAAGAGATCGAGCAGGCCCTGCGTCGGATGCGCGTGGCGCCCGTCGCCGGCATTGATCACGTGGACGTGCGTGCGGCCGGTGCGGTTGAGGTGCGCGGCGATGAGATGCGGCGCGCCCGATTCCGCATGCCGCACGACGAACATGTCGGCGTTCATCGCGGTGAGGTTGTCGACGGTGTCGAGCAGCGTCTCGCCCTTGCTCGTCGACGATGCGCCGATGTTGAGGTTGATGACGTCCGCCGAAAGCCGCTTCGCGGCGATCTCGAACGTCGTGCGCGTGCGCGTCGAGTTCTCGAAGAAGAGGTTGAACACCGAGCGGCCGCGCAGCAGCGGGACCTTCTTCACCTCGCGCTCCGAGATCGAGGCGAACGGGACCGCCGCATCTAGGATGCGCACGATCACCTCCGCGGGCAGCCCTTCCAGCGTCAGCAGGTGGATGAGCCGTCCGTCGGCGTCGAGCTGGGGATTACGCATTGCCTGCTCCGGTCGCGCTCAACGTGGTGCTGAGCGACAGCTTGCCGTCGTCCGCACGCGCGAGCTCGAGCGAGATGTTTTCCGCGACGGCGAGCCGCGCGCCGGCATAGGTGGGTTCGACCGGCAGCTCGCGGCCGCCGCGGTCGATCAGCACGGCGAGCTCGATGCGCGCCGGGCGGCCGTAGTCGAACAGCTCGTTGATCGCTGCGCGCACGCTCCGCCCGGTGTAGAGCACGTCGTCGATCAGCACGATCGTCGCGCCGTCGACCGGGAACGGAATCTCTGTGCGCTTCAGCGCGGGCTTCAATCCGGTCCGGTTGAAGTCGTCGCGGTAGAACGACACGTCGATGAATCCAACAGGATGCTCGCCGGGAATCATCTGCGCGAGGCGCTGCGCGATCCACGCGCCGCCGGAGTAGATGCCGACGAACTTCGCGTCGAACGCGACGGCGCCCCGCATCCGCTCCACGAGCGCGGTCAGCGTCTTTTCGGCGTCAGGCAGCGGCATTCGGGTCATCGCCTCGGGGTGCGCGGTCGAACCACGCCTGAAGAATGAGTTGCGCCGCGACGGCATCGCGCGCCGCCTTGCGCGTTTCGCGCCGGGTGCCGGCTACCTCCGCGAGCGCCGCGGTCGCTTCGCGCGTCGAGTAGCGCTCGTCCGCCCGGACCACGGGAAGCGCGAAGTGCCGCGCGAGCTCGCGAGCGAATTTGTCGGACGCTGCCGTCATCCGATGCGGCGTGCCGTCGGCGTGGACCGGTCGGCCGACGAGGAGCGTTGCCGGCTGCCATTGCGCGATCAGCTGCGCGATCGCTTCCTGTCGGAGTGAAACGGTCGCCGCATCGACGGTCGCGAGCGGATGCGCGATGCGGATCATTGTGTTGCCCACCGCGACGCCGATCTTGCGCGTGCCGAAATCGAAGGCGAGGATGGTGCGCTCCCTCGCCTGCGGATCGGCGGCCAAGTGTCACGCGTGCCCGACGGCGTCGGACAGCCGTGAAAAATCGATGCCGAGGAGGCGCATTGCCGCAGGCAGGCGCGCGTCAGCCGGCGTGTCGAACATCACGTCCGCATCGGCGGCGACGGTGAGCCATGCATTCTGGCCGATCTCGTGCTCCAGCTGCCCCGCCGACCAGCCCGCGTAGCCGAGCGAGACGAAGACGTCCTTCGGGCCCTGCCCGCGGCCGACCGCCTCGAGGACGTCCTTCGACGTCGTGAGTCCGAGGTCGTCCTTGACGGCGAGGGTCGACTGCCAGTTGCCGAGCGGACGGTGCAGCACGAAGCCGCGATCGACCTGCACGGGGCCGCCGAAGTGCACGGGCGTCGCGCGCAGGCGCTTCGACGTCGCGGGGACCTCGATCTGCTCCAGCAGCGACGCGAGCATCATGTCGGTCGGCTTGTTGATGACGATGCCGAGCGCGCCATCGCTATTGTGCTCGCACACGTAGGTGAGGGTGTGAGCGAAATTCGGATCGGCCATCGCGGGCATCGCGATGAGGAAGTGATCCGTGAAGTTGGCGGATGAGCCGGCCATGGGACGAATTGTAAACGCCGCGCCCTCCCGGCACAATTCGAATCCCTGCCCGCCACCCGCGCCGGAGGCCGATTGCGCCGCCCCGCGGGTCCCGGGGGCCGACCCGACCTGCGCGAGGAGGTGCCGATGCTCGTCGCCGCACCGCTTGCACGAACGTCGCGCGCGCCGCGCCGCCATGCGGCGGCGGCCTTCGCTCTCGCCGCATGCGCGGTCTTCCGGGTCGCATCCGGCGCGATCGCCGAAGAAATGGTGCAGCTCGATCCGTTTGCGCAGGCGACCGGCGGGTATCCGGGCTGCGCGGCCACGCCACCGCCGCTCCTGACGCTCGCGCAGTCGCGCGTCGTCGCGCACGAGCGCGCCGAGCGCGGCACGCGCTGCGCGATGGAGGGCACGTGCGAGCCCGGAGGCGCCTATCGCCGCGATGGCGAGGTCAACGCAAACGTGCGGGCCGCGCTCGCGGCCAACAAGACGTTCGCCAACACGTCGCTGTGGCTTACCACGACGCGCAAGTGGGTCACGCTGTCTGGCTGCGTGCATACGCAGGGACAGCGGCGCGCGTTGGTGAAGTTCGTGCAGGCGCAGCCGATGGTCGAGCGCGTGTTCGACGAAACGCGCGTCGGTACAATGGGAACCACATTGCGATAGGTATTGTGCCTATTGAGGCCGATCAGTGCGGCAGGAAGCCATCTCAAAAACGTAGCGAGCAGCCCCGAGCGCGCGAAGGCCCGCAGCGAGCCCCGAGATAGTACTCAGCGGTACAGCGAGGGGCGAGCGAGGACACGACAAAGCGATCGGGGCGCGCAGCAGTTTTGGAGATGGCTTCTATTCCTCTTCGACGCGCCGCGACTTCTTGTACTCCTCCTTGAGCTGCTGCTGCAGGTTCGGCGGCGCCTGCTCGTAGCGCGCGAGCTCCATCGACCACGAGCCGTGGCCGCCGGTCACGGACTTCAACCGCGCCGAATAGCCTTCGAGCTCGACCAGCGGTGCGAGGCCGTTTATCACGATGATCCCGGGCTGCAGTCCTGTCGTGCCGGTCACCTGGCCGCGGCGCGATGACAGATCGCCGGCGATGTCGCCGGTGTTCGACTCCGGGCAGACGACCTCGACGCTGACGATCGGCTCCAGCACGATCGGTCGCGCCTTCTCGACCGCATCGAGAAACGCCTTGCGTCCCGCGGACACGAAGGCGACTTCCTTCGAGTCCACCGGATGGTGCTTGCCGTCGTACACGACGACGCGCACGTCCTGCATCGGGAATCCGGCAATGGCGCCGGTCGCGAGCACCTGCTCGACGCCTTTCTGCACCGCCGGCATGAACTGGTGGGGAATGACGCCGCCCTTGGTGCTGTCGACGAACTCGAAGCCCGCGCCGCGACCCAGCGGCTCGACGCGCAGCGACACCTCGCCGAACTGGCCTGCGCCGCCGGTCTGCTTCTTGTGCCGGTGGAAGCCTTCCGCCGTCGCCGTGATGGTTTCGCGATAGGGAATGCGCGGCGGACGCGTCTCGATCTCGAGCTTGAACTGCGCCGCCATCCGCTCGAGGATCGAGCGCAGGTGCAGTTCGCCGAGCGCGCGAAGCACGGTCTCGTTGGTCGTCGCGTCGTGCTCGATCACGAGCGTCGGATCCTCGGCGAGCATCCGGTGCAGAACGTCGGAGATGCGCTGCTCGTCGCCGCGCTTCTTCGGCGTGATCGCGACCCCGTGCATCGGCACGGGGAATTCCAGCGGCCGCATGTGAAGCTGGTCCTCGTCGTGCGAGTCGTGCAGCACGGCGTCGAAGACGATCTCGTCGACCTTGGCGACGGCGGCGATGTCGCCCGGCACAGCGCGGTCGATCTCGACGTTCTTGCCGCCCTGCAGCAGGAAGAGATGGCCGACCTTGAACGGCTTGCGGCTATCGCCGACGAAGAGCTGCGTGTCCTTGGTCACCGTGCCCTGATGCACGCGGAACACGCCGAGCTTGCCGACGAACGGATCGACGACGACCTTGAACACGTGCGCGAGCACATGCTTCTTCGGGTCGGACTCGGAATGGAATTCGCTGGCCGTCTCACCCGTGCCCTTGTAGAAGAGCGGCGGGTTGCCTTCGGTCGGATTCGGGGCGAGCCTGACGAGCACGTCCAGCAGTTCGGCAACGCCGGCGCCGGTCTTCGCCGAAACGAAGCACACCGGCACGAGATGACCCTCGCGCAGCGCCTTCTCGAATGGCGCGTGCAACTGATCCGGCGAGATCTCGCCCTGCTCGAGATAGAGCGCCATCAGCTCCTCGTCGACCTCGACGACCTGGTCGACCAGCGCGCGATGCGCGTCGGCAACCGACGAGAAGTCGGATTCGCCGTCGGGATTGAAGAAGCAGTCGACAACGCGCTTGCCTCCGCCCGCGGGCAGGTTGATCGGGAGGCACTCGCGGCCGAATCCGGCCTGGATCTGCTCAAGGAGCTGCGGCAGGTCCACGTTCTCGGCGTCGATCTTGTTGACGATCACGATGCGGGCGAGCCGCCGCTTCGCCGCCCAGTCCATCATCCGCGATGCGATCATCTCGGGGCCGGTCTGCGCGCTCACGACGACCGCGGCGGTTTCGACCGCGTCCAGCGCGCCGATCGCCTGGCCCAGGAAATCCGCGAAGCCCGGCGTATCGATGAGGTGGATGCGCGTGTCGGCCGTGTCGATGTGAACGATGGACGCGCGCAGCGAGTGCTGCCAGCTCTTCTCCATCGCGTCGAAATCGCTGACCGTCGTGCCGCGCTCGACCGCGCCGGCTTCCTTGATCGCGCCGGACTTGAGAAGCAGCGCTTCGGTGAGGGTCGTCTTGCCGGCGCCGCCCTGTCCGACGAGCGCGACGGTGCGAAGATTCTGCGTGGCATAGCTCGGCATGCGACCTACCTCCCGTGTTCGTGACAGGAGGATTATACCGGCGGCGGCGGGCGTGCCGGCGGCGCCCGACGCACGCTGGAAAATATGCTGCGGAAGTGCGGGCGGGAAAACCGTGAACCCGCGGCATTAGGCCGCGGGCAGGGACCCCGGTGTGCGAACGACGCGGATATGCTCGCCGGCGTCAGGCCGGCGTGGCGAGCGAGAGCATCTCGCGCAGGTTGCGGATCAGCTCCTCTTCCTGGAAGGGCTTGCCGAGGAAGAGGTCGACGCCGAGCTCGCGCGCGCGGTTGCGGTGCTTCTCCGCGGTGCGCGAGGTGATCATCACGATCGGAACGTGCGCGTTGCGCGGATCGCCCTTGATCGTCTTCGTGAATTCGAAGCCGTCCATGCGCGGCATCTCGATGTCGAGCAGGATGACGTCGGGGCGCTCGACATCGAGGAGCTGCAGCGCGTCCACGCCGTCGCGCGCCGTGACGACGCGAAAGCCCGCGCGGGTCAAAAGGCGCCCGGTGATCTTGCGCACCGTCAGCGAGTCGTCGACGATCATCGCCAGCGGCGCCAGCGCGGCAGGCGCCGGCGTCTCGGCGTGTCCGGCGACGCGCTCGGCGTGCGGATCGTACGACGGCAGATTGGCCCGCTGCGCGAGCTGCACCGGGTTGATGATCAGCACGATCTCGCCGGTGCCGAGCACGGTCGCCCCCGCGATGCCGGACACGCGGGCCAGCTGCGGCCCGATGTTCTTGACCACGACTTCCTGGTTGCCGATCATTTCGTCGACGTGGATCGCCGTGGTGCTCTGGCCCGCGCGAAGCAGCAGCACCGGGTTGAAGCGCGCCGTCTCCGGATTGTGCTGCGCATCGCCGAGGAGGCGCGGCAGATAGAACAGCGGATAGGTGACGCCCTTCCACTCGACCTGGTGCTGCACGTACATGCTGAGCAGCGCCTCGGCCTTGACCTGCTGGACCTGCTCGACCATCGGCGCAGGCAGCGCCCAGAGCCGGCCGCCGGCGCGCACCAGGACTGCCTGTGCGACGGCGAGCGTCAGCGGGAGATAGAGGAGGAACGTCGTGCCGCGTCCGGGCCGCGACGACACTTCGACGCGCCCGCCCAGCGCGGCGATCTCGGCGCGCACGACGTCCATCCCGATGCCGCGACCCGACACCTGCGTGACCCTGGTCGCGGTCGTGAATCCCGGCTCGAAGATGAATTCGATCAGGTTCGCATCGGTGGGCTCAACGTCGGCGGCGATGCGGCCGAGCGCGACGGCCTTGGCGCGGATCTGCGTGAAATCGAGACCCGCGCCGTCGTCGCTGATCTCGATCGCGATTTCATTGCCGACCTGGCGGACCGTCAGCGCGATTTCCCCCGTCTCGGCCTTGCCGGCGGCGACGCGCGTCGCGCGCGGCTCGACGCCGTGGTCGAGCGCGTTGCGCAGCAGGTGCTCGAGCGGGCCGGCGAGCTTTTCCAGCACCGAGCGGTCGAGCTCGACCTGCCCGCCGCGGATCTCGAGATTCGCCCGCTTGTCGAGCTCCTTCGCCGTCGCACGCATGATCCGGTAGAGGCGCTCCGACATGCTGCCGAACGGCACCGTGCGGATCGAGAACAGCTGCTGCTGCACGTCGCGCGAAAGCCGCGCCTGCGCGACCAGCGCGGCGTCGGCATCGTCGAGGTTCTTCAGCAGCGACTGCTGGACCGTGGAAACGTCGTTGACGCCTTCGGCGAGCGAGCGGGTGAGCTCCTGGAAGCGCGTGTAGCGGTCGAACTCCAGCGGATCGAAGCCCTCGGCCGCCTCGCCGACCTGCGACATCCGCGACTGGATCTGCGACTCGCCCTGAATTTCGATCTCGCGCACCTGCGTGCGCAGCCGGATGACGCTGCCGGTCAGTTCGAGCAGGTTGCTCTTCAGCGCGCGGAGCTCGCCTTCGACCCGCGCGCGCGTGATCGCCACCTCGCCGGCTTCGTTGACGAGGCGGTCGATGATGTCGGCGCGCACGCGCAGCAGCGGCCGCTGCGCGGCATCGGTCTCGATGGCGGGCGCGGCTGGTGCAGCCGGGGCGGCAGACTCCGGCGCGCTCGGCGCCGGCGTGGCCATCGGCACCACGATCGGCCGTTCCGCGACCGGCGGTGTGGCCCCGGGCGCCGTCGGTGCCGGTTCGTGTTCCGGCAACGTGGCGGCCTGCGTCGGGAAGGCGGCGGCAACCTCCGCGGACACCCATGGCAGCGCGACGTTGGTGCGTCCCTCGCGCAGCGCCTCCAGCACGAATGCGACGCGATCGAGGTCGTCGTCGAGCGCATCGAAGAGTGCCGGCGTTCCGGCAACCAGCGTGTCGCCCGCGACGAGTCGCGATTCCATCCGGTGGGTGAGCTCGCCGAGGCGCATCGCGCCTGCCATGCGCGCGCTGCCCTTGAACGTGTGCAGCGTGCGGCGCAGCTTGCTTGCATATTCGTCGCTGCCGGGCTGGCGGCGCCAGGCACGGAGCTCCTCGCCGGCCTGCGGAAAGAGCTCCGCCGCCTCTTCGAGGAAGATCGGGAGCACGTCGCGGTCGACGTCGTCGCGCACGTCGGCGAGCGGGTCGGTCCTGGCTTCCGCTGCGGTCGTGGCCATGGCGCCGGTCTGCAGTTCGGCCAGCGGGGTGGCTGCCGTCGCGGGCGGTGGCGGCAACGGCGCGGGGCGCAGCTCGGTGACGACCGCCGGCTTCGACGCCGGTGGCAGTGCCGCTTCCGGCGCCGCCGTTGCGCCTGCGTGTTCCTCCGCATGGAGCGCGCGCGCGGCTTCTCGCTCGGCATGCGCTTCGGCATCCGTGAGTCCCGGCTCGGGCATCGCTTCCTGGCGCAGTGTTTCCAGCTCCTGCTGGATCTCGCCGGCCTCGACCGCATCCGACGCGGTGAATCCCGCGCGCGCCTTCACGCGGCCCGCGAGCGCACGCAGGCCCTCGATCGCCCGGGCGAGAATAGGGTGCGCAGCGCCGGGCGGCGGCGTGCCGCGCTCGGCGAGACCGCCAAGGCACTGCTCCAGCGCCTTCGCGGTATTCGCGACGAGCGGAAAGCCGCCGGTCCTGTGAATGCCGCACAGCGTGTGGCTTGCCCGCACCATCTCCGTCGATGGGACATGGTGCGAGTCGAACTGCAGGATCTCAAGCTCGCGCGCGAGCGTCGCAAGGTGCTGGTCCGCCTCATCGACGAGAATCTGGAAGAGCGCCGCCGAGAGCGTCACGTCGCCGACGGTGATGTCGTCGTTTTCGTCGGGGAGCACCTCCGGCATCGCGGCATCGGAGGCAACTCCGGAAACCTCGCCTGACGCCGGCACGGCTTCGTTCGCGGCCTCGATGACCGGCAGTCCGGTCGATTCCGGGGCGGGTGCCGCATGTGCCGGTTCGGCCGTTCCCGTGTGGCGCGCGGCCCGGTCGCCCGCCGCATCGAACAGCGAAATCACCTGCGGCGACGCACCCTCGTGCGTCGCGCCGAGCTCGGGCAGCGCGAACAGCTCGACGTCCTCGGCAGCCTCGGGTTCGGATTCCGGTTCGAGAGCAGGCTCGGTGCGCGCCTCGGGGTCCGCGGCATGCGGCGGCGTGAATTCGTGCTCCGGCGCGGCCGGGGTGGGAGTCAACGCCGACTCGCGGCCCTGCGGCAGCTCGGCTTCGACTTCTTCTATCGCGGCGTGCAGAACGTCAGGGCTGACGACAACGCGCCCGCTCGCCGAAATCGCGGCGACCCACGACGTGAATTCGCGGTGCGCCGTCGCGATCATCGACAGCACCGCGGGCGTGACCGGATGATCGTCCTCGAGCAGCCGGTTCAGGACCTTCTCGACACCGAAGGCGATCTCGCCGAGCTCGGTGAGCCCCACCATCCGCCCGCTGCCCTTCAGCGTGTGGAACTGGCGGCGCACCGTGCGCAGCGCCTCGCGGTCGCCCGGGTTGCCGTCGAGCGCATGCCGCTGCACGTCCACAGTTTCAAGCACTTCCTCGGCTTCCGCGAGATAGATGCCGACGAGCTCCTCGTCGAGCCCGGTCGCATCGGTGTCGAGCAGGCGTTGCGTTTCCTCGGAGATCGCCGGCGCGGGGGCCGCAGCGCCGCTTTCGGCAATCGCCTCGACGGCGGCGGCAAGCCCTCCCGCGCCGCCTGCGTCGAGCTCGTTCAGCGCGACTTCGGCCTGCAGGATCAGGCCCTCGTCGCCGATCAGCTCCGCGTCGTCGCGCAGGCTCGCGAGCTTCGCGCGGAGCGATTCGCGGATCGCGAAGTCGGCGGGCGCATGACGAATCTCGTCGACGAGCTTCGGCAGCGCATTGCGCAGCTCCCTGACTGCCGCCTCGACGGAGTCGGCGTGATCGTCGGCGGCCTGCTTCGGCGCCTCGCCGAGCCGCTTCGCAAGGAGCGGCGCGATCAGGCGCTCGCGGTCGGGTCGCTGCTGCTCGACGGCCTCGATGTAGAAGCCGAGCCCCGACAGCGCCTCGGCAAGGAGCTCGAGATCCTCGTTGGGGACCTCGGTCTCCGGATTCGCGTACGTGTCGATCTGCGCTTCGCACAGACCGAGCAGGCGTTCGGCGTCGTCGAGGCCCAGGATGCGCAGCGCCCCGCGGATCTGCTGGCTGTCCTTCGTGAGCGTCGCGAGCTCGCCGCGCTTCGACGGGTCGCGGAAGAATGCGTCCAGCACCTGCTCCATGTGGCGGAGGTTCGTCTGGATTTCGCGGCCGACCTGCGCCAGCAGCACGCGCTCCTGCGCGCGCTTCGACATTTCGTCGAGGAGCGGCGCCGCGCCGCCTGCGGCAGGGCGCGCGAGCTGCGCATTGCCGAGCCGCGCGACCATCGCCTCGACCTGCTTGGGGAAGTCCTGTGACAGGCTCGCGTAATTCTCGAATGCGCTTTCGGCGAGCAGGATGCCCGTCGCGTACTCCATCGCGAACGGCTCGGAGATCGACTGCGGCAGCTTGTTGAGACGCTCGACCAGCGCCGCGGTGAGCTTCATCAGCGCGCCATTGCCCACCTCGGCGGCGTGCTTGTGCACGGAGGCGAGCGTCTGCTTCAGCTTCGGCAGGTTCTCGGGGCGCCCCGAGGTGAACTTGAGCCACGCATCCTTGGCGGCATTGAGGAGCTCGCGTGCGTCGCGCAGATGCGGCTGGATGCGGACGAGGTCGGCATTCAGCACCTCGGCCGAGGGAATGAGCCCGCCAAGCTTGAAGCCGCGCTGCACGGCCTGCACGGACGGCGCGATCGGCGCGCTGATCGCCACGTAGTAGAGGACTTCGCGGCGCAGGCGGTCGGCGACCTTGCCCGAGCCCTCGACGACGCGCCGGATCTGCAGGTCGACGCGCGCCGCGAGCTGCTTCACGCCGAAGCCCGATTCGAGCCCGCGCTCGACCAGCGCATCGAGCAGTGCGCCGACGGTCCACCAGAACGCGCGCAGGTTCTGATGCGTGGTCGCGCTTTCGATGCCGGCGATTGCGTCGCGCATCGCCGTCGCGCCCTGGTCGTCGCCGCGCAGCCATGCGAGGAGTCCGCGCTGGTAGAGGCGGCGCTGCTTCACCATGTACGACGGCAGCTTGTTGGGCGGGATCACCTGCGGCGTCGCGAGGCGCGGTGCGCGGGGCCCGAGATCCGGGTAGAAGAGGTCCGTCGGCGCCGACGCCTTGACCCCGCGCGAGCGCTGCATCAGCTCGTATTCGGGGAAAAGCTTCAGCGGCACGGGAGGCGCGCCCTTGACGAGCTCGTCGAGGAAGATGCGGAGCTTGCGGCACGACTTGTCGACGAGATCGCACACCGCGGGCACTTCGCGCGGGTCCATTTCGGCGAGCAGGGAGAGCTGCCGTTCGATCTCGTCGCAGAATGCGACGACGGCGTCGAGCCCCACCATCTGGATCGCGCCCGCCGCCTGGTGGACGTGCGTGCGCGCGTGCTTCAGCGGCGCGGGATCGGCGGGCGCCGCGCGAAAGGCCGCGAGCGACTCGACGCCGCGCGTCAGCGCCTGGTCGATCTCACCCTGGACCCACGAGAGAGGGCCGAGGTCGAATTCGTTTGTGGAGTCGGTCGCCATGATGGTCCTGTCGGATCCTCGACGCTTGAGCAAGAACCGGGCCCGCGCCTTCTATCAACGCCGCGCCGGATCCCGTCCCGCGCCTGTCTCAGACCTTGAACCCCGCCACCGAGCTGCGCAGTTCCGCCGCGAGCCGTGTCAGCTGTCCGATCGACACGTTCGTCTGCTTCGTGCCCTCGGTGGTCTCCTCGGTGATCTTGAGGATGCCCTGCATGCCGCGCGTCACGTCGGACACCGACGCCGACTGCTTCTGCGTCTGCGCCGAAATGCCGCCGATCAGTTCCGCCAGCTCACGCGACACCCGCCGGATCTCCTCCAGCGCCTGGCCGGCCGCGTCGGAGAGCTTCGTTCCCTCGACCACGCCGACCGTCGACTTCTCCATGGCCGCCACCGCGTCCTGCGTGTCGGCCTGAATGGTCTTCACGATCGCCTCGATCTGCTTCGTCGCCTCGCCCGAGCGCTCCGCCAGCCGCTGCACCTCCTCGGCCACCACCGTGAAGCCGCGGCCCGCCTCGCCCGCCGACGCAGCCTGGATGGCGGCGTTCAGCGCGAGCACGTTCGTCTGCTCCGTGATGTCCGAGATGAGCTCGACGATCTCGCCGATCTCGAGCGAGGATTCGCCGAGCCGCTTGATCCGCTTCGAAGTGTCCTGGATCTGCGTCCGGATTTCGTTCATGCCAGCGATCTGGTTCTGCACCGACTGCGCGCCCTTTTCGGCGGCGGCGAGCGACTGCTGCGCCACCTTCTGCGACTGCGCCGCGCTCTGCGACACTTCGCTGATCGACTGCGCCATCTGCAGCACCGACGAGGACGCCTGCTGGATTTCCTTGTTCTGCCGCTGCGACGCCTCGTAGAGGCGGTTCGAGATCGCCTGCGCGTCCTGTGTCGCCTTCGCCACCTGATCCGTCGCCGAGTTGATTCCCTTGACCAGCGTGCGGAGCTCCTCGATCGTGAAGTTGATCGAGTCCGCGATCGCGCCGGTCACGTCCTCGGTCACCGACGCCTGCACCGTGAGGTCGCCGTCCGCGAGGTTGCCCATCTCGTTCAGCAGCCGGAGAATGGCCTCCTGGTTGCGCTTGTTCTCCTGCTCGCTTTCGAGCGCACGGATGCGCGCATCGTCGAGGAATACCTTGCCGAGCAGGATCAGCGCGGCGAGCGCCAGCACCGCGAAGACGATGGCCGCCCACAGCGTGATCGTGCGCAGCCGTCCGCCGCCCTCGAACGAGTCGGCCAGCAGCGTGGTGTCGTTGAGCAGCGCCTCGGATTCGCTGTTCACCGCGCGCGCCGCCTGCTTCGCCGTCACCAGCCGGTTCATGTTCTGCAGGATCGCGCTCACGCCGGCGTCGTAGTTGACGAAGCGCTTCTGCAGCTCGACGAGCGTCGTGCGCGCCTCGTCGTTCTTCACGCCCGGAAGGCGCAGCGACTCGCTGCCCTTCAGGAGGCCGTTCAGGATGTCGCGGAACGTGCCGGCGTCCTTGCCGAGCAGGAACGCGACCTCGGGATCGATTTCCTCGGACGACGCGAGCGCGTTGGCGTTCTTGCCGATCCGCTGCGACAGCACCGCGAGCTGATTGGCGTATTCGACCTCGCGCAGGCTGCCGTTGCCCTGTCCGATCTGCTGCGCCGCCTGCTGCGCGAGCTCGAGGATCGCCGTGTTGCCCTGGTTGATCGTCTCGAGGCCCTTGGCGAGGGACGTAAGGGCCTGCTGGTTGTCCAGCACGCGCCCCGCGTTGGTGTCCACGCGTGCCCAGCGCTCCTTGATCGCCGTCAGCTGCCTGGTCGTCGCCCCGTCCTGCATCGCGTCGAGCGACACGCCCTTGATGGTGCCGCCCGAGAGGAGCGGCTCGAGGTCGCTGCGGAAGCGGTCGCGGCTGTCCTTCACCGCGGCGAACGCAGCGTTCTGACCCTGCGCCGCGAGCGCCGTGCCGCGCGCGAGACGCTGCGAGAGCATCTGCATTTCCGTCGCCGTCGACGCCATCGCCGCGCCCTGCGCCGCGACACGCGCATCCAGGACCACCATCAGCGCCGCGAGAATCAGGAACAGCACCATGAGCCCGCCCAGCACCTGGAACTGCCGCACGATCGGCAGATGCCCGACGAGCGGAATGCGCCATGGCACCGTGACGTCGCCCTTCGCCGCGCGGAGCTGGTCCATGATCGAGACCGACGCCAGCGGATCGTAGCCCGCCGTCCCGGCGCGCACCTGGGTGGTCGGCATGTCGAGATCGAGCGGCTGGTCGGCGTTCTTGCCGGCGCCGAAGAGTTTCGGCAACTTCAGGTTGAGCGCCATGGTTCCTCCGGGGATCGCATCTGCACCCGCAGCACCGCGGGGCTTTCGTTTTCTATCGGCATGGCGCTAGGCGGAGACCCGCAGGAAATTCGTGTCCTGCGCGAGCCGCGCGAGGTCGATCTCCTGCCAGACGACGCCGTCCGCGTCCATCCATCGTTGTCCGTACCACGCGGGCGCCTCGGAAGGCGGCGCCGCGGGGGCGAGCTCGGCGATGCTGCGGAGGCCGAGCACGCGCTCGACGACGATCCCCGCCTTGAAGTCGCCGACGCGCGGACCGAAGAGCAGCAGCCTCGCCTGTCCCGGGCTCGTTGCGGCCGGATTGGCGCCGTGGCCCATGAACCCGCTGAAATCGATGATGCTGTAGAGGTTGCCGCGGATGTTCGCGATGCCGAGGAACCACGGCTGCGTCAGCGGCACCGTCGCCACGGGCGGCATCGCGATCACCTCGCCCGCGTCGGCCAATCGGATCAGCCACTGCGCACCCGCGCACGAGAGCCCCAGCCGCGACGACTCGACCTGCGCCGCGGTCTTGCTCGCGAGGCGCGTGGCCAGTTCCTGCTGGAACGAGCGGAGGTCGAGCTTGGCGGCGCGGGCCATGGGGCGGTTCGCGTGAGTGGACGGTCAGCCGAGCGCAACGATCTTCGCCAGCAGCTCGTCCTTGTTGATCGGCTTCACGACGTAGTCGCGCGCGCCCTGGCGCATGCCCCAGATCTTGTCAGTCTCCTGGCTCTTCGACGTGCACAGGATGATCGGGATCGTCCGCGTCTCGGCGTCGCGGCTGATCGCGCGCGTCGCCTGGAAGCCGTTGAGGCCGGGCATGACGACGTCCATCAGGATGAGGTCGGGATGCACCTGCCGCGCCTTCAGGATCGCGTCCTCGCCGTTGTCGCTGGCGACGACCTCGTACCCGGCCTTCGACAGCATGTCGTTCAGCACGTGACGCTCGGTCGGCGAATCGTCGACGATCAGAATTCTCTTGATTGCCATTGCTCCTGCCCTGTTTCGCATTTCCCCAGCGGCGGACCCGTGCCCGCCGGCAACGCCGCCTTGCATCTTCAGGCCGCCGCGGCGCGCTTCACATGCGCGGCCACGGCCTTGAGCAGGCTTTCTTTGGTGAAAGGCTTCGTGAGATATTGGTCCGAGCCGACCATGCGCCCGCGCGCCCGGTCGAACAGGCCGTCCTTCGAGGACAGCATGACCACGGGCGTGCCGTGGAACTTCGAGTTCTTCTTGATGAGCGCGCAGGTCTGGTATCCGTCGAGGCGCGGCATCATGATGTCGACGAAAATGATCGACGGCTGGTGATCGGCGATTTTTGCAAGCGCGTCGAAGCCGTCCTCGGCGAGGATGACCGTGCAGCCCGCCTGCAGCAAAAAGATCTCGGCGCTGCGGCGGATGGTGTTCGAGTCGTCGATCACCATTACCTTGACGCCAGACAGTGTATTCGGCTCCGCCAACGTATTCTCCCGTTCGGGCCCCTCCGCGCCGGCGCCACGCCAATTGGGCGCCGCGCGTCCCGGGGCAAGTTTGCCATGACCGAAGCCTGTTGCCTAGAGCATAAACCTTGCCGGAATCGGCTTCGGCAGCCTCATCCGCCCGTTTTTGCAACACCGGAACAAGTTTTCCCCGCCGAAACTGCCGTGCCGCGGCAGGGGCGGACGCCGCGCGTCCGTTCGCGCAAGGGCGGCGAAAGCCGCCGAAGGGGATGAACCCTTCCGCGCTGCTCCGGAGAAGACACTCCGCGGCCGCCGACGCGACTCGCGCGCTCGGGCGAGACCTAGCTGTAGAGCCTCAGGAGATCGTTTCCGGAGCGCATGCCGCCCGCGCATGCCCCTTTTCGTCGTCCCCGCCCCGACTGCGGCACTCGACGGCAGGCTCCGGCGGGGACCCGGTGTCGCAGAATTCGCTTCCGCGATGTCCTCCCTCTACGCCGCTGGGTTCGAACTTTCGCGGGAACGACGGATGCACAGGATTCATGCGTCGCGGAAACAACATGCTGAAACTCCACACCTAAACCCCACACCTAGCGACCGAGGAACATCCGGTACGCGGGATTGGCCGTCTCATCGACCCAGTCGTAGCCGAGCTCGTCGAGAAACGCGCGAAATGCGCGCCGGTCCGACGGCGGGACCTGCATTCCCACCAGCACCCGGCCGTAGTCGGCGCCGTGGTTGCGGTAGTGGAACATGCTGATGTTCCAGCCGCGGCTCATGCTGTTGAGGAAGCGCATCAGCGCGCCGGGCCGCTCGGGAAACTCGAACCGGTAGATGCTTTCGTGCTCGGCCGCGGGCGCGTGGCCGCCGACGAGATGGCGCACGTGCAGCTTCGCCATCTCGTTGTCGGTGAGGTCGTAGGCGTCGATCCGGTGCCGCTTCAGCTCGGCCAGCAGCTGCTCGGTCTCGCGCCGGTTCGCGACCTCGATGCCGACGAAGAGATGGGCAATGCGCGGATCCGCGTAGCGATAGTTGAACTCGGTCACCGAGCGCTTGCCGAGCAGGCGGCAGAATTCGCGGAAGCTGCCCGGATGCTCGGGGATCGTGACGGCAAGGATCGCCTCGCGCTCTTCGCCCAGCTCGGCGCGCTCGGCGACGAAGCGCAGCCGGTCGAAGTTCATGTTGGCGCCGCAGGCGATCGCGACGTACGTGCGGCCTTTCGTCTTGTGCCGCTCGACCCACGCCTTCATCCCGGCGACGGACAGTGCGCCCGCGGGCTCCAGGATCGAGCGCGTGTCCTCGAACACGTCCTTCAGCGCGGCGCAGATCGCGTCGGTGTCGACGCGCACCATCTCGTCGACCAGCTCTCGCGCGATGCGAAACGTCTCGACGCCGACCTGCTTCACGGCGACGCCATCGGCGAAGAGCCCGACATGCGGGAGCGCGACGCGACGGCCCGCCTCGAGCGAGCGCGTCATCGCGTCAGAGTCGACCGGCTGCACGCCGATCACCCTGATGTCCGGCCGCACGCGCTTCACGTAGGACGCGATGCCGGCGATGAGGCCGCCGCCGCCGACGGCGACGAAGATCGCGTCGATCGGCCCCTGGCACTGGCGCAGGATCTCGACGGCGATCGTCCCCTGCCCCGCGATCACGTCGGGGTCGTCGTAGGGGTGCACGAACGTCGCGCGGAGCTTCTTCTGCAGCGTGAGCGCATGGGCATAGGCGTCGCTGTACGAATCGCCCTGCAGCACGACCTTGGCGCCGCGGCTCTCGACCGCGGCGATCTTGATCTGCGGGGTCGTCACCGGCATCACGATCGTCGCCTTGCACCCGAGCGTCTGGGCCGCCAGGGCGACGCCCTGCGCGTGGTTGCCGGCGGAGGCCGCGATGACGCCGCGCGCGCGCTCCGCGACGCTGAGATTCGCCATCTTGTTGTACGCGCCGCGCAGCTTGAACGAGAACACCGGCTGCTGGTCCTCGCGCTTCAGCAGCACGCGGTTGCCGAGGCGGTGCGACAGGATCGGCGCGTGATCGAGCGCCGACTCGATCGCGACGTCGTAGACCTTGGCGGTCAGGATCTTCTGCAGGTAGTCGACGGGCACGATTGAGTCGCGGCGGCGCGCGGTGTTGCGATCGTTCGAGCGTAACAGGAAAGGTCCCGCCGCGGAAACCGCGGCGCCGTGCCGCATATGCGTTCGCGGCGCCGGTTCTGATAGTCTACCGACGCCATGCCGCGCACGCCGCTCACCGCCGCCACGCTCGCCGTCGTCGACATGGGGTCGAACAGCTTCCGGCTGGAGATCGGCCGCGTCGAGGGCGACCAGATCTACCGCCTCGACACGTGGCGCGAGACGCTGCGCATCGGCGCCGGCATCGACGACAGGGGTCGGCTGACGGCCGAGGCACGGCGCGCGGCGATCGCATGCCTGGCGCGCTTCGGCGAGCGCATCCGCGGGCTGCATCCCTCGGCCGTGCGCGCGGTCGCGACGAACACCTTCCGGCTTGCGACCAACGCCGCGGCATTCCTGCCGAGGGCCGAGCACGCGCTGGGCTTCCCGATCGACGTCATCACGGGTCACGAGGAGGCGCGCCTCATCTACAACGGCGTCGCCCACGTGCTGCCGGCGACGACCGAGCCGCGTCTTGTCGTCGACATCGGCGGCGGCTCGACCGAGTTCATCATCGGCCGGGGCCACACGCCGCTGAAGCTCGATTCGCTGAAGATCGGCTGCGTCGGCCTGACCAAGCGCTTCTTCGCCACCGGCCGACTGACGGCGACCGCGTTCGCCGAGGCCGATACCGTCGCACGCGCGGAAATCGAGGTGATCGCGACGGAGTTCGGGCGCGGGCACTGGAGCGCCGCCTACGCCTCCTCCGGCACGGCGCTGGCGCTCGCGGAGATCCTCGAGCAGAACGGACTCTCCGCCGCCGGAATCACGCCGGACGGCCTCGCGCGGCTGCGCAAGCGGATGATCGGCTGCGGCCACATCGAGCGGCTCGCCCTCGCGGCGTTGAAGCCGGAGCGCGCCCCCGTGCTGGCCGCCGGGCTCGCGATCATGGCGGCCGCGGTCGGCGAGCTCGGCGTCGAGCGCATCAATCCGGTCGGCGGCGCGCTTCGTCTCGGCGTGCTCTACGATCTGCTTGGACGGACCGTGCACCGCGACGAGCGGGCGGCGACGGTCGAGCAGTTCCTCGTCCGCTACCGGATCGACCGCGAGCACGCGGAGCGCGTCGCATCGATGGCGGTCGCGCTCTACCGCAGCGCGGTCCGCACGCCGGACCCCGCCGCCGCACAGCGACTCGAGTGGGCGGCGCTGCTGCACGAGACCGGCTTCTCGGTGTCGCACACCGGCTATCACAAGCACGGCGCGTACATCGTGCAGAACGCCGACATGCCGGGATTCTCGTCGCGCGAGCAGCGCGACCTCGCGTTGCTCGTGCTTGGCTGCCGCGGCGGACTCGCGAAGGTGGCGCCCGCGCTGTCCGATCCGGAATTCCGTGCGCGACTCATTGCGCTGCGCCTCGCCGTGGTGTTTCATCACGCGCGCCGGCCTATCGATGCGCCGCGAATCGTCCTGAAGATGAGTCCGGGACGCGCCCTCGGCGTGCCGGCGCGTTGGCTGAAGTCCCACCCGCTCACGCTGCACCTGCTCGCGAAGGAACGCGCCGAGTGGGCGGCTGCGGGCCAGCCGTTGCGCGCGCGCTGAACCTCTAGCCAAGAGTCCGCAAGAGCGCCGAGTCGATGTGTTCCCGCACAGGGACTTCGCACGCGAGTGCGGCAACCACGCTCTGCGCGATCACGCGGGACCGTTCGCCGATCCCGAAGCACGCCGCAGGATCTCCACGCGGGTCGATTTCGACGATGCGCGCTCCGGCCATGACGCGCGCGCCGCGTGCCGTGAGGCCGCGCAGGACGCCCGCGACGGGCGCCGCGACCGGCGCAACGCCGATCGCGCCGACGATCTCTCCGCGAAGCACTGCCGCTCCTATGCGGCGCTCCGTCATGAAGCGCCCACCGATGGGCGCGTGCAAGAACGATGCGTCGCCAGCACATGCTTGCTCCTGCGCATCCTCGCAGAGCGACGCAGCCGGGCCGGCACGAATCACCGTGCCGAGCGCGGGCCCCGGTGCGGATTCGACGACGAAATCGACGCTTTGTCCGGCAACGAAGCCGGGGCCGATGCCTATCGTCACCCACTGCAGCGGATCGGGTGCGCGCAAATCATCGACCGGACGCCCCCGCCAGTGCGCATGCACGACGGCTGCCGGCGGCAGCGCGGCCGCAACGCCGGACCAGGACCACGTCGTCGCCACGATCATCCGGCTTCGCGCGAGCACGGTGGGAATGCTGCGCGCACTCGCGCAGAACACCGCGCCCACATTCTCCAGCTCGGCGCTGCCGATATACCAGGCGTTCGTGAACGCCATCCCGCGGCGCGGCCACGCCGGATCGACCTCCTCGCACAGCACGACGGCATAGCCCGCGCGGTGCAGCGCGACCGCGGTCGCCGAGCCGATGTCGGCGGCGCCGACGACGATGGCAAGTGAGCAGTCCGCAAGGTTTCGCATCGGTCCGGGAAAATAAGCGGGCCGCCCTGGAAGAAGGCGGGCGGCCCGAAGGTGCGGCTCGCGGCAGGAGGTCCCGCGTAGCGCCATCCTGAACGCGAAACGTTTCCATACGAAGACAGCAGGCCCCACACGCATTCGCGGCAATGCCCGTCACGCCG
>Ga0265332_10000225_pt1 | contig 45458 bp, 34 predicted proteins | sample 41926metaG_FD_202084 | JGI IMG/M metagenome (GOLD analysis project Ga0265332, IMG submission 202084) | Rhizosphere microbial communities from Carex aquatilis grown in University of Washington, Seatle, WA, United States - 4-19-26 metaG | ecosystem: Host-associated > Plants > Roots > Rhizosphere...
CGGCATCGTCATCATCATCTCCTCGCTGGTCGGCTACACGCTCGGGCACCTGTTCACCGACGACCCGATGACCGCCTCGGGCGTGCTCGTGCTCTTCCTGATGACCGGCCTCGGCTTCGTCGGCTTCCTTGACGACTACATCAAGATCTTCATGCGCCGCAGCCTCGGCCTGCGCAGCAGCGCCAAGCTCCTCGGCCAGGCGCTCGTGGGCGCCATCTTCGCGGTCCTGGTGATCCACTTTCCCGACGGCTACGACCTGACCCCGGCGTCGACGCACATCTCGTTCCTCGCCGACTTCGGCGTCTCGATCGGCGCGGTGCTCTTCGTGGTCTGGGTGCTGCTCATGGTCACCGCCACCTCCAACGGGGTGAACCTCACCGATGGCCTCGACGGCCTGGCGACCGGCGCGTCGATCCTGGTCCTCGCCGCGTACGTGATCATCGGGAACTGGCAGTACCGCAACGACTGCACCGTCGCGCTCGCCTCGAACTGCTACCCCGTCCGCGACCCGCTCGACGCCGCGGTGGTCGCCTCGGTCGTGATGGGCGCGTGCTTCGGCTTCCTGTGGTGGAACGCGCCGCCCGCCAAGATCTTCATGGGCGACACCGGCTCGCTCGCCCTCGGCGGCGTCCTCGCGGGCCTGGCCATCATCACCCGCACCGAGCTGCTGCTGCTCCTGCTGGGCGGGCTGTTCGCGATCATCACCATGTCGGTGGTCATCCAAGTGGGCGTCTTCAAGGTGACCAAGTGGCGCACAGGAAAGCCGTACCGCGTGTTCAAGATCGCGCCCTTGCAGCATCACTTCGAGCAGGTCGGCTGGGCCGAGACGACGATCGTGGTCCGCTTCTGGCTGATCGCCGGCATGTTCGTGGCCCTGGGCCTCGGCATCTTCTACGTCGCCTGGTTCCCCAAGTAACCCGGGTTCCGTCGCACCGTCCCCGGCCCACCACGCGTCTCGTTCTGCTCACCGGTCACAGCAGGAAATTATTGTGTGTACTTAGTGACCACATACGGTCACTAAGTACACACAATCCCTGAACGCACCCAATCCGGCCTCACCGCGGCCAGGCTCACCGCCGCCTCGCCGCTAGCCGCCGGCCGCAAGCGCGGCGGCGAGGTCGGCCAGCAGGTCTTCCGCCGGCTCCACGCCGCAGGACATGCGGATCAGCGTGTCAGGGGCGGTTTCCGCGGGCCAGCGGGCCCGCCGTTCCCAGGAGGACTCGACGCCGCCGAAGCTGGTCGCCGGGACGATCAGCCGCGCGGCCGCCACCACGGCGTCGGCGTCGGCGGCCGCGCCGTAAAGCTCGAAGGACAGCAGCGGGCCGAATCCGCGCGGCATCTGCTTGACGGCCACGGCCGACGGCGCCGTTCCCGGGTAGTGCACGGCGCTGACGCGCGGGTGCCCGGCCAGGAAGGACGCGACGGCGAGCGCGTTCGACGACGCGCGCTCAATGCGCAGCGGCAGGGTCTTCAGGCCCCGCAGCACGAGCCAGCTCTCGAACGGGCCGGGAATGGCGCCGCCGTCGGTCCGCCAGGCAAGCACCGCGTCGGCCAGCGCGGCGTCCCTGGTGACGACCGCGCCGCCGAGCACGTCGGAGTGCCCGGAGACGGACTTGGTCAGCGAGTAAACCGACGCCGCGGCGCCGAAGTCGAGCGGCCGCTGCAGCAGTCCCGTCGCCACCGTGTTGTCCACCACGAGCGGCGCGCCCGCGGACGCCGCCACCGCCGCGAGCGCCGCGAGGTCGGCCACCCGAAGCAGCGGGTTGGTCGGCGTCTCCGCCCACAGCACGGCGGGCCCGCGGCGCAGCGCCGCGGCGACCGCGTCCAGGTCGAGCAGGTCGACCGCCACGGCGCGGGCCCCGTGCGGCCGCAGCCTGCCCGCGAGCGCCCGCGTGTTGTAGTACCCGTCGGAGGGGAACACGATGGTGTCCCGCCCCTCGGCCAGCGCCAGCATCAGCGCCATCGACGCCGCCTGCCCCGAGGCGAACGTCACCGCGCGGGCACCGGGCCCCTCGAGGGCCGCGAGCGCCGACTCGACCGCCGCCCAGCCCGGGTTACCGTTCCGCCCGTACCCGGGCCCGCCGCCGGGCTCGCCCTGCGACACGTACACGCTCGTCGGTACCAGCGGCGGCCCGAGCGGCGCGCCCGCCGCCCGCTCCGTCCCCCCGTGCACCAGCCGAGACTCCACAGAAAAGTCAAAGTCAGATTCCACGCCATCATTCTCCCGAACGAGTGCGTGTGCCACCCGTTCCGGTACCGCCCTCCCGAGCCCAGCCCGACCCGAGCCAATGGATAACAGCAAGAAGCGAGCTGATGACCTCAGCCAGGCTGCCCGCAGGCACAATAGACCCGTGCGGATCGCGATGCTCGGGCTACTCGAGGTCCACGACGACAGCGGTGCCCTGGTCGCCGAGGTGAACCAGGCCTTCCGCGATCACGGGCTCGATGGCTGACCCAGGCCCGGAGAGCGACTGGGTCGGCATCTGGGCGGCGGCGCCACAGCAGGCCGAGCCGGGCAACCTGCCGCCGCCGCCGTTCACGCGTGACGGGATCGTGCTGCGCGACAGCACGCTGCGGCAGACGATCCGGGTGACGGCGGACGCGACCCGGATCCGGCTGCGGCTCAGCAACGCCTTCGGTGAGACCGAGCTTGGCATTGCCCGGGTTTACCTGGCGCTACCAGGCGGCGGCCGGGCCGGAGTCAGCGCGATCGAGCCGGGCACGTCGCGGGCGGTGACGTTTGCCGGGCGGCCCGGCGTGACCATGCCGCCCGGCGCGGCCGCAATCTCCGACCCCGTCGACTTCCCGGTGACCGCCGGCGCGAACGTCGCGGTGACGCTTTACCTGCCCGCAGGGCAGCCTGTGGCCGGCGGGATCACCTCGCACCCGGGGTCGCGGACCACGTCGTACCTGGCGGCCGGCGACCACGCGACCGCGACCGAGCTCACCGGGGCGGGCGGCACCGAGCCGGCCGAGGTTGAGCACTGGTACTTCCTCAGCGGCATCGACGCCGGCCGGGAGGCGGCCGGGCCGACCGGGGCGGTGGTCTTCCTCGGCGATTCGCTGACCGACGGCCGGGGCTCCACGACCAACGGCAACGACCGCTGGCCAGACCAGCTGCTCGACCTGATGCGCTCGCGCGGTGCTGGCGGGGCCGTTTCCGCCAGGAGTGTCGCCCTGCTGAACCAGGGCATCGGCGGTAACCGGGTGCTCCGCGACGGCCTTGGCCCGGCCGTCCTTGCCCGGTTTCACCGCGACGTGCTCGCGGTCAGCGGCGTCCGCTGGCTGGTGGTATTCGCCGGCGTGAACGACATCGGCACCGCGGACGCCACCCAGGCCGCGCAGACGCAGGTCGTGGTCGAGCTGGGCGCGGCGTATGAGCAGATCGCCGCCAAGGCGCACGCGGCGGGCATCGCGTTCTATGCCGCGACGCTGACTCCCTTCGGCGGCAGCGTCTCCTACGATGACCCCGGTGGACACCGCGAGTACGCGCGCCGGCTCGTCAACGCCCGGATCCGGTCCAGGCGGCGCCGCCACGGCGCCGTCCTCGACTTCGAAGCGGCCGTCGTCGACTTCGGCGCGGCTGATCGCGACCCGCTGGCGCCCCGACGACTCCGGGCGGAGTTCGACACCGGCGACGGCCTGCACTTGAACCCGGCGGGCTACCGGGCGCTGGCGAACGCCGTGCCGCTCGGCCTGTTCGAGTAGGCATTGAGTCATGACGGAAAGGCTTCCGATGACCGCGAGCATGTACGACTGCTGGCTCGGCTACCCGCCGCTCGGCGCGGATGCCCTGACGGCTGACGAGCGGGACCTGTTGTCCCGATTCGCCGCTACCGGCGCGTCGCCGGTGCTGCGCACCGCCCGGGAGGAACTCGTCCGCGGCCTGTCGGCGCTGACCGGGAGCGAGCCGCTGCCCGTGGCCGGGCAGGCGGAGCAGTCGCACGTGGTCATCGCCGCCCCGGGGTCCACCGAGGCGGCGGCGGCCTGGGCGGCAGCCGGTCGCGACCCGGGGGACAGGCGGCCGGGCGAAGACGAGGTCCTCGTGCTCGCCGGGCTGCCCGGGCCGGCTGGGGTAACAGGGCCGCGGCGCATCGTCATCACCGGCAGCAGCGATGCCGCCTGCCTGTACGCGGTCTTCGCGTTCCTGCGCCGCCTACAGGCAGGCCAGCCCGCGGGCTGGCTGACCACGGGCGGACTGCGGGTGGCCGAGGCGACTGCCAACAAGCTGCGCATGGTCAACCACTGGGACAACATCGACGGCAGCATCGAGCGCGGCTACGCGGGGCGGTCGATCTTCTTCGCCGACGGCCAGGTGACGCGGGACCTGCGCCGGGTCACCGACTACGCCCGGCTGCTCGCCTCCGTCGGCGTCAACGCGCTGAGCCCCAACAACGTCAACGTCTCCCGCGCGGCCGCGCGGCTGCTCACCCCGGAGCACCTGCCCCGCCTCGCCAGGGTCGCCGAGGTGCTCCGCCGCTACGGCATCAAGCTGTTCCTCAGCATCAGCTTCGACTCGCCGATCGCACTAGGCACGATGCGCACCGCCGACCCGCTCGACTCCGACGCCGCCGCCTGGTGGCGCAGCCAGGCCGCGGTGGTGTACGAGCACATCCCGGACCTCGGCGGGTTCGTGGTGAAGGCGGACAGCGAGTCCCGGCCGGGCCCGCACGTCTACGGGCGCAGCCAGGCGGACGGCGCGAACATGCTCGCGGCCGCGCTGCGCCCGTACGGCGGGATCGTGGTGTGGCGGGCTTTCGTCTACAACTGCTACCAGGACTGGCGGGACCGCTCCACCGACCGGGCGCGCGCCGCCTACGACACGTTCATGCCGCTGGACGGCGACTTCGCCGACAACGTCATCGTGCAGATCAAGTTCGGCCCGATGGACTTCCAGGTCAGGGAGCCAGCGTCGCCGCTTCTCACCGCGCTGCGGGAGACCAACGAGGCGCTCGAGGTGCAGATCACCCAGGAGTACACCGGCCAGCAGCGGGACCTGTGCTTTCTGCACCCGCAATGGCACGAGATCATGACGCTGCCGGCCGGTGAGACCGCCACCCTGGCCGACGTCGTCAGCGGGCACAAGACCGGCCGCCCCTACGGCGGGGTCGCCGGCGTCGCCAACGTCGGGGACGATCCGTCCTGGACCGGGCACGTGCTCGCGCAGGCAAACCTCTACGCCTTTGGCCGGCTGTCGTGGGATCCCGCGGTCGAGTCGCGGGCCGTGGCGGCGGAATGGGTCACCCAGACGTTCGGCCAGGCCGAACCGGTGTTCTCCACGGTGCTGCGGATGCTGCTTGAGTCCTGGTCCATCTACGAGAGCTACACGGCGCCGCTCGGCGTGGGCTGGATGGTGACGCCGCACTACCATTACGGTCCGGACATCGACGGCTACGAGTACTCCCGCTGGGGCACCTACCACTTCGCCGACCGCGACGGCGTCGGCGTGGACCGCACGGTGGCGACCGGCACCAGGTACACCGCCCAGTACGAGCCCTCGCGGTACAAGCTGTACGAGGACCTCGCGAGCTGCCCGGACGAACTGCTGCTGTTCTTCCACCACGTCCCGTACACGCACCGCCTCAAGTCGGGGAAGACCGTCATCCAGCACATCTACGACTCCCACTTCGACGGCGCCGCGGCCGCCGAAGGGCTACTCGCGGCATGGCAGTCGCTGGCGGGGCAGGTCGACCCGCCCCGCTTCGAGAACGTGCGCCGCCGGCTTGAGGAGCAGGTCGCCAACGCGGTGCAGTGGCGGGACATCGTCAACACGTACTTCGCCCGTAAGTCAGGCATCGCCGACGAGCGTGGCCGCAGGATCTACTGACCGTGCGGCGGTGCCGTGCTCTCCCTGACGACCAGCTCGGTGACCAGGTCGATCCTGGTCAATGCGGGCTCGATCCCGCTGGCCAGGTCGAGCAGCATCCGGGTCGCGGTGCCTGCCATGCCGCGCAGCTGCTGGTTGACCGTGGTGAGCGCGGGGTCGGTCCAGGCGGACAAGGGCAGGTTGTCATAGCCGATCAGCGAGAGCTGGCCGGGGACGTCGATGCCGAGCCTGCGGGCGGCCCGCAGCACCCCCATCGCCTGCATGTCAGATCCGGCGAAGATCGCCGTCGGGCGGTCGGCCCGGTCGAGCAGCGCCAGGCCGTGCGTATAGCCGGCTTCAAGGTAGAAGTTTCCGCTCCGCACCAGTTCCGGCTCGAGCCGAAGGCCGGCCTCGTCGTGTCCGAGCCGGAAGCCGGCCAGCCTGGCCTGGCTGCAGAGCGCGTCCTGCGGGCCGCAGATGACACCCATCCTGCGGTGACCAAGCTCGATCAGGTGCCGGGCGGCCATCAGCCCGCCATTCCAGTTGTTCGAGCCGACCGTGGGCATCGACGCGGCGGTCGCGCTGTCGGTGTCCACGGCGACGATGGGGATCCGCTCCCTGTGCAACGCAGCGCGCTGTGACTCGGTCAGGCCGCACATGACGGCCACGACGCCGAGCGGCCGGCGAGCGAGCATGCCGTCCACCCAGTCGTCGGAAGGCCGGCTCCGGCCGTCCAGGTGCGACAGCACAACGGCGACGTTGGCCGGTCCTGAGACGGCCTGCACCCCGTGGATGATCTCCATCGCCCAGTCGGCGCCGAGCGTATGGAAGACCAGCTCGATGTGCCCGGTCGAGGGGGGCTGGCGCTTGACCCGGCGCCGGTAGCGGTGCCGTTCCAGGCTGGCCTCGACGCGTGTCCGCGTCTCCGCCGCGACGTCGCCGCGCCCGTTGAGCACCTTGGAGACCGTGGCGACCGACACGCCGACCTCTTCGGCGATGGCCGCGATCGTCGCGCGACGAGGTCCGACGGCGTTGACAGTTGTCATCGAGCCTTCACTACTAGAAGTTTCGTAAACTTAATGCTTTATAACACAGTAGTGGTTTCTGGGCAATAATAGACGCTAAGTCCGAAAGATCCCAAAAACGCACCTATCTTGGTCGCGACTATGACGTTACTTGTGGTGAAAGGTGCATAGGCCACCTCTTGACGGCCTATGCCAACAATTTTACACTTACGTCACTCTTGGGAACCATAAGATTTCCGAAAGTTTCGGCAAAGATGCGGATTGGATTCTCCGAATAGATGACAGAGAATCAACCCCAGGTGGCTGCACCCGGGCCCGGGCGCGACGGGCATCCCTGGCAGGACACGCGGCTGTCTGCCGCCGAGCGGGCCGGGGCTCTCATCCCGCTCATGACCCTAGAAGAGAAGGTCGCTCAACTGGCCGGCATCTGGGTTGGCGCGGACGCCTCGGGCGGAGGGGTGGCACCCCACCAGGCCGACATGGTGGATGGCCAGCCGTTCGACGAGGTGATCAAGCACGGGCTCGGGCAGCTCACCCGTCCGTTCGGCACGGCCCCCGTCGAGCCGGCGGCCGGCGCCCGTTCGCTGGCGGCGGCGCAGGCCCAGATCGTGGCGAGCAACCGGTTCGGCATCCCCGCCCTGGTCCACGAGGAGTGCCTCACCGGCTTCTGCGCCTGGCAGGCCACCGTTTACCCGGCGCCGCTGAGCTGGGGCGCCGCGTTCGACCCTGAGCTCGTCGAGGAGATGGCGGGACGGATCGGGCAGTCCATGCGGGCGGCCGGAGTGCACCAGGGCCTGGCCCCGGTCATGGACGTGACCATCGACTACCGGTGGGGCCGTACCGAGGAAACGATCAGCGAGGACCCGTACCTGGTCGGCACCGTGGGCGCGGCGTACGCGCGAGGGCTCGAGGGGGCGGGCATCGTCGCGACGCTGAAGCACTTCGCCGGGTACTCCGCCTCGCGTGGCGGCCGCAACCTCGCCCCGGTCGCGATGGGCCCTCGCTACCAAGCGGACGTCGTGCTGCCGCCGTTCGAGATGGCGCTGCGGCTGGGCCGCCCGCGGTCGGTCATGAACTCCTACGCGGAGATCGACGGCGTGCCGGCGGCAGCCGACGAGGGCCTGCTGACCGGCCTGCTGCGCGACCAGTGGGGGTTCGGCGGCACAGTGGTCGCCGACTACTTCGCGATCCGTTTCCTGTTCGCACTGCACGGCGTCGCGGCCGGCCCGGCCGAGGCAGCGGGGATGGCGCTGCACGCGGGCATCGACGTCGAACTGCCCACGATCGAGACGTTCGGCGAGACGCTGGTCGCCGCGGTGCGCGCGGGAACGGTCGACGAGGTGCTCATCGACCGGGCCCTGGCCCGGGTGCTGGCGCAGAAGGCCGAACTCGGCCTGCTCGACGCGACGTGGAAGCCCGAGCCCGACCTCGGCGAGCTCCGCCTTGACGACGAGATCAGCCAGGACGTCGCGCTGCGGCTGGCCAGGCAAGCGGTGGTGCTGCTCCGCAACACCGGCATCCTGCCGCTCGCCGCGGGGCGGCCGGACACGCCAGGCACAGCGAGCAGAGTCGCCCTGGTCGGCCCGGTCGCCGACGACCCGATGGCGCTGCTCGGCTGCTACTCGTTCCCCTCGCACGTGGGCCACCACCACCCCGGGTACGCGCTCGGAATCGAGGTGCCGTCGTTGCGCGAGGCGCTCGGCGCGCTGCTGCCTGACCTCGGGTACGCCCCCGGCTGCGCGGTCACCGGGGAGGACAGGGGCGGCTTCGCCGAGGCCGTGGCGCTGGCCGCGGAAAGCGACGTGTGCGTGCTCGCCGTCGGTGACCGGCCGGGCATGTTCGGCCTGGGTACCACGGGGGAGGGCAGCGACGCGCACGACCTGCGCCTGCCCGGCGTGCAGCAAGAACTTGTCGAGGCGGTGCTCGCGGCCGGCACCCCGGTCGTCGTGGTGGCGCTGGCCGGGAAGCCCTATGCGCTCGGCCCGGCGGCCGATGAGGCAGCGGCGGTGGTCTACGCCTTCCTGGCCGGCCAGCGCGGCGCCCAGGCGGTGGCCGAGGTGCTCCTCGGCGAAGTGAACCCGTCAGGGCGGCTGCCGGTCGGGGTGCCCAGGCACTCCGGCGGCCTGCCAGCTACCTACCTGTCACCGAAGCTCGGGCACCGCTCCCAGGTGTCGTCGGTGGATCCCACTCCCGCCTTCCCGTTCGGGCACGGCCTTAGCTACACGACGTTCGAGTGGTCCGACGCTGGCTTGGCCGGCCCTGACTTGGCCGACGCTGCCACCGCCGACGATGCCACCACGGGCGAGGCGGCCGCCTGGCCCGTCGACGGCGAGGTGACCCTCGGTGTGACGGTCCGCAACACCGGCCAGCGGGCAGGCGCCGAGATCGTGCAGTTGTACCTGCACGATCCGGTGGCACAGACCACCCAGCCGGTCGTGCGGCTGATCGGCTACCAGCGGGTGCCGCTCGAACCCGGCGAGGCAGCGCGGGTGACCTTCACGGTCCCGGCCGACCTCGCCTCGTTCACCGGTCTCGCGGGCAGGCGCATCGTCGAGCCGGGTGACGTGGAGCTCCGCTTCGGCCGGTCGGCGCAGGACATCACGGCCACCGTGCCGCTGCGCCTGACCGGCGCCATCCGCGAGGTCGGACAGGGCCGTCGGCTGCTGTCCGAGGTCCACCTCGAGGCGGTGTCGCTGTCCGCATCGGGCAATCCAGGGAGGAGCTTATGACGACCACCACGCCGGACCTGCCCGAAGCGCGGCAGGCACGGCAACCCAAGGCCCGTGCCACCAAGAGCAAACGGGCACCACGCCGCAGCTGGGTCAAGACGGTTCGCAAGGACTGGCAGCTCTACTCGCTAGCTATCGCTCCGCTGCTTTTCTTCGCGGTGTTCCGCTACCTGCCGATGATCGGGAACGTGATCGCGTTCCGGTTCTACCAGGCGGGCGGCCCCATCTTCGGCACCCAGTGGGTCGGGCTCTACTACTTCGACCAGGTGGTCCACGACCCGAACTTCTGGGCCGTGTTCAAGAACACGGTGATCCTGGGCGGCCTGTCGCTGATCATCGGCTTCCCGCTGCCGATCATTCTCGCGCTGCTGTTGAACGAGGTGATCAACGGCAAGGCGAAGCGATTGGTGCAGAGCATTTCCTACCTGCCGCACTTCCTGTCCTCCGTCGTGGTCGCCGCGCTCATGCTGAACGGCCTGCAGTCCAGCGGCATCGTGAACGAGGTGATCGGCTGGTTCGGGCACTCGCCGATCATCTTCATGTCCGATCCGAACTGGTACCGGCCGGTCTACGTGGCCTCGGAGATCTGGCAGTACACCGGCTGGGGGACGATCCTCTACCTCGCGGCGCTCACCACGGTCGACGCCCAGCTGTACGAGGCGTCGATGATCGACGGCGCTAACCGGTGGAAGCAGACGTGGCACGTGACGCTGCCGGCCATCCGGCCCACGATGATGGTCGTCCTGATCCTGAACGTCGGCCAGTTCATGCAGGTCGGCTTCCAGAAGATCCTGCTGACCTACAACGTCGACACCTACCCCACTGCGGACGTCATTTCCACGTACCTGTACCGCGTCGGCATCCAGACCGGCAACTTCAGCTACGCCGCGATGGTCGGATTGTTTGAGTCCGTCATCGGCTTGGCGCTGGTTCTCGGCATCAACGCCCTCTCCCGTCGTTTCGTTGGGTCAGGCCTGTGGTAACCGCGGAGATCGCCGTGCCGGCCGGGCCGGCCAAGAAGCGCAAGGCAGGAGCCTGGCCGCCGCGGAGCCGCGGCTACAAGGTGTTCCGCGTCGTCAACGCGATCATCCTGATCCTGGTCGTCCTCGCGGTGCTGCTGCCGTTCCTGAACCTGCTCGCGCAGTCGTTCAGTAGCGAGACGTACATCACCCGAGGCAGCGTCAGCCTGTGGCCGAAGGGCTTCAACGTCACCACGTACGAGCACGTGATGAGCGACCCGCAGTTCTGGGAGAACTACCGCAACACGGTGCTCTACACCGCCTGCTCCACCGCGGTGGCGATGGTGCTGACCACCTGCTACGCGTACGTGCTGTCCAGGAAGCAATTGCGCGGGCGCAAGGTGCTGATCGGCATCGCGATCGTCACGATGTTCTTCAACGGCGGCATCATCCCGAACTACATCCTGGTCAGCAGCCTGCACCTGCGGGACACAGTCTGGGCGTACGCGCTGCCCAACGCGATCGTCGTCTTCAACCTGCTGATCATGAAGACGTTCTTCGAACACCTGCCGACCGAGCTCGAAGAGGCCGCCGCCATCGACGGGCTGAACACCTACCGCACCCTGTGGCGGATCGTGCTGCCGCTCTCGAAGGCCGTGCTTGCGACCATCGCGCTCTTCTACGCGGTGATGTTCTGGAACGACTGGTTCTCAGCGCTCCTCTACATGGACAACCAGGGACTCTACCCCGTCTCCCTGTACCTAGAGAACATCGTCGACTCGCTCAGCAGCGTGTCCAACATCGGGCAGTCCAGCGACACCCAGCTGCAGATCGCGGCCAACATCCAGGCCGTGACGGTGGTTCTCGTCGCCGTCCCGATCCTCTGCGTCTACCCCTTCATTCAGCGCTACTTCGTTTCTGGCGTCACGCTCGGCGCCGTTAAGGGATAAGGGAGTCCATCCATGAACAATCCGTCAAGACGTGCCTTCCTCGCCACCGCTGGCGCGAGCGCCGCCGCCGCCGCCCTCGCCGCCTGCACAAGCTCCCCGCCGAACTCGGCACCGGGCGAGGGCAACACCGCCGCCGCCGCCGCGAACAACTCCGGTGCCATGACCAACTACGCGGTCGGCACCCAGTTCAAGGCGGCCAAGCCGCTGACGTTCCCGATCATGATCCTCAGCAACCCGAACTACCCGTACAAGGCGAACTGGCTCTTCTTCACCCACCTGAAGCAGCTGACCAACGTCAGCTTCAACCCCACCGTGGTGCCGTTCGCGGACTACAACACCAAGGTCGGCACGCTGATCGCGGCGGGCCAGGAGCCCTACATCATCCCCAAGACCTACCCGGGCGAGGAAGACCCGTACGTGGCGGGCGGCCAGATCCTGCCGATCAGCGACTACGTACAGCACATGCCGAACTTCCAGGCCAAGGTCGCCGCGTGGAACCTGGACGGCGACCTCAACACCCTGCGCCAGTCCGACGGCAAGTACTACCTGCTGCCCGGCCTGCACCAGAACGTTGTGTCCGACTACACCATGGGCGTCCGTACCGACCTGCTGTCCAAGTACAACATCGCCACCCCGTCGACGCTGGCGCAGGTCGAGGCGATGCTGACGACGTTCAAGTCCGAGAACCCGGGTCACTACCCGTTCTCCGACCGCTACAACCAGCCCACCGCCGGCGGCGCGTTCCTGGAGATGATCGGCAACGCGTACGGCACGAACGCGGGCTGGAACTACCAGACCTACAACCAGGGCGCTTACTTCGACCAGAGCGGCAAGAAGTACGTGTTCGCCGCCGCGATGCCGCAGTACCAGCAGATGGTCACGCTGCTCAACGGCTGGTACAACAAGGGCCTGATCGACCCCGAGAGCTTTACCCAGCCCGACACCCAGGCGCAGGCGAAGCTCACCTCGGGCAAGTCGTTCGCGCTCATGGAGAACGCGCAGCAGATCGCGATCGACCAGAAGGCGATGCCGGCCGGCCAGACCGTCGGCAAGATCCCGGTGCCGCTCGGCCCGGCGGGCGCGACCGTGGTCGGCAGCCGCCTCGACGCCGGCCTGCTGATCTCCTCGAAGGCGGCGAACGACCCGAACTTCGTCGCGATGCTGCAGTTCATCGACTGGCTGTGGTACTCCGACGCCGGCATGCTCTACGCCCGCTGGGGCATCGAGGGCACCACCTACACCGGGAGCGTCGCCGACGGCACCTTCCAGCTCGAGCCCACCGTCGACTGGTCCGGCCTGCACCCGAACGCCAAGATCGAGATCAACGTCCAGTACGGCTTCTACAACGGCGTGTTCTCCGTCGGCGGCCCCACCCAGCTGATGCAGACCCAGTACCCTCCGGCGGAGCTGGCGTTCCAGAAGATCATGGACACCCGCACGCCGCTGCCGGTGAACCCGCCCGCGCCGCTGACCACGCTGCAGAGCCAGACGGCCACGACGACGGGCACCTCGCTGATGGACTACGTCCAGTCGCAGACGATCGGCTTCATCACCGGCAAGCGGCCGCTGTCGCAGTGGAGCGCGTTCCAGAGCGAGTTGCAGGGAAAGGGCTCCGCGAACTTCCTGAACATCTTCACCACGGCCTACAACACCTACAACTCGGCGCACCCCGGCGCCTGATAGTAAGGAAGCTCGATGAGCGAGAAGGCGGCAAGCCGCGAATTCGGCACCGGGCCGCTGGCCAAGGCCTCGGCACTGGTCTACACGCTGCTGGTGACGGAGGGCCTGTTCCTCCTCACCACGGTGCCTGGCCTGGTGCTGCTGTTGCTGCTCGACCACTCCGCGAGCAACCTCCCGCTGGATGCCCTGTGCCTGCTGCCGGTCGGTCCGGCTGCCTCCGCTGCGCTGTTCGCGCTGCACCGGAGGCAGCCGGACCTGGGCGAGCTCAGCCCGGCGGCATCGTTCTGGCGGGGGTACCGGCTCAACGCGGCGGGTGCGCTCAAGGTTTTCGTCCCCTGGCTGCTTGTCATGACCATGGTGGCGATGACCTTGGCGCACCGCGCCGCCAGCCACCTGCCAGGCTGGTGGGTGGGACTGCTCCTCGTCATCGCGGTGGTGGCCACCCTGTGGCTGGCCAACGCGCTGGTGATCACCTCGCTGTTCGCGTTCCGCACGGTGGACATCGCGCGGCTCGCCACCTGGTTTCTCGGCCGGACGCCCATGGTCACCCTCGGCAACGCCGGCATCCTGGTCGTCGCTGCCGTCGTCACCGCGTACGGCACCGAGGCGATGACCGCGCTGCTCGTCAGCACGCTGTTCCTGCTGCTGCTCAGCGGCAGTGCGAAGCTGATCGAGCAGGTAAAGAAGGATTTCACGGCAGCATGAACTCGCGGCTAGACGCGTTCCGTACCCGCATCGGCGGATACGCATTCGGCGGGGACTACAATCCCGAGCAGTGGGACCGCCGCACCTGGGCCGAGGACGTAAGGCTGATGCGGAAGGCCGGGGTCAACCTGGTGACGCTCGGCGTGTTCGCCTGGGCGTCGCTTGAGCCAGCGCCGGACAAGTTCACCTTCGGCTGGCTCGACGAGGTCATGGACCTGCTGCACGCCGGCGTCATCAGCGTGGACCTCGCCACGCCCACCGCGGCACCGCCCGCCTGGCTGGCGCAGGAGCATCCAGGTACCCTGCCGGTCGCCGAGGACGGTCACGTATTCGGCTTCGGCAACCGGCTACAGTTCGATCCCACCTCCGCGGTCTACCTGGACCGCGCCGCCCCGATCACCCGCGCCCTGGCGGAACGGTACTCACGGCGCCCGGCGCTCGCGATGTGGCACATCAGCAACGAGTACGGCCCCGTTGCCTACACGCCGAGCAGCGCGGCGGCCTTCCGCGCCTGGCTGCGGCGCAAGTACAGCGACCTGGACACGCTGAACGACGCCTGGTACACGCGCTTCTGGAGCCAGCGCCATACCTCCTGGGACCAGGTCTGCCCGCCGGAAATGCCACGGTCATGGTCAAACCCCGCGCGGCGGCTTGACTTCATCAGGTTCACCTCGGACGCGCTGCTCGAGTCCTATATCGCCGAGCGCGAACGAACTGCCGCGCATCGCCGCGTCGACCGGGTCTGGGTCGCGAGCCGAGATCGCACTGTACTTCGACTGGAACGCTTGGTGGGCACTGACCGAGTCGAATGGCCTGCCGCGCAACGACTTCGACTACCCGGCTCTTGTCACCGAGCACTACCGGCCGCTGCTTGCGGCGCAGCACGCGACCCCATCCCGTCGGCGATAACAGCAAGAAGCGGGGTGATGGCCGCCAGCCGGGCGTTCCGCGGGCACAATAGAGCCGTGCGGGTCGCGATACTCGGGCCACTAGAGGTCCACGACGACAACGGTGCCGTGATCGCCGTGGCGGGCGCCCGGTTGCGCGGCCTCATCGCCCGGCTGGCGCTGGCGGGCGGGCAGCCGGTGAGCACCGGCGCCCTCGCCGAGGCCGTGTGGGACTACGATCCTCCCGCCGACGTCGCGAACGCGCTGCAAACGCTGGTCTCCCGGGCCCGCCGGGTGCTGGGCGGCGCGACGGCGGTGGAGCAGTCGGCGGCCGGGTACCGGCTGGCGGTCACGCCCGATGACGTGGACGCGCTGCGCTTCGAGCGGCTCGTCGCCCAGGGAGCGGCCAGCGAGGCGCTCGCGCTGTGGCGCGGGCCCGCGCTCGCGGACGCCGGGGACTTCGCCGCGCCGTTCGCCCGCCGCCTTGAGGAGCTGCGGCTCGAGGCGACGGTGACCTTCCTCACCGGCGAGACCGACGCGGGCCGGGCCGCCGCCCGGGCGGGCGAGCTTGAGGCGCTCGTGGCCGGGCACCCGCTGCACGAGCAGCTCACCGGGCTGCTGATGCGGGCGCTCGCCGCCGCCGGCCGGCAGGCCGACGCGCTGGCCGCCTACGAGGCGCTGCGGACCCGCCTCGCCGACGAGCTCGGCATCGACCCCGGCCCGCAGCTGCAGGCGGTGCACCTCGCGGTGCTGCGCGGCGAGGTCGCCACTGGACCTGCGACCACTGGACCCGCGGCCGCCGGGCCCGCACGCACGAACCTGCGGGCTCAGCTCACCAGTTTCGTCGGCCGCCAGGACGAAGTGGCCCGGGTTCGCCAGACCCTGGAGCGGTACCGACTGGTCACGCTGGTCGGCCCGGGCGGCGCCGGCAAGACGCGGCTGGCGACCGAGGTCGCGGCGGGAGCGCGGGACAGCGCGGCGCGCAACGGGGCCGCCGGCCCGTCGGACGGCGGCTGGCCGGACGGGGCCTGGCCGGAGGGAGTCTGGATCGCCGAGCTGGCGTCGGTCACCGACGCGGCCGACGTGCCGCAGGCGGTGCTCGGCTCCGTCGGCCTGCGCGAGTCGCGCCTGCTGCCGGACGGCACGCAGCGGCTCACCAGCCGCGACGCGCGGACCCGGCTGCTTGAGGGTCTCGCCGACGCCCGCGCGCTGCTCGTGCTCGACAACTGCGAGCACCTCATCGACGCGTGCGCCCACCTGGCCGACGCGCTGCTCGCGCACAGCCCGCGGCTGCGCATCGTCGCGACGAGCAGGGAACCGCTCGGTATCACCGGGGAGTCGCTGTTCGTCGTCCCGCCGCTCGCCGAGGACCCCGCCGTCCGGCTGTTCGCCGACCGGGCGACGGCGGTCAGCCCGGACTTCACGCTGGACGGGGAGACCCGCCCGCTGGTCACCGACATCGTGCGCCGCCTTGACGGCCTTCCGCTGGCGATCGAGCTCGCCGCCGCCCGGCTGCGCACGCTGCCGCTCGCCGAGGTCTCCGTGCGGCTGGCCGACCGTTTCCGGCTGCTCACCGGCGGCAGCCGCACCGCGCTGCCGCGGCACCGCACGCTGCGCGCCGTGGTCGAGTGGAGCTGGGAGCTGCTCACCCCGGCCGAGCGGCTGCTCGCCGAGCGGTTCTCCGTCTTCCCCGCCGGGGCGACGGCCGCGGGGGCCGCCGCGGTATGCGGGGACGCGCCGCCCGCCGGCCGCCCGCCAAATGGCGAGCCGGCCGGAAGCGTCCGGCTAGCCGCCGCCGAGGTCGATGAGCTGCTCTCGTCCCTGGTCGACAAGTCACTGCTGCAGCCGGTCGCCGATGGCACGCGGCTGCGGATGCTCGAGACGATCCGCGAGTTCGGCGCGGAGAAGCTGGCCGGGCGGGCCGAAGTCGGCGAGCTGCGCCGGCGGCACGCCGCGCATTACACCGCGCTGATGGACGAGGCGGCGCCGCGGCTGCTCACCCGCGACCAGCTGAGCTGGCTGGCCGAGCTGCGCGCCGACCATGACAACATCCTCGCCGCGCTGCGCTACTGGTGCGACGCGCAGGACCCGGAAAACGCGCTCAGCCTCGCGGTGTCGCTCAGCATCCTGGCGCTGCTGCTCGGCGATGAGTCGGGCATGGCGGAGTGGAGCGGTGAGGCCCTCACGGTTCCCGGGGACGTCGACCCGGGCCTGCGGGCCATCGCCGAGGCGCTGCACGTGGTGACGAGCGTCATGGACCCGGCCGCCAACGGCACCGGAGTCGCGGCCTATCCCCGCCTCGCCGACCGGCTCGACGCCATCGACATCGAGAAGTACCCGGTCGCCGGGCTGCTGCGCCCGGCGTACGCGATGTTCACCAAGGACGCCGCGCGCATGCGCGGCTACCTCGGCCAGGCCCGGGCCAGCCGGGATGACTGGCTCGCCGCGGCCGGCTGGCTGATGACCGGGGCCATGGCGGAGAACGAGGGGCAGCTCGGCGAGGTACGCCACGCCGCGGCCGAGGCGGTGCAACGGTTTCGCGCGCTCGGCGAGCGCTGGGGGTTGTCGACCGCGCTGCGGGCCATCGGCGACGTCGCGATCCTCGACGGTGACCTGGACGGGGCGACCGCCGCGTACACCGAGGCCGGGCAGCTGCTCGGCGAACTGGGACACCGCGAGGACCTGTCCCAGGTCAAGCTCAAGCTAGCCGAACTCGCCGCCAGGCGAGGCGACCTGGTCAGGGCCCGTGAGCTGGCCGCGGCCGCCAGGGCCGCCGTGGCGGCGGAGGGATCGCCCATCGACCGGGGCATCACCGCGGCGTGGTGGGCGACGCTGGAGGTGACCTGCGGCGACATCGACGCGGCGCGCCCGCTGCAGGCCGAGGCCGAGGTGGCCCTCGCGCTGTTCGGTCCCGCCCACCCGGCGCGCGACCACCTGGAGGCCATGGTGGCCGCCACGGCCGGGCAGATCGCCATCGCCTGCGCCGACCTGCCCGCCGCCCGCGAGCAGGCCGCCCGGTCGTACCGCGCGGGGGTCGCGGCACAGGACATGCCGCTGCTCGCGCTGTCGTCGGGCCTGGTGGCCGAGCTCGCGCTCGCGCTCGGCCAGCCGGAGCGGGCCGCCGAGCTCCTCGGCGCGCGGATCGTGGTCCGTGGCATCGACGACCCGTCCGATCCGACGACGCTGAAGCTGGTGCCGCGGCTGCGCGCCGCCCTCGGGGCGGACCGCTTCGAGCGCTGCCGGGCGGCGGGCCAAGCGCTCGGCCGGGCCGAGGCGATCAAGCGCCTTGACCCGGCCGGACTGGACGGCGACGGCGACCAGAGACCTGAGACCTGAACCCTGAGACCAAACACCAGAGACCGAAGCCGCGCGCAACTCAGGTCCGGCGGATGTAGCCTCGCAGTGCCAGCGGGAAGAACACCACGAGCAGCCCGGCGATCCACGCGAACGTCCAGCCGACCTGCGTGGCGACCGGGCCGCCGAGCAGCAGCGCGCGCACCGCGCTGACCAGGTGGGACAACGGGTTGACATTCACGAACGCCTGGAGCCAGCCCGGCATCGTCGAGGCCTGCACGAACGCGTTGCTGCCGAACGACAGCGGGAAGATGAGCAGGAACATCACGCCCTGCACGGCGCCGGCGGTGCGCACCGTCATGCCGACCCACAGCGAGACCCACGCGAACGCCAGGGCAAAGCAGATCGACAGGCCGAGCGCCGCGAGCAGCAGCACCGGGTTGGTCGCGATGCGGAAGCCGAGCAGGTAACCGAAGCCCACCATGATCACGCACAGCAGCAGGTAACGGAAGAAGTCGGCGAGCACCGCCCCGATCAGCGGCACCGATCGGCCGATCGGCAGTGACCTGAACCGGTCGAACACGCCCTTGGCGATGTCCGCGTTCATGTTCTGCCCGATCGAGATGCTGCTCATCGCGATCGTCTGGCCGATCAGTCCGGGCAGCAGGAACTCGAGGTAGTCGTGGCGCGAGCCGTGGGCGATGGCCCCGCCGAACACGAACAGGAACAGCGTGAGGAAGATGATCGGCTGCAGCGTGACGTCAATGAGCTGCTCGGGCGTGCGGGTGAGCTTGATCAGGTTGCGCTTGCACAGCACGAGCGCGTGCCGCAGCTGCCGGAAACGCTTCTTCATGTTCATACCAGTGCCTCCTCGTCGTGAGCGCCGGACCTGGTCCCGGTGAGGGTGAAGAACACCTCGTCCAGGCTCGGCAGGTGCAGTGAGAACTCGTCGACCGCGATCCCGGCGGCGCGCAGCCGCGCCACCACGTCGGGGAGCACCTCGTCGCCGTCCACCCGGACGGTCAGCGTGCCGCGCCCGTCGTCCTCCGGCGCCTGGCCGCCGATGCCGCGCAGCACGTCCAGCAGGTCGTCGTGCCGGGCCGGTTCGGCCGGGCGGACGGTGAGCCGCTGCCCGCCGACCACCCGCTTGAGCTCGTGCGGCGTGTCGTGCGCGATCACCCGCCCGTGGTGCATCACGCTGATCTCGTCGGCGAGCGCGTCGGCCTCCTCCAGGTACTGCGTGGTGAGCAGCACCGTCGAGCCGTCGCTGACCAGGCTGCGCACCACGTCCCACATGTCCTCGCGCTTGGCCGGGTCAAGCCCGGTGGTCGGCTCGTCAAGGAAGATCACCTGCGGCCTGCCGACCAGGGACGCGGCGAGGTCAAGGCGGCGCCGCATGCCGCCGGAGTAGTTCTTGGCCACCTTGCCCGCGGCCTCGGTCAGGTCGAACCAGGCGAGCAGCTCCGCGGCGCGCTGCCGCGCGGCGCGCTTGGGCAGGTCGAGCAGCTGGCCGATCATCACCAGGTTCTGCAGGCCGGTCAGGTCCTCGTCGACCGAGGCGAACTGCCCGGTGAGCCCGATGCTCTCCCGCACCTTGTCTGGCTGCTTGCGCACGTCGAACCCGTTGACGCGGGCGGTGCCGCCGTCCGCGCGCAGCAGCGTGGCCAGGATGCGGACGGCGGTTGTCTTGCCGGCGCCGTTCGGCCCGAGCACGGCGAGAACGCTGCCGCGCCGCGCCGCGAGGTCCACCCCGGCCAGCGCTTTCGTCGCGCCGAAGGTCTTGATAAGCCCGGTGGCTTCAATCGCTAGATCTGTCATGCTCTAGACAGTGCCAGCCCCCGCTGGCACGCCGCGCACACGCCGCTGACACGGGACAGTCAACGGCAACAGCCAGATGAGTCGCAGCGAGGGCATGCTCACCACCCGTCGCCCGTGACCGCCGCCCGCGGCGAACTCGCGGCCGCGTTTCCCGGCCCGCGTTCCTCCCCTTCCCCCGTCCGTGACTGATAACAGCAAGAAGCGCCGAGATCTCTGGATTAGTGCCGCGACACGCGGTCGGATGTTCCGGGCACGGGCGGACGGAACGCCGAAACTAGAAGGCATGTATGTCAGCGTGGAAGACGGCCCGGCCCGGGACGCGTCCGGCGCGGAAGAGGACGAGGCGCCGGCCGCCGGCCAGGCCCAGGCGGCCCGGGCCGCGCTGACGGGCATCGGCGGGCGGGTCAGCGCGGCGCGCGCCCTGCTCGACCGGCCGCTCACGTCGTACTACATCATCGCCGGGGTCACCACGCTGCTGCTGAGCCTCGGCCTGGTCATGGTGCTGTCCACCGCGTCCTGGGTCGACCTGTCAAAGGGCGAGTCGCCGTACCGCGACTTCGAGGTGCAGCTGGCGGGGATCATCATCGGCGTCCCCGTCATGTGGGTGGCGGCCCGCTGCCAGCCGCGGCTGTTCCGCGCGGCCGCCTACCCGCTGCTCGCGGTCGCGGCGATCGGGCTCTGCCTGGTGCTCATTCCCGGGGTGGGCAAGTCGGCGAACGGCGCGACCCGGTGGATCGCCATCACCAGATCGATCAGCTTCCAGCCGTCCGAGCTCGCCAAGCTCGCGCTCGCCGTGTGGGGCGCGGACCTGCTCGCCCGCAAGGAGAAGCTCGGCATGCTCGCCGACTGGCGGCACATGCTCGTGCCGCTGCTGCCGGGCACCGGGGTGCTTGCCCTGCTCGTGATGGCGGGCGACGACCTCGGGACCACGTCGATCCTGCTCGTCATCTTCCTGGCGCTGCTCTGGTTCATCGGCACCCCCGGGCGGGTGTTCGCCGGCCTGCTGATCCTCATGGGCCTGGTGCTGCTGCTGCTGATGGTGACGCAGAGCTACCGGGTCAAGCGGCTCACCGGGTTCTGGGACACCTCCAACACCAACCCGACGGGCACCAACATGCAGGCCATCCAGGGCAGGATGGCGCTCGGCTCCGGCAACATCTTCGGCGTGGGCATCGGCGCCAGCCGGGAGAAGTGGGGCTGGCTGCCCGAGTCCACCAGCGACTTCATCTTCGCGATCATCGGCGAGGAACTCGGCCTGGTCGGCACGTTCTGCGTGACCGCGCTGTACGGCGCGCTGGCCTTCGCCGGGCTGCGGGTGGCCCGGCGCGCGCCGGACACGTTCAGCCGGCTGCTGTCCGCGGTGATCACCGTGTGGATCGTCGGCCAGGCCGTGGTGAACATCGGCGCCGTCATCGGCGTGTTCCCGATCACCGGCGTGCCGCTGCCGCTGGTGTCCCAGGGGCTGTCGTCGGTGCTGGTGACGATGCTCGGGCTAGGTATGCTCATGTCGTTCGCGCGGCGGGAGCCGGGAGCGAGTCACGCATTGGCCGCTAGGGGCCCCTCCCCGGGCAGCCGCGCCCTAAGCTGGCTACGCCAGGGGACGCGGCGGAGGACCTTAGGCGGTTCCCGCCGCACCATGAGGCGAGCCGGGCGATGAGCAAGGAGCATGCGATGAGGGTGGTGCTAGCTGGCGGGGGGTCAGCCGGTCATGTCGAGCCTGCTCTCGCGCTCGCCGACGCGCTGCGGGAGGCCGACAGGGGCATCCACGTGACCTGCCTGGGCACCGAGCGGGGCCTGGAGACCCGGCTGGTGCCGCTGCGCGGCTACGACCTCGAGCTGCTCCCGGCGGTGCCGCTGCCAAGGTCGGTGACGCCCCAGCTGCTCACTGTCCCCGGCCGGCTGGCCGGCGCGGTGCACACCGCGGGGAAGATCCTCGACCGGCTGCACGCGGACGTGCTCGTCGGCTTCGGCGGCTACGTGGCGACCCCCGCTTACCTCGCGGCCAAGCGGCATAACGTGCCGATCGTGGTGCACGAGGCCAACCCGTTCCCCGGCATCGCTAACCGGCTCGGCGCCCGGCTGACCACGCACGTGTTCACCGGGTACCCGGACACCAAGCTGCGCAACGCCACGTACCTGGGGATCCCGATCAGGCGGCAGATCGCCGACCTCGACCGGTTCGCGCTCGGCGACAAGGCGCGAGCCTACTTCGGGCTCCGCCCCGACCTGCCGGTGCTGCTCGTCTTCGGCGGGTCGCAGGGCGCCAGGTCGCTGAACCGGGCGCTGGCCGGCGCCGTCGACGCGATCAGGGCCGCCAGGGTACAGGTGCTGCACATCACCGGGCCCAAGAACACGGGGGACAACCTGGCGGGCGAGGGCGCGCAGTCGCCGGACGCCGCCCGGTACGTGGCCGTGCCGTACGTGGACCGGATGGACCTGGCCTACGCCGCCGCGGACTTCGCGCTGTGCCGCGCGGGCGCGAATACCTGCGCCGAGCTCACCGCCGTCGGGCTGCCCGCCGCGTACGTGCCGCTGCCCATCGGCAACGGCGAGCAGCGACTCAACGCGCTGCCGATCGTGCAGCGCGGCGGCGGCCTGCTCGTTGACGACGCCGAACTGACCGCGGACTGGATCAAGACCACCCTGCTCTCCGTGCTGACCAACATCGACCAGGTGGCCGGGATGTCCGAGGCCGCGGCCGCGCTCGGCCGCCGGGACGCCGACCGCTGGCTGGCGAAGGCCGTCATCGACGTCGTGGCCGCCGCTCGTTCAGGCGCGGCGGCCGGCGAGGCCGGCGTCCACGCGGGCGCGGGCAGTCCGCCGCCGTCCCCCGCGCCGGGCGGCCAGCCCTCGCCCGGCAGCGGCCGCCACCGGCAGGCCAGGTAACGATGGGGCTGATCACTCCCACCGAGCCGGTAGCGCTCGGTGAGCTCGGGCGGGTCCACTTCATCGGCATCGGCGGTGCGGGCATGTCGGGGATCGCCCGCATCATGCTGGCCAGGGGCACCGCGGTGTCCGGCAGCGACTCGGCCTCGTCCGCTACCCTCGACGAGCTGGCGGGGCTGGGCGCCCGGGTGCACGCGGGCCACGCGGCCGGGCAGCTCGCCGACGCCGACACGGTCGTCGTGTCGAGCGCCATCAGGGAGAGCAACCCCGAGCTTGCCGAGGCCAGGCGGCGCGGCCTGCGGGTGCTGCACCGGGCGGCGGCGCTCGCCTCGCTGATGGCGGGCCGCCGGGTCATCGCGGTGACCGGGACGCACGGCAAGACGACCACCACGTCGATGATCACGACCGTGCTGCTCGAGACCGGGGCCGGGCCCGCGTACGCGATCGGCGGCGTGCTCGCGGCCACCGGCGCCGGCGCCGCCGACGGCGCCGGCGAGTACTTCGTGGCGGAGGCCGACGAAAGCGACGGGTCGTTCCTCATGTACGCGCCCGACGTGGCGGTCGTTACCAACGTCGAGGCCGACCACCTGGACAACTACGGCACCGAGCAGGCCTACCGGGAGTCCTTCCGCGGCTTCCTCGGCAAGGTCACCCCGGGCGGGCTCCTGGTGACCTCCGCCGACGACCCGGGCACCACCGAGCTGGCCGGCCACGCCCGTGAGCTGGGACTGCGCGTCATCACCTACGGCACATCAGCCACGGCGGGCTACCGCGTCACGAACGTGACGGCAAGCGGCATGGAGACGACGTTCCTGGTAACCACGGGCCTGGTAACCACGGGCCTGGTAACCACGGGCCAGGTGACCGCGGGCACGGGAGGCGCGCCCGGCAGGGGTACCGCCGTCCGGCTCGGCGTGCCCGGCCAGCACAACGCGCTGAACGCCGCCGCCGCGTTCGCCGTCGCGGTCGAGCTCGGCATCGAGCCCGCGCGGGCGGCGAGCGCCCTGGCCAGTTACCGGGGCGCCGCGCGGCGGCTTGAGCCCAAGGGCGAGGCGGGCGGCGTCCGGGTGCTCGACAGCTACGCGCACCACCCGACCGAGCTCGCCGCCGACCTCCGCGCCGCGCGCGAGGTCGCGGGCGGCGCCGGCCGGGTAATCGCCGTCTTCCAGCCCCACCTGTACAGCAGGACCCGCATCTTCGCCGCCGCGTTCGGCGCCGCGCTCGGCCTGGCGGACGAGGCCGTGGTCCTCGACGTCTACGCGGCGCGCGAGGACCCTGAGCCCGGGGTGACCGGCCGCCTCGTCGCTGACGCGGTACCCGGCGGCGCGCACTACGTCGCGGACTTCGCGGACGTACCCAAGGCCGTCGCCGCGCTGGCCGCGCCCGGTGACCTGGTGCTCACCATGGGCGCGGGCGACATCACCCTGATGGGCCCGCTGGTTCTCGCCGAGATAGCCGGGCTTGGGCAGGCAGGACCGGGCGCCTGATGAGCGAAGCGCCGCCGCCCGCGCCCTCAGGCACGGCCTCCGCGGCCGAGCCGGGCGGACGCGCGCCCGGCGGCCCCCTGCCCGGCGGCCCCTTGCCCGGCGGCACAGTGCCCGGGCGCCGGCGCCGCCCGCGGTCCCGCTGGCGTGCGGCCTTCTTCGTGCTCGCCGGGCTCGCGATCGTGGCCGGGTCTGGCTGGGCGCTGCTCGGCAACCGCGTGCTCGTCGTGCGGTCGGTCACCGTTACGGGAACCCACCTACTCTCGCCCGGGCAGGTCATCGTCGCGGCGGATGTGCCGCCAGGCACGCCGCTGCTGCGGGTCGATGCCGGCGCGGTGACCCGCCGGGTCGAGGCGATTCCCCAGGTGGCATCCGCAACCGTGACGAAGGACTGGCCGGATCGCCTGGCCATCGCCGTCACCGAGCGCGTTCCCGTCATGGCGGTGCGGATGGCGGGCGGCGGCTACGACCTGGTGGACCAGGCGGGCGTGATCGTGCGCTGGGCCAAGGCGCAGCCCGCCGGGCTCCCGCTGCTCCAGACCTCGCTGCCGGGCGCCGCGCTGCGCGGCAGCGCCGAGGTCGCGTCGGCCGCCGGCGTGCTCGCCGAGCTCAGCCCCTGGCTGGCGGGGCAGGTGACGGCGGTGCGGGCGACCCCGGCGGCGCCGGGAACCGAGCAGGTGACGCTCGACCTGCGGGACGGGAAGACGGTCCAGTGGGGCAGCACGGGCGACGCCGCGCAGAAGAACCGGGAACTCGCCATCCTGCTGCCGGGCTCCGCGCACCAGGTCGACGTGAGCGTCCCTGGAAGCGCCGTCACCCGGTTAGGGCGTGAGCGCGCGCGGATTTTCGCTGATATACGGCACGACACGCGCGCGGCCGGCCGCGTGGCGAGTTGACCACGCTGCCTCACCACCCTACTGTCCCTATCAATCGTAGGGAAGATAAAACTCTAAATCTCAACCTGAAGGTGAAACCTGACGCCCTTCTGAGTTGCGTTCCGCAATTCCAGGTTGGCGTCGGCCGGGGCGAAATTCCCGTCGAATAAAAGCCCGGACAAGGCCGGCTCAGACGGGCGTCAGGCGGCAGCCGGAGGGCCGGGACCGGGCACGGCGCGAAACCGCCGGACCGGACAGGTAGCAGCGAGCGGAAAGGTACCCTCCTCGTGGCAGCACCGCAGAACTATCTGGCGGTCATCAAGGTCGTCGGAATCGGCGGGGGCGGCGTTAACGCCGTCAATCGCATGATCGAAGAGGGACTCAGGGGCGTCGAGTTCATCGCGATTAACACCGACGCGCAGGCCTTGCTGATGAGCGACGCGGACGTCAAGCTCGACGTCGGGCGGGAACTGACCCGGGGTCTCGGCGCCGGGGCGAACCCGGACGTCGGCGAGCGGGCCGCGGAGGACCACCGCGAGGAGATCGAGGAGGTGCTCAAGGGCGCCGACATGGTCTTCGTCACCGCGGGCGAGGGCGGCGGCACCGGCACCGGCGGGGCCCCCGTGGTAGCGAACGTCGCCCGTTCCCTCGGCGCGCTCACCATCGGCGTGGTGACCCGCCCGTTCGGCTTCGAGGGCAAGCGCCGCGCGGTCCAGGCGGAGACCGGGATCGAGCGGCTGCGCGCCGAGGTCGACACGCTGATCGTGATACCCAACGACCGGCTGCTGTCCATCTCGGACCGGTCCGTCTCCGTCCTCGACGCGTTCAAGGCGGCCGACCAGGTGCTGCTTTCCGGTGTCCAGGGCATCACGGACCTGATCACCACGCCCGGCCTGATCAACCTTGACTTCGCGGACGTGAAGTCCGTCATGTCCGGCGCCGGGTCCGCGCTGATGGGCATCGGCTCCTCGCGCGGTGACGACCGGGCGGTGGCCGCCGCGGAGATGGCGATCTCCTCGCCGCTCCTTGAGGCGTCCATCGACGGCGCGCACGGCGTGCTGCTGTCCATTCAGGGCGGCTCAGACCTCGGGCTCTTCGAGATCAACGAGGCGGCACAGCTCGTCGCCAACTCCGCCGCGGTCGACGCCAACATCATCTTCGGCGCGGTGATCGACGACGCGCTCGGTGACGAGGTGCGGGTGACGGTGATCGCCGCCGGGTTTGACGAGCAGCACCCGGGCCGCGCGGCCATGCCGGCCAGTGTCCCGCTGCTCGGGAGCCGGACGGCCAGCGCGACGGGCGGCGGGTCGGCACCGGGCTACCCGGCGGCATCCGCAACGGGGGGAGGCTCCGCCTCGTCCGCCACGGGAAACGGGCACGGCGGGTCGAACAGCGCGCAGCCCGCCTCCGCCAGCACGGCCTGGGGCGGCAACGGAGGCACGGCGAACGGCGCCGCCCAGAGCGCGAGCGGGCCGGCGGCAAGCGGACCGCAGGACCCGGCCGGCGGCCCGAACGGCTCGGCGACGCCTAGCCAGCCGGCCAACTGGGCCACTTCGCCCCCTTCCTTCGTCGGCCAGGGGGGCACCGCGGCCGGCCCTGGTGCAGGCGCCGCGGGCGGCGGGACGGGCCAGGCCGCCGAGGCGCCCGCCAAGCTCGGGGCGGACGGCTCCTCGGGATACGTGCCCGCCCCGGTCTCGTTCGTCTCGCCCGACGAGGACGAGGAGCACGGCGCCAGGCCTGGCTACGACGGCTACTCGCGCGAGGCGCGGGACTCCGGCGGCGACGCCGGGACCGGGTGGAAGGACTCCGGGCGCGCGGCCAAGCAGGACAAGGTCTTCGACGTGAATGCGGGCCGCCGCCGTCCCGTGGTCTTCGAAGAGGAAGACGACCTGGACGTCCCCGACTTCCTCAAGTGAGTCCCTCCGCTGACCAGCGGAGTTCCGAGCTCGCGGACCGCCTCGCCGCCGTCAGGGCGCGGATCGGCGCGGCGTGCGCGGCGGCGGGCCGGGACCCGGCGGAGATCACGCTCATCGCGGTCACAAAGACGTACCCTGCTTCCGATGTGCTGGCCCTGGCCAGTCTTGGCGTGACCGACTTCGGTGAGAACCGGGACCAGGAGGCCGCGCCGAAGGCGGGCGAGGTGGCCGCGGCGTTTGCCGCCGCCGGGATGGCCGCGCCGCCCGTCACCGACGGGCCAGCGAGCGCGGGCAGGCCGGTCACCTGGCACTTCATCGGTCAGCTGCAAACCAACAAGGCGCACAGCGTCGCCGGGTACGCCGATGTCGTGCATTCGGTGGACCGGACTCGCCTTGTCCGTGCGCTGGGCGCCGCGGCCGCGACCATGCCGCCGGGCCGCAACGTCGCCGGCACCGCCCTCACCTGCCTGGTCCAGGTGAGCCTGGACGCGGACCCGTCCCGCGGCGGCGTTCCGGCCGACCGGGTCCTGGAGATCGCCAAGGCGATCGAGGCAGAGCCCTGGCTCGCCCTGGGCGGGCTGATGGCGGTCGCGCCGCTCGATGCCGACCCTGTGCGCGCGTTCGCGCCGCTCCGGGGCCTGTCGGCCGTCGTCCGCTCGGTCAATCCCGCCGCCACGGTCATCTCCGCGGGGATGAGCGGCGACCTCGAGCCCGCCGTCGCGGCCGGTGCGACACACTTGAGAATTGGTACGGCGTTGCTCGGCAACAGAACGCCGCCCGTCCGGTAATGTCCGTCGCGTAAGGCATTTGCAAGCAGTTCGGTACGCGGCGACGCGTGTCTCTGGCGCGACGGAGGACTGAAGGATGGCCAGCGCGATGCGCAAGATGGCGGTCTACCTTGGCCTCGTGGAGGACGATCGTCGGTATCAGGATGGTTACGAAGCGTACGACGAGTACGACGAGTACGACGAGACCGCCGTCGTGATGGAGGCGGTGCCGGCTCGGGCCGACTACGCTGGCTACGTGACGGAGCACCCGCTTGAGCAGGCTCCGCCCCGGCAGGTCGAGCTCGCCCGGATCACGACACTTCATCCCCGCACTTACAATGAAGCCCGGACCATCGGTGAGCACTTCCGCGAAGGCACCCCGGTGATCATGAACCTGACCGAGATGGTCGACAGCGACGCCAGGCGCCTCGTCGACTTCGCGGCGGGGCTGATCTTCGGACTGCGCGGGTCCATCGACAAGGTGACGAACAAGGTCTTCCTGCTCTCCCCGGCGAACGTCGAGGTGACCGCGGAGGACAAGGCGCGCATCGCCGAGCGCGGCTTCTTCAACCAGAGCTAGCGGGCGGCAGGCGGGCCCGGGGCGTTCCCCGGGTGACGATGACGGGTGTTGCGATGGAGATCCTCAAGGTCGTACTTACCTACGTACTGACCCTGTACCTAGCCGTCCTCTTCGGGTGCATGATCCTGTCCTGGATCAACATGTTCGTCCGGCCGTGGTACCCGCCGCGCTTCGTCAAACTGGTCGCTGAGACGATTTTCACGCTCACTGACCCGCCACTGAAATTCCTACGTCGCCACATCCCGGCCCTCTCACTCGGTACAGTAAGACTGGACCTGAGCTTCATGGTCCTGTTCATCGTGGTACTGATTTTGCTGAGGGTGGCTGTGCCGCGACTTTGAACCATGTACCGTGCTGATCAGGTACGGTGCTGAGGAACAACGGTGCTTCAGGAAACACGGTGCTTACAAAGAACACGGTGCTGGGGAACGCAGCCAAGCGCGCCGAGGAGACAAGATGCCGCTGACGCCCGCGGATGTGCGGAACAAGCAGTTCAGTACGACCAGGCTCAGGCCCGGCTACGACGAGGAAGAGGTTGACGCCTTCCTCGACGAGGTTGAGGCTGAACTTGACCGCTTGATTCAGGAGAACGAGGAACTTCGGTCGAAGCTGGCCGAGGTCCTGCGCGGCGGAGGCAAGCCCGCCATGGCGCTGAGCTCACCGCTGTCCGACCCCAAGTCGGACATGATGATGCCCGAGCCGCCCATGGAGCAGCCGATGAGGCGCCATGACCCCATGATGGACCGGCCCTACCAGGTCGAGGACAACATGGACACGGCGGCCCGCGTGCTCTCGCTCGCCCAGCAGACCGCCGACCAGGCCATCGCCGACGCCCGCCGCGAGGCGGACGAGACGCTCGGCCGGGCCCGTCGCGAGGCCGACGAGGTGCTCACCAAGGCCCGCCGCCAGGCGGAGCAGATCACTGGTGACGCCCGGGCGCGCGCGGAGTCCCTTGAGCGCGACGCTCAGGAGCGGCACCGCCAGGCGATGGGTTCGCTGGTGACGCAGCGCGAGGAGCTTGAGCGCCGGGTCGACGACCTGCGGGCGTTCGAGCGCGAGTACCGCAGCAGGCTCAAGGCTTACCTGGAGGGCCAGCTACGCGACCTCGAGGCCGGCGTTACCGACAGCGGCCAGTTCCCCGCCATGCCCCCGGCGGGTCCGCCCGCTCCACCGCAGCTCCCGGCTGGTCTCGGCCAGCCCGCGCTGCGCGGCGGTCAGGCGGGCCAGGCGCCCACGGCGGCCCAGTACGCGATGCCCGAGCACGTCGGCGGTTTCCGGCCCGACGGTCGCTGACCGCGGGTAGGCAGCATTTCGGCGCTCGCCCGGGACACGAGGAGATGGCCAGGTGATCCGGTTTAGCGCCGCGCTCGTCGCTGTCGCCATCGGGGTGCTCATTGGCGGCATTGCGACCAGCAAGCTGCTGCTCGTCTACATCGCGATCGTGGTGAGTGCCGTCGCGCTGCTGGCACTTGCCATCGGGGTGGTGGTCAAGCGCGAGGAGCTTTTCGGGGAGGGACAGGGGCTCGTGCCAGCTGGTGCGGGTGCGGCCCCTGTGCGGCCGGCCCGCACCGGGGAAAGTCTGGATCAGCCCAGGCCGATGGCATCTGTCCCGCCGTCGGCCCCGTTCCAGGGGCCGGCGGCGGGTTACGGCTCTCCTTTCGACGGCACCGTCCAGGCCGCGCCGCCTGTGACCGCGGCGCCGCCGCCCGCAGCCGCGAAGCCGGCCGCGCCGCGCCAGGCACCGGACGGGCGGGGCCGGGACCGGGTCGCGGACCCGGCGCCGCCGTGGCAAGCCCAGCCGACCCGCGACCCGTGGTCATCATCGCTCTTGCCTGGCAGCACCACCGCCGCCCCCGCACCTGACTGGATGCCAGGCGGCCGGGGCACGAGCGACCCCGTCGGCCAGGCCGAGGCAACCGCGCCGTCCCCGTCGTTGACGGCGTCCCCTGAGCCGTCCCCGCCGTCCGGGCCGTCCAGTGCCGGACCGGATCCCGCGTCGCCGAACTGGTTCGCCCCGCGGGCCCGGTCGGCCGATGCCGCCCCGTCCGCCCCGCAAGCGCCAGCGGGCCCGCCTGCGGCCGAGGAGGACGAGGACTGGCCGGCCCGCTACTCCTGGCTGGACGACAAGGCAGGCGAGAACCCCGACGAGATTGACCAGGGCGGCGCTCCCACGGCAGAAACGGCGGTCCCGGTGGCGGCGGGCACCGGGCCGGAACCCGGACCAGGCGAGCCGGGACCCGGGGACGCCAAGTCCGTGTCCGCGGGCCCGCCGCCCGAGTCCGCCGTGCCGCCGCCCGAGTCCGCCGAGCTGGGCACCGGGCCGGCCGAGCCGCAGGCGGAGCCCGCCGCCAGCGAGCCCCCGTCCGCGGATGACCAGGACCCGGAGCCGGCGGACGACCTGGTCGCCGTGCTGCCCGGCGTGCCCAGGTACCACCAGCCGGACTGCGTCCTCATCCGCTTCTTGCCCGAGAGCGACGTTCAGCGGCTGCCGGCCGCCCAGGCGAAGGCCGACGGCTGCACCCCCTGCGCCGCCTGCCAGCCGGTCGAGTAAACCCGGGCCGGGGATAACAGCAGAAAAGCACGGCCCGCGGCTCAGCCGGCGACGGCAAGCCAGAAACGCAGGCCAAGCCCGGCGTCCGCGTACCCGTGCCACGGCCCGGACCCGCCAGCCTCCCTGGACGCGCCAGCCTTGCTGGACACACCAGCCTCTAGGCCGCCGTTCCCCCCTGAGGCGGTGCCGTCGCCCGCCTCGGGATCACCGGGGCCGAAGGACACCGCGAGGACCTCGCCCGCGATCAGCGGGGCATGCTCGGCGAGCGTCACCGCCATCTCCTCGTCCCGGGCCGCCCAGCGCACCCAGATCCGGTCGGCGACGTCGAGCCCGCTGGACTTACGGGCCTCCTGGATCAACCGGACCACCTCGCGGGCGCGGCCCTCGGCGCGCAGCTCTCCGGTCAACGTGAGGTCGAGCGCGACGGTCTCGCCCGCCAGCGAGGCCACCCCCCAGCCCGCGAGCGGCGTCTGCGTGACCACGAGGTCGGCGGCGGTCAGCGTCACCGTGCCCACCGACGGGACCCGCACGGACACCGACCCGTCCCCGGCCGTCGCGTGCGCGAGCGCTCTGGGATCGGCGGCCCTGATGGCAGCGGCGACCGCCTGGGTCGATGAGCCGAACCGGCGGCCAAGGGACCGGAACTCCGGCTTGACCGCATAGTGGACCAGGTCGCCGCTAGCCGCGTCGAGCGAGTCGACCGCGTGCACGTTCAGCTCGTCCGCGATGAGGTCCCGCAGCTCACCGGGGAGCGCGGCGAACCCGGCCGCGCCGGCGAGCGCCCGGGCCAGCGGCTGCCTGGTGCGCACCGACGCCGCGGAGCGCGCCGACCGGCCAAGTTCCACCAGCCGCCGGGTCAGTGCCATCTGAGCCGACAACGCCTCGTCGATCAGCGCCTCGTCGCAGGCGGGCCACGCGGCGAGGTGCACCGACGCTGGGGCGTCCGCGGTCCGCAGCACGCCCCACAGGTAATCGGAAAGGAACGGCGCGACCGGCGCGAGCATGCCCGTCACCGCCGCCAGCGCCTCATGCAGCGTCGCGAACGCCGCTGCCCCGCCGGGGGATTCCCAGGGCCCGGCCCAGAACCGGCGGCGCGACCGCCGCACGTACCAGTTGGACAGGTCGTCGATGAGCCCGGCGAGCCGCCGCCCGGCGGCGGCCGAGTCGAACGCCTCAAGGCTGGCCGTCACGTCCCTGACGCACGCGTGCACCTCGGACAGCAGCCACCGGTCGAGCAGCGGCCGCGAGCCTGGGGCCGGCGCGAGAGCAGCCGCCTCCGGCGTCCACGCTCTACCAGCCGAATCGGGGCCCGCCGAGCCGGGGCCGGCGCTCACCGCGCCAGCGGCGTTCGCGTAAAGCACCAGGAACGACGCGGTGTTCCAGTAGGTGAGCAGCACCTTCCGCACGATCTCGTCGAGCGCGTCGGGCCCGATCCGCCGCTGCCCCCACGGCGACCCGGAGACGGCGAAGAACCAGCGAACCGCGTCGGCGCCGTGCGAGTCCATCAGCCCCATCGGCTCGATGACGTTGCCGAGGTGCTTGGACATCTTCCTGCCCGCCTCGTCCGTGACGAGCCCGAGGCAGACCACGTTCTCGTACGCGGACCGCCCGAATACCAGGGTTCCCACGGCCATCAGCGAGTAGAACCAGCCCCGCGTCTGGTCGATGGCCTCGCAGATGAACTGCGCCGGGTAAGCCGACTCGAACGTGGCCAGGTTCCGCAGCGGCGCGCCCCACTGCGCGAACGGCATCGACCCGGAGTCGAACCAGGCGTCGATCACCTCGGGCACGCGGGCGGCCGCCTGACCGCACTCCGGGCACGGGAACGTCACCTCGTCCACGAACGGCCGGTGCGGGTCAAGCCCGGACAGGTCCTCATCCGCCAGCCCGCCGAGCTCGGCAAGCGACCCGACGCAGGTCACGTGCGCCGAGGGGCACTCCCACACCGGCAGCGGCGTGCCCCAGTACCTGGTGCGGGACAGCGCCCAGTCGACGTTGTTGCGCAGCCACTCGCCGTACCGGCCGTGCTTGATCGTGGGCGGCTGCCAGTTGGTCTTCTCGTTCTCCGCGAGCAGCGAGTCCTTGACCGCGGTGGTCCGCACGTACCAGGACGGCAGCGCGTAGTACAGCAGCGCGGTGCCGCACCGCCAGCAGTGCGGGTAGCTGTGCACGTGCGCGGCGGAGCGGAACAGCAGGCCGCGCTCGGCCAGGTCCGCGATGAGCGGCCCGTCCGCGTCCTTGAAGAACAGCCCGCCGACCAGCGGCAGTCCTTCCTCGAAGTGCCCGTCCGCGCGCACCGGGTTCACCACGGGCAGCCCGGCGGTGCGGATCGCCGCCAGGTCGTCGGCGCCGAAGGCGGGCGCCAGGTGAACGAGCCCGGTCCCGTCGTCGGTGGTCACGAAGCCGCCGCTCACCACCCGGTGCGCGCCGGGAATATCGAGGATCCCGAACGGAGGCGCGTACGACGCGCCGAGCAGCTCGCTGCCCCGCAGCGTGGTGAGCACGTGCCAGCCTTCACCGAGCACCCGGGGCCACAGCGCCTCGGCGACCACTACCCGGTCGCCGTCGCCGCTCTTGCGCGCGATCACGTATTCCGTCTCGGGGTGGACGGCGATCGCGGTGTTGGACACGAGCGTCCACGGCGTCGTCGTCCACACCAGCAGGTCCGCCCCGGTCAGGTGGGCGTTCGCGCCCTCGGGTACCCGGGTCACGGTGAACCGGACGATGACCGAGGGGTCGGTGACGTCACGGTAGACGTCCGGCTGGCCCATCTCGTGGTCGGACAGCGGCGTGCCGCACCGGGGGCAGTACGGGCTGATCCGGAAGTCCCGTACAAGCAGCCCCTTGTCGTAGATCGCCTTGAGCGCCCACCAGACGGACTGCACGTAGCCGGCGTCCATGGTGCGGTAGGCGGTGGACAGGTCGATCCAGTACCCCATCCGCGTGGTCAGCGCGGAGAACGCGTCGACGTGCCGCAGCACCGACTCCCGGCACCGCTCGTTGAACTCGGCGACGCCGTAGGCCTCGATGTCCTTCTTGCCGGAAAGGCCGAGTTCCTTCTCCACGGCGACTTCCACCGGCAGCCCGTGGCAGTCCCAGCCGGCCTTGCGGTTGACGTGGAACCCCTGCATCGTCTTGAACCGGGGAAAGAGGTCCTTGAAGACCCGGGCCTCAATGTGGTGCACGCCCGGCATGCCGTTCGCCGTGGGCGGGCCCTCGTAGAAGGTCCACCTCGGCCCGCCGTCCGTCTGGCGCAGCGACTCCTCGAACACCTCCGCGCGGCGCCACCTGCCCAGCATCTCGTGCTCGATCGCGGGCAGGTCAGGCTGCGCGGGCAGGGCCGGCATCGGGCCGCCCTCCTTGCGCTCCGGGTGTGACACGGTGCGCTCCGGCTGTGAATGTGACATTTCGCCTTTCGCCAGCGTCAGCGGCGGCCGTTCCCCGTCACCGCGCCATCAGGATAGCGAACACGCCTGGTTATCGTCCGGGAACGCCCCGGCGTTCCCCGATGGACGGGCCGTGGCCCCCGGCCCGCGCGGGCCCCGAACTGAGCCGTTGCTGAGGAAACTTTCTGCTCTCACCGAACCGGTTTGCGGGGCGGCCTGCCGCGTCGTATCCTCCGTTGTCTGTCCGAATCTCATGATCGAGGAACCGAAGATGACCGCTGCGCCGCACAGCGCCGCCGATCTGCCGGTGCGGCCCGGCGAGGATCCGTGGTCCGACGCCGAGCTCGCCGAGCTCCGTGTCGAGCTGGAGAAGGAAGCGGCCGCGCTGCGCGCCGAGCTCGGTGAGTCGCAGGCGCAGATCGCCGCCCGCCTTGGTGACGCCGCCACCGAGGCCGGGGACGACGAGGCCGACGCGAGCTCTAAGCTGTTCGAGCGGGAGCATGAGCTCGCGCTGAGCAATAACACGCGCGAGCTGCTCGAGCAGACCGAGCACGCCCTGGCGCGGATCGAGGCCGGAACCTATGGAGTGTGCGAATCGTGCGGCAAGCCGATAGGCAAGGCCCGCCTGCAGGCGTTCCCGCGGGCGACCCTGTGCGTGGCGTGCAAGCAGCGCCAGGAACGCCGCTGAGCCCAGCCGTGCCCTCTGCCGGCCAACACGGGGCCAGTCAACCCGGGGCCAGTCAACCCGGGGCTGGCCAGCAGGACGCCGGCCGGGGCGCGGGCACGCCGCGCAGGCGGCGGATGGCCGTGCTCGCCGCGGTCGCGGCCTTCGTGCTCGCCGCCGACATCACCACCAAGGCCATCGTCGTGGCGCACCTGCGCCCCGACCAGCCGGTCCACCTCCTCGGCAACGTGCTGACGCTGTGGCTGACGCGCAACCCGGGCGCGGCGTTCAGCGTCGGCACTGGCGAGACGATCGTCTTCACCGTGATCGCGTTCGGCGTCGTCGTGTATATCGCGCGGACCGCGCGCAGGCTGTACTCCGTCGGCTGGGCGATCGCGCTCGGCCTGCTGCTCGGCGGCGCGATGGGGAACCTGGGCGACCGGATCTTCCGGGCACCGGGGCTGTTCCGCGGTTACGTCGTCGACTGGATCGGCGTGGTGCCCAGGTATTACCCGATATTCAACCTGGCCGACTCGGCGATCGTCTGCGGCGGCATCCTGACGGTTATCCTCGCCCTGCGCGGCTACCACCTGGACGGCACCCGCAGCGTCGGGCAGCCTGGGGTCGGCCCGGACGACGAGCCGCGGGAGCCGTCGGAGCCGTCGGAGCCGACGGGGCCGTGAGCGCGACCGGCCGGCTCGTCTATGTCCCCGAGGGCCTGGACGGCGAGCGGCTCGACGCGGCCCTCGCCCGGATGTTCGGCTTCTCCCGGGCCGGCGCCGCCGAGCTCATCGCGGCCGGCGACGTGCTCGTCGACGGCAGGCCCGCGGTCAAGTCCGACCGGGTCATGGCCGGGGCCGAGCTGGCGGTGACGCTGCCGCCGCCACCGGGCGCCGGCGCGGCCGTCATCGCGGAGCCGGTCCCCGGCATGGGCATCTTGTACGAGGACGACGACATCGTTGTCGTCGACAAGCCGCGCGGCGTGGCCGCGCACCCGACCCCCGGCTGGACCGGGCCGACGGTGATCGGCGGGCTGCTCGGCGCCGGGCACCGCGTGTCCACCAGCGGCGCGGCCGAGCGGCAGGGCATCGTGCACCGGCTCGACGCGAACACCACCGGCGTGATGGTCGTGGCGAAGAGCGAGCCGGCCTACAGCGCCCTCAAGCAGGCGTTCCGCGACCGGACCGTGTCGAAGACTTACCACGCGCTGATCCAGGGTCATCCCGACCCGCTGCGCGGCACGGTCGACGCGCCGATCGGCCGGCATCCGTCGGGCGACGGCCGCTTCGCGGTTGTCGCGGATGGCCGCCCTTCGGTCACGCACTATGACACCATGGAGGCGTTCCGCGCTGCGTCGCTCCTGCGCGTCGGCCTGGAGACGGGCCGCACCCACCAGATCCGGGTGCACATGGCCGCGCTGCGCCATCCGTGCTGCGGTGACCTGCTCTACGGGGCAGACCCGGTACTGGCGGCCCACCTTGGCCTGACGAGGCAGTGGCTGCACGCGGTACGCCTGTCCTTCGAGCACCCGTCCACCGGGCGCGAGGTGGTCTTCGAGTCGCCGTACCCGGACGACCTCGCGCATGCCCTCGATGTGCTGGCCGCAGAAAGCTAACTCCCGGAAGGTGGCATGAACGTGCGGATCCAACCCCCGCTGCGTCATTCGCTCGCCGCGTGCCTGTACGTGGCCGCGGTGCTGCTGGCGGCCGGCTGCTCGGCGGCGCCGCCCGGCGCCACGCGCACCTCGCCCGCCGTCGGCCCGGTGCAGCGGCACCCTGGCATCACCGACTTCCCGCCGTTCCCGGTGCCCGACACGTACAACGGCCTCGGCAACAGCGTGTACACGATGGTGCAGAAGGCGAAGAGCGGCACCGCCCCCGGTGGCTTCCACGTCACGGTTAAGCCCTCCATGGTGTTCTGGCTGAACTGCATCGGCAAGGGCACCGCCCAGCTGTCGAGCCCCGGCATCAGCCTCAGCTGGAGCGTCCCCTGCGGCGACGGAGGCACCCCGGCGGGCATCACCTTCACCCCGAAGGGCTCCGCCGTGGGACACGTGGCCTTCGTCCTGGTTACCGCCTCCCGCACGTCCAAGTGGGAGATCCGCATCGACGACGTCGCGCCCAGAGGCGTTCACCCGCCTCCGGACCGCATCCCGACCAGGACGACCACGACCGGCTGAGCACCGCGCCCGCTGCCGGTTTCCCGGTTCCTGCCTCCCCGGCGCGGGGCCAGCACCCGCGGCTCGTGAACCGCTAAAGTAGCTAAAACCGAAATCACCCCGGTTATTGGCATCGAGGCGTACGTGGCGCCTGAAAGCTAACTCCCGGAGGGGTCGCGTGAACGTGCGGATTCAACTCCTGCTCCGTCATTCGCTCGCCGCGTGCCTGTGCCTGGCCGCGGTGCCGCTGGCGGTCGGCTGCTCGGCGGCGCCGCCCGGCGCGAGGTACAACTCGCCCGCCGTCGGCCCGGTGCCGACGCACTATACGGCGACGGCGGCGCCGACTAACTTCGCGTCGTTCCCGGTGCCGGAGACGTACAACGGCCTCGGCAACAACGTGTACACGCAGGTGCAGAAGCCGCAGACCGGCACCGACCCCGGCGGGTTCCACGTCAAGGTCAGGGCCGACATGGTGTTCTGGCTGAACTGCATGGGCCGGGGCACCGCGCAGCTTTCCAGCCCGGGCATCGGCCTCAAGTGGAGCGTCACCTGCGATGACGGGATCAGCCCGAAGGGCATCAACTTCCGCGCGAAGGCCTCCGCGGTGGGGCACGTGGCCTTCGTCCTGGTCACGGCCACCCGCGGGTCCAAGTGGGAGATCCGCATCGACGAACTCGCGCCCAAGGGCGTCCACGTGGCCCCTGACCGCATCCCGGCCCGGACGACCACGACCGCCTGAGCGCGACTGCCTGAGCACGGGCCCTGAGCACGGGCCGGTGCCCGCTTTCCCTTTGCCGGCTCCCCGGCGCGGAACCAATACCCCCGGCTGCCCGGAGCGACAAACCCGTGACTCTCTCAGGCGTGTCGGAGAGCGGTAGGCGGAACGTGCGGGGAACAGGGGCGGGAGGTGTCCCCGCGCCCTCGTCTGGCCCAAAGAACGGGGCCAGAAGGGGCGCGGCTGACACCCCAGCCGCCCCCGTCCCCCTCCCGTGCAGGCCGGAAGCTAACGGGCCGGGTGTTGCTCGCCGGGCACGCGCTGGAGTTCGGGGGCTAGCAGGGAGGGCAATTCGGCCAGGGACGTGATGCGCCAATCTGCTAGTCCGGCGACGAGGGAGTCGTTTGCCCATAGGTGCCCCCACGGACCGCGGCGGATGTGCGCCGTGCGCAGCCCGGCAGCCTTGGCAGGAGCTAGGTCGTTGTCGCGATGGTCACCGACGTAGACGATTTCCCCAGGGCTGCCTGGGGCGGCGTCCACGACACGGGCGAAGAAAGCAGGGTCGGGCTTGGCGACTCCCCACTCGGAGGACGTAGCGATGAAGTCCGCGGGCAGGCGCAGCTCGCGGAAGATGCGGCCGGCCTTGGCGGTCTGGTTCCCGGCGATGCCGACCCACAGGCCCATCTCGCGCAGCGCAGCCAAAGTAGGCCGGACGTCGGGGTACAAGTCGGCCTCTCCGTAGTCCTCTCCGGCGCCGGCCTGCTCCCTGAGCTCGCGCTCGGCGGCCACATCGAAGCCCGGACGGAAGTACTGGAACGTGTCCGCGTTGTCCCGCCCGGCCGCGGTCACGGCGCCCAGGACGGCGGAGAAAGTGTGCCGCGGCACGCCGATCCAGTCTGCCCACGCACCGAACTCGCGGCTGTCGTCGAGCAGCGTCTCACCGACATCGAAGACAACGGAGACCACTGACACGGCGCGCTCCTTTCCTGGCACCTGCTGACAGGCTAGGCCGAGCGCTCTGGCCGCGCGCCAGCGTTTACGTTGTCCCCGGCGCGGTACCAACACCCGCGGCCCGGCAACCGCTAATGTAGCTAAAACACCGGCGCAGCCACCCGCCCGCTCACCCCCGGCACCCACGGGAACGGCGGCGCGGAGCGTGCCCGGTGCTTTCGGAACACCGACAACTGAAGGCACCTGCAGGAGGCGATGATCGCGCATGGCTGAGACCCCCTACGCCCACCTGCACGTGCACACCGAGTACTCGATGCTTGACGGCGCCGCCCGGCTCAAGGAGCTGTTCAAGGAGGTCACGGCGCAGGGCATGACGCACGTGGCGATGACCGACCACGGCAACATGTTCGGCGCGGCCGAGTTCCACCGGCAGGCCAAGGAGGCCGGGGTCACCCCGGTCATCGGCATCGAGGCGTACGTGGCGCCCGAGCACCGGGGTAACAAGAACCGCGTCCTGTGGGGCCAGCCGCACCAGAAGCAAGACGACGTCTCCGCGTCCGGCTCCTACCTGCACAAAACGATCTGGGCCAGGAACAACGAGGGCCTGCATAACCTCTTCAAGCTCACTAGCCGCTCCTACGCCGAGGGCTGGCTGACCAAGTGGGCCCGGATGGACAAGGAGATCATCGCCGAGCACTCAGCCGGCCTGATGGCCTCCACCGGCTGCCCGAGCGGGGAACTGCAGACGCGGCTGCGCCTGGGCCAGGAGGCGGAGGCGCTCCGGGCCGCCGCCGAGTACCAGGACATCTTCGGCAAGGAGAACTACTTCCTCGAGCTGATGGACCACGGCCTGGACATCGAGCGCCGGGTCCGGACGGGCCTGCTTGAGATCGGCAAGAAGCTCGGCATCCCGCCGCTGGTCACCAACGACTCCCACTACAGCAAGGAGTCTGACGCCCAGGCGCAGGAGCTCCTGCTGTGCATCCAGACCGGCAAGACCCTCGCCGACGAGGACCGGTTCAAGTTCGACGGCACCGGCTACTACATCAAGTCGCCGGCTGAGATGTACGCGGTCCGCACCGACGACATCTGGCGCGAGGGCTGCCGCAACTCCCAGCTGCTTGTCGCCGACCGGGTCGACACGGCCGGCATGTTCGAGTTCGTCAACCTGATGCCCCGCTTCCCGATCCCTGAGGGCTTCGAGTCCGAGGACGCGCTGTTCGCCGACGAGGTCTGGAAGGGCATGGCGAAGCGGTACCCGGACGGGATCGACGACACCCGCCGCAAGCAGGCCGAGTACGAGATCTCGATCATCTGTCAGATGGGCTTTCCCGCCTACTTCCTGGTGGTCGCCGACTTCATCAACTGGGCGAAGAGCAACGGCGTGGCGGTCGGCCCGGGCCGCGGCTCCGCGGCGGGCAGCATCGTCGCCTATGCGATGGGCATCACCGACCTCGACCCGCTGGTGCACGGCCTGATCTTCGAGCGGTTCCTGAACCCGGAGCGGATCTCGATGCCGGACATCGACATCGACTTCGACGAGCGCGGCCGCGCCGATGTCATCCGCTACGTCACGCAGAAGTTTGGCTCGGACAAGGTCGCCCAGATCATCACCTACGGGACGATCAAGGCGAAGGCCGCCATCAAGGACTCCACCCGGGTCCTCGGCTTCCCCTACGCCCTCGGCGACCGCATCACCAAGGCGTTCCCCCCGGCAGTGATGGGCAAGGACATCCCGCTCAAGGGCATCTTCGACGAGGAGTACCCCCGCTACGGTGAGGCGGGCGACCTCCGCAACCTGTACAACACCGAGGCCGAGGTCAAGCAGATCATCGACACGGCCCAGGGCATCGAGGGCCTGATCCGCCAGCCCGGCGTGCACGCCGCCGGCGTGATCATGTCCGCCGAGCCGCTCACCGACCACATCCCGGTGTGGACGCGGCACCAGGACGGCGCGGTCATCACGCAGTTCGACTACCCGACCTGCGAGGACCTCGGGCTGCTCAAGATGGACTTCCTCGGCCTGCGCAACCTGACGATCATGGCCGACGCGGTGAAGGCCATCGAGGCGAACCGGGGCATCAAGATCGACCTGCTCAGCCTCACGCTGGACGACAAGCCCACCTACGACCTGCTGACCCGCGGCGACACGCTCGGCGTGTTCCAGTTCGACTCCAGCGGCTACCGGACCCTGCTGCGCCAGATGAAGCCGGACAACTTCGAGGACATCTCGGCGCTCGGCGCCCTGTACCGGCCGGGCCCGATGGGCGTCAACAGCCATACCAACTACGCGCTGCGCAAGAACAAGCAGCAGGACATCACCCCGATCCACCCCGAGCTCGAAGAGCCGCTCAAGGAGATCCTCGAGCCCACCTACGGCTTGATCGTCTACCAGGAGCAGGTGCAGCGCGCCGCGCAGATCCTGGCCGGCTACACCCTGGGACAGGCCGACCTGCTGCGCCGGGCCATGGGCAAGAAGAAGAAGGAGATCCTGGACAAGGAGTTCAAGCCGTTCCACGCGGGCTGCAAGGAGCGGGGCTACTCCGACAAGGCCATCCAGGCGGTGTGGGACGTCCTCGTCCCGTTCGCCGGCTACGCCTTCAACAAGGCGCACTCCGCCGCCTACGGCCTGGTGTCCTACTGGACCGCCTACCTCAAGGCGAACTACCCCGCCGAGTACATGGCCGCCGTGCTCACCTCCGTCGGCGACGACAAGGACAAGTCCGCGCTGTACCTGTCGGAGAGCCGGCGCATGGGCGTCAAGGTGCTGCCGCCGGACGTCAACGCGTCGGTCGCCACGTTCACCGCCGTCGGCGAGGACGTGCGGTTCGGCCTGGCCGCGATCCGCAACGTCGGCGTGAACGTCGTCGACGCGATCGTCGCGACCCGCAAGTCCAAGGGCGAGTTCACCTCGTTCGCGGACTTCCTGCGCAAGGTCCCCGCCGTCGTGTGCAACAAGCGCGTCATCGAGTCGCTGATCAAGGCGGGCGCGTTCGACTCCTTCAGCCACCCGCGCAAGGGCCTGGCGCTCATCCACGAGCAGGCGGTCGACTCGGTCATCGACATCAAGCGCAACGAGGCGATCGGCCAGGACTCCCTGTTCGGCGGCGACGTGGAGGCCGAGGCCGCCTTCGAGGTGGCGATACCGGACGCCGAGTGGGACAAGAAGACCCGGCTGAACTTCGAGCGGGAGATGCTCGGCCTGTACGTCTCCGACCACCCGCTGCTCGGCATCGAGCATGTCATCGCGAAGGACACCGACATCTCCGTCGCCGAGCTGATGGGCGCCGCGGAGGAGGACGAGGACGACGGGGACGAGGACCGCCCGGCCGCTCCGGTGGCCGCGGTGCCGCAGCGTGGCCGGGGTGACGGCCAGATCGTCAAGATCGGCGGCATCCTGTCCGGCGTCACCCGCAAGGTCACCAAGAAGGGCGACGCGTGGGCCGCCGCCACCCTCGAGGACCTCGGCGGCGCGATCGAGGTGCTGTTCTTCCCCAACAGCTACCAGCTCTACGCGACCGCGATCGCCGACGACGCGATCGTGATCGTCAAAGGCAAGGTCGACCGCCGCGAGGACGTGCCCAAGCTCATCGCGATGGACATGACCATCCCCGACCTGGCCACCGCCGCCGACGGTACCGCCCCTTTCGTCCTGTCCCTCGCGGAGAACCGCTGCACCGTACCGGTCGTCGAGCAGCTCCGTGAGGTCCTGCGCACCCACCCGGGCACCACGGAGGTGCACCTCCGCCTGCGCAGCAGCCAGAAGACCAGGGTGCTCCGCCTCGACGACAAGCTCCGCGTCACCGCCAGCCCCGCCCTCCACGCCGACCTCAAGCAGCTCCTCGGCCCTTCCTGCATTGCCAGCTGACCCAAGGATCATCCAGAACGCAGGCGTGCTCCGCCCGTCCCGCTACCCCACCAGTCACCATCTGCAACATCATTAGCCTGTCCCAACACAGCCCTGTGGCGTGGCCGAACCCTCCCGCACTCAGCGAAATCCAGTTGCGAGCTCAGCCCCGCCCTGGCATCGTGCCGGCATGCTCGTGCGACGGGAACTGGCGGGGGACGAGGTGTCGATCCGCGCGGTCACGGCCGCGGCGTTCGCCAGGCCGGGGGAGGACGTCCCGGTGGAAGCGCCCCTGGTCGACTGGCTGCGCGCCAGCCCTGCGTGGATCCCCGAGCTCTCACTCGTCGCCGTCGACCCGGACGGCGACCTCGCCGGGCACGTGCTGTGCACCAGGGGAACCGTCGCCACGTCCGCGGTGCTCGCCCTCGGGCCGCTGTCGGTGCGCCCGGACCGCCAGCGCAGCGGCGTCGGCCAGGCGCTGATGCACGCGGTGCTCGGCGCCGCCGACGCCCTCGGCGAGCCCATGGTCGTGCTGCTCGGCTCGACCAGCTATTACCCGAGGTTCGGCTTCTGCCTGGCGAGTGATTACGGCATCACGCCGCAGCGCCCCGAGTGGGCAGAGCACTTCCAGGTTCGCACCCTCACCGTTTACGACCCGGCGCTCCGCGGCGAGTTCGCCTACCCCGAGCCGTTCGACCGCATGTAACCGCGCCGCCGTTCGCTCGCCGACACTCAGCCGGCCGACAGGTTCGCGTGAACCCGTCGCGGTCTTCCGCCACCACACGGTGGCCGCCGCTAAGCCCTCCAGGAACCCGCCTGGCCGACGTCAGCGCAGTCGCGTCGCTCCTGGCCGAGGCGCGAGCTGACGGCCTAGCGCGGCCCGCCGAACCGGTCGGGAGAACGCGATGGCTACGAGGGCCGGGTGAGCTCGTTGAACAGCGCCCGGTAGCGCTGCATCATCAGCCGCAGCTGCTCGGTGTCCGGTGCGCCCGGCGCCATCGCGGTAGGCGTCCGCCCGTCCGCCGCCGCCGCCGGCGAGCCGTCCGCCGGGCCGCGCTCCCACGCCGTGCGCAGCTGCCGCTGGCGCTGGCGGACCGCGTCCACCAGCGCCTCCGCCGTCTGCCCGACGAGGTCGTCGGCGGCACTGACCGCCGCCTGCGGGTCGTCGACGAAATCGCCCTGTGCCCGCTGCCACCGGGCGCGCAGCTCCGCCGTGCCGCTCAATAGCGGGGCGGCGAAGTCCGGCTCCGTCACGGGCGCCGCCTGGGCGGCCGGCCCGTCCTCGCCCGTCGTCCTGGGCGACGGGAAAGGCGCCTGCCTCGGCTGGAAGGTAGGCACCGGCGTCGTCACCGGCGCGGGCGCCTCGAAGTCAGGCGCTGGCGTCGCGCCAGGAGCAGAGGTCTCCAGGGCAGGCGGCGTCACCTCGGCAGCGGACGCATCGGAAGCGGGCTCTGGTCCTGTCTCCTCCGCGAGACCGGGCTCGTTAACGACCTCGGAAGGTACCACCGTGACGGGCGCCGGGTCGGCGCCGGAAGCGGTGCCGGCCGCCGGGGCGGCGAAGGCGTACCGGGCGGCGCCGGGCGCCTGGCCGCCGCCCCGCGGGGCGGTCTCGTCCGGGTCTTCTGCCGAGGTCGGCTGCGCTGCCGAGGTCGGCTGCTCGTCGTCATCGTCCGGTTGGCCGCCACCGGGTGAAAAGTTCCGCAGCAGGCTCATCGCCCTGTCCTCTCTCACTGCACGGGCATGTCATTTCTCATCGCGCGGTACGTGCCGCGCCTGCCTCATCGGGCTGGCCCGCCGCTGTGGCCGCGCTGGCCATCACGGCCGGGTGGCCGTCAGGACCGGGCGACTGGCACGTCGTCGGCGTCTTCCTGGCGCCTGGTCTTCGGGTGCCGCCCCTGGGTGACCTGCTGCCACGGCCGCTGGCCGGGCACCTTGGCCGTCGCCGGCGCGAGCTCCGGCGGAGTCTGGCCACGATCCTGCCCGGCGGCGCCGGCCGGTCCGAGCAGGTCGAAGAAGAGGACCCGGTAGCTGATCAGCGCCCGCCGCAGTGCCTCGGTGCTGGCCTGGCCGGCCCGCGCGGCGGTGGTGCGCGCCTGCCGGTAGCCGTCGAGATAACGCCCGTGGTAGACGGAGAGATCCGTCAGGAGCTGCTCATGGTCGCTGACCTCGTACCCGCGGTCGGCCGTGACGGCGGCGATCATCGCCGCCGCCGCGCGCACCGACTGCGCCGGGTTGTCGACGAACTGCTCCTGAGCGATATCCCACTGCCCGGTGTAGGCGGCTCGCCGCTCGTCGCTGAGCGACTTGATGCCCAGCCCGTCGACGCGCTGGCGGCGCTTAGCGAACTCCGCCTGAGCCTTGCGCGGGCCGATCTCGCCGGCCAGCCGGTCGTACTCCGCGCCGTGGACGGACCGCTCGGTTGTCCTGCGGCCGATCCGCATGCTCACGACGGCCGCCACCACGGCCAGGAGCACCAAGACGACAACGATCACGATAATGGTGCCAGCAGACATTGTGTCCTCCGGTACGTCGGCTTGCCGCTGTCGACTGCCCGCAGGGTCGGCTCTCAAACGGGCCACGGCGAGGACTTGCGCGGCGTGTACGGTCCGGTTCCCGCGTACGATCACGGGAGGAGGCGAGAGGTGATGTCGGGGATGGCTATGGTGCCAGAGCGGCCTGAGGTGCCGGGTTTGCCCGTCCCGCCCGATGCCCGCCCGACCGCCCGCTCGTCCGTCATCTGGTCCGTGGCGCTGCTCGCCGGCAGCGCGGCGCTCGGCCTGCTCGGCGGCCTGATCTGGGGCGAGGTCGCCCCCCGGGTGCTGCTT
>Ga0265332_10000230_pt1 | contig 44762 bp, 38 predicted proteins | sample 41926metaG_FD_202084 | JGI IMG/M metagenome (GOLD analysis project Ga0265332, IMG submission 202084) | Rhizosphere microbial communities from Carex aquatilis grown in University of Washington, Seatle, WA, United States - 4-19-26 metaG | ecosystem: Host-associated > Plants > Roots > Rhizosphere...
CATCGCTGCTGACTCATACTGGCAATGGTCATCCGATCCTCGGGCTGGAGCTGCTCATACTTCGTTTGTTCATTCATCTGTGCACCTTACGCTATGAGGTGTTGCACTTCAGATTTGAGGCCGCCCAGTATAAAGTCTTGTGCTTCCTTCCAACTCACTTTGACCTTTGGGCATTCGCCGTTGCACTGGCTAAAGGTGCTGTAGTTGGTACCCATTACCGCTTGCCACTGAGCCTGCGTGATTTCGGTCTTGCCCATCGCAAAAGTCTTGATTGAAACTCGATGGACAGGTTGTTCGGTGGCATAACCATCGACGCTTCCCATCTGAAACGCTCCACTCGGTATCACAATCATCTCTGGGCAATTCGCGCAATCCTTAAATACTTGGCCCGGTCGCAGCAATGAGCTGCCCGTTGCAGGTTGCTGTTCACTGGGCAGCTGTGAGACAGCAGGTTGGCCACCATTTCCTTGGGCTGCTACCTTTCCTATGCGAGCTGCGCTCGCATAGCGACCTCGCGGATATTCAGCCAGGTAGGCATCAAACGCAGCAGGCGTATTGGCCACCTTGATCGCTTGCCACGCTTCATCCTCTGGGTCGCTGCGAATAACATGGCCCATTGGCTCCACTACAACACTGGCCACCTGCGTCCCCTGCCCCGCCAGATATAGGCGGTCACTGATGCTCATCTCGCTGATACGTGGCTCTTGTTTCCCAGCACTGAGTCGTCTAACCTCAGCCGTCGTATTGCGGAACACATCGATCAGTTCCTGTCCGGGCTTTTGCAGTTCTTTGGCCAGTACCTTTGCATAGTCGCCGTTGTCACTTGCTGTGGTGTTGGGGGCCGTGGCAAACGCAATCATGGTTCCGGTTGGTGCGTCCATCCGGCTCAGTCCCTTCGTGCCGCTTCGGGTAATTGATGCCATGGGGTTGTCACGACATGCGTCCAGTACCAAGATGGCAGCTTTGGGTCTGGCTCCTTGTATCTGACGCAGTACGGCATTGGCTGATACGGCCTCGACTTCGTAGTCACTTTCTTTCTCGATTGAGACTCCAACCGGTAGGAGGTAGTTCTCGCCCTGGGCCTGTGTGCCGTGGCCGCTGTAGTACATGAACGCTACTTCTGCACCCTGGGCAGAGGTACCAAAGTCGCGTACTGCGCGTTTCATTTGGTTCTGGTTGGCGTTGAGTACGGTCTGGACTTTGAAGTTGAGCTTCTTTAATGCTGCCTCCATGACCACCACATCGTTGGGTGGGTTGGTCAGACGACCTGTTGTGTAGTTGGCGTTGCCGATAATTAGGGCTACGCGCTGTGCGGGGGAGATAGTTGGGGAAAACGCAACTATAAGAACCATCAGCACGAGGGCACGCGGTTGAAAAGCCCGGAATGTACTGTGGATGGGATCTACAGGGCATGCAAGAGTAGGACGGCTTTTCATATCACGTCGTGATTTGTGTATGTATCGCAGCTGCGGTCTCTAAAGAATAATCAGATTCCATGCTCAGGAACGCCGCACGCAGAGCGCCCGCAATCCTCCACGGCCTTCGACATGAAAATCGAACTGATCACCGTATGTGAGGGTAATGTAGAAGGCTGAAGAAACGCCGCTGGACTCGTTGGACCAAAACCATGGGCCAGTCAAGTGCAACTTCTGCGCAGCGTGGCACGGATATGGTCCGCACGAAGTAGTTTGCGTCGGGTCATAGACACTTTGTAACTCAGCAATTGTTGGCAGTCGCCAACTACTGCCTTTGCTCGTACAGTATTTTGTGGCTTCGCTCCAGTTGATGTCTGCACCGTTATCAGATAACGACCATTCAAGGCTCAGTGTTCCGGCGGAAGTGTTGGTGTTTGCTGGGCGTTGTGTCTGCGATTGAGCAGTCAATTGCTGGGAGGAAGTTTTCTCTTGCAAAGAGACTTTCCCAATACGTGCTGCGCCAGCGTACCGGCCCTTTGGAAATTCACTAAGAAAAGCGTCATACGCTGCCAGTGAGTTGGCAGCCTTCGTGGCCTGCCAGGCGTCTTCCTCAGGGTCGCTTTGGCTGGGGCGTCCAGTGGGTTCTGCGCGCGCACTGGCTATTTGCACGCCGTGGTTAACCGCTCCCTGCAGCGACAAACTGCGAAATTTGGCAGTGTCACCATAGTTCTTGGGTCGCTGCGCACCACCGGTTGACTTCTCAACCTCAAGCTGCGTGTCTTCAACCACGTCGCGTAAGCTCTTGCCCGGTACGCCCAACTGCTTGAGCAGTTGTTCGGTGTATTTGCCGTTGCGCCCATCGCCATCGTCTGCGGTGGTGCCGTCTGCAGTGGCATAGGCGACCAGAAACGCACCGTTCATTTCCTTGGGCCGGGCCAGGCCCTTAGTGCTGGATTTGGTGCGGGTGCGGTAAGGGTTATCGCGACAGGCGTCGATGATGAGAAGCGTGTTGCGGATACGACGTGCCTCTAGGTCGTCCATGAGTTCGCCCAAGCGTACGCCTTCACTGCGAACATCACGCTCGCTTTGGATCTTGGCATCTATCGGTATCAGGAACGCCTCGCCGCTGGCCTGCATGCCGTGACCGGAGTAGTAAATGATGGCCAGTTCAGCACCTTCGGACGCCTGCATGAAGCTGTCGATGGCTCGGTTCATCTCGGTACGCCCTAGATTTGTGTGACGTTGAACGGTAACGCCAGCGCGTTGCAGGGCAGCGGCCACGTCCTGCGCATCGTTACCCGGATTTCGTAGGGGCTTTTCTCCTGCATAGGCAGCGTTACCAATGACCAGTGCCATGCGTTGCGATGCAGCATTTGATTGGCTGCAAAGAATTGCCATGAACAGCAAAACGGCGAATCTCAGGCAGTAGCGTGAACGGTTTTGGCAAATAACCATAAGTTTGAACAATCATGTGGTCGGATGTGCGGGTAGGGCGCTCCAAGATGATACAAGCGCCAAATGGTTTAGCAGTAATATCAACTGCTATTGACAGTTGTCAATTTGAACGTGGGGAAACTCATTCCTATAGACGATCTTTTGGCCCAAACGTCAGATGAGTGCTTGGTTCGCGATGCATCTGCCCGTGCATTCCTACCGTCGAATGCAATAGCCCCCCCAGAGATCTTCTTCAGCTCATTGAAGACGGAGCGTACGCCAGTTGCATGACGAGTCCGAATATCTCAGGGTAGGCAACTTCTTGCGGCGTTACGGTGTGTTGCTTGCGGATACGCCGGCATTTGCGGTTCCGCGGCTTCACTCAGACTTGACCACGCGGACGGTCCTGGCTATGGACTTTGTCGCCGGCGAACCTATTGAGTCACTCGTGGATGCTCCGCAGGCCGTCAGAGACCGAGTCATGCATTTGCTGTTTGAGTTGCTGCTGCGCGAACTGTTTGAGTTTCGGTTGGTTCAGACTGACCCGAATTTTGCGAACTACCGTTTTGATCATTCGACGCAGCGACTTGTCCTGTTGGATTTCGGTGCCAACCGGTCGTATAAAGCCGCCATGTCAAACCACTTCAAACAGTTGATCAAAGGAGCCATGCTGCATGACCGAACTGCCATGCGGGCGGCTTGCCTGGCGATTGGGTATTTTGAAGAAACGACACAGGAACGGCACGTCCGGGCTGTTCTGGACATTGGTGAATTGGCGCTGGCGCCATTTCGCGATGAGTCGGGATATGCATTCGAAAATTCGAATTTGCCAGAACTGGTTCGCTCTGGCGTCATGGCGTTGGGGATGGACGGAGAATTCTGGACCGTTCCGCCGACGGATGCCATGCTGCTTGAGCGTAAATTCGGTGGGCTGTCTCTGTTGGCAATTCGACTTAAGGCGCGTGTTGATTTGCATGCGCTGGCACAGCATGCCTTGTTCACCGGCAGACATCCGCGGCCCGCAAATTCATAGTAGAAGCACGTCACTAAAGCCAGGGGCAAGGTCAGACATGGCCACTGACTAATGGCGTTTTCTAAGGTTTTGTGGAAGTAACAACTCCGTGTACCGAACGGTAGCATGCCCCATCCATAAGCTCACCTGCAGCAGCTCATGCTGATGCAGCCAAAGAGCACCACAGCTATTGCGCAACAGAGTAGGACCTTCATAGCGCTTCACCACCCCTGCTCTATCCAGCGCTGCCTTGACCAGGCGAAACAACGTTACTGCTTTCGACGGGACGCCAGCCAGATTCGAAGGAAATAGCAACGCCCCCACCAAGGGCTGGTCCGAAGCACGTAGCAAAGAAGAATCACCACGGCAAAGTGCCTCACGCTCGTGAAGCCATGCCTCCACACACGGACGTGCCCAGAGTTGGATCGGAACTTGCCGCGCAGGACGAGGCTTGTGCGCTGGAGCCCAGACACCTTCCAGCTCTCCTGACTTGAAACGCAGATCCGAAACCCGCAACCGTAGAACCTCACTCGAAGTCAGACCAGCGCCTAGGACCATAAGCGCCATTGCACGGTCACGAAGCCTTTTCCAATTGGAAGGAGCTGGCAAGGCGTCGACAAAGCGCCGAACCTCGTCCATGTTCATGAAATCTGGATCCTCCCGTGTTGGAGCCTCCCGTTCCAATAGCAATGTGCGAGCCGGATTGACAAGACTCAGAGACGGCAACTCGGCCTCCCCTGCCCTGATATGCGCCAAATGCTCAAACAGGGAAGTGAACAACAGCAAGTACCGGTGCCGTGTCTCAGCAGATAGCCTACGGCTGCCAAGAAACTGCTCGATTGACGTCTCCTTCAAGTCGAACAGCGATAGATCGTGAGTTTGCGCCCACTCACGCAAACGGCTGAACATTCCCTTATAGATGCGAAAACTGCTGGTCCGCAGCCATCGATTATTGAACCGGTAGCCGGACAGAAACGCGTCAAACGCTACATCCGGCTCGGAGAGCCACTGCTCTACGCCGAATTCGAAGAGAGGATTGCCTGGTTCAAGTGCCATCTAGAAATGAAATAAACGCACATCAACATCTTAATAGAGAACAGCCAGTTGCTCAGAGCAAAGGCCAGAAAGAGTTTGCGCGTTTATTGCATTTTTCTACAAGGGTATGCATTCCGCTCTGGCAGCCAGCGAGCTGGATTTGCCGCAACTACGCCTCGATCGCCGTCTATCGAGTAATTACGCCAGATACGTTGGGATCAACCGCCTCAATTCTTGCCAGTTTGCTGGCCAGCGATGCCGATGACAATGCGCCGATGTGGGTATCAACCAGGCGGCCGCTGGCGTCGAAGAATAGCGTGGTCGGGAGTGCCGTTGAGCCCAGTTGCTCACCCAGTTTCTTCCCGGAGTCAAGAACCACATTGGCAAGAACCAGCTGGCTTGCAGTGAGGTACTTCTGCACGGTGACGGGGTTTTCGCCTTGGTTCGCAAAGGCAAAAATGACTCCTGGAATCTGTTGCTGCGCTGAAGCCAGTTCCGGCATCTCCCGACGGCAAGGCGGGCACCACGTTGCCCACAGGTTGACGACCAAGGGTTTGCCATGCGCTAACTTGGCCAGGCTTTCCGGCGTTTCTTGTAGTGTCCTGAGAGAAATGTCCTCAAGATCGTAGAGTGCAGGACCGGTGCCCATACGCAGAATGGCCGGCACGATGGTCCAAATCAGGATGCCCGCCAGTATTCCCACCGTCAGCGGACCCCGCAGCGCGGCGCGCCGCCAGCCTTGCCACAACGCGACGATGACTGCGCCAAGTGCACCAGCCCACGGCGTGAATCCACCATCGCGGATATCGAGCATGCTCCATGGCGCGCTGCGGTAGATGTCAAACCACGCTACAACGAAGGCGATACGTGCCGCCAGGGCACCGGCCAACAACATATCGGCCAGGGTGGCGCCAATTGTGACCTTCTGGCGGCGACCGACAAAGTAGCCGACCAATGCCGCGACTGCGGCGCTGAACAACAAAATCACCAATGAAGTGCCAAAAGCAAATGGGCCTAAGGTGATTGCCAATGGGCTACCGGAAGTCAATTTGCAGCCTTGAAAGTGGGGCACCAAAGTCCGCCGTCCACTGCTCGTCAGGAAGTACGATCCATGCATCCGTCCAGGTCCCGGTCGTTACCACGTCACCAGGCAACAGGTCGGGCGCTCCAGGGCACGCCCTGAGTTCCTTCAAAAAGTACTGCAGGGCGAACAATGGGCCGTCCAGGACATTGGCACCGCATCCGCTTTCCAGGATTTGCTCGCCCTTCATTAGTTTGACATTGGCTATACCAAATACCTCATTGAATTGGGTTGCGCTGGAAGCAATTTGACCAATAGGTACTTTGCGGCCAACCAGCAGGCGCGCATGCAAGCCGCCATCGGCCACGGTATCCGCAGCCTGGAACTTCCAGTCCAGCAGGTGGGACTGGACGACCTCGAAGCCAGGAGCAACCCATTCAAGCGCATGAAACAGGTCGTCCAGCGATGCATTCGCAGGCGGAGTGGCCTTCATTCCAAACACTGCTTCCGGTTCCAGGCGTGGTTGACAGGTGCTCTTGAGCGAGACGCTGCCCTGACAATCACAGAAGCTGAGGGTGGATTCGTATACCGTTCCCCAGATGGGCCCACAGACGCCGTAACGCTGCCAGATATTGCGGTTGGTGAAGCCAATCTTGAAGCCGCGTGGCGTTTCACCTCGTGCAATACGGAGCGCACGGACAGCGAGGGCATCGCGGTATGCCTGCGCCGTGTCGAAGGTCACATCCTGACTTGGTGCAACTGGCCATAGCTGACCGTCGTCGTAGTGGCCAAGAAGCTCTTGGGGGGTCACGGGATTGCCTTTGCTGGGATGGTGATTAGAGGGCAGTCTACACGTCAAAGTGGGCTACTTGTTGTGCACCGAGGCAGAGGCGTGCGACCATGAATATCTTGATCCAGAGGTGGACTCCGTTTGTCGAAAGATGGTAGGCACAACCATCGCTGACGCTTCGGCTGAGCCTGTTAGTTTCATCTGATGCACATGCATCGTTAGCACCCCGGCCTCGGCCATCGGCGCCCTCTCGTGGGCACCTACCCGCATCGCTGGGGCACTCACACTTGCGCAGTAGCAATAGTTAGGATGTTATCTAAACTGGGTTTGAGCCAGTCTGGCCCAATGAGCCGCACGATCTGAATTTGCTTAACAAATTGCAGATCATTTACTAGAACAATGCAGCCTGCTCTATCCGTTCGACCTTGGGCAAATCGTCAACTGCGCTCCATTCGGTCCCACGTGTGCGCTTCCAATAGAATCGGACCAATTCGCCCATGATCAAAGCTGACTCCCATTTCCCTTCAGCCAGTCGTTTCATTACTGCTTGAGACATCTTCCGCTCGAGAAAGTTGCCCTTTAATTCAGACAGCAATTGCGCCATCGCTGTAGGTTCTAGTGATTCAAGCTCCATTCGAACGACTGCAAGCTTTTCACTCTCATTCTTCCGCAAATTTGCCTGAGCTTGGATGCCCGGGTCCGGCTTCTTCGTCAACGGTTTTTCGACGATGTCGGGTTGAGATTCGATCGATGTAGGCTTGTCGATCGCTTTACCTGCCAGCAGAGACTTGAGGTATGCATGCCTAGACAGGATCGGTGTACCTGGCATGGCCAGTCTTGCCTCTAGTCGTTCAACGCCTTTGGCGAAGGCCAGCTCGCCATATCGAATGAAAAGATCTTCTGCTATCTCTACATCGATGCCAAGCTGAATTGCACGCGCAACCTTGCTCATGTCGATTGCTTTGACTTCCTTGGAGACAGTCTCCTGCTTCATTCGCACTTCAAATTGGAGGAACTCAATGGAACGACCAACTTTGAACTCGTGAACAATCACAGTGAGTTCGCTAACTTCATTGACCTCTTCCACTGCAGGTTTGATCGTGTCCCGATTAAAGAAACGGAATTCCGTTTTTATTTCGTCTGGGACAGGCTTTCCTGTTAAAACAGGTAACCACCAATGCCAATGTTGTTTGCTGGTCAGGTGCGAAGGATTGTCTTTGTAGCGCGCGCATATCTCATACAGTGCAAGTCCAGCATACGAACGGAACTGCGCAATCGTTGACCGCCTAATTTGGGCATAGCGCAACGGATAAAGCATCTCTTGGCGTAGCGCCGGGGGATAGGCCCAGTAGAGCCAGGTTTCGCCGTTTTTCTTTTTCAGGCTGACCTGCGAGAGAAGACCACATGCGCCCCACTCTTCCGTTTCGCCAGGTGAAGGTGACTGCCACTCAACGACATGGGTCACCATAGATAGAAGATGCTTTTTGAGATCCTTAACTGATCCAGTCGAGCCTTCATACCCACGAATTACTGAGTTAAGTGGTGCCCCAAACATTCCGGAGGCTTGGTCTTCACCGCCCTGCTCCCGAGCAACAAACATCATCAGCGTATAGGCCTGACGACCAACCCTTGTAATGGTTCCAGTCTTTGGAACCATTGCCAATGCAGCAACCGACTTGTCGATTCTGTCTGGCCCGATGATTTCAGTGCGACTCATAGCAATATTATGTGTGAGATTGACTGAATCACACGAAATTATTTGGCAATGATCACTGCACTCCAGGATATGTTTGCAAGGTTATCCATGGTTTCTCTCACATTTACGGTTCTTCTTTGAGAGTTTGCCTATGGTTTCTCTCACAATTCAGCGTTTGACTGCAAGCTGCGAGTTGAATCTACTCGAAATTTGGGCCGTAAATTCGTGTTTTTGGGCGCGATAGGGCCTCAATTTGCCTTTGAGGTGATACGTCAAGGTTGTTTGTTTTTCTGCTCACACTTATAGTGAAATCTCTCACATATCCCATGGATTTGCTCACACTTTCCATGGTTTACCTCACGCTAAATGACTTAACTCATTGATTTAATTGAGAAAAGTGGAAACTAAAGGTATTAAAGATCTTAAAGATTTATAAAAAAGAGATAGAGCGAGACTGTGGATAACCGTTAGAAATCTGAAGCCCAGACTTCCAAACGTCATTCAAAAGACGCACAATTAGCGGAACACTCTATGTTTTGCGTCTAGTAGGAAAGAATACATGTCAATCAAAAAAATACCGGATTCACGAGTAACGCTTGAAGATCTAATCGCCGCATCTAATCGAGTTGGAGCAGTCATTGAAAGTGTACGTGGCACCATGCTTGCACCTGACGCAAGGAAAAGGCCGCCAACTTTCAGTACCAATCAAGTTGCTGCCATCTGTGGCCTTGAGAAGGCACAGATGGATTATCGAGTGAAGAAGGGTGATTTGCCCGTCGGTGAAATGGAAAGTGGCCACCGGCGTAAATTCAGCTTGGCGGACACCCGAACGTGGGCTCAGGCTACGCGCAGCAAACACATGCGGCCTGACGGTGCAGAAGCTATCACCATTTCCGTAGCGAATTTCAAAGGTGGCGTGACCAAAACAACCACTGCTGTGACTTTGGCCCAAGGCCTAAGCCTACGTGGTCACAAGGTTCTGGTAATTGACACGGACCCGCAGGGCTCGATGACCACTTTGTTTGGATTGCTGCCGGATGTTGATGTAGCCGATGAACAAACAATCTTGGGTCTGTGCTATGGATCTGAGGTGTCAGTTGATTATGCTATCACGCCTACTTACTGGTCTGGTATCGATATCATCCCGGCCAATCTTGCGTTGTACTCAGCTGAGTTCGCCCTCCCCTCTCGCCAGAAATCCGAAGGATCCTTTGAGTTTTGGAACGTGCTAAATAACGGGATTGATGCTGCACGCACAAACTATGACGTGATCATTTTGGACACGTCCCCATCTCTCTCCTATCTGACCATAAATGCGCTGCTCGCGTCCGACGGTCTGATCATGCCCCTGCCTCCCAGTACCTTGGATTTCACATCTAGTGGCCAATTTTGGAACTTGTTCAACGATCTCACTGCTAACCTTGTTACTAATCGTGGCAAGTCCAAAAGTTTTGATTTTGTTGATGTGTTGCTGGCTCGGGTTGACGCAAATGATGCATCGTCAAGTGTTGTTCGGGAGTGGATCACCGCAGCTTACGCAGGCATGGTTTTGCCGGTAGAAATCCCAAAGACGGCATTGACGGCAAGCGCCAGTGCCGAGTTTGGAACAGTCTATGACACCGACCCATCCACCATTAATGCTCGTACATATCGGCGAGCATATGACGCGTATGAACGAGTAGTTGAATTGGTCGAAGAGCAGATTTACACAGCGTGGAAACGCCAAACTGGAGATAGAAATGGCGCTTAAAGATAAAGCAGCAAAGGTGGATTTAAGTCAAATTGGCTTGTCATCTGGCTCCCGGGCATCCGGTGCCAAGACTGCCATTGGAATGCATGCTGATGCCCTTTTCCGTGATGAGCAGGTAACGGCTGAGAATGTTGAGTTGAAGCAGAAACTTGCGCAGTTTGATGGTGCCAGCGCAACTCGGATGCTTGATCCGAAGCTGGTTAAAGCTAGCAAGTGGGCGAACCGTAACGTACTTTCATATGACGGAGCTGAGTTTGCGGAACTTAAGCAGGAAATCGAATCCGCTGGCGGCAACATACAGGCTATTAAGGTCCGCCCTTCCAAAAGTACGCAAGGTGAATATGAGCTAGTTTTTGGTCATCGCCGCCACAGAGCTTGCCTCGAACTTGGGCTCAATGTCTTGGCCGTGATTGAAGATTTGAATGACTCTGACTTGTTCTGTCAGATGGACCGAGAGAATAGGGCAAGGGCAGCTCTAAGCCCTTGGGAGGCCGGGACGACTTACGCAAAAGCTTTGGATGAGGGCCTTTTCTCTTCCGCGCGAAAACTTGCTGAGGCCGCGTCCATTGACTTAAGCCAGTTGGGAAAAGCACTGTCGCTTGCTAGGCTTCCTGCTGACGTAATTGCTGCGTTCCCTAATCCGTTGGAGTTGCAATATCGATGGGCACCATTATTGACTCAGGCAATTCAAAAAGATCCGGATTTAGTCCTCAGCCGTGCCGCTGAGATTAAGGCTTCTACTGAAAGGCTCAGTTCCTCGCAGGTACTTTCGCGACTTTTGGATGGGGGTGGAACGGTTCCACCCCCTAGTTCAAAGAAAGTAGTCTTTAAGGGCAAGGACGGTCAGAAGGCCGAAATGAAGATGGATTCATCTAAAAGATCAGCAGTGATTAGTTTGTCCAATATTGATCCAAAGCGTTTCGGTGAAGTGGAAAGGGCTATTAAGACTTTGCTCACCTGATTGAAAAGCAAACTTGAAAAGAGGGGGTGGAACGGTTCCACCCCCTCTTTTTTGACCAAATACTTCATCGGGTGCAAGAACTTCTGTGGCTTAAAAGCCTTTTCTAGCTATCCTGAAAACCGATCTAAATGACACTTTGATCGACACTGGAATCGTTGCACACTCGACTTGCATGGGTGGCCCTTGGCAACAACACTGGCTCGGTAAAATTTTGAAAAAGGGCTCTGTAGATTCGCTTTGACGAATCTTGGGTGGGTTGATTTCCAAACCCTTGTTAGAGTGTTGTCAGGGTAAACTTTCCCCTGAGGTTGCATTCGTATGCCGAAGTTCTAGGTGAGCCTGTCAGGACCACCCTTGGACAGCAGCTGCTTTTCATTCGGCGAGCTAAGGGGTCTTCGGATTTGACTGTGACCTCGGATTGTCGCGATCAGTCGATCTAGAACCGGGCCTACATCGCCTTCGTATTAGAAGTTTTCACGCACCTCGTACTAGACAAAAGTCATTCCTGAGAGGACGAATGAACCACTCGCAATTGAATGCAGTATGAGATCAAATCCATACGCGCTGAGCAGCCGCAATTTCGTCTTGACAGCAGGCTAGCCAAACTAGAGGAAGGTTGCAAAACATCGTCCGGCGGAGTTGAGCTTTGAAGTGACATCTGCATATCATGGCGCTAGAGTAGGGCGCATCTCAGATCAGTACCGGTTCGACGAAACACGTGGGTTTTTGTGAATCACTTGGCTCGACAGGCTACCGCGTCAGGTGTCTGAATGAGCGGCAGCTCAATATTGGACTTTGAAAAGAATTTGCCTGCCAACTGGTTCGCATCGGTACGGTCTTTTACAACACCCTCTCGATTCCGTGAAGCAGCTAAATCTTGAGTCCAATTCCATAGGACGGGATAACGGAAGTCAAAAATGGCGATCTTCCGAAGAACAAATCATTGGCTTTCTTCGGGATGCAGCAGCGGGCCTGGCGGTCTCCGAGTTCCGCCAAAGGCACGGCCTCTCTCCAAGACTAGTTTCTACCTCTGACGCCAAACGCCTGAAGGCGCTCGAAGCGGAAAACGCACGCATTAAGCGGTTACTGGCCGAAGCCATGCTGGAGAACGAGGTGACGAAAGTATCCTTGCGGCAAAAGTAGTGAGCGCACCGGCCTGACACGAACTGGTGCGTCACATGAATATTCATGGGCTGAGCGAGCACCATTCGCTGTTCGTCATTGGTATGAGTTCCAGTGCCTAACGCTGCGAACCAGCCCAGGATCGCAACTGTGCACTCAAGGAGAAGACCATCGCCCTAGCGCCAGCGGCATCGACGATATGGCTCCGGCATGATCTATCTGAAGCTGCGCCAGGCAGGCGAACTCGTCAATCACACGCGCGTGAATCGCTGGTGTGCCGAGGCAGGCTTGCAGATGAAGAGGCGCAAAGGAAAGAAAATCTAGTTGAGCGACCGGCACGCCGCCCCTTGACGCACTCCACGGCGGCCAATCAGGTGTGATCCATGGACTTCGCGTTCTATCACACGGCGGAGAGGCGCAGCGTCAAGAATCTGACGGTGGTGAATGAACGAGCACTGGTTCACTCGCCTGCACACTTGTGCGACAAGCATAAGGAAAGAGGGCATCCCATCCGTGGAATTTACTAGTCGGCAGTGTGTCCTCTTCGGCTCGGACTACGGGATTGATTTTTGCTGAATATTCAAACAGACCTAGTATTTCATATTATGGAATGTCAGGTGTTCTTATACGTGACGCGCCGATTCTAGGCCCGAGAAGGCGTTTTTCTCAGTTGCCTAGAGCAGAGGGTGGGGGAGGTCCATAAAAGCGCCCAAACAGGCTTCTGTGCGGTCGATCAACTGGCCTTGATGGGTCCACCACCGGTGCAGTATTTGTGGCGAATCCGTGTCTTCATATCTCCTAGATGCGATCCAGCCGTTTACAACCCGAAATCCAGCGATTTTGGTGGCGGCCTGGTCAATAATAGTATTTGCGCGCGTCGTGATTATCCGTATAATCACCACGTATTAAGTATTGTTCTAAAACAGCGGTTTTGACTTGTGCCAGGCCTTCCTGGCATTTTGCCCAGTGATGACCGGTGCAGGGCCGCCATTTCGAGAGGCTTGCAGCTTGTCAGAAACAAGTCAATATTTCTGACAGCAATACCCATCTATGAGCCAACTCGCCCAATCCATCCTGTCAGCTGCGCAAGCCCTTCCCGAAGGCGGCTTGCTGTCGCCCAAGGAGTTCCTGCACCTGGCCAGCCGCGCGGCCGTGGACCAAACGTTGACCCGTCTGGTGAAAGAGGGGCAGCTGTTGCGTGTCGGGCGCGGTGTGTATGCACTGCCGCTTCAAAGCCGCTTTGGAGTGCGCCCACCGGATACGCAGTCCGTCGTTCAGGCGATGGAGTCGGCCAGCGGCGAAGTGATCGTGGCCAGCGGTGCGGCCGAGGCCAATGCCCTGGGGCTGACCACCCAGGTGCCGGTGCGCGAAGTGTTACTGACCTCCGGGCGCTCGCGGACCTTGCACCTGGGCAACCGGGCCGTGGAGCTGCAGCATGCCAGCCGCTGGCTGCTGGCTGCTGGCTCTGGGTAAGCGGCCGGCGGGCAGGGCCATCAGAACTTTGTCCTGGCTGGGGCCGGAGCATGGGAGCACTGCGCTGAAGACCTTGCATGCGCAGATGGCTGCCGAGGAGTGGAGTGCCATGCGTTCGGCTAGGCCCATGCTGCCGAGTTGGATGGCGCGCGCGGTGAGTGAGGTCAGCGAAGGGCTTGGCGAGTCAGCCTGGCCAAGCCTTGGTTCGGGCCATATAAGGCAGACATCCTAAGTGGTTGATATAAAAGGGAAATTTCTGAACCGTTCGTTTAAGCGATTTGAGCGACCTCTAACACTACGTTTGAAGTCTCGCGCTTCATTCGTGAAACGGGCGGAACTGATGCATTTCTATTTTTTTATACGTGAGATGCCCGTCTGCTGCAAAGAAACTGTTGCCGACATCTTATAACGATCATGTGTAAGTAACTAAGATAGTTAATGGATTACACGTGACTGATTAACGTGTACGATGGTTGACTTCCAGCCGGCAACTCTTCACAATAGGCGTACGGTAACTGATAGATAGTCATTCACATGGAATCTTCCAATCAAGTTAAAAGCTCATACAGGAGCGTTAAACAAGATGCGATTCCTGTGCCCGTGCCCGTTGTGCGTGCCTTGGAAAAGCTGGGACACGACCTTTCGCTGGCCCGCCGGCGTCGCATGCTGACCCAGGCATCCATGGCCGAACGCATTCAGACGTCGGTGGCGACACTGCGCCGCCTGGAGAAGGGCGATCCGCGTATCTCTATAGGCGTTATCGCCCAGGCGTTCCTGGTTCTGGGCGAGCTCAACAAAATCACCTGTCTTCTGGATACGGCCACCGATGAAATCGGTCTGTCGCTGATGAACGAGCAATTACCGCAACGTGTGCGTAACAAGAAGCACACGGTCTCGTCAGGAGCGCTTTGACCCATGACTCCCACCAAGAAAACTGTAGGCGTGGCGTTGGGGCAGAGTGCCATCCCACTGGGGGCACTCACCTATGCCAAAGATGGACGCCGCGAGCACTCGACGTTTGCCTATGACTCCGACTGGCTGAGCAATGCCAAAGCCAGGTTCGCGGTTTCTCCTGACTTGCCTTTGGTTGCCGGCAACCAGTTTCGCAAGGCACCCTCCAAAGAAGATTCCATCTTCCACTTCGCCTTTGCCGACACCGAACCCGATGGCTGGGGTTGCAGGGTCATTGCACGCGACCATGCCAAACGCCGCAGATCTGCCCAGGCCAAAGGCAACCAGGTTCTAACCGCCGAACTCAGTGAAATCGATTACCTGCTGGGGGTCGATGACATCAGTCGCATCGGCGCCATCCGCATGCTGGACCCGGATACGGGTGCTTTTCTGCGAACGGCAGAAGAGGACCAGCGCGGCACGCCTCCTTTGCTGGAGTTGGCACAACTGATGGCCGCATCGCGGGCAGTCGAACTGAACAAAGAAACCGAGGCAGATCTGCGCTACCTGCGCGGTCGTGGCACGTCAGTTGGAGGCATGCGGCCCAAGTGCACGGTAGTCGATGACGACGGGCACCTGGCCATCGGCAAGTTTCCCAGCGTCAAGGATGACCGCTGCGTCACGCGGGGAGAGGTCCTGGCACTTCACCTAGCTGCAAAGGCGGGCATCACAGTCGCTGCATCCCGGGTGGTGATGTCCGACGACATTCCTGTGGCACTCATCCGGCGGTTCGACCGTGTGCCCGGCGGTCGCATTCCCTATTTGTCGGCCGGTTCGATGATGCAGGCGTCCAGGCAGGACGATCACGCCTACACGCAGATTGCAGACACGATCATTGCAAACAGCGTCGATCCCATGCGAGACCTGGAGGAGCTGTGGCGCCGCCTGGCCTTCAACCTGCTCATCACCAATGTGGATGACCATGTGCAGAACCATGGGTTCCTCCACGTCGAGCATGGACAGTGGAGACTGGCCCCAGCCTTTGACATCAATCCCTTTCCGGACAAGGACCAGGAACTCAAACTCTGGCTGGATGAGAGCTATGGACCCGTCGACTCGATTGAAGCGGTGGTGAACGCTGCAGGGTATTTCCGGCTGGATGCCCCTGCCGTCCAACGCGTATTGGGTAAGGTGCACAAGGCCATCAAGGATTGGAAATCCGTGGCAAAGCGGGCTGAAGTCGGCATGTCCGAGCGGGACATCGAGGACTTTGCCCCTGCATTTGAAAACGAACAGATGCGTAAAGCGAAGGCACTGCTGCAATGACCGAGAAGGCCAAGACCGAATCGTCGATCACGCCGTTGTTCCATAGCGGATCAACGAGGCGGCGCAAAGCCGGTCGTCCCAAAGGCGCCAAAGCCCAGGTCGTCCAGGACGCCCGAGCCTTGGGCGTGCACCACTTCGCTTTTGTGCGCTCACCTGATTGCCTGGGCCCATGCCTTGCAGTCACCCAGAGCGGTGTGGGCATGACGGCTGTGTCCAAGGGTAGCCGCTCGCAGCGGGTACGCGATTCGGTGCGTTTGCCAATCCGTCAAACAAAACTTGTAAAAGCACACATTTAAATTAAACTGCATCTTAATATTAAGGTGCGCATTAAAGTATGAATTCTATCATCGAAGTGTCTGGGTTGAATGGACAGCCTCTGACCATTGAGGTGATCGTCGGCATGCGCACGGCCAGAGACCTGCGTTCCCAGCTTTTGGATTCGACCTATGCCCTCCAAGGCAATGCCCAAGTCTTCCTGACATTGCTCTTCAAGTGCGGATTCACGCCAGAGCGTCTGGCAAAGGAACTCGCAGCGTTCCGTCGGGTCGTCCGTCCAGCGTTGGCAGACCGTGTGCACGTGGTGGCTATCGACCATCAGCAGGAAATAGAGGAAGCATTGAGCAGCAGGGTGGATGCGCATCAGTTGCAAGCTCTGCGCAATCGCCTCCTTGAGGCATCGACCGGCGCAGCCACGGCATCTTCTCAGGAAGCGGTGCAATACCTCCTGCTGCGGCGCTGGTTGCGCGGGCTGCCTCCCATCAGGACAGCCGACCTGGCAGTGCAAAGCGGTGCCAGCGTACCGACGGTATTGGCCGCCATCAAGGCCCTTGCTGACAAGGACGTGCTGCGAACCCGTGACCGGCGGGTTGCCCTGCAGGGTTTCTCGCCTGACTCCTGGCAGCGTTGGCTTGGCAAGTCGGCCGAGTCGCCCACTGCCAGGTACGTAGACCGCTCGGGCTCGCCCCGAACCCCAGAAAAACTGGCTCGCACATTGGCGACCCTGGAGCGCAAGGATGTTGCCATTGGCGGAGTATTGGGCGCCCTGCATCACTACCCGGCGCTCGACATCACTGGGGCACCCCGTCTGGACATCGTGGTTCACGGGACTCCCCACGCAGACCTGTCATTCATCGAACAGCTCGATCCCGGCTTGGTTCGCGATGACGCCGCTCAGGGTCATGCCCAGGTGGTGGTCCATTTCGCCAACAGGCGGGAGAGCCACTTTGACATCCAGAAGGGAGCTGTCTGGGCGGACGTACTCGACTGTCTGGTGCATCTGTGGAAGGGCGGACTCACCCACCAGGCGCAGGACCTCATGGCCCACCTGACCCAGCAAGCCAATCGCTTGAAAGGCCAATAATGGACGACACCATCACGCCATACAAAGTGCTGATGCAGGTGGCCAACGCCATTCCCGAGGAATTGCGCACGGACATCATCATTGTTGGCAGTCTGGCTGCCAGCTACCAGCTGCTGAAAAATTCGGCACAGGCCGTGCGCACCAAGGATGTCGACGGGATGGTGGCACCCCACGCGCGTGCCATGCAAAGCGCCGCGCGTGTCACGGAACGACTGTTGAATGCAGGGTGGGAGCCGCAGGCATCAGCCCACTACGATTTACCGGGAACTGCCCAAACGCCCGATGATCGCTTAGCAGTCGTTCGGCTGAAGCCGCCCGGGGAAGTTGCCTGGTTTCTGGAGTTGCTGGGGGCGCCACCCTCGGTCGTGCTGCAAGCCGATGGCAGTGGACGTAGAAGCAGCCGATTGCGGACAGCGGCCGGGCATTTTGAACTGCCAAGTTTTGCCTATCTCGGCCTGGCACAGTTTGAACCAACGGTGTCGGAGTTTGGCGTGCGCATTGCGCTGCCGGAAATGATGGCCCTGGCCAACCTGCTGCACCACCCCACGATCGGCGAGGCCGTCATGGGGCAGCCCTTTGCCAATCGCTCGATTAAACGATCCAACAAAGACCTGGGACGCGTGGTGGCCCTGGCTTTCCTCGCAGACCGCCAAAATGAAGATGCGCTGGACTCCTGGAAGCCACGCTGGCGGGAAGCCCTAAACCAGATGGCACCGGACCAGGCCGAGCAACTTCTGACTGTTGCACCCAAAGGACTGCAGGCGTTGTTGGAAAGCCCACCTGACATTGAACAGGCTCTGCACACCGTCAACAATGGACTTTTGTCTGCAACCCCCATGCGTGCCGATCAGTTTGTGATTGCCATGCGCCGGTTGCTACAAGCCGTGTTGTGAGGTTCAACCATGCCTCCTGTTGCAGAACCACTTTTTCATAGCGCGAGTCCTACGCGGCGCAAGGCCGGCCGCCCCAAAGGCTCCAAAGCCCAGGTCGTCCAGGACGCCCGGGCCTTGGGCGTGCACCACTTCGCCTTTGTACGCTCCAGCCTCCTGGGCCTGGATCTGGCCGAGTCCTTTGCGCGGTACCTGGCCTGGGCCGAGACCACCACCGACCTGCGCTATGTGCAGAACCGCCGCGAAGCCTTACTCAAGCGGATCATCGAAGCCGGGCGCCAGCATGACGCCACATTGCCGTCCCATTCCAAGATCACCCACCTGCTGGATCTGTTGCGCAGTGATGCCGCTCCTCCTAAAGCGGTAGCGCTGCCAACCCTGGACGAGTGGATCGAGTCCGAAGGCATGGATCCGGAAGGCTGGTCTGAGGCGGAGTTGCTGGCCGAGTACAAGGCCCACTTCGGTCTGGACAATGTGGATGCGATGGAAGCCGCGGCCGAATTCAAGGATCCGGTCGGTGAGCGGGTGAGGGCGCTCAACTACCTGGAGACCGTCCTCTCGATCATCCCGACGGCCACCGACCGACTGGAGTCCTGGTTTGCCCGCCCGGTTGTCAAATGTTTGCGCAATGTCGGGATCATCACCCTGGGTGACCTGGTGCGCTTCATCAACGCCTATGGCCATCGCTGGTATTCCAGCATCAAGGGGTTTGGGTCTCAGAGGGCCAAACAGGTACTGCACTGGCTGATGCTGGAACAGGACCATCTGAACCTGCAGGTATCGGGCAGCGTCCATGAGCCCAAGTCCAAGCAGGAGTTGCAGGTGGCATCCTTGCTTCCATCCGTCGGTCAAGACACCCTGGCGGTGCGCCAGTTCGGTGCCGGAACGCTGGTGGCCAGCGCTATCCACCGGATGCAAAACACGCCGGCCCTGGCCGGAGGGCAGGGGGATTTCCGCTCCCACATGGCCAATACGCTGGGGGCCACCAACGACCTGGAAGCGGTGAGTAGTTGGCTCTCCCGCTATAACGAGAAGCCGGCCACACAGCGCAGCTACCGCAAAGAGACCGAACGCTTTCTGCTGTGGTGCGCCCAGGAACTCAAGAAACCGTTGTCCAGCGTCAACTCACCGGATTGCCAGAAGTACCGGGAATTCCTGCAGGCCGTACCGAGCACCTGGATCCAGCACCGGCCCCTCAAACGCACCGATCCGGGGTGGCGGGCATTTAGATCCCAGCCCAGTGCCGCCTCACAGAAGCAGGCCCTTGTGATTCTGCAAACACTGTTTGGCGGTTTGGTGGACGCCGGGTACCTGGTGGCCAACCCGATGCGCTCGCTGATGAAGGGGTTTGACCTGCCGGCCTCCAGGATGGATATCCGGCGGTCCTTTACCGAGGCTGAATGGGTCCATGTCCTCCAATGTGTGGATGACCAGCGAATCGGTCCAGAACGCCTGCGCCTGAAATGCATCCTGGAGCTGCTGGTCACATCGGGCATCCGTCTGGACGAGTTGGCCAAGGCGCGCCACAAAGATCTGCGCCTCGAAGCCCTGCCGGATCTGCCGGAGACCTGGATCCTGACGGTGACCGGGAAGCGCAACAAGACGCGCGAGGTTCCGCTCAATCCGGAGGTGGTCGATCTTCTTGCGCTGCATGGCAAGGAGTTCCTGGAGGAAGACAAGCACTCCAGTGACAAGGACAACCTGCCATTGATTCGCACACTCAATGCGTCGGTGCCGCAATGGAGAAAAGGGCAGGGGGGTGAGCTGGTGACCACCGCTAAAACCGAACAGGCCGGGTCAGCGCTATCGGCCGCGGGGATCTATGCGGTGCTCAAGCGGTTTTTCCGGCAGGCGGCCAAGTCGGCGTCAGCTGCCGGACTGGACCAACAGCGGTTTGAGAAGGCTAGTACGCACTGGATGCGGCATACCTTTGTGCGCCAGGCGTTGGTGGATGGGGTTCCGATAGAGGTGGCCAGTGAGCTGGCGGGGCATGCCAGTATTGATACGACGTCGATCTATTCGACGCAGGAACTGGCCAGGAAGATCAAGGCGGTGCGGGGGATGAAGAGGCGCAAAGCGATGGAGTGATCGGCTGGTAGCGACTTGCAAGGGTAATTCCACCCGAGAGCGGGTATCTGCTCTGGTACAACTACGCTATGGCTCGATATGCCAAATTCAACTGCACCATCCGTTCTTTGGAAGTGACAATGCTTCGCCTGCTGTCGTTTATCGTGATGTGCTGGGGCCTCGCTAGCAACGGCTGGTGTGAAACCGTTGACATTTTTGGGGCGCAGGACTACCCAGTTATCTGCTTTTTGCAGGATGGGCAACCACAAGGCGTGTTCCCGCACATTCTGGAAGGTGTTTCCAAATTTTCCGGTGATACCTATGTTTTGCAACTCTTCCCATGGAAGCGCGCCCAATCGTATGCCGAGGCTGGAAAGGGTGGAATCGCTCACTTCTCAAAAACTGTCGAACGCGAAGAAAGGTTTGACTATTCCAATTTGGCCTATGGTGACCGTATCCAGCTGGTTGTGCTGAAAGGGAACGAGTTTTCATACAAGGACTTCGTGGACTTGAAAGGCAAACGGATTGGTATCAAATTCGGAGCCTCGTTCGGTCAAAAAGTGGATGTGTTTTTGGCCTCGAGTGATGTTCACGTTCAAAGTGATCCGGGAGTTTCCAGTAGGCTGAAAAAGCTGCTGAGCAAGAGAATTGATGTTGCAGTTGTCGAGGGCGTCGATGGAGATATTGAAAAGCTGATAGGCCAGGACCCTGAATTGCTGCCGAACAAAGCCCAATTTGTATTTTTGCCGGTGTCGCTGGTAGACGATGGCCTGTACCTCGCGTTCGCAAAATCGATGAACCGCAAAGATACCTTGGACCGATTCAACAAGGGGTTGGAGAAATTCAAGAAGACCGACGCATACAAACGCCTCGTCACTTCGCGTGGACTCATTAGATGAAGACGTGCACGCGGATTAGGTGAGGGCAATCTCGGCTCCCGACCCACTGCAGACATAGCAACTGATCAATTGGTCGCCCGACAGCGGTCACTCAAGGATTGGGAATTCGGACCAGCAATGTCTGCTTCAGGGAAGTTCAACCTGCATAGTGGACTTCGCATCATGGCCAATACCAATAGTTTGCTTCCGTCTCGCACATTGTTTTTCCGTGGCATGCGACTAGCCGCTCTAAAAGCCAGGAGAAACTTCCGGCCAATCAAGTACTGCCCAGCAGCGCCTCCCTCTATTAACGCCATTGACTATTGAGTCCGACCCTCTTCTTCTCCTTGTACGGCAACGCACGCAAATGTAGAGTCACTCTGCAATCAGCCCTACCGCCCGCGCCAACACCACCGCCTGCTCTCGCTGCTGTACCCCGAGCTTGCTGAAAATACTCTTAAGGTGTGTCTTCACCGTCTCGGCGGAGACGCCCATTGAGCGCGCCACTTCCTTGTTGGACTGCCCCGCCGCAACCAGTGCCAACACGCTGCGCTCGCGTTCGGTTAGGTCGCCAGCAACGCCTGATCTATTGATCTTGACGTCTGCCTTGCTGCCCAGTAGCCGGCGAACACAGGCTGCAAGATCAGCGGTGCACTGGCTGCTGACCAAGAATCGCGGCAAGATTGACTGTAGGTCGTTTCCTCCATCTGTAACACTGCGGAAGGCACCACTGCGTTGCGCTAAAAGCAATAGATCATGCAGCGTGATAAAACCCGCTTCGTGGTCGTCATCGGCGATATGCGCAAGCACCAGTGATGTTCCAATCTGTATTGCCCGCAAGTCGTTATGTTCGCCCTTTTCCTCATCGAAGAGCCGCACCAACATAACTCGCGCCTCGCTGTTGCGTTGGTCTGAAAGCGCAACTAAGGCCTGGCCCCAGTCACGAAAAGTCAGCAAGTCGCCGTGGCCGCAAGCGGGTGCGCCGCCTTTAGGTGCCGCCAATCGATCCAGTCGAACAGCCGTCGCATTAGCCTCGTCTAGTCGGTTCTCCTCAATGAGTCGCCTCAACCGCTCCAGCAGCATGGCGCTTACCAGCCTATCCCAACCACGGTTATACCCAATGGCCTCGGCGTGCCCGATTAACTCAAAGGCGCGATCACATTGCCCCAGGTTCCACGCAATTCTGGAGAGGACCAGGTAAGATTGCATGACACTTTCGAGAATCGAAGTATTGTCTATAAGTGAGATCAGAGGACTCAACAAAGCAGAGGCCTCATCAACCCGCCCATGTTCGTAATGCAGCGTTGCCAATAGGGGGGCCGCGAGCGCAGCAGATACGGACTGCGCCCCACCATGCAGTTCGGACTGCCGCAAGGCCTCTCGGGCATGGCGTTCGGCAAGGCCCAGGCGCCCCTGTTCGATTTCAGCATAGCCAAGAATTACTTCGCGATAGACGGTGGAGAAAATGTTGCGCTGATCCTCCTCCAGCGAATAGGGTTCCCAATGCTGTTCATAAACACCGGCCCAGTTGCGGCCTACCCAATACACGTAGCGCATGACATTGGAGACTACGTTGAACGTCCAGGCATCACCCTGAACACCAAGTGCCTGCCATGCACGTGCTAGTTCGCCCGCCCGCGCTGGATCGTCTTGGAGTGCAGCGGCTACGGCGTGAACTGCCAAACACTGAGCCTGTGCATCGGCGTGCCCCGCTACAAGTGGGCTCGAACGCTCAATCTCCGCCAGCAGCGGCACGGCATCTTCGTACCGCATGGCCAAAGTCAGCCCCCAAGCGACGGCCAGTTGCACGCTTGGCTGTGACCGCAGCAATTCCGCAGGGAACTGGCGACGCCAACCCACAAGCGTCATCAGATTGCCGGTTTTCACCAATGCCATGCAGCAATGCACCATCCATTCGAGAGCCTGGGCACTGTCACCGGCTGCCAAGGCATGGCGAACAGCATCGGTCCAGGCAGACTGCCGTGCGAACCACTGCGCGGCTCGCCGATGCAGTTTGACTTGGTCGATCTTCAGTTGCTGAGTAAGCGGGCCACGCAAAAAGTCATGCAACAGTTGGTGGTAGCGCAACCATTTCCCTTCGCAGTCCAGTGGCTCGACCAATTGGTTTACCTGCTCCAGTCGGCGAAGAAGCTCAGCGCTGCTTTCTTGCAACGTCACGGCATTGCACAAATCCTCGTTCAGATGTTCAAGTACAGCTGTCTGAGCCATGAAACGGACCGTTTCGAACGGGATGCTTGCCATCAGATCTTCAATAAGGTGCGTGAAGACACGCGACGCCCCCGAGGTACTGGATGTCAGCACCCCTGCGCCACCCGGACCAAGTGCCGCGATGCGCAGAGCCGCGGCCCATCCGCCTGTACTTGTGTGCAATTGGGCAATCTGAGCGGGAGTGGGCGGCTGGAGGCAGGCAGTGCGCAAAAAATGGTCTGTTTCATTTGCATCGAAGCGGAGTGCATTGGCATCGACATTGAGCCATTCACCATGTGCACGCAGTCGCGACAGCATCAATGGTGGCGTTTCCCGAGAAGTAATCACCACGTGCACCGTCGACGGAGCATGTGATACAAGGAACGCTACGGCATCGTGAATACCAGAATCGTGAATCCACTGGTAGCCGTCCAGCACCACAAACGCATCTCCCTGCACCTTTTCCAGATCATTCACCAGCAGCGATGCCACGGCACGCGGCGCGGCCAACACGCTGCCCTGCAATAGTGCCAAGGCGGATTGGCCAACGCCCGCCCCGAGACAGTCCACTGCATGCGCCAAACCATGCAGGAAACGGACTGGCTCATCATCACTCTGTTCCAAACTCAGCCATGCGCAATGGTGGCCACTCGTGCGCCAATGGGCCGTCCAAGCGGCCGCCAGAGTAGTCTTTCCAAAACCACCTGGCGCAGTCAGTGTGACCAAGCGTGCGAATGAAGCAGCGATGCGTACCACGTCCAGCCGAGCACGATCTATGGCGCCGTGGGGCGCGCGTATCGGGGTCACTTTGGTGCGTACCAAGGGCGTGGCTGATTTAGTTTCCATGAATTTGCGCAATCTAACGCGAAGCTCCTGCCACGCCTATTGGTGTTTGCCTTCTCCCCCGGTCTATCCCCCGAGACATCCCCCGTCGACTCCATCACGCTTACCCGAACGGGGGATGGGCGGTGCTCATCGTGATACCTACTATTAAATCAAATCGTAATCAAAGAGATGCAAGCGCGTATGTATCCGCTCTGCAGTCCGCCCTATTGAGCGGCGTGAGTTCCTGAAATTTGGAGACTTGACTTGACCTATAAAAAGACCATTCTCATCAGTGGCGCGGCATCGGGCATCGGTCGGAAAACGGCTCTACTGTTTGCTTCACGTGGCTGGCAGGTGGCTGCTGCCGACATAAACGTGGCAGCCCTCAACAGCTTGGTAGCCGAACTCGGCGGCAATGTTATCCCTATCGCTGGCGACGTTCGCTCCCGTGACGGTGCTACAGACATCGTGCAAGCGGCCACAGCACAATCCGACGGAAAACTTGACTGCCTGTTCAACTGCGCAGGCCTGCTGGAGATGGGGCCGCATGTTGAAATTCCCGTCGATAGGGTAGACCGCCTCATTGATGTCAACATCAAAGGCGTGACCTATTGCATTGATGCTGCTTTTGCCGCCTTGGCCGCAACACCGAATGCCCACATCATCAACATGAGTTCGACGTCGGCCGAATATGGCACCCCTGATCATGCGATGTACAGCGCATCCAAGTTCTTCGTGCGCGGCTTGACCGAAGCGCTAAACATCGAATTCGAGCGCCATGGCATTCAGGTCAGCGCAATTCTGGTTGCCTACGTGCAGACACCCATGGTGAACGGCGCACAGACCAAAGCCGCAGCAGTTGAAAAACTCGGGGTCAAAGTCAAACCGCAAGACGTCGCTGAAACCGTATGGAAGGCGGCCCATGGCAACAAGGTGCTTTGGCGCATAGGCTTTGATGCCACGGCGCTCAATATCACGGTGCGCCTGTTGGGGTCGTCGGTTCGCGGCATCTACAAGAAGCTTTGCGGCTACTGATTTGCAGAACTGTGCTGTGCTTTCGAGGCGGCAATGAAGCGCACAAGCACTTTATATCTTTGTTATTCCATTCAGGAGAAATGTAGTGAATCGTATGCTCAAAAAAGTGTGTCTGGTTACGGGTGCTGCCAATGGCATCGGCTTGGCCTGTGCACGTCGCTTCGCCGAAGAGGGTGCTCATGTGCTGCTGACAGACCGTGATGAAGAAACCGGTGAACGGGTGACTGCAGCACTGGTCGCCGAAGGTTTCAGCGTGAGTTTTCAATCGCACGATGTCACTTCTCGACCCCAATGGGAGGCGGCGGTCGCGTGTGCCATCCAACGCTACGGCAGGCTGGATGTACTGGTCAACAATGCGGGTGTTGGTCTGATCGCGGATGTCGAACACTGTGAGTTTTCCGATTGGAAGCGGACCCTGGACATCAATCTTGATGGGGTTTTCCACGGCGTGCAATTGGCGGTAAATGCGATGAAGGACGCCGGTGGCTCTATCGTCAACCTGGCATCAATTGAAGGTCTGCTCGGTGAGCCACTGGTGGTGGCTTACAACGCCAGCAAGGGCGCTGTTCGTCTTTTAACAAAGTCTTCCGCGGTGCATTGTGCGCGTGCAGGTTACAAGATTCGTGTCAATGCGGTTTGTCCGGGTTTTGTCGAGACGCCGATGGTCATGCAGGGATTGGCATTGATGCCGCCCGAAATGGCACTTGCGTTTCAGACCAAGGTGATTGGCCGTACACCCATGGGGCGCATGGCGCAACCGGTTGAGATTGCCAACGCCGTTTTATTCCTCGCGTCCGACGAGGCCAGCTACATCACCGGTTCCGATTTGCTGGTCGATGGTGGCTATACCGCCGGCTAACCGCCCCCCCTGAACCTCCCCCATCGAACCGCCATCAAGCCCCATTACGGGGGATGGTCGTAATGCAGGGTGGTGCCTAGCATTGAGTCGGGCTGCAAATTGAGGCAGCGAAATGCGCCGCTGCAGCGGCCAACTATCTATCAACAACAGGAGACAGACTATGACAAACCCGTATGTACCACTCACCCCGCTGGGGGCTGAGCCTGAATTCAATGATATGGCTGCAGCAGTGCAGGCAACCGCCAGGCGCTTTGCGCAAGATGTGATGCGTCCCGTTGGCAAGCAACTCGACCGCATGTCGCCAGAACAAGTGATTGCGGCAGATTCTCCCTTATGGGGGGTGTACCAGCAGTTCGCGGCATTGGGCTTCGGTCTTGACAATTTGTTTGCCATGGATCCGGCAGACCGGGCCCGCATCATGTGCATTCTTTTCGAGGAACTTGGTTGGGGCGACTCAGGACTGGCCGTATCCATTGGTGCCGGCATGATCCCCGCGATGATCAGCACATTGCTGGGCAACACTTTCTGCCGTGGCTTGGCCAGCGATGACAAGCTGGGCGTCTGGTTGATCACTGAGCCGGACCATGGCACGGACTCACTGGACCCCGACCGAAAGATTTTCCATCCACAAGGCCAATACGGTCGTCCAAACTGTGTCGTCACGATCACCGATGACGAGTTGGTTATCAACGGTCAAAAGTCGGCCTGGGTGTCCAACGGCACCATTGGTCAGGTTGGACTGCTCTATGCCGCAGCCGACACCGGCAATGGTCCAGACACACAGCATGGTGCAGTGGTCATGGTGCCCATGGACGCGAAGGGTATTTCACGCGGCAAGCCACTTGATAAGTTGGGTCAACGTGCTTTGAACCAAGGCGAAGTGTATTTTGACAATGTGCGCTTATCCAAAGAGCACTTGGTGGCAGGGCCCGACCAGTACCAAATGGCGACTTATCTGGTGCATACCTTGGCGAACGGTCTGATGGGCGCGATCTTCACGGGGTGCGCCCGCTCATCGTACGACCTGGCGCTGTCTTATGCGCATGAGCGCAAGGCGGGTGGTGTGCCTATCATCCGCCATCAATCTGTGGCGCAACGACTGTTCCACATGTTCCGAAAAGTGGAGGCTGCCTGCGCCTTGACGCGCCGCGTTGTGCACTACAACTTTCAGGCACCACAACTTGCTTTGCAGGCTGCCATGGCGGCCAAGGTTACTGCCACGCAAACAGCTTTTGAGGTCGCCAGCGAAGCGCTGCAAATGCACGGCGCCAACGGACTGACACGGGACTACCCGGTCGAGAAAATTCTGCGTGACGCGCGTGCTTCGCTGATTGAGGACGGTTGCAACGAGATTCTCGCCATCAAGGGCGGCTACTGCCTCACCAACCCCGACCTACTTTAACCCCAAGCTTTTTACACAAACGACAGGAGACAGAAGATCATGACGACCAATTACCAAGTGGTGCTGTATGGCGCCAGCGGCTACACCGGCAAACTCACAGCCTGGAAGCTGGCCAAGCGCGGCATCCCGTTTATTGCTGCGGGACGGGATGCCGCCCGCCTTGCCGCGGAGATGGGAAAAGTGCCGGAGCTCAAAGGCCATGACTACAAGTGCGTGAGTGTCAAACACGACACCGCCTCATTGACCGAACTGTTAAAGGGCAAAAGGGTTGTGCTGAACATCGTTGGACCATTCATGCAACTGGGCCTACCGGTGGTGCAAGCCGCACTGGCTGCTGGCTGCCACTATTTCGACACCACGGGAGAGACCGACTGGATGCTATTCCTCAAAAAAGAGTTCGGCGCGGCCTTCGCAAATAAGGATATTGTGCTGTGCCCGGCCAATTCCTATATGTGGACTGAAGGAATGCTGGCAGCGGAAATTGCTTTGGAGACCCCTGGCATCGACACTCTGGACATGCTTTACTACAGCGACTCTGAAGTCAGCGTTGCATCGACCATGTCGTTCCTGCGTATGTGCACCAAGCCGATGTACTACCTAAAAGCCGGTGCTCTGGTGCAATGGCCCTGGGCCACGACTTATGACGTTACCGTACCGGGCATTCACCGTGTCCTCAAGGCTTTGCCCTGGGGCGGCGCTGGCGAGCCTGTTTGGTACGAGGACGATGCGCGTGTCAAGAATTGCTCAGTATTAGTTTCGATGGGCAATCAAGAGGTTTTCATGGGCATCGCTGGGCTGTTGCAGCAGTTTGAAAAGGACTATCGCCACCTTGATGCTGCAGCGCAGGAGGAAGTAACAAACACCATCGGAAAGCAGGTGACGCAGGTGGAGCCGCCACGCGAAGTGCCTGAAGTGCACCGCAGTCTCGTGTCCTGTCAGGCGCGTGGCAATACGCAATCGGTCAGTGTCATCCTGCGCGGTAGCTGCGCCTATGCGCAAACCGGGGTATTCGCCGCCGAGGCAGCAATGCGCGCCCTTTCTGGCAACTTGAAGTCTGTGGGTTTTGGTTCGGGTTCGGCCATTCTGGGGGCGCGTCAGTTGTTGGCGGCACAGGCCGAAGAAGGCTATCTCTCTTATGAGGTCAAGCAACAGTAAAGCGCGGCGTTTTGGCGCAGGGTCGACCCTTATGGGTCGGCACCTATAGCAGTTAAGACTTATCGGCGCTCGTGGCAGCGTCACCCATAAGGCAGGATATGAGTGAAACCATTTTTATCGTCGGCATCGGCATGGCGCCCTTCGGGCGTCACCTCAATTTGAGCATCAAGGACCTCACGCGCCAAGCAGTCGAATCCGCGCTTGCAGATGCAGATTGTGACAAGTCCCTGTTGCAAGCGGCGTACTTCGCCAACTCGACGCAAGGCCATATGGATGGCCAGCATATGATCCGTGGTCAACTTGCGCTACGCGCCATGGGATTGCAAGGGTTGCCTGTGGTCAACGTTGAGAACGCCTGTGCGAGTGCCAGCACAGCGTTTCAGATGGCGGTGCTCCATGTGCGTTCTGGCGCTGCCGACATCGTCCTTGCGGTCGGCGCGGAGAAGATGTTCTCGACCGACAAGGCGCGCACATTTGCCGCCTTTGATGGCGCCTGGGATGTGCATGACATGGAGGCTGGCCGCGAGCGCTTATTAACGATGGGCGCTGGCGTACAGCCCCCACCTGGCAGCATTTCGACCAGCCCCTACAGCGTGTTCATGGATATCTATGCCGCCATGGGACGCATGCACATGCGCGAGTACGGCACCACACTGCGCCAGTTTGCGGCGGTGTCTTCGAAGAATCATGGCCACTCGGTGCACAACCCTCACGCGCAATACCGCAATGCGTACACGATCGATCAGGTCTTGTCTGCCCCACCGATAACCTACCCATTGACTTTGCCAATGTGTTCTCCGATCAGCGACGGTGCTGCGGCAGTCATTGTTTGCAATTCGGCGGGCCTGAAGAAACTGCAAGGCAGCCAGAAGCGTGCAGTCCGCGTATTGGGTTGTGCCTTGCAGACGGGAAGCGACCGCAGCGCTACCGATTTGGAGCATCACTTGGTCCGAATTGCCGCACGCAGAGTCTACGAGCAAGCAGGCATTGGCCCTCAGGACGTGAGCGTGGCCGAGGTGCACGACGCCACTGCCATAGGTGAAATTCTTCAATCCGAGCTGTTGGAACTGGTCCCCGCGGGCCAAGGCGGCCCTGCCGCAGAGCGCGGTGAGACCACGATTGGAGGACGCATACCAATCAATCCATCCGGTGGACTTGAGTCCAAAGGCCACCCCATCGGGGCCACAGGCATTGGGCAGATTGTTGAGCTCGTGACCCAATTGCGTGGCGAGGCTGGTGCGCGGCAAGTGGACGGCGCACGCATTGCCATCGCCGAGAACGGTGGCGGCTTAGCTGGCGTGGAAGAGGCGGTGGCCTGCGTCACGCTCCTGGGACGCTGAACGACAACACGATACAAGATTTCAATATGACGACTGCTAACGAAAGTATCTTGGCCAACCTGATTGCCAACCGCGCCTCAGAGATGCCGGACTTCGATGTCCTCACCATAGAAGGTGCTGGTGTTTCCCCTGATGAGGTGCGCAACTACCGAGACCTTTGGGATAACGGTCGTCGCATGGCGCAGGTACTACAGGAGCTTGGTGTTCAGCCAGGACAGCGCTTTGCACTGCTAATGGCCAACCACGCCGAGTTTGTCGAGGCCATGGTGGCGGCCAGCATTTTGGGGGCGGCTGTAGTGCCGATTGATCCGCGCGCCAAGGGCGAAAAGTTGCAATTCATGCTCGACAACGCCCAGTGCAGCGGTGCCTTCGCGGCTGACTATGCGCTGGAGAATCTGCAGCCCTCGCTGAGCGTGCTTCCGGGTCTGCGTTGGGTGATGGGCTTTGCGACAAACGAAGGCAAATGTCCTTTGTCAGACTACCCCAATGTCGTGGATTGGGTGACGGTTGCGCCGAAGATTCCGCCAAACCTCCAAGTGCTAACCACTGACCCTGATAGCCCGCTAGAACTGATTTTTACCTCTGGAACCACCGGCGACCCGAAAGGTATTGTGTTAACGAACCGTCGCTACTGCGACACCTCACTATTAGCAAAGCGCCTTTTCGGATATCGAGATGACGACAAACTGTACTCCGGGCTATCGCTGACGCACGCCAATGCGCAGGTTCTAACACTCGGTGCTGCGCTGGCGTGCAAGCTGCGCTGTGTTCTCTCCCGTCGCTTCACCAAGTCTCGTCTATGGGAAATTACCCGCAAGTATGGCGCGACCAGCTTCACCTTGCTGGGTGGCATGACTACTGCCGTCTACGCGGAGCTGCCAAAGCCGGATGATGCGGATAACCCGGTTCGCTTCGTTGTCTCAGCAGGCATGCCTGCGGCCATTTGGGAGGAATTCGAACGTCGCTTCGATGTGCAAGTTCTGGAGTTCTATGGGGCAGCAGAAGGCGGTTTGAGTTTCAATCACCCTGGAGCTGGGCCAGTTGGCAGTATTGGCAAAGTGGCACCACACCTCAAACACCGTATCGTTGACCACTTAGGAACCGAAGTGACACGTGGCGTTTCGGGAGAATTGCTATTTCGCCACGCAGATGACCAACCCTTTGTGGTCGAGTATTTCGGCAACCCTGAAGCGTCGCAAGCCAAATGCGCGGGGGGATGGTTGCACATGGGTGACGTTGTACACGAAGATGAAAACGGCTGGCTTTTCTTCGACTATCGAAAGGGAAATGGGATTCGTCGCAATGGAGAGTTCATCGATACTGCCATGGTTGAAAAGGCTATAGCAGAGTCAGGTTTAGTCGATGATGTGTATGTTTACGGAATCGCCAGTGGCAACGGGGTGCCAGGAGAAAAGGACGTAGTGGCAGCCGTCGTACCAAAGGATATGGCTGAGTTCGATGTGAAACGCCTGTTTGAGATCTGCCTTGGAAGGCTCGACGCTAGTCTGCAGCCTACCTACGTGCAGGTGATGGCTCAGATTCCCAAGACAGCATCGGAGAAACCGCAAGATCGGTTCTTGATTGACGCGTTCAACCGCGACGCGCACGCCGTTCACCGACGAATCTGACGTGAAGAGCGGCACGGTCAAGGCGATGCCTTTTCACTCAATTTGCTAGAAGCTGGACGTTGGTAGCGAACTTCGTCCTTGGAAGTGACTGACCGCTGAAATTCGGCTACGGAATTTGGATACAACGGTTGGCAAAAGTCGCTACGTTCGCGCTATTGATAGTACTGGCGAAGGGAGCCAAGTTTGGACGTACACAATGCGGCAGCGAGTCTGAAGTCTTCGAGGACTGCTTTGGGCACGGACATGCCGAAGATCGATGTCCGCTTCCCGGCATCTCTCCAACGTGGGAGCGATTTGACTATTTGCGCTACCGGTTCACAGTTGCTCTCCCTTCAACTCTCAAGGAGATCATTGTGGACACTGCAACCGATACACCTGCCAAGATTCCATGGAATAAGGGAAAAATTGTCGGCCAAAAGGCTCCGCTAAAGCTCAAAGACATCTGGGCTATCCGCATACGACTTCAACTGGGTCATCGCGTTCGGGAACTTGCACTTTTTGATCTTGGGTTGGATAGCAAGCTCAGGGCATGCGACCTCGTCCGTTTGCGTGTTCGGGACATCTGCCATGGCGATCACGTCTCAACGCGTGCGATCGTCATGCAGCAGAAGACGTCACAGCCGGTTCAGTTTGAAATCTCTCCGCCGACGAGAGATGCCGTTGCTGAATGGATCAAGGAGGCGGAATTGACAAATGACGATTACTTGTTTCCCAGTCGGGTTCATGACTCCCCGCATTTGGGGACACGGCAGTACGCGCGCATATTGGATTCCTGGATTGAGGAAATCGGTCTGGATCCAACGGCCTACGGGACCCACACAATGCGCCGAACCAAGGCATCTTTGATCTACCGACGCACAAAGAACATTCGGGCGGTGCAATTGCTCTTGGGCCACACAAAGCTGGAAAGCACTGTGAGATATCTCGGAATAGAGGTGGAGGACGCTTTGGAACTCTCCGAACAGACAGAGATTTGAAAGCGACATCTGTGCAGGTGACCGCGGCCCAAAAGGCTTCCAGATACCGGTCACTCGCGAATGTCAGCAGCTGGCCCAAAGCTCGCTCAAGCTTCGCCAGACGCCTGTGTGTTGACGTTAATGACCGTAGTCCACGCCTAGAATCGCTCCAATATGAAGCACGCTCCAATTAAAACTGTATCAATGAAGAATCACCCCCAGGTCAATGAAAAGTGGGTGCAGGAAGTGATCGCAGCTGATCCTACGATCCTTGGACTTGGCGATTTGGTACTAATCGACAAAGAGCGAACACAGCGCACGGGCGGTCGGCTCGACCTACTGTTCAGGGAATCGGATCGAGGTACGCGTTACGAAACGGAATTGCAGCTTGGATCCACTGACGAAACTCACATTATTCGAACCATCGAATATTGGGATGTTGAACGGCGGCGCTACCCACAAATTGACCATGTTGGCGTTCTCATTGCTGAAAATGTGACTGCTAGGTTTTTGAATGTCATAAGCCTATTCAATGGATTTATTCCGTTAATCGCATTGCAGATGACTGCCATTGATGCCGGTGACGGCATTGGCCTGCACTTCACAAAGGTTGTAGATGTTGTTCGACTCGGTCTGATGGATGAAGATGAGGGTGTCTTAGAGCCAGCGGACAAGGGTTATTGGGAAAGCCGAGCCACACCAAAAACGGTCAAGATTGCGGATGAAATTCTCGAACTGTGCAAGGCGATTGACCCCACGTTGGAGATAAAGTACAACAAGCCCTATATTGGATTCACTCGCGGTGGGATCGCATTTAACTTTGCAACTTGCAAGCCAAGAAAATCCGCTCTTAACCTCGATGTAAAAATTCCACGAAGCGACGAGATTGACGCAAAACTTGATCTTTCCGGCCTTGACTTGTTGGAATACGCGCGCTGGGGCGCCTATCGAATCAAGTTGGAGCCGCATGACGTTGCAAAACACAAACCGCTGTTAGATGAGCTTCTGAAAGCTGCATACGAAAATAGGGAATAGTGGAATTGAGCGATTTGTTCGAATGAATAGCCTGATACTGAGCATTCGTGACAGGCGGCGTCTGCTGCGTTCCCACCAAAGACAGCAGCGCTGAATTTGCCCCAGTCTAGTACCCAATAGCGGTCGTTCGCGGAAGTCCGCAACTGGCCAAGCCCAGTGTCACTTCCAGACGCATTCTCACCATACGACGGTACCACGCGACCGGTCCGCTGTGCGTCCGAAACAGACGACCGCCGGCTCAGTCCAAACGCTGTTGCTGATAGGGGTTGGACCGGAACTGTGGCCTGTTTCAGTGGAATAGGCAATCAGGCTCTCGAACCAGCGCACCCCGCTTGGTCAAGTGGCTGAGTATGCGGGCAAGGCCCGCATACCGTCCGATGGACTACTTCGTAGTGCAGGCCTGGCCGGCCGTTTGGATGGCCTGCGAGGTCTCGGCCGAGGGTGGTTCCTGGTCCATATCGGCTTGCGGAACTACGTTGGCCAATTTGTAGACCACGCACTGGCAGTAACTGTCGGCCCCCTGGGCGTCAGTCTTGCTACGGTTCTGGATGCACCCGACTCGTTGCGGGCGTTCGCTTCCTGGACATCCAAATCAACCGCTAGAAGTTATTGTCAGCGGCAAACTACTTTGTTGCGGCCTGAACGTTTAGCCTCGTACAACGCGGAATCGGCTTCTTGGATAAGCCATTCACGGTTGCCATGGAAGCTTTCTGCCGAAGCACAGCTCACGCCACAACTGACTGTGACGCTGAACGCGTTATTCACTGCATCGAGTGGTGTCATCTGAATAGCCTCACGCAGGCTCTCAGCGAATGCGCAGGCAGTTGCAAGGTCGGCATTTGGCAACAAGACCGCAAACTCCTCACCGCCATAACGCGCCACCAGATCACCGGCGCGCCGAACATGCTGCGTCAATTCGTGAGCGATGGCGCGCAACACTCCATCGCCGCAAGGATGTCCATGCGCATCGTTGATCTGTTTGAAATGGTCGACGTCGATCATGATCAAAGACAACGGTAACGAGTCTCGCCTGGCTCGCAGCCATTCAAGCTCCAACCCTTCGTCAAACCGTCTTCGGTTGGCCAGACCGGTGAGCGCATCCGTTACGACCAGTGATTCCAGCCTGCCCGTCAGTCGCTCAAGTTCGTCTTGCTGGCGCTTGAGTGCTGTGATGTCTGCATGCGTCGAATATCCTCGGCCATCAACCCGTTCGCCCATCTGTTCCACCACACGCACCCAGCGATTATCGGGCAACGGCAATTCATATGGAGCACCCGCAAATCGTTGCCGCTCTTTCAGGGCATGCAATCCGTTCAAGAACTGCTCCGTTGGTTCTTGGTCGCGCCATGCTGCCATATAGATCTCGGTCAAACCATGGCCCATCAGGTCAGCTGACGGTAGCAAGCCGTAAATCTCGAAAAAACGGCGATTGGCCCACAAGGTAGTGCCTGCCTTGTTCACCACAAGCGCACCATCAGCCAAGCTTTCTAACGCATCCGCTACCTCTGCCGAAATGCCAGGGGTGGATGCGGTAACTCTTGAGACATCATCCCCAACTGCGCGCAACAATGTTGTTTTACGCCACATCCGGACACGCCTGTTTTCTGGCAACGGCAACGAAGTAACACGCACCCTGTACCCGCGATGGTCGAACTCATAGGCTTGCTGCTGGATGCGGTGCCTTTGCACACCTTCAGCGACATAGTGTTCCAGCAAATGGGCTTCATCCGGTGTGAGACGCTGCCGATAGAAGCGGCGCAGGTTCTCGCTGTAGTGCTCACCCACATGAATGTGGCCTGCATGTTCTGGAAATAGGAGTAAGAATGTGTGATTCCACAGAATTGTGCAATCGTTCGAATCGAAGACGCATCCAGCAACCTCGATTTGATCGAGGGCTTGAATCACAGTACGCAATGTAGCGTTAATCATTTCGAAATCGTGTGATAAATGCCTGGCTGGAACCTGCATACCCAGCAATGTACTGGCATAAGCGCAAGTGGAATATAAATTTACTGGCCCAATAAGCTTGAAACGCTTCGCCGAGGCTCTCGGCAAAGCGTCGAGAGTCCAAAGTGCTCTTGTCCACAGTGCACGATAGGGTCAATCGTCAAAACTTCATCGAAGTGCCAGGAAATCGACTTTCACCCTCATGGCATTCATGACGGCCATGCGGCAATTCCATCTCAGCCTCCTGGCCGAGATAGCGTTGGTGCCAAGGATGCGAACACTCCTCTAGCGACTGGGCAGCTTTCCGGTGGGTAGCGACACCAACCAAGTAGCTCGAAAAACGCACCAGTCAACCAATGAGTTACGGCTTCACTTGGTAGGACACCTCTTGAGATGAAAATTTCGTCGGCAATGAGTCGGTAGATGGGCGATTCGTTTCGACTGGACCCAACTATCGCAACAGAACCTCCTTGACTACGGGTATTCCCCAATTTTTCATTTTTGTATGATTGTTAACAATAATAATGTTTTTTTAATTCAAGGTTTTGAGACTCATATGCGCAAAGTTAAATCCGAAGTGGCTGGCAGCGTCTGGAAGGTGGAAGCTGCCGTTGGACAGGCAGTCAATGAAGGCGACACACTGGTCATCGTTGAGTCCATGAAGATGGAAATCCCCATCACGGCGCCCGCTGCGGGTGTCGTGCGCGAGATTCTGGTTGCTGAAGGTGAACCCGTGGCAGATGACCAGTTGGTCGCCACGCTGGAGTAAGTTCCCCATGAAACCTTCTGATCTGCCTTCCCGGCTATTTGCCGCTTGGGAAAGCGCCGTTGCTTTCCGGCTCTTTGCTGACCAGGCCACCCCCACACTCACCGTTCCCGAGCAAATTGCCGCACGGGTGGGCGACCGCATTCTGTCCGGAGAGATGCCGCCCGGTTCGCGCATCGGGGAACAGGAGCTAGCCGATGAGTTCAGCGTCAGCCGAGGCCCCATTCGCGATGCCCTGCGTATCCTGGAGCGCGAAGGGCTGGCGACCCTGCTGGCACGCCGCGGCGCGATCGTCACGGAATTGACTACGGGTGAGCTGGCAGAGCTGCTGGAAATCCGCGGTGGACTGTTTGAAGTTGTGGTGCGCAAACTGGCTGCGCAGCCCGACCCGGAACTGCTGAACATGCTGCGCAGTGGCGTGCAACGCCTGCAGGAACTGTCCACCGCTCCCGACGCCGGCAACGACTACGCCGAGACCACGTACCGTCTGCTGATTCTCTGCGCACGCCAATGCGGCAATGCGCGACTGGCCCGCATGCTCAGTGCGTTGTCCCTGCAAACCCTGCGCTACAGCAAGCTGGGCCTCGCATCGGTTGCGCGACGCCAGCGATCGGCTCGCCTCTGGCAGGAGACGGTTGAGGCGTTAGCGGCAGGTGACGTTGAGCGCGCTGTCGCCCTGACGCGCAAACGCATCGAGGAGTCGGGCGAAGAGGCCATCAGCCAGTTGTCCGCACAGGCTGCTGACGGACTGAATCCATGAGCATCCAACCCCGAATGGAAGATGCGATGCGCTCGGGGCCGTTGTCCGGCCTGAAGGTCATCGAGATCTGTTCAACCATTGCCGGCCCTGCTTGCGCGCGTCTGCTGGCCGACTTTGGCGCTGACGTGATCAAGATCGAACCTCCGGAAGGTGATCCTGTTCGCCAGATGGGCCAGCATGCAGGTGATGCCTCGCTGTACGCGGCGTCCATCCTGCGCAACAAACGCTCCATCGTTCTGGACCTCAAATCACCCGATGGCAATGCCATCGCACGCGAATTGCTGGCCAAGGCTGACATCGTGGTGGAAAACAACCGCCCCGGGGTTATGGAACGCCTGGGGATGGGGTATGACGTCCTGTCACAACGCAACCCGGGGCTGGTCATGGTGCGCATCAGCGGCTATGGACAAACCGGGCCCTACGCCGAGCGTCCCGGCTACGGCGCCATCTGCGAGGCAGTTGGTGGTGTCCGCCATCTCACCGGAGACCCCGACCGGCCGCCCGCACGTGTTGCACTCGCAACCACCGACTACCTGAGCTCCATCTACGCAGCATTCGGTGCAATGACGGCCATTCACGAGCGCAGCCGCAGCGGAAGGGGTCAAGTCGTTGATGTTGCATTGACCGAAGCCGCATTTTCACAATTGGAACCGGTGGTTCCTGCCTATGAAAAGCTGGGTACGATCCCCAAACGTGAAGGGGCCAATCTACCGTCAATGGCCCCCAACAGCCTGTACCCCACGCGCGACGAGGGCTGGGTGCTGATCGCCGCCAACAGCAACCCCACATGGAAACGCCTGGTCGCGCTGATGCAGCAGCCCGAGTTGCTGACCGACCCGCGATTTGAAAGCATTCAGCAACGCGGCAAGCCCGACAACATGAAGGCCATTGATGCCATCGTCGGGGAATGGACGCGGCGCTTTGATGCCGAGCCACTGGAAGCCCAGTTGCGGCTGGCCGAAGTGCCCTGCTCGCGCGTCAACACCATCGCCGACATCTATGCCGACCCGCACTTCCAAGCCCGGGAAATGTTGCTGCAGGTGCCTCACCCCACGCTGGGTCACACCACCCAATCCGGAATCGTGCCACGGCTTTCCGCGACGCCAGGCAGTGTGCGCCATACCGGGCCCGACCTGGGAGCGGATGGCGCAGACATCCTGCAAAAGGAACTCGGTCTGGACGCAGCAGCCATCAGCAAGCTGATCGCGTGCGGTGCGCTCCAACTCCCCCAATAAACCACGGACTCGTCATGCATCGATCTCACCTTGACCGCCGTCAGCCCCTGCGTCTCATGGCATCCACAGCAGGTACGGCCACATTACCGTCATTGCCCGGCACATCCCTGGCGCAGACCATCGCAACACAGGAAATGATCGGTGTGTTGGGAGCAAGTGCACCATGAACAACTCACTCCATCTTTCACCCTCAGGCGAATGGGCCAGCGAACTCGAAGAGTTGGAGCTGCGCCGCACCCAGGCGCAGGCCATGGGAGGTCCAGAAGCCTTGGCCAAATTCAAGGCCAAGGGTCTGCTCAATGCACGTGAACGCATTGCCCATCTACTGGACGCTGACAGCTTCCGTGAATTGGGCGCACTGGCGGGCAAAGGCCACTACAGCCGCGAAGGCGTGTTCGAGCGCATTGATGCGACCAACGCCATTGTTGGCACCGGACGCATCAATGGCCGCAAGGTCGCGCTGCATGTGGACGACTTCACCATCCGAGCGGGCTCGTCAGAAGCAACCATTGCGGACAAGTGGATCTACATCGAACGCATGGCACACCAGTTGCGCATGCCGCTGATCCGTCTGGTGGATTCTGCGGGTGGTAGCGTCAAGCTGCTGATGCAAATCGGGGGCACCAAGATCCCGGAGTACCCCAACTGGCCAGCCAATGAACTGCTCAAGACCGTTCCCGTCGTGGGCGTAGCGCTGGGCGTTTGTGCAGGCCAGGGCGCCATCAAGGTGCTCTCATCGCACTTCTCGGTGATGGTTCGCGAGCAGGCACAGGTCATGGCGGCCGGACCGCACGTGGTGTTGCAGGCCTATGGCCAACAGGTCGACAAGAATGAACTCGGTGGGCACATGGTCCACCGCAAGAGCGCGCTGGTACACAACGAAGCCGTTGACGAAGCCGACGCCCTGGCGCAGGTCCAGCACTTCCTGAGCTACCTGCCACGCAGCGTGTTCCACACGGCGCCGGTGGTGTCGCCTAACGATTCTCCCAACCGCGTTGACGATTGGCTCAAGGACGCCATCCCCCGCGACCGGCGCAAGATCTACGACCCGCGCAAGATCCTGGCCGCCGTGCTGGACCAGGACTCGCTGTTCGAAATCGGCCGCTATCAGGGTGGCTCCGTCATCACGATGCTCGCGCGCCTCAACGGCATTCCGGTTGGCATCATTGCCAACGACCCCAAGGTGCATGGGGGAGCCATGACCACGCAGGCTGCCTACAAGATGGAGCGGCATGTCAATCTCTGCAGCCTGTTCGGCCTGCCCATCGTCAACTTTGTCGACCAGCCCGGCAACCAGACCGGACTGGAAGCCGAAATCGGAGGCACGCTCCTGGGCGCGACACGGGTATCGCATGCCCTGCATGAATGCCAATCGCCCTGGGTCTCCATCCTGATCCGGCGCTGCTTTGGAATGGCCGGAGCCCTGCATGCGCCCAAGTACGGCGAGGCGCTGAACCTGCGTTACGCCTGGCCTTCCGCTCGCTGGGGCTCCATTCCCATAGAGGGCGGCGTGATGGCGGCGCACAAGGCAGAGATCGAGGCTGCGCCCGACCCGGCGGCCAAGCGCGCCGAGTTGGAAGCCTTCTACCTGAACATGACCTCGCCATTCCGAACCGCCGAGAAGTTCGGCATTCTGGACATCATCGACCCGCGCGAAACGCGATCCATCCTGTGCGACTGGGTCGAGGACGCCTGGGACCTTGTGTGCAGCTCGCGCCAAATAGCACAGTAGGACTAGGCACAGCATGAATAACAAGATGCAATCAGCGCAAGCCAACAGTCGATGGCTGTATTCGGCCATTGTGCTCGGCGCGGCATTGGGCCTGATGTCCGGATACGCTGCCATGTTTAACGCGACTTCTGGAGTATTTGCCAAAGCCGTGGCGATGGAATTCCATTGGGGACGCTCGGACGCTGCACTTTCGTACGCTGCGTCTTCATTGGGGCTCGCTATCGGTAGTCCGGTGGTAGGCATGCTGATGGACAGGTTCGGTGTGGGTCGAGTAATACTGATTCTTGCTGTGATCTTTGGAGCAAGTCTGGCAGCTATGGCCCTGCAAACCGGAACTATCGCTATATGGGTTGCCATATCTCTGATTGCGGGACTGTCGGGTGCAGGTACGTCGGTGCTGGGTTACCTCACGGTCTTTCCGCAATGGTTTGATCGACACCTAGGGTTGGCCATTGGCATTGCCATGTGCGGCTTGGGTGTTGGAACCATCGTCATGCCCACCCTTGCACAGTCCCTTGTTCTGGCCTACGGCTGGCGAATAACATATGTCTTGCTCGGCTGCGGGTCCATTCTGGTTTCGCTGGTCGCGGCAGCGTTGCTGCGCGAGAAAGCAGGAAGCTCAACTCTTCAAAATCAGGCTAGGGAACAAGACTCTGGTAAGTCAGAGCACTTCCGCAATGCATTGAAGTCTCGCCAGCTGTGGACCTTGTGCATCGCATTTTTTCTTGCGTCTGCGGCCACGCTTTCCCTGGGGCCGCATCTGCCAGCCCTGTTTTCTGACAAGGGCTTCAACGCGGTTGAGGCAGCGAAGGCAGCATCCATGGCTGGGGTCGGGCTGTTGATCGGTCGACTGCTTACCGGCATCCTGATCGACCGGGTGCATGCACCCTATGTTGCGTTTGCATTCTTTATTATTGGCGCAGTCGGTCTTTATACCTTGCGTGTCTCTTCGGACTATCGAATCCTGTTGCTTGCGACGACCTGCTTAGGTTTGTCGATAGGGGCCGAGGGAGATCTGATCTCTTACCTGGTTCGCGCCTATTTCGGAACACGCTCTTTTGGATCTTTGTATGGTGTTGCCTATTCCATTTACATACTGGGCGTGGTTGTCGGTCCCATTGGCGTCGGCAAGTTCTTCGATTCGCAGGGCAACTATGACTTGGCCCTGATCATTCTGCCGTGCATCCTGATTCTTGCTGGAGTGCTTGTACTGACATTGGGCCGGTACAGCAGGTTCGGGACTGAGTCCACTGCCGACACGGCCGGATTGTTGGCACCGTCGCACCTTCAACATTCCGCCTGATACCGACTGCCAAAGTTGGTGCATGCATGAACGTGTCCACTCCCAACCCGACCTGGCATTTCACGCTGGGTTCGCTCTTCCCAGGTGTCCTGCTGTGTGCAGTGATCGCCCTGTCTGCATCCTTTGTTTCGGAACACTATGGCGGCCCGCAACTCCTCTATGCATTGTTGATAGGCCTGGCATTCCATTTTCTGTCGCGTGACTCCAAGATCGGCGTGGGTATTGATTTTTGCAGCAAGACGTTGTTGCGCACCGGCGTCGCGCTCATGGGCCTGCGCATCACCCTGGCTCAGGTCGGCGCCCTGGGCTGGAGCACCGGAGCCCTGGTGACGCTGGGCGTAGCGACCACCATTGCGATGGGATTGCTGCTGGCGGTCTGGTTTGGGCGGCCAAATGAAGAGGGATTACTCTCTGGATGCTCGGTCGCCATCTGCGGCGCTTCCGCGGCATTGGCAGTGGCGTCTGTGCTGCCACAGACACCCAAGAATGAACGCTTTACGCTAATGACGGTCATCGGCGTCACCCTGATGTCCACCTTAGCCATGGTGGTCTACCCCCTGGTAGCCGCAAGGATCGGACTCCCCTCGGCACAGGCCGGCGTGTTCTTTGGTGCAACCATTCACGATGTGGCGCAGGTCGTGGCTGCCGGCATGATGCTCTCTGGCGGCGGTGACACTGCAGCAGCCACCAGCGCGACCATCGTCAAGTTGTATCGCGTGATGCTGCTGGTGCCCGTGGTCCTTCTGGTGTCAGTTCTGATAAACCGCTCGGCTCTCCCGACGGACAAGAGTCCTCACGTCAAAGCGCCTGCACTGGTTCCCTGGTTCCTGCTGGCTTTCGTCGGATGCATGCTACTGGCAAGCTTTTCCTTTGTGCCCGTCCCCGTATCCGAGACTGCTGGTGCCGGATCTCGCGCATTGTTGGTGATGTCCATCGCCGCCGCGGGTGTCAAGACCAGCTTCGAGGATCTCTTCAAGCTGGGGTGGACCCCGGTGCTCATGCTCCTTATCGAATCGCTCTGGATTGCGGCGTTTGCGGGGACCGGCCTGGTGTGGTTCGGAATTGCGCGGGTATAGCTGCGTCGGTGTCATTCAGGTTGCCAGACGCCATCTCCCCGAATGGATCCATTGGTCACGCCTGCGGAGTGCCTTTCAACCGCAATCACCCCAGAGCATCGAACTGCACGAGAGACGCCAGCGAGATTCAAAGTAGCGTAAGTGAGTGAAACAGTAATGAAAACGATCTAGGAGACAGAAACATGAAAAGAAAACACCAAGCCTTCAACAGAAGCGCCCTGGCCGCTGCAGTCGCGCTGTGCTGCGTACAGTACGTCAGCGCCATGGATTTTGAGACCGATGGCGGCTGGAAAGGCAACTTGAACACCACGTTTTCCGCCGCTGCCGCGTGGCGTGCCAAGTCCGCGGACCCCTCTCTCATCGGGCCCAATGACGCCGCAGTTGCGCTGGGCTATGCCGCTGCTGCCGGCACAAATGCGGCTGGCACCACGGCTGCGCGCAATGCCGGATATCTGGGGGCCTCCAACTCGGACATCGGCAATTTGAACTACGGCCAGGGTGATCGCTATTCGACGCCATTGAGGATCGTGACTGATGTCACTGCTTCCAAGGGCAGCATGGGGGTCAAGATTGGTGCCAAGCTCTGGTACGACCAGTCACTGAAGAACGCCAGTGTTCCCATCGGCAATCAGGCAAATGGCTTCAACGGCGCCACATCCAGTCCGAGCCCCATGCCAGCCAACGCTGCGGCAACGCTGACCACTCTGGGTTCTCCGGGTCCTCTCTCCGACCGGGGTTTCCCATCGCTGAACAAGTTCAGCGGCGTGGAGCTGCGCGAGGCATATGTGTTCAACACCTATGACGTAGGCGCCCCCCTGTATATCAAAGCCGGAAACCAGATCATGAGATGGGGAAATTCGCTGTTCCTGCAGGGCCTGAATCAAGTCACACCGGTTGACCTGACAGCACTGCGCAGGCCCGGCACCGAGTCCGAGGAGGGGCAGTTGCCGATCTGGGCTGTCTCCGGAAAGTTGGGTCGCGACAACGGCATATCACTGGAAGGCTTCTATCAGTTCAAAGCGAGAGCCAGCAACCTGGAATCATGCGGCACCTACTTTGGCGCAGCTGATTTTGGCTATGCGTCCAACGGCGAGTTTTGTCCGATTGCCCAAGTGGCCGGCTCACCAACGGGTGGATGGGCAGGTGGCTCGACCGATGGTCGCCCGGACGTCATGCTGGTTCCGGGAAAAGCTGCCAAGGACGAGCAGGGGGGCCTCTTCCTCAAGCTTCCGGTCAAGGATGCGGGTGTTCTTGGTGTGTACGCCATGAGCCTGAGCTCACGCACGCCTTACATCAGTGGCCAGGTTCAGGCACCCGCCGCACCGGGTGCTGCAGCAAGTGCGACGCAAGGCGCAAGAATGCAGGCCCAATGGGACTACGTCAACGACGTCCGTGTCTATGGCCTCACAGCATTGACCAGGCTAGCCAGTTGGCGACTTGGTGCCGAGTTCAGCCAGACGCCCAATCAGCCGGTGCAGATCAATGCGAACTCCATCCTTCAGGGGGGCTTGACATATGCGACGCTCGGTACAGTTGGTGGGGCTGCTAACCTGAACAATCTGGGTCCGATAGGGCAGCGTTATATCGCGCTAGGGTCCACGCCAGGTGTCTGGAACTATGTGCAGGGCTACGACACCTTCGCGAAGTCGCAATTGCTGCTCAACGCAACGACACCAATCTCCAAATCATTTGCCGACGCGGTGGGGGCCGGTGGAGGCATATTTGCGGCCGAGCTGGGCTATCAACATGCCGATGTACCGGAGGCCAGTGTTTCAGCTGCTGGCGTGCCCAATACGATGCTCTACGGCCGGTCGTTCATTTTCAGTCTGCCGGTTGCCTCAGCGAACTGCGTTGCCTCTGGCGCTGCGGGCACCAATTCGCAGCCACAGGGTTGCCAGGCCGACGGCTTCTATACGCCAACTGCCTGGGGCATTCGTCTTCGGGTGTCTCTGGACTATCTGAACGTCTTCGATTCCGGCTGGAAAGTGACGCCAAGCATCTACTACGCCCGCGACGTGCACGGCTATTCTGTGGATGGGCAATTCAACGAGGGGCGCCAGACAGTGAATCTGTCCCTTGCCATGAATCTCAACAAACGCCACGATGTCGTGATTGGTTACACGACCTACAACAGAAGCGCGTCCTACGACGTCTTCCGTGATCGTGAAAACTATACGGCCACATACCGATACCGGTTCTAGTCGCTGCGTTTGGGCTTTCGCAGGTCTGAATCGGACCCTAAAGAGCCCACATTGGGCAATGCTTGGCGGGGAGTCCGCACCAGATCATGGTTCATGGCCGCCCATTGACGGTGGCTATGGTTGCCTAGACGCGCACAGTGCCTTGTTGTAGGGAGATTCGCATGGTGCACACCCCGAC